>Ga0183095_10354_pt1 | contig 48139 bp, 37 predicted proteins | sample BioMet4_FD_130346 | JGI IMG/M metagenome (GOLD analysis project Ga0183095, IMG submission 130346) | Microbial communities from bioreactor (seeded with sewage sludge) at LBNL, California, USA - Biofuel metagenome 4 (v2) (version 3) | ecosystem: Engineered > Bioreactor > Anaerobic > Unclassified ...
CATTCAAACCTACCGAAGGCAGACCAGTATACTGTAGGGAATGTCTTCCCAACCACAGGAAATTCTAAAGATAATCTGCATCAGGTGTTAGTTTTGTAATTATTTTACATTAACACACCTGATTCATCTTTTCTTTTTGTTTTTTGGTTTATTCTCTTTGTTTCTTTACTTCTTTCCACCTCGTGCAGCAGGAAAAGTAGGAACAAACCGACATCGAGAATGAGAACCTGTACGAATTATTCGACATTAAACTTTTATATAAATTGATTAAAGTATATCAAGGAGGAATTAACCTGGCTAATTACAGAAGCACTATTAGAAAAAGAAGATTAGGATCCTCAAAACCGGTAAACTCAGGAAATACCCCTGAAGTATCTAGGGTACGAATCCCCCGCAAGGACAGAAATGAAGTCCTGGCAACTGTTGCGTGTTTACTCGGCTCGAAAAGGGTAACACTTCAGTGTATGGATGGGGTTGTCCGCATGGGCAGGATTCCTGGCTCTAAAAAGAAGAGAATGTGGATTCACGAAGGCGATGTTGTCATAGCCAATCCCTGGGAAGTACAGGACTCCAAAGCCGAAGTAACCTGGAAATACACAAGACCCCAGGTCGAATGGCTTGAGCGGAAAGGCTACATTAAGTACTGACCTTACTGATCTAAAAGTATCAGAATAAGGATGCCTTATATGGGTATCTGAAATAAAGGTATCTGAAAAAGATGCCTGAAATTCATATTTCACTTTTCTACCGGATGCGTCTGTTTTTGATGTGGGCAAGGTTCTATAGATGATGACTTAGTTATATATTTCATAATTTCATAGTTATAATTACTAAAGAAAGATGCCGAAATTTCTTTTATTCTTTACAGTTCTATTCAAATATATTTCCTGCCAACGGTCTGCTGAATCTTTCCCAAATACATTTGTTAAGAAAAGAGAACTTGAAAATCCGTGATTTTTGCAGATTTAGAAGGAGCACTCTGCAGAGTCGATCTTTTAGATCAAACTGATTCTTTTCTGTTAGAGAATTGTTTTAAAAGTGAAAACCTGTTAACCAAATTCTGTTTTCAGGAATTATCCGAAAATAAGCTGTTGTCTCTTCTGCAATTTACATTTCGACCCCCCATAAAAATAAGACATAATTTATTTTTTTATAATATTGATTCGGCCTCAAATAAACTTTTTTTAAGTCTTTCTTTAAATACTATTTTTCAAATAATATTTTACATGACAAAAGAGATAAACAGGTTGTATCAAAATCATTTTGATTTCTACAATTGGGTAATTTCCTGTTTCGATATTTCTCTCATTTCTACAAGAATTCATTAATTTTCATTAATCAACATAGCTTATTTGCTATTCTCACTATAATTCCCCTTTCATTACAGCCCTGATTTCCTCCTCCATTTATCATCTTTAGAATTTCCTTCAGGCTTTTACCTTCTCTTTTCATGAAATCTGCTATTTTCTTTAAAAGTATACTTTTTATGTAATATATACATTTAAGAAAGATAAATATTGCGATATTTAACCCAAATGTAGAATCCCGAGTAGTTTTGAGACAGCCTGCAGTCCTGTATTTTATTCCAAACCTCTTTTTAGACTAAGAAGCAATTTTAATGTATTTCAGTGAATCCGGGCTTTCAGGTGGGAACGCAATCTACCTTTAGACAAATTTTCTTTTCGCTTTCTTCTTCGCCTGAGTTCATCCTCTTGAGTTCATTCTATTGCTCCTGCCTTTGCCACTTCCTCCTCTTTGACCATTTTCATTATCCCTTCAGCTGCCAAAATTCCGGTAGCTGCGGCATTGACTATGTCCCTTGAAAGCCCTGCCCCATCTCCGGCTGCAAAGAGATTTTTGATGCTGGTTTCCATTTTCCTGTCAACTTCAAGGTGCATTGCGTAGAACTTGACTTCAGGGGCGTACAGCAGGGTCGAATCTGAGGTAACGCCTGGAATGATCTCGTTTAAGGTCTCAAGGCCTTCGATTATATCCATGACTATCCTGTGGGGGAGAGCCATTGAGATATCGCCTGGTGTTACATCTTTGAGTGTATTTACAACAAGGTTTTTTGCAAGGCGTTCTTTTGTAGAGCGCCGGCCCCTTCTAAGGTCGCCCATGCGCTGCAGAACTGGCTTTCCTCCCCCTATCGTGGTTGCAAGTTTTGCGATTGAACGGGCGTATTTTGTGGTGTTTTCAATTGGTTCGGTAAGCTCGACTCGGACAAGAAAGGCAAAATTGGTGTTTTCGGACTCCTCGTTTGCCAGAGAGTGGCCGTTAGTTGCAATAAAGCCTTCATACTCTTCTTTTACGACATATCCGCGCATATTCGTACAGAAGGTCCGGACAAAATCGTCGTAACGACGGCTCTGGATATGGAACTTGGGGTCACGGTTGATTTTTGTTACAGGGTCCATAACGATTGCGGGGACTTCTACCCTTACCCCAATGTCAATTCCTCCGTACCGTGCTTCGATTCCGTGCTTCTCAATCATATCTGAGACCCAGTTGCAGCCCCGCCTTCCAGGTGATAAAAGCACATAACTGGCCCGGAGTTCTCGTCCGTCAGAAAGTATAATGCCCCTGCAGGTCTCGTCCTCAATCAGCAGATCTTTTACCTCGGTTTCAAGCAGGAAGTCCACTCCTCTGTCAACAAGGTTCCTTTTAAATCGTCCTATAACTGCAGGAGCATTGTCTGAGCCTATATGCCGCTGCTTTATCTCTATAAAACGGGCTCCTACTGATGCCGCTCTGCGTTTAAGCTCCTCTATTTCTGGGCTTTCGGTAAGCAGAGCCCCCTGTGGAGCCCCAAATTTCAAAAAGACCTTATCAACTTTTTCTACGAGCTGCCAGGCTTCGGTCTGGTCACCTGTCAGGGCTGCCAGGTCTCCTCCAACATCAGGCCGCAGGTTTAAGGTTCCGTCTGAAAAAGTCCCACAGCCCCCAACCCCACACATAATATCGCAGGGCGTGCAGTGCATGCAGTACGTCTGGGTTTTCATGGGGCAGAAGCGTTCATCTATGTCCCTGCCCATATCCACAATCAGAATTCTCAATGGCTTAAATTCCGCAAGCTTGTAAGCTGCAAACATTCCAGCGGGCCCTGCCCCTACGATTATTACATCGTAGTCCAAATTTATCTCCTCTCTCTCGGACAGTTTATTTTCATTTTCCATGTTTAGCACCCTTTATTATTTCTGTAAGCACTAGAATAGTCAGAAATTTCCAGTTTCAGAAATTTCCAGTTTCAAAATCCCAATCTTGAAATTTCAATCTTAAAATTTCAATCTCAAATCCCGATTCAAAATTATAATCTCAAAATTTCAATTTTAAAGTTTATAATTTCAGACAGTTTCAACCTCAAAATTCCAATCTTGAAGTTTTCAGTTTAGACATTTCCATATGAGAAATTGAAATTCCTGAAAATTATGACTAAATTTAAACAAAATCTGTTAAGAACCCCTTCTGTAAATCCCCGAATCTCAAACAAATGTTTAAATAGCTCTTAAATTGCCTTTTATGCTTTTCTTGTACTAAAAAATCAATTTTATACTTAACCTGAATTCAAATTATTTCTATATACATATAGATGTGCCGAATCAAAGAAAGCCGGAAAAATACAAGCTATAAAGGATTAACAAAAACCTGCAACAGAGGTAGTCTTTGAAAATGATTCTTCCCCGCAAACGGTTCTTCCCGTAAAGCAATTTTCCTCTACACATGATTAAGTATTAATCAGCTATGAAACTGTCTGTATAAAAAACTTTCATTTAGCTGGAAATATAGCTTGAGACGTAACTTGAAATGTCTGTATATCAGGATCAAGGACCAGATAAAAGAATTTAAGGATAAAAGTAGAACAGAAATTAAATCTAGAAATTTAAAGCTGTTAAAATTACATATAACCCTGCAACATACCTTATTTTTGCTGAGAAAGTAGTCAAGAATATATAATAAAGAAAATAAACTCTATTAGTCCTTAAATCATATATCTTCTTTGAGGATCTGGGATCTTATTAGTAGAGCTTATCCCAAAACCAGCTTTATACTCAATTGATAGGAGTTTCAGAAAGATTTCCCATGATCAAAAACTCATTGATTATTCTTAATTCCAGATTCGGGGAAGCAGTTTTGAGTTATGGGATAGGCTCGTATTATATTTCTGGTTTAAAGGGGGAAGTAAAGGTGTGGGTAAATAAATTCATAATCCTTTTAGTAGTTACTATCTTTTTCACGATTCTAATTCATAGCCCTGCATCTGCAAGGGAGATTCTGGTAGGTAATAGTGGTTCAGGTGCAGATTTCCCGTCTATTCAGGAAGCGGTAAACAATTCATCTCCAGGAGATATTATTCTTGTTTATCCGGGTATCTATAATGAGAGTGTAGATATAGGAATAGATAATCTGAGCATTCATTCTGCTTCCGAAAAACCTGAAGATACTGTTATTCAGACTTTCAATTTGGCGGCTAACAGCACTGTTGTCAGTGGGTTTAGCATACACGAGAATGTTAGTTTGAGGCCTTTTTATTCATCTGGTCAGGGATTTATCGAGAACTGTATTGTCAAAAATAACCTTTTTTTAGAAAACAGTTCAGGTATCCTTCTCGATAATTGTTGCAATTCTACTTTTGAAAAAAATATAATTATAGGGACTGAAGCAGGCATCAGGGGTAGTGAATGCTATAATTGTATTTTTTCTAACAATAGATTTTCCAATTCGAGTATTCACTTAAGTTCAGGAGGCAGCGAGATTAACATTACTATAATTAACAATACGTTTCTGAATGGTCAGATCGGCATCAACTACTGCAGTAGAAATAAGATTCTAAACAATACTATACAAGGCTCTGGGAATTCTCTATGCGGAATTGGTATTAGTGAATCACATGATAATATAATAGACAATAATTCAATCTCCAATTGCCTCAGCGGTATTTCTGCAGCTTTCATCTCCAGTGGTAACCAGATTACAAATAATACCCTGACCTCAAACACTGAAGGGATCATTATTGCTCATTACTCTTCAGGGGATACAATAAAAAATAACACAATTTCAAACAACGATATTGGTATATCTCTGGGGGACATTGCTCTGGTAATTGACAATAGAATTAAGAGAAATAGAAAATGTGGAATCTCTCTGGATTTATCCTCCAATGATCCTACTTCTACTGGTATCATTTTGATTTACAACAATTTTTTCAATAACACAGTTAATCTCTTCAATAATACTGAAATCGTATATCCAGAAAGTGGCCTGGACGAGGCTGTCTGGAACACTACAAAAACCCCTGGAAAAAATATTGTAGGAGGCCCGTACCTGGGAGGCAATTACTGGGCAAAGCCTGATGGAACTGGTTTTTCCCAAAACTGCAATGACTGGAACGGGGATGGAATTGGTGATTTACCTTATAATATCAATGGAACTGAGTATGATTATCTTCCTCTTGTCTTTGTACCTGAAGATCAGATCTCTAAAAATCAGCAGCCAACATTTCCTGTTGCAGATTTCAGGGTCAACGTAACTGGAGGTTATGTACCTCTTTTTGTACTGTTTACAGATCTCTCGAAAAATGCAACATCCAGGGCATGGGATTTCGATAATGACGGAATCACGGATTCTAAAGATAAAACACCGGTTTATGTGTATCCGGTATCCGGTACCTATAATGTAAACCTTACAGTAAGCAACGCAAACGGTACTTTCTCAAAAATATATCCAATAATAGCATCCGATAGGCCTCAATACACTCTCAAAGAGGCTCAGATCACCACAAACAAATCTAATCAGACGATGCCTGCCATTTACGGAGATAGGATTGTATATTTAGATGACCGCAATGGATGGAGATACCACGACATCTACATGTACAACATATCTACTTCCAAAGAAACTCGAGTTACAACCAATAGTTCATATTACTATAATACAGGGCCTGAAATCTACGGGGACAGGATAGTCTGGCAGGAGTATCGGAGTACCAGTCGTCCCGATGTACTGGACAGAACCGATATACATATGTATAATCTTTCCACTTCCAAAGAAACTCAGATTACTAACAGCGGAAAAGCATTCTATCCTGACATTTACGGGGACAGGATAGTCTGGACGGATACTCGCGATGGAAACGGAGATATTTACATGTATGATCTTTCCACATCAAAAGAAACCCGAATAACCACAAACGAATCACATCAGGATAATCCTGCTATCTATGGGGACAAAATAGTGTGGGAAGATTCTCGCAACGGAAACGGAGATATTTATATGTACGACCTCTCCACTTCCACGGAAACTCAAATTACTGCTGACGATTCGAATCAATACTCTCCTGCTATCTATGGGGACAAAATAGTGTGGAAGGATTCTCGCAATGGATCGAATATTTATATGTACGACCTTTCAACTTCTAAGGAGTCTCGAATCACTATCAGTGCAGGCTATCAGGGACATCACGTTATCTATGGTGACAGGATAACATGGGTGGCTGATCGCAATAGAAATGCTGACATTTATATGTACAATCTCTCTACCAATACGGAAACTAAAATTACTTCAAATAAATCATCGCAGTCAAGCCCTGCAATCTATGGTGACAGAATAGTCTGGACGGATTCACGTAATGATTATACGGTCCATGGTCTTACATACACAAATTCTGATATTTACATGTGTACTGTTTCGGAAGCGGAGCCGTCACTAAAAACACCTGTTGCCAGCTTCTTTGCGAATATAACATCAGGAAATACACCTTTAAAAGTATTATTTACTGACAACAGTACAGGTGCACCGATCTTCTGGCACTGGGATTTCGGAGACGGCATTAATTCAAAACACGCTTTAAACGCAACGCACACATTTACTAAACCGGGAAAGTACGATGTGAGCCTTACAGTAACGAATGAAAACGGTAGTAATACCAGAATTATGCCTCAGTATATTACAGTCACTTGAAGTGAATGAACATCTTATTTCAAAAAATCAATCAGTAAAATGTTAAGGCTAAGGGATGTCAGGGCTAAGGGATGTCAAGGCTAAAGGGAAAAATAGGACGTAATTGATCAGGTCTGAAATATGAACTCTTCTAATTACTTTCCCACAAAACAGATCCTTAGCCTTGCTGGCCAGATTTGAAAACTATTACAGGACCTTTAATTCTTTAGTTCATTTTCCTGATAATTAGTCTCTTTACAACCTTTTTTTCATCCTCTTCATTAAGAGCTGTTTTTCCTTTATTTTCAGAAATATTTTCTGAAACTTCAATCCAGAGCCGGAAATTATAATCGTTGCCTGCTCCAAGGTCTCGAATGCAGATTTCAAGAGGCTTATCCCTTGTAGGTTCTTTTTTTCCTCGGAGTTTCTGGTGAAAAGTTTTTGCGGCAGCTTTTTCGGGGGCAGGGGCAGAGATTACTCCTATCATTCCTCCGTTTTCATCCGTAGCAATGAAGGTTTTTTCCTTTTTCTCCTGCACTGCTGGAGTTTCCTGTTTTATGGTTTCCCGCCTGAGCTGACGCCTGACCCTGCTCAGAGCATCTTCTGTGCTCCTTTTTTCAGGAGCTGGTCTTGAGGCTCTAACTTCGGAGAGGTGTTTTTCTTTTCTCTCCGGCGGAATATAAGGTGCTTTTCCAAGGAGTTCGTGCAGGAGCATGATTGCAGCATGTTTATCAAGGGGTTCGTTATTGTTTCCACACTTTGGGGACTGAATGCAGCTCGGGCAGCCGCTTTCACATGGACAGCTCTCTATTGCTTTTAAGGTGCCGTCGAGCACCTCTTCTATAAGGTCGTAGCCTTTTTCGGCGTACCCTACACCACCCCGGTGACCGTCATAAATGAATATCCCACTTTTGCCTCTAAGGTCAGGATGAGACGGTGTGGAAACTCCGCCTACATCACTCCTGTCCACAAGCAGGTGAAGAGGATACATTGAAATCATCGCGTGCTCTATAGCATGGATCCCGCCTGCAAAATCCAGTTTATGCTCTCCTACAAGCTCCTGCAACCTGTCCGGAAGCTTGAGCCAGAGAGCCATTGTCTGGAGGCTGACCGGAGGCATCTCAAGGGGATGGGCGCTCATTACATCATTGCTCTGGGTCTGGATTTTCCTGTACCCTATAACCCTGTCCGTTACTTCGACTTCCCCAAGCCCAACTTCGACCTCCGACGCGTGCGAAAGTGGCTTTACAGCATAAGTTTCCTGCACAAGCACAGACGAGTCGATCATGGGTTTCGTATAATAGGTATCATGCGTTTTTATAGCATGGATTTCCTTCTTTTCGTGGTCGATCCTATTTATATAGTAGGATTCTCCCCTGTGTATATAAACAGCCCCTGGATGGCATTCTCTGAATGCAAGGTTTTCCTCAATGTCTTTTTCAATCGGGAAGCGCTTTTCCCCCTCAAAAGCAAGGAGAGAGTAAGTATTATTATCGATCCCCCGGAGAGAAACGTGTTTGTACGGGAACGGGTCTGTTGAATACTTCAGGTCGCCACCTGCAAGCAGGCCTTCGGCTTCCAGAAGTTCCACAACTCTTGGATACCCTTTACCAAAGAATTTTTCATCTGAAGCCTGCAGAGGAAGCTCTTTTGCGGCACAGAGCAGGTGCCCTGCAAGGATATACGGATTTTTGGGGTTGAGCACCGCATTTTCACTGCTTCGTGTAAAAAAGTCTGCTGGGTTTCTCATATAATACTGGTCAAGGGCGTTTGTGCCTGCAACAAGGATAACAAGGCTTTCATTTCCGCTCCTGCCTGCTCTGCCTGCCTGTTGCCTGGCACTCATTACTGTTCCTGGATAGCCATCAAGAATACAGGCGTCAAGCCCTCCTATGTCTATCCCGAGTTCGAGCGCATTTGTAGAAATAACCCCTCGAAGTTCCCCTGAATTCATTTTCTTTTCTATTTCTTCTCTTTCTCTGTCAAAATAGCCGCTTCTGTACGAGCAGATGGCAGGAGAGAGATTTCTGCTCCTTAATAGCTCCCTGCAACTCCTGTACATCCTCTCAACTCCCTGCCTGGACCGGGTAAAAGCCAGAGTCTGAAGACCTGCCTGCACAGCTTTTGAAAAAAGCGAGGAAGCTTCGGAAAAGCTGCTTCTCCTCAGTGTACATCCCTTATTATTCAGATAAAGTGGAGGGTTCCAGAAAACAAATTGCTGGCTGCCCTGAAAAGAGCCGTTATTATCAACAACTGCTGCTTTTCTTCCGATAAGAGTTTCCGTATGGTCTTCCGGATTTCCGATGGTTGCAGAACAGCAGATGAACTGCGGAGACGCTCCATAGTACTCAGCCACACGCAAAAGCCTCCTGAGCAGGTTTGCCATATTGCTGCCAATAACTCCCCGGTAGTAATGGCTCTCGTCAACAACTATGAGCCTGAGATTTGAGAAAAAGCGCCGCCAGAGATGATGCCAGGCAAGAAAGCTCATGTGAATCATTTCAGGGTTTGTTAAGACCACATTGGTCTGCCCTTCTCTCACCTTCCTTTTCTCGGCTTCTGAAAGGGCGCCTGTATAACGGGCTATGCCCGCACCTGATTTCAGCTTCTCTTCAAATTCCAGAAAGGACTTTAACTGGTCATTTACAAGCGCATTTAAAGGGGATATATAAAGGGCAGTTGCTTCAGGTTCATTGAGAATTGTTTCGAAAATAGGAATCATGTAAGTAAGTGATTTTCCGCTTGCCGTGGTCGTGCAGAGTACTATATCCTTTCCTTCCCGGATTTTTTCTATAGCTTCAGCCTGATGCACATACAGATCTTCGATTCCGATGCCTGAAAGGGCTGTTTTTACCCGCGGTTTAAGGGGAAGAGGAGCATACAGAGCTTCCCTTGCAGGAATTTTCTCATTATGAACGATCTGGTTTTCATAGCGGCTGGAAGCTTTTATCTGATCTAAAAAGTGAGAAATGTCCATTTTTTTCGGCACCGTTTTATTTTATCCGGGAAATGTTATTTTTATACTATTTTGTTTTTTTCTTTTATTTTTTCGACTATTCAACACTCTGAAATCCCTATGGTCAGAAAATGCAAGAAACTTTCGGCACAGCTTTCTTATGTCTTCCACATTTTTTTTCGGTGGGCTTTCATATATATTTCTGTACCTTTCGCATCTATTTCTGCGCTTTCCATGTCTATTTCTGTACTCTTCGCATCTATTTCTGCGCTTATCATGCTTATTTCTGTAGTTTTCACATCTATTTCTGTACCGTTCATATCTATTTCTACGAGTTTCTCTATGATCGGACAGTCTACTGTCCTTTTATTCAAAGTTCTTACTGGCACATTTTTATCCAGAGCCGCCATCGATATTGTCTTCTTCGATATTGTCTTTTTCGATATCGTATTCTCTATTTAGATCTCCGGAACATGATGAAGAGGAGGCATTTTCACAACTGCGTTCTGATTTACTATAACTTAAGCTTATAGGATAGAAGCGGCTCTCTCTTAACTGTTCAGATGGGACGATCACAGACATATTTTGAAGCATTTCCTTTGCAATTCCGAGAGAGATAGCATACACCAGATAAGAATCCCAGGCCTCTATTGATTCAGGAGAATGTTCTTTGAGAGCAGAAAGGTCTGTAAGATATTTTTTGAAATTATCACATTGTTTATAGTAAAGGATTCCTTCGGGGGTCCAGTGCCCAAATATCTTTATGAACATGCCCGAGCACCTTATAATAACGAACCCGAAAATCCCGATTAAACTGGTCATTACATTTATCTTTGAAGCCAGAGGAAACGCCTTTGTAGGGAAAAATCCCGAAATTAGAATATAATAAACAATTGAAGCTATTAGAATGGTTCGGGCAAACCAGTACATATATACGTTTCCTGTGAATTGAAAATAGTTATCAAATGCAGTGTATGCTTGAACTTTCTTGTTCCAGGAAGTTAAGAATTGATAGAAACTATTTCCGCTTTGCAGTTCCTTTTCAAGTTTTTTCCAAGAGATTTTTCTTTCGGGAGCATGAATTTTTAACAGATAGAGCACATCTTTTTCAAAATTTTCCAGCTCGGATAAACTTCCTTCCGCCTCCGAATATATTTCATTATTAAGAAGTTCAACCATAAAATCTTTTGACCCGGATTCTGGTATCTGGGACGAGTCTGATTCTGGATTATGGTACAAGTCTGATTCTGGATTATGGTACAAGTCTGATTCTGGATTATGGTACAAGTCTGATTCTGGATTATGGTACAAGTCTGATTCTGGAATATGGGACGAGTTCGATTCTGGATTATGGTACAAGTCTGATTCCGGAGTATAAAGTGAGCCTATCTCTTCAGGTTTTAAATTTCGCAAAGAGATATAGCCGCGGTTAACAAGATCCATAACCGTAGCTGTAAATCCGTCTATTGTGGGAATACCCATCCTCCCCATTACAATAGCATTTACCACTGCAGGTTTGGAATTATCAGGCACTTCCGTTTCAGAAATTATTTCATAATCGATTTTTTGTTCTCTTCCATACATATAATATATAATTAAAGGAAATGCCAGGACAAAGAGTGCAAATAGAAAGGTCTTCCTATAAAGGCTATTTAATATCAGGTTTTTCTGTTGGTATACATATTCAGTAGCTAATATTTTTTCAAGTCCCTCAGCATCATCTATCTTGACATAACCGAAACTGGAAGATGCAATTCTTGGGAAGACCGCTCGAATTTCATACCATTGAGTAGAAGGGATCTCTCCTGTCCTTAAACTAATGACATTATTTTCTATGTTTACTTCCTGCGTATAAGCAACCGGATGAGTCCAGTATCGAATTTCGCTTTTGCTTTTCACCGGAAGCATAATATTTCCTTTAAAGCTCTTCAGAGGTTTCTCCCATTCTCCTCCCCACAGTTTATAACTGAATTCAGAAACATCTCTGTGAAATTTGACTGCACCATAGTAATCGTAAGAAATAAAAAGCGTCAATTTTTTCGGAGCAGGATCTGAAAGCTTGCCTATTAACCTGTATCCTTCTGGAATCGACTCAACCCTGAGTTTACATGCTTTATCTGAGCAGCGTCCCTTGACATTCCGGATAGATTCTCCGGGTAGCGCTTTGAGTTCTTTATGTATATCAATGTAGTCTCCATCAAATGCATATGAAACCGATTCCTCAACATGGGTTATCCCGCTGGCATTAACAATTATATTTGCCTCAGCTCCTTCCAGTGAATATTTCGCACTGGCTGAGGACACCAGGCAGAGAACAAGCAGCAAAAGAAGAATTGTTTTCGATAAAATTGTTTTCGATAAAATTGTTTTCGATAAAATTGTTTTCAATAGCGCAGAATTAAGACTCGCTTCTATAGCAGCTTCGCAAGAAGCATCTAAAAGCTCCAATTAAGTCTCCCCCAACCCTGTATTATTTTCCGATAATTATATTATCCGAATATTATTAATACTTGGGCTTGAACTGGCTCGCAGAGACTTATATTTTGAAAAGTATCGACTGTAATCTGTTAATTAATTCAGACAAAAAAGATGAAGAATCAGTTTTATTTTGTGCCTTCCATCCCCGGTTAACATGAACTTTCCCTGCTCATGTCCGGGAACTATGAAATGTTGAAGTCCTGTATCCCTGGCAGCCGGATAAATATTTCTAATCAGATAGAACGAAACCTTCTCACTGAGTTTGATATTTGGGTCTTCATCTGAGGTCATTCGATCGCGTATCAAGTTAATTTACTCTTTATCTGAAGTCTCTTTTTTCGAGGCAGCTTTTTTGAAATTATGTGTTTTTCTATTTTCTGCTTCAGTTTCGTCGGATTTGATTTCTTCAGCCTCAAAGTCTTCGGCCTCGAATTCTTCAGCTTCGAAACTTTCGGCCTCAAATTTTTCGGCCTCAAAGTCTTCTTCCTGGAAAATATCCTCTTCCATATCCTCTTCAAAACCTTTTTCCAAAGTTTCCTCTTCAAAACCTTCTTCTAGAGCTTCTTCAAGCTCCCCTTCCTCTACAGTACCTTTTTCAGTCCTGCTTTCTGTGCCTTCTTTTATACCCTCTGTGCTTTTGCCTGCCTGACTCTTAATTTCGCGGATTGTTTCATCAAGCTCCCTTTTAATTCCGTATTTTCGGAAAAAATGAGTCAGGACATTTGAAACGTCCCTTTCGAGAATTTCGTCGGCGTGGGGATGTTCAGGAGTAACATACTGAGGCCAGTCAATTAGCTGGACGCCATCTTCGGAAACAAAGATATTATACTCACTTAAATCGGCGTGGATGACTCCAAGTGAATAGGTAATTTTCACCTGTTTAAGGATTTCATCGAGATACCATTCGGGGTCAATAAGTTTTGTTTTTGAAAGGAGGCTCCCTTTTGCAAGCTCCATGACTATTGCATGCCTGTTGTGGTCAAAGGGCTTCGGGATTGAGACCTCTGGATACAGAGTGGTCATGATGTCGTACTCCCGCTGGGCTGCAAGCCTGGCTGCATAGATCCAGGAAAAGTGCTCCCTTTCTCCCAGGTGCTCACGCACACGCTTTATCTGTTTGAAACTTGTTCTTCCTTCCCTGTGAAACTTGATTACGACCGGAACAGGTTTCCCAATTGCAAGCTCAGGCGGGAGGATTGCTTCATAGATAACCGATTCTTTTCCTACCCCGACTTCATCCCCTATTGCACTGATGCTCTTTCGCTTGACAAAGGCATTAAGGGCAAGGGCATCATATCCTTCGAAGTAAATCTGAAAACCCTCGTAAGGCTGGGTGTTCCTGACTACAAGCTTATTCCGCACAAGCTTTTTTAGCCTGTATTCCAGCTTCTCAAAGGGCATCCTGGTGTATTTATTCAGTTCTTCCATTGGCACCCATTCAAAATGCTTCATTCCGATTTCAATGCCAGTCAGGATCCTGAAATCCTTTGAGTTAATATCTTTAAAAACCCTCAGCGCTTCGTCGATCATCTTAATACTAAATATAGCCCTCGATATTTAAATAATAGGTATCATGTCCCAGTTTTACTGCCAGAGTTGTGCCAGCCGAGTGTTCATCCTCTAATTTTCCCTCAGACTGTCACATTCTGGAAGATAAGCATACGCTCGTAGCGGGCTGTAAAGAACAGGACGGGAGAGAAGGTTTCTGCTATTTTGCTCAACGATTGAAATAAAACAAAATAGCAATTTTAGAAGAATATATAAGAGAGTTAATATAAGATATATGAGATAACTGGGGGGACTCAAGAGAGAACCCTGACGTTGGAAAACATATATCTTTTATCTAGGAGCTTGAGAAAACTATAAACATTATTTTCGAAGGAACTATGGATAAAAAAACTGTCTTGAATAAAATAGATGAGTTGTCGTTAATTTATGAAAATGGGGTTTTATCACATCCCTACTGGTATATTCCGCCGAATAAAAGGTATTTAATTGCGATCCATGATGAACTATTTCAGGGAAAGTCAGAACTTAAACTGACATTAAATGAGGTCGCAGCCTTATTATTAACCCACAATTTAATCAAATTAGATTAACTACAGAAAAAAATTAGCTAATAAGAGCCACTAAAACCAGAATTAAACTAGTGCGCACATTGGGGAAATTGGTGATAGCTATTTTTGCACTAAAATCGAAGGTGTATAATCCACATACCTAACCACAAACATATACCGGGAAGCCACTTACGATAGCAAGGACTATCGCTTGGAATAAGGATATTTCGGAGCATCCGGCGTTAAGACCTTGCTTGTCGAAGGACCAGCTGCACAATAAAAATGAGAGATTGAAAAGCTAAACGAAATTACACACAAGCAAGCTGTCAATATTAAATGTTTTTCTACTCCATAATAGTGATTTCCAAAAAGGATTGTCAGCCATTATGGAGCTAACCCTGTCTGAAATTCTTCACTTTAAAGAAGTAAGAGGCACTTGTTTGCTCATCACTTTCAGCCTTTTGATTGCTGATATGGTTGCTTGAGATTCTTTGTAAATCCTATCTTCGTAATAACTTATGATCTCGTCAACCGGAACAGCAAGAGAATAAATTTTCATCGGCCGCCCTTTTCCAGGCTTTTTTTCCGAGCGCATATTAACCCAGGAATGGTTGCACATTAATCTCATTGCAAGACTGACTTCTGGCTGCCTTAATCCGGTACTTATTTCAATTTCCCGGGATGAAGCTTCGTCTACATTCATAAGATATGCCATGGTTGTAGCGGCATTTCGTGACATTCCAAGATTATTTAATGCTTTAATAAAAATATAGTCATTTTCGTCCAACATTCTTACTTCAGAGTCTTTCATGGTAGCCTCCTGATATTTTGAGTTTATGGCTAGTTTGTCAGCTAAAAAGATCTTTTACAATTACTTTATAAATTAGATAATAACTTATAAACAGTTTTAAAATATATACATTTGCACGATAACTGGTATATTGACATTTTGAAGATAATAAAAAGCGTTTTTTTATTCACTGGTTATTTTGGGATAATCGTGACAGCTAACTCAATCATACTATAGTAACCTGGTCAGTAACCACGTGCAAAAACCAGGGCGATCATTCTAGCCAGATGGACCAAATATATCCAGGAAGAATCTTTAAAGCAAAGAACAAGTAAAAGTTTTCATTTCCTGGCTATCGTATTGAAGGATCCGAAAATGGAGTAATGCAGTTGATTGGATTGTAAGTCAGTAAACATAATGGTCATAGGAATTTTAACAAAGAACTTATCCCAAAACCAATTTTATTTCTGAATTGAGAAGAAACTCAGAATTATTTTTCACTATAAGAGACTCGATTGATTATTTTATAATATGGGATTGAGAAAAGTAATTTTGAGCTTTGGAATGAACTCAAAGAGAAGTACATCAGTTTTATTTTTTGTCTTCTCTATTCCACTCCATTAAAGCTTTTTCAATAGATATCAAAGTGAACATAGTAGTATTGAATATCTCATCTGGGTGTTGCGGCATCCATCTGATTTCATCAAGAACGTCTTTTGGGAGCCTAACAATGTCATTCATTTCTTCTCCTATCTTCATGAAATACTCATTATATCGTGAACCGTACCTACTGTTATCACTTGCAGTTATAGAAATATATTGAGTAAATGACCCGTCATTCATTATGTCTCTTGAATACCTGTACTGAATTTCTTCAATACAATCCAAGTAATCATTATGCATTCTTCTGACGGTATCTGGAATTGATTCACCATCTTTTTGCAAGGCTTTCAGGTCTGAAAATACACTTTTTGAGAGTCGAATAGTTTTGTACTGTTTCACACTACTACATATGTAGTTAAAGTATATAAATAAATTAATACACGATGCAGTACTTCTCTAAAATCTCTTTGCAATAATTCGTATTCATTGTTGTTAGCATTTACCTGCTAATTCATTATCGTTAGCATTTACCTGCTAATTCATTATCGTTAGCATTTACCTGCTAATTCATTATCGTTAGCATTTACCTGCTAATTCAGTAATATTGCTTACGAAAACAATAAGATAATAAAAAAGTATGCAGTTTTATGGTTGATAATTTATGGCTGATAATAACCCTAATAGTCCGCACAACAATCCCGAAAAAAGAAAAAATCCTTTTAAGAAAATGCTGGATAGCATGAAAAATATTATTAAAAAAGATGAAGAAGACAACAAGCCGTCTTCTTTTGAAGCGTCTAAAACCAGAAAAAATCAAGGCTCAAATATTTCGAAGCTTGAAACATCTGAATCAAAAAAAGCTAAAAGGTCGACGCATGAAAGAAAAGCTAATAATAAGGAACAGAGACTTCCAAAGAAATTTAAAAAAGGTTGGTAACCGACATTGCGGACCTAATCGAAAATGAGACATTAATTTGTAGAAATAGTTTGATAATTGCGATCAAATTTTCATTCATTCCGAAAAATGTCTACTGATTAGTGACAATTAGTAACGGGTCGGAAATTAGTAACGGGTCGGAAGAAGCAGAAACTCAAGAAAGAAAAACTAAAACAGAGCTAAAAAAGCTACAGATAAAGAAATAAATGATTAAAGGAGACTGAGGAAGCAAAAACTGTTTTCTGTTTACTTCAGCAGCTTAATTATTTCTCTTCCAAAGGCGTGAAGGTCAGCAGGACTTCTTGAGGACACAAAATTCCCGTCAATTACAACTTCTTTATCCTCGTAAAGTGCTCCTGCGGCTATGATGTCATCTCTTATCCCTGGCCAGCAGGTTGCTTTCCTGCCTTTTATGACGCCTGCAGAGACGAGAACCTGTGGGCCATGGCAAATTGCAGCAACCGGCTTGTTTTCTTTGAAAAAGTGTCTTGTAATCTCAAGTGCATTCTCGTCAAGCCTCATTTTTTCGGGGCCTTTTCCTCCGGATATCACAAGAATACCATAATCTTCAGGGTTTATGTCTTTAAAAGCAATGTCTACATTGACCTCATACCCCTGCTTTCCTTTTATTGGTCCCTTCTTCATTGAAGCTACATGTGTTGTAATCCTCTCTTCTTTCAAGCGGTGGTAAGGGTAGAAAAGTTCAAGATCTTCAAAACCATCGGCTCCGAATATGAGTGCCTTCATATGAAACTCCCCCCGGGTTTTAGCTTTACGGATTTAGCCTTGCTTTTAAATTTTTCCAGACTTAATTTTCCGGATTTAACTTTCCAGACATTTAAAAATTGATTTTACGGGTACAATTTTGAATACTTAATTTCACAAATGAATGATTATTTCTGCAGCACATATACCTTGTCTGATTTTGAAAATGAAATAGGTAACAGTGGTTCGGTCATGAAATAAGTAACAGCAGCTCGGCCACGAAATAGGTAACAGCAGTTCGGTCTGGAAGGCTTAAATTGCTTCAAGGGCCTGTTTGAGGTCTGCAATTATGTCTTCGGAATCTTCAATCCCTACCGAGAGCCTGACAAGCCCGTCAGTTATGCCTACACTCTTTCTTACTTCATGAGGTACACATGCATGAGTCATTGATGCAGGGTGCTGAATAAGGGTATCCGTAGCTCCGAGGCTCACAGCAAGAGAACAGAGCTTTACGTTGTCCATGAGCTTTCGCCCGGCTTCAATTCCGCCTTTTACTTCAAAAGAGAGCATCCCGCTGAATCCACTCATTTGCTTGCGTGCAAGTTCATGCTGAGGATGGCCTGGAAGCCCTGGATACCTGACCCAATCTACCTCGGGTCGGGATTCAAGAAATTCCGCAACCTTCATTGCATTTTCTGCGTGCTTTTCCATCCGGATATGCAGGGTTTTAAGCCCTCTTATGCAAAGCCAGGCTTCATGGGGGCCCATAATTCCTCCTGTATATCCGACAACTGTAGACATCCGGTTTATAAAATCCCTATTCCCTGCAACGATTCCGCCAAGGAGGTCTGCATGCCCGCCTATATATTTTGTACAGCTACTCAGGGAAAGATCTGCCCCAAGCTCAAGAGGTCTCTGGAAATAAGGTGTTGCAAAAGTGTTGTCCACAACGCAGAGGGCCCCATTTTCTCTGGCTATCCTGGCTATTTCGGTAATATCGCACACGTTAAGCGTAGGATTGGCAGGACTCTCAAGAAAAACCATTTTTGTTTCGGGTTTGAAAGCTCGCTTTACATTTTCGGTTTTAGAGGTGTCGATGAAACTGACCTCTACTCCAAGCCCTGGCAAAATCTGAGAAAAGAGGCTGTAGGTGCAGCCGTATACTACATCCGTTGAGATAAGGTGGTCTCCCTGCTTCAGGGCAGTTAACGCAATTGCGGTGATCGCTGCCATTCCTGAGGCAAAGGTCTGCCCTGCTTCTCCACTTTCAAGCATAGCAAATTTTTCAGCCAGAACCGCATGTGTGGGAGTGTTTGGGGGAATTCTGGCATATACATACCCTGATTCATCTCCTGAAAACCTCGCTGCTCCTTGCCTGGCATTCTCAAAAATGAACGTTGAAGTCTGGAATATCGGAGTTGTATGCGCCCCAAAAACCGGATCCGGCTTTTCTGCGGCATGTACACATTTTGTTGCGAACTTCACTTCTCTTTCCATCTCCCCAAATCCCTATCAGAATTAATCTCCGGAATAAGTATTGCTTTTCCGGTAATTATTTGTTTGGCGGGAAGATCGAAAAAGTTATCTCTCAAAAAATCTTCTCTATTTTCTGAAAGCTAATAAAGAAACCCTGACTTTGCCTCCAGGAGTTATACACGTGTGTCAGAAATTTTAAAAATAAAACGATTATATATCTGGAGCAAAAGGTGCGATTAAATAAAATATACTTGCTTTAAAAGCATTTAAAACGCTACAGGAAGACCTTCTGTGATAAAATCCATACTTGATAACGACCTTTATAAATTCACCATGCAACTTGCAGTGCTTGAACTTTTTCCTAAAGCTGAGGCTGAATACCGGTTTACCAACCGGGGTTCCCAGCGCTTTACTACGGAGTTTGTAGAAAAACTGGAAAGGACTATACGCGAAGATATCTCGAAATTAGCATTAACAGAAGAAGAATACAACTGGCTTTCAGAGAACTGCCATTATCTGAAACCCATGTACCTTGAATATCTTAAAAACTTCCGCTTCAAGCCAGGTGAAGTAAAAGTCTGCCTTACCGAAGAAAAAGACCTGGACATTCGGATAAAAGGACCCTGGCACAGCACGATTCTCTGGGAAATTGTCCTTATGGCTACGGTTTCGGAACTCTACTTCACAACCATTGAAAAAGAGTGGAATGGAGATTCCCCGAAGGGCTGTACTTCCGAATCCGTACTGGCTGCCTATGAAAGTAAGATTCTTGAAATGGGAAAAGCCCTTGAGGAAAACAACTGCCTTTTTTCGGAATTTGGGACCCGCAGGCGAAGAAGTTCCGAACTCCACGACCATGTGATGAAAATCCTTACTGGAATAAAAACCCTGACAGGAACAAGCAATGTGTATTTTGCAAAAAAATACGGCCTGAAACCGATCGGGACTGTCGGGCACGAATGGATTATGGGTACCTCAGCGCTTGTAGGGTTAAGGTATGCAAACCATTTTGCTTTTGAAAACTGGGTGGAAGTTTATAACGGAGACCTGGGAATTGCCCTTACGGACACTTTTGGCTCAAAAGCCTTTTTTAAGGATATGGACCTGAGGTTATCAAAAATTTACGATGGGTTCAGGCACGACAGCGGAGACCCTTACGATTTTGTAGACGCTGTAATAGAGCACTATCGGAAAATGGGTATAGATCCCATGAAAAAGTTACTCGTTTTCAGTGATGCCCTCAACGCGGATACGGCTATCCAGCTCAAAAAATATTGCGAAGGTAAAATCAACTGCAGTTTCGGCATAGGCACAAGCCTTACCAATAACTCCGATTTCTTCAGGGAAAGCCCTCCTCTTAATATGGTCATAAAACTGCACAGCATTGACGGTATTCCTGTCGTAAAACTGAGCGACTCTCCGGAAAAGGAAACCGGAGAAAAAAACGCTATAAGGGTTGCAAATTACATTTTTGGAAGAAAAGGGCTGGATGAATGATTTAAGATAGTCAAAGGCTAAATCCCACGCTCTTTAGACGTGGGATACAGCCGTCAACTATATTCGTTATCTGTGAATGTTTTTCTGCATTCATACCCACATAATACTAATTTTCCTAATGCGAGAACCAAGCCAACGGAAATTGCATTAGTTGAATAGTCTCCTGACAGGGTTCGGGATAAGTGCCTGATTATTCAGGAAACCGATAGGTAGCTCAATAAAAATCTGACACCGCCGGAAAGGCGGGGATGGGCCTGTGGATTAATAGACATATGACCTATAGGCACGACATATAGGCACATGATTAATAAAAGTTTTTCGAAATGTGGAGTTAGTCTAGGGTATGAAGCAGGAAGCAAATGTGCTTTAGCCGTTGGTAGTTCACAAGTAAAAGAACAAAAATGGAAAGTGGAAGAATCGGACACCGATACCTTCGATTTCCATGATTGTTTACAGAGGAGAGGCCGAAGATGTAGATTCAGGATCTATAACAGCAGTATCTGAGCCACTAATTGTAGAATTATTTAAACCATTTCCTAAAGTAGAGTCTAAAATGCTTAATAAGGGTTCAAGTTCTATAACAGCAATATCTGAGCCACCAATTGTAGAATTATTAAAACTATTTCCTAACGTCGAATCTGAAATGTTTATCATAGAATTATTAACTGTTACATAATTATTTATTACTGAGTTATCCATTGTTGCGGAATCATTCACTATTGAATCATCCATTGCTGCAGAAGTATTTACTATTGGACTGTTAAATGTTACAGTATCGGTTACTATTTCAGAATTACTTTCTGATGTAGAATTATTTGTCATTGCAGAGTTATCCGTAATCATATGACTGATATAACCATTAAGTAAAACAGAACTCGAACCATTTATTGTAGAATTATCCAAAGTATTCTGCATCTTATGTACCGTAAAAACTATTTTTGAACCGTCAGGACTCCATCTAGGGTTTGAGTCGATTACTCCGATATTGTTTGTAAGCCTGATCTTATAGCTTCCTTTTGTATCACGAAGCCAGATTTCAGGCTTTCCTCCTTCGTCGGATACGTATACTATTCTTTTTCCATCAGGGCTGTAAGAGGGATCCCATTCCCCGTATGGAGTATCGGTAAGCTGAGTCTGGTTTGTGCCATGCCATTCTATTGTCCAGAGGTCGGGTTCCTCTTTAGAATCATTAGCACTGTATATTATCTTCAGGCCAAGAGGGCACCAGTCTTTTCCCATTCCGACATTTTCGGAAGTACCGAGCCTGCTCTTACCGCTTCCATCCCGATTAACGATCCAGAGCTGGGAAGGAGCATCTACGGACTTCTGAGTGTATACGATTTTTTTTCCGAGGCGGCACCATGCGCCCCAGCCTTCGGATTTGTCAGGGTCATCCACAACAGGAGTTACGGTTCCGTTTACCAGGCTCACAAGGTAAATACCGGTTTGGGAACCATTTGATTTTGTTGAAAGCAGTTCTGTTCCATTGGGATTTACATCGCTGAAGCCGGTAAGATTTCCCTCCCCAATGCCTGTTCGCTCTATTTCACTTCCGTTTGCTTTCATTTTATACGATTCTAAATTATCGGATCCGTCCCTGTGAACCGTATACAGGATATAATTTCCATCGGCAGTCCATACAGGAAACAATTCTGATTCGGGACTGTCAGTAAGAAAAGTAATATTTTCTACAGGGCTGTTAGCATAAGTTTCTTCTTCATAACCTTCGACTTCTCCTGTTGGGACATAAGTTAGGTTCGAATTGGAATAAAAATAGTTCTGTGAAGCATTCTGGGTTACACCCCATCCCGATTCTTCCGTAAAATTACCATAGTCGGATACGACGCTCGGTTCTGCTACTGCAGGTAACATAAGAAGTACGAACGTTAAGAATAAAGAAAAGTACCTGTACACGATTCTCATAAAATATCACCGTTAACTTAAAAAAGTTAGTCTTATGAATATAAATAATTAATTACTAATTTGTTGAAAAATATGTTTATTTATATTTATTAATAAGAACTTATAATTATCATTGTATATTAAAAATTAAATGTTTGTATTATTAGAAAAAGCTTCTATTTTTGCCAATATGGGAGAGAAATCTGAAAGCAAAATAGAAGTTTTACCCGAAAGGATAAAGGCTGAAGTCCCGGGCAAAACTTAAAATTAAATAAGCTTTTTGGTTTTAATCAGTTGACTTTTTTTATTTAAATTAATTATCTACTGTGCAAGCCATTCATGGTTATGAGGCTTTGTTGTATCCCTCGGCCAGATGGACGTTTACATACACTACGGCTTCATTAGTATGTTTGTATGCATAATCGTCAGTAATTTCTGGCAGCTTATCTGCTTCTTCCTGGGAAGTGACAACCATGCCTGCTGGAATATACCTTCCGTCAGGAACAGTTACACCAATTGCTGCTGCTGTAGGCTCAAGTACGCAGTTGTTTCCTATCTTCGACTTAAAGACGAAAGCCTGCATACCAATGAAAGTATCGTTGCCTACAGAAGCCGGGCCATGAACCTGGGCTTGGTGGGCAAGTGAAACGTTTTCTCCCACATAGACTGCGTACTTCTTGCCACCAACTTCAACAAGATTCTTTTCTACAGGCTCGCCTTCCTCATCGATTGTCTCAAGGCCATGAAGTACGACTCCGTCCTGGACATTGCTCCTGCTTCCTACGAAAATCGGCATTCCTTCATCACTCCGAATAGATGCCATGGGGGAAACCATAACACTGGCACCTATTTCCACGGCTCCGATGACTGAAGCCTGGGGATCAATACAGGCTGTGGGATCAATAACAGGTGCTGTAGGTACAGGATTCCATGGTGTTACCGGATTTTCCCTGATATTAGAAAACTCGCTCTCGTTTATTCCCTGTGTGACATTGTCCTCTGCTCCTTCACCTTCGGAGATACATCCGCTCCCTAAAAGGGCCAGTGAAAGAGATAGAATAAGTATTGTAAAGATCTGCTTGTTGAATCTCATATAGGTCCTCCATTGACAGTAGGAAGGTTATAAAATATATAGACATTTCTATTTTTATTTAAAAAAAGTTAAAAAAATAAAAATGGGGAAATTTTATTTTTAGAAAGGTTTTCGTAACCAGGCTTCGCAGTTATAGATATTTTCTGAGAAATTTTATTCAACAGAAATGGTGGTAATAAATTCAAAAAAGTCTTATATTCAAGAGATGTGGAGTGTATCATGGAGGCTGTGTTTCAAATTTCATTGGAATCTATACTGGCAGACCTGTCCGCCTTTACGGTAATTGCAGTCTGGAATCTGTTTGTGATTCTGTTTCTCTCAAAAAAGGTATATCAAACTGCTCTGAAAAAGGGCAGGTCGCTTAACTCTTCAATATATTTTTCACGAAAAGTAATTCACTTCCTGGCTGGCGGATTGACAGCAATGCTGCTCCCCTTTGTTGCTCATGAGCCTGTTTTACCTGCTGCTACTGCTTTTGGGCTTGCTCTTATAACCTACCTGCCGCATAAACTCAACAGGAGAATGTACTGGTTCCAGGACCCCGAAAACCTCTATGATGTGGATTTTACATTAAGCTGGGGATTGATAGTGCTTTTTACCTGGTACATTGATAGGAGTTTCTGGCTTGGAGTGGTTTCGGTACTTTTCATGGCATATGGAGACGGGATTACGGGCATAATAAGGAACCTTAAGTATAATAAAAGGACAAAAGCCTGGGAAGGTACTGCAGGGATGCTCGTGCTTTGCATAATTATCGGCGCAAAAATGGGCTTTGCCGGGGTCTTTGCAGGAATAGTATGTTCACTTATCGAAAGAATCGAGAATATAGATGATAATATCACAGTGCCGGCATCTGGCCTGTTTATCCTGCTCTCAGCTCACTATTACTTCCCTTCGCTTACGGCTCCCTTTTACTGATTTTTCTCGGCAGACTTCCTCATCTGTCTTTTTTTAAATTTGTTTCATTTTTCATATTACGTTTCCTTTTTCAACTCCAAATCTACACTTTATTTTTAAACGTAGGTTTTTAAAATGTGCCCGTAACCTGAGAGTAACCTGACAAAATGCAAGGTAACCAAATTACATATTATTTATATTAACAATCTAAAACTTCATATATCTTTGAATGTAATATATTTAAAAACGTAGACTGTTAAGGGATGAGTTTAATAGTGTAAAGAATGGACATTTGCAACTTCTCAGGCTCATTTAAACAGATGGGGTCAGTAAACAGATGGGGTCAGTAAACAGATGGGGTCAGTTATGTGAAAATTGTATATGCAACAGGCTAGAAAACCAGGAATTGAAAGTGCCAATTTTAGAATTAAAAGACTGAAAACATTTTATTTATTTTCAGTCTATTGGGCTGCATACTTTAAAACGTTTTTTATATCATGGCTGATCCTGATAAGCTTTACACTAATGGGGGATAGAAGGAAAATGGATGACAACATAAAGAATCTTATTAAGAAATTGGAACACTCGGTCTTTGCGGGAAACCGGGCAATTGCTGCCGAAAAACTTGGAACGCTAGGGGACCCTTATGCTTTACCCGCACTGATTGGAGCGCTGGATGATTCAAATCCGAAGGTAAGAGTTGCCGCTGCAGAAGCCCTGGGAAAACTCAATATGCCGGGAGCTGTCCCTGGTCTTATAAATGCGCTTAATGATCCTGATAGTCCGGTTAAAAAGACTGCAATTGCTTCCCTTGAAATAATAGGCACACCTGAAGCTATCTCAGGCATTGTGAAAGGGTTCGGGGACAGAGACCGGTTTGTCCAGAAGGAAGCGGTGAAATCCTTGATGAGGATAGGTTCAAGAGATGCGATTTACGGTCTTGAGAAGGCCCTGGCTTATCCGGATTATTCGCTGAGAAGGATTTCAATAATAGCCCTTGGGAAAATCGACACTTATGAAGCTGCTCTCTGTCTGGTAAAGGCAATTGAAAACTCGGATAACAAAACAAGGCAGCAAGCTGCCGAAACCCTGGGAAAAAGGGGCAATTCGGATGTGCTTGATGAGCTAATGGAAATCCTCAGGGACCCAAGACAACCTGTTCAGGAAACTGCCTCCGAAACGCTTTGCAAAATTGTAAGTGTGTCAACTTCAGTGCCTGTGCTTGTCAAGGCTCTCGGAGCTTCGAGCAGGGATGTGAGAAAAGTTTCAATTGAAGCTCTTTGGAAGATAGGAACGCCTGAAGCAGTTTCAGGGCTTTTGAGAGCCCTGGACGACCCTGACTGGTATCTGAGAAGCCGCGCTGCAGATGCCCTGGGAGATATAGGTTCTCCGGAAGCGGCCCGGGGACTGGTTAAAGCTTTTGATATATATGAAAACTCCGTAAGGAAGGCGATTACCTGTGCTCTTGGAAAAAGCGGAGCCCCTGAAGCCATAGAAGGGCTGGTTAAAGCTCTTAACGACCCTGATAGTTCGGTCAGGGAATCAGCAGTTCTGGGCCTTGGAAGAGCAGGCACTACTGAAGCCATTTCAGGGCTTGTCAGAGCCCTTGATGACACTAAGGCAGTAGTGAGAGAAGCTGCGGCTTCCGCACTTGGGGACCTCAAAGCACAGCAAGCTGTTCCTAAATTGGTGGAAATTCTTGAAAAACCTGATAGCCCGATGCAAAAAGTCGCTATCTGCTCACTCGAGAAAATCGGTACCCTAGAGGCAGTTTCAGGGCTTGTCAGAGCTACTGAAAGTACAGATGCCTGCGTGCGAAGGGCTGCATTGAAAGCTCTTGAAAAAATTAATAAAGCCAATTCCTTACCTGTAACCACTCCTGATGAGATAGTCCCTGGAGTAAAGCCTGTTCTTAGGAACTGCTTGAAAGATGATGATTCTGAAGTTCGGACTGAAACCTCAAATCTCTCAGGTGATATCTGCAATATGAATTCTCTTAAAGAGCTTGAACTTTCAATTTCTGTTGAAGAAACAAAGGAGTCCAGAGCCCACCAAAACGCAATTAACGAGAAGAAAAAAGGAATCGGGCTGATCTGCCCATATTGCTCCAGAAACCTGAATCTCACCACTGCCCCCAACTTCTGTCCTTTCTGCGGGATGAAATTGAAGTTGAAATACTAAAAACTCTCCACTTTTCCGAAAAAGGCTGTCGGTATAGTAACAAGATTTTTCAAAAAACTGCTTGCCCGCAAGCTTTTTCTAAAAAAGCTTAAGCGAAAACCTCCAGCAACATTTGGGTTTGAGAGTCTTATCCCCCCAAACCCTATCGGCGTGATCACAAGCCTTTTCAAAAAAGGCTTGAGCGAAAACCACTGCTAAATCTAAAACGTCATGACGGCGTGATCAACCGGCGCAACGGTTGTGTCACAAGCCTTTTCAAAAAAGGCTTGAGCGAAAACCACTGCTAAATCTAAAACGTCATGACGGCGTGATCAACCGGCGCAACGGTTGCGGGTCAACGGTTGCGGTCAAACAGGCTGATCTTGAGACAAAGGTACTGAAGTTCTATCAGGGGGGCTGATTTCCCAGAGTCATGTTCAGGGAAGATATTTCCCTTTTCGGCAGGTTACCGTTCTTCGATAGGTTGGGGCTTTTGCGTTAGATTCCAATGCTGCCGTTTGTGTTATTTTCAGTTGAGTTATCCTGAATTCGGCCAGGACGGTCAATAGGGCCGCAGACTTGTGTTTCACAGACTCTTCGGCATACGTTTTCTGTTTTACACTGTGGTATCTCTGGCTGAGTGCATTATTTTCTTCAGTTCGTCAAAAGACTCGGTCCCTTTGATATCTTCTATCAGGGCCGTAAGTTCAGTAATCCTACTGTTGAGCTGTTCATCACTCGCGTTTTCGCTTTCGTTCACTCTGGATTTAAGAAGCTCTATTTTCTCCTCAATAGAATCAAGTGCCTTTGTCTGCTCATGGGTTAATAGGACCTCTTTGAGTTCTGCTGCAGTGGAGGCTTCACTCACTTCGGTATACAGATATCGAATCTCAGTAATCTTCTCGTTGAGCTCTTCAGCTTTGCTACTCTCACCGGCTTCCGTAAGCCTGGTTTGAGCAGCTTCGGCCCTCTCAGTCATATTCTGGAGGGACTCCAGGATAACAGTCTGAACGTCAGTGAAATTTTCATCAGTTATATTTTCAAGCAATATATGACAAAACTCATGCCCTTCGTCAAGCTCCGTTTGCATTTCATCAGGTTCTGTATTCCTTTCGTCATTTTCCAAATACTCCTGTTCCTGCCTTTTTCTAGACAAAACATTCTGGAGGTCAGACGCATTTGAAACCTTACTTATCTCACTATAGAGATTTTGAAGTTCAGTAATTCTCTTACTGATTGAGTCAAGCATGTCTGCCTGAACTTCAGTGAAATTTTCTTCGCTTATATTACCTGCAGGACAGGAAGGACAGGACCCTGGATCATAAATCAGATCCGTCAAGTTTGTCAGGATTGCGTTTTCTGAAGCAAAAGCCCCTGAAGGGATAATACTCAATATAATCAGCACTATCGCAAAACGGGAAATTAACTTTAATGTTTTTACTGTCATAGATTACCTCCGTTGATTGCCATGTTTTCCTGCTCTTTTTGTCTCAACGCTGTTTGCCTGTTGACAGTCCTGAAATCAACTGGATTAAATATAAGCTTACTTTTAGAAACAGAAAAAATTAGAGGAATTTAATTTAAAGAACAAATTTTTTTGAACTTTATATTACGGCAGAATCTTTTAAATTTACTGATTAATACTTATAAGGACTCTTAAACACTTCGGCCCTTAAATGCTTCATTTTTAAGAAAAAAATGCATTTGTCATCAGGATCTTTTATAAGGACCTGCGCAGTTGAATCGAGAAAAAAAGTAGCATGAAATTTCAAATTGTCTAATCAATAATATTTATGATAGACATGCTCATGCTTTATTTTGCTTTTCAACTGCATAAGTCCGATCAAGAAAGGTTCTTTAACACAACTGGTTAAGAATCTTCCGTTTTGAAATCCAATAGAGGGTTTTACGAGTCAGTCATTGTTTTACAAATTAGTCTTAACCATTTTTTACATTCGGTTTTCACCGTCTGTTTCAATGGTATCTGTTATTATATTCATTTAACCATTTCTTATGGTTATCTTGCCATTTTTTGTATTTGCTTTGCCATTTCTTATAGTTATCTTGCCATTTTTTGTATTTGCTTTGCCATTTTTTGTAATCGTCGCCTTGGTTCTTATTCTTCCATCTCTGGTTCTCATTATCCCAGTTTCTCTGCTCGCTTTCCCAGTTTTTCATCTCTTTTTCCAAATTAATCTGTTCATTATCCCAGTGTTTCTTTTCATTACCCCATTGATTTTCAGTTTTTTGCGAAGCTGCACTTACTGATGCAACAGTTACTGACGATACAAAAAAGACCAGCATCAAAATGCATACCGTCTTCTTTATTCTATCAAATATCTTCTTTCCCATATGTCCACTCCTTATTTTATCTACCTTATTTTCTCAAATAGACGTTATTTTATCCGACTTAATTTTATTTTATCTAATTTGATGTTATTGTGTCTAATTGATGTAGTTTTAAACTGTTGTATGTTTTTCAATTCACTTCTGTAACATATCTGTTTCAAGACGATATTATCCCAGTTAATACCCCAATTTACTTTTATATGCCACTGGCAATTTTTTAGGTATTAATAGGACTTACACACTTGATAAGCGAAATAAAACATAAGCAAGTTACATAAGCAGGTTACACAAGCAAGTTACACAAGCAGGTTACACAAGCAGGTTACACAAGCAGGTTACACAAGCAGGTTACACAAGCAGGTTACACAAGCAGGTTACACAAGCAAGTTGTTGCAAGTAACTTAGATGTCTTATAGTTTCATTCTACTTTTTCTCAGCTCAATTGTGTAATTCCTTTTTTGATCTAATCGCCTTACCGGCTATCCGGCGATTGACCATCCGCCAATTGACAATTTTAAATTATATTGTATTAAATATAATATTACTTACAGATATAATATGACTAACAGAACTCAATTTGGAAAATAAGAGTTTTTAAACCTTAAATTACATAAAAGGGCGTAAATTCTGAAACTAATACTTATTGAGCTCTCTAGATATCGTATTTTTTAATAAAATAAATATTATTTATCTGTCATTATGGAAAATTCAGTCTAATTGGTTCTGAATTAAATTCTTTAAGTGTCCTTATTTTATTCTTTATATAACTTTATAACAATAGCAAATTATAATCTCGAAACTAGAACGATTTTTAATTTGAAAAATAGCCTAATGTAAGAAAAAACCAAATTTGAGCCCTTAAAGGAATATAAACCTTTGAAATAATCTATTTAAGGGTTATAAAGGGTTAAAGCCCGAAATAATCCTATTTAAAGTGTGAATTGTAAATTTAATCCATTAATACTCCTGAAAAAGTAAGTATTCTTTTATTTTTAAATCCAGATATAGCATCTCTGTCAGGAACATATCGATTAGTAACATCCCACCCATAGACCCATAGACCCAGAGATATGCTGTAATTTTGTGCCGTAATCATATGCTGTAATTTTGTGCCGTAATCAAAAAACGGTCAAAACATTTATAAAAGCATAGAGGAAGATTACGAGGAAACCATGTGTGTACTAAGACCTGCAATATCAATTCGATAGTTCCTGACTCAACTCCTTATGAGTTAATTAAAAAGATTTTGAAAATACTTAAATACGAGAAAAATGTAGCAGGGATAAAAATGCCTGATAACCCGGAGGAAAAATTGCTGATTTTGCAGCTTTCCGAAGATTCCAGAAAAATTGCCAGGCTTCTTTCAAGTGAAACTTCAATCAGAATTCTTAAACTGCTTAATAAGAAGTCAATGTCGGCAGGAAACCTTGCCGATGAGCTTGGAGTGCGCCTGAATACTCTCAAATATAATCTGGACTCCCTTCTGGAAGCTGGAATGATTAGAGTAAGACACGTAAAATGGAGTCAGAAAGGAAGGAAAATAAAAGTTTATGAGGCCTCGAAAAAAGTAATTGTTTTTCTGCCCGCAAAAGAGAACCTGGAAACTCCTATTTTGTCGTGAAGTCCTGGCGAGACAGCCCGGAAAATTTGGAGAAACCGGAAATTCCAAAATTGTCCTGAAGTTAATTACAGGCTTAGAGTTTCGGAACGATTCTATTGTTTCTGAGAAATACTTTTAAAAATAACCAAATATTAATATACGAACTCGATTAAAAGGTACAGTCCAGCAATGAGTTCTATTCCATAGGACGTGGCTCAGTATGAAAATCAAATTTCTGTCCTTACTCCTTATGCTCGCAGTCATTATCGTTATCTCAGGCTGTGTTGATGAGGAGGCTCAGGGCTTTAATTGTAAAGCTCCAGAAGATCTAGCTAGGACTATTTTTTTCCCCTATGTAGGGCTCCTGAACCATGGGGGATCTGAAATGCCAGGCCAATACTCCCATGAGTTCCCGCCAGATAGGTTTAATTCAGGCCCTGAGTCCATGCATACTCTGAGAGATGCAACATCCCTTCTTGACAGAAACATCGAAAAAGCAGAAACGATTTCATTAAAGCTCAAAACCGGTATTGAGCGCTACAAAGCAGAAGGGAAAGATGTTAGCAGACTTGAAACACTGCTTGAAGAGTATAACCGTCTTATAAAAGAAGCAAAGCAGTACCGAGCCCTTGCGAATACAACCTTAAGCGAAGAAAATAACAGCTCAATTGCGAATTTGAGTCAATATAACAACAGTTCATCCGAAAATATAGAAGTAGATTATTTGATTCAGTCTCAGAAGAGTATGATGCAAGCTAATCAGATCCTGAGAGATATTTTCGAGGAACTTAATTCTCTAATGGGAAGCGAAGAACTCAACAATACATCCCGGCTTATTTCGGCAGGAGAAGGAAAAGCTATTCTTATGGGCAGTTTCACCCTGAATATGCACCTGGAAGACGGAGAAATGGTGATAATGGGCCTTTCCAAGAATTCCGAAATTGATATAAACGGGGATTATACATTTGAAGAGAATACCGATATGCATGATACGGTGCGCCTTTACCATATCAATTCTGCTGATGTGAAGATCTCCGGTTCCCGTAAGACAGTAATGTTAAACAATGAAAACATTACCCTCACTGCAGATGGCGAGGGTTATGTAGCTTTCCAGGGAGACGGCACCTACAGTGTTGAAGAGGCAGGTAGGACAATAAAAGAAGATGAATGGGCTAAACCTTTCTTTGAAGAAGGAATGAATCCCCAAAAGTACGGGCCTGACGGAGAGTATAATAATACCGAATATGGGCCTGATAATAATGATAATGATCTAGTAATCGGGCAAAGGAAGGGCATGAAGTAATATCACGTTAATAGAGCTTCTCCGGAAACAGAATGCAGGAGAGATTTCTTGGAGAAGCAGTGAACGTTCCAGGAGAATATTAAAAATGCCTGGAAAAATTGAAAATCAATATACAACTCTGGGTTTATCGAAAATGAATCTAAGGCTCCATATTATTTGTATTGCTGTCTTACTTGCTTTAGCAGGGCCTGCCTTAGCAAACAGCACGGCTACAGTCCACGGGGCGGTATACGGCTGGGATACCTTCAAGCCTCTGGAAAATGCTGTGGTTGAGGTAAATTCGACTCCCTCACAGTCAATGGTAGCAAAATACGGCCTGTATTCTTTTGATCTGGTTCCCGGAGATTATAACATTACAGCCAGTTACTATCAGAACAGTAGCGTTACATATACGGCCAGCGAGACTATTCAAATTAAAGATCAAGGAAAATATGTACGTGATCTCCTGCTCCTTCCTGTTTATTCCGAGGAACTCATGGGTGACTCCGAAGTAAATGGACTTTCCGAAGACCAGAACGGGAGTGCAGGCAGCTCCTTCTCAAATACAACAAATTCGCTAACAGACACATCCACAGGTCCGACTGCAAGCAAAGGCAATTCGAGCAGCATGAATCTGGCTGACCAAAACATAACTGGCTATATAAATGTAAATTACCTGCCGATAGCAGCTCTTTTATTTCTTATCCTGCTTGCAACGGGCTACCGAGTCTCCAGAAAGGATAAAAAAATAGAGAAAAATCAGCCTTTAAAAAGGGCATATAGGATCTCAGGTATAGGAGCAGACGAAAAGAGAGATACTACAGGAGATTTTTTCAAACCAGTTACGGTGCCCGACATCTCGGTAGAAGTCCATGATGAAAGGGTAGAAGTCCCTCACGAAAGCTTAGAGTCCGAGCTAAAATGGAAGTCTCAGGTACAGGATTCTCAGGTACAGGATTCTCAGGTACAGGAATCTCGAGTAAAGCCCTTCGAAACTGCATCTTCAACAGAATCAGTAGCAGATCCTATAGAAGAACCTGTGAGAGAGACGGTACAGGAATCTCTGCAAGAGCCTGTAGAAGAATCAATAAAAGAACCTGTGAATGAACAGGTAAAACCGGCAGTGACAGAATTATCACCTGAAATCTCGCAAGAGAAAGTTCAGGAAGACTTTGCAGAAATTAAAGTGAACTCTCTGGAGAATAAAGCGGACTCTCAGGAGAATGAAAAAGAACTGGTTGAATCTGGGCTTCAAAAAGAGAAACAGGGAATTTTATCTGAAGAAGCTGATGATAAGCCCGCAGAGAGTCCTGAAACTGAAGCTCCTGCTTCCAGGAAGAAGCTCCCGCTTCCCGCTGATCTTCAGGAGGTCATGGATATAATTCGAGGCCAGGGAGGCAGGATTACACAGAAAGACTTGCGCAGCAAGCTGAAATACTCCGAAGGAAAGGTTAGCCTCATGCTTGCAGACCTGGAAAGAAGAGAATTGATTGAGAAGTTCAAGCGGGGGCGTGGGAACGTTGTTATCCTGAGAGATGAGGAACGCTGAAACTCGACATTTTCATTTCTCAGTATTTCATACCATTTTTATGTTCCTTCTTTTAAGAATTCGCCTGTAAGATCTCAAATCAAAAACTTTTCAAATTTCGGATAACAATTCTCATTTGACATCTTCTTTTAGTCAAAGAAGCAGAGATTTGGTAGTATATTGCCGGAAAAGAATTTTAAGTCTTTTACACGAAAATTTACGATAAACCATAACTTTAATTCGTTAGTCACTAATTACCATGCTTTACAATTTTCGTATCTATTCAGGGTAAGGGAGGCACATCTTCAATCGCCGAATGAAGTGAACTAATAACAGGCATTTTATTCTTTATTAGTGTGGATATGTATCCCCTTATTCTACAGAATACATCCGCTCCATTTGTTTTTCTAAAATCTCCCGATATTTTTTGTTGAATTGTTATCATCCTGAGATCTCTTTCTGCCTGGTTGTTGCTAAAAGGAACTCTCAGATCCGTAGCAAACCTCAAGATCTCTTTTTCATACTTTTCAAGTCTATCAAGAAGGTTTCTTGCCTTACTCTGTGCTTGTATTCCTCTTTTAGCCTCATCGTCTTTTGATATTTCAGGTGGAGGATTATCCTCAAATCCTTTCATGAGTATTAAATGATACTTTTCTATGAATGTTTTGATCGTATCTTCACCTATTTTAGTTCCCAGTTTTCTGGCACAATCAGCTTGTTCTTTAATTTCATATAGGAGATCAGACATCTCCTTAGCCCACTCTTGCTTGTATATTTTATAGATATTCTTAAGTTCCCTTTGAATATGGACATTACATAATGCATGTTCACATTTGTATTTGAAATAAGATTTCCAAAAGTCGTGGACTAGTATTCCTCTATACTTAGGCAACACTCCCATTTTATTCATTGCTTTAAAACCTCTACTCTTGTGATGAAAATAATATGTATATTTTTTTGTAGAGATTAGATGGCATTGTTCCCCTCGACCATTAACATTAATTCCAGTTTCGTCGCCATGAATTACATCTTCCTTTATTAATTGCTTCTTGATGTGGTTTGTAACACCTTTCAATTTGTGATACAACTTCTTTTCTGCTTTAATTATTGTATCAGAGCTTATCTTAAATCCAAAGATATCTTCATATAGATTCTTGATTCGATTATAGGGAATTAATTGGTAGTTTCGTAGGTAAATTGCAATTGTTAAAACTGTAATGCCATATTGGACAGGTTTTGTAATTGATTTTGGAAAATCAGCTTTGTTTTTACAGTTACAGTAAGGACATTTTTTGATCTCAGCACGATGCTCGGTCACGTTACGCATTACAACTATGTTAAATTCCTGTCTTGTCTTGTAACCTATGACCTCAGATTCCTCTATGTTACGACCACAATGTTTACATTTATGTAGCTGATGAAAGATAATTTCATCAGGATCTTCAACCTTATTCAAAGTAGAACCAGGATGTCCTTTTTGACCACCAGGACAGTTATTATTTCCATCTCGTGAACTCCCAGTTTTAGGTTTCTTCTCGATAAAAGTGCCAGTAGAAGGAGGTTTCTTGTTGATTTGGATAGTCTGATTCAAAAGAGATTCTAATTCACTTATCCGTGCTTGAAATTCAATTGTTTGAGATTCCAGAGCCTCAATACGAGCATCTTTAAACTTGACTTGAGACTCTAATTCATGTATTCGTTCTCGAAATTCAATATTTTGAGATTCAAGATCCTTACATCGGAGTTCAAAATCCTCAATATATGAAGCAATAAAATCAGGGTTCGAGTGGCATAGAGTAAGAATCTCTTCACGCTTCATAAATATCTTCCCAAAATACAGCGATTTTTATAATAAATATGATGAAAAAAGTAAATGTTGAGTTTATACGAAAAATAAATCAGAAATATAGATAGCTGAATAGATACCAATTTTCAAAAGAGCGTTCAATTATAATTGATACCGTCATTCAATCAATAGAATAGACATTGGTTCAGGCTGCCCTTTAATAGGGAACTCCAGAGGCATACCGGATTCTGCGGCCGTTTTCTTCATATTGATCCCGACAGCGTGTTCCGGAATTCTTGCCATATTTGAATGGATACAGATTCCCTTTTCTACATTACATTTCTCACATAGCCTGCACGAACCGTTCACAAATGCGACTGCGAATGTGAAGCCTTCATTAAAAGCTGCCTTTTCAAGCTCCAGCATTGCGGAAGCCATTTTCTTGCTGTAGTCAAAATATTCTTCCCAGAACTTTGCGGCTTTTTTCCTAGTTTCCTCGGGCTCTGCCGGGTCAAGCCAGGTTTTGTATGGTGCTTTGGCAATTTCTTCATCTGCGACTGCAGGCGACCTGAATTTGACAAGCATTGCGTAGCTGTATTCTTTAAGGATTTCCCTAAACTCGTCAACAGTCGGAACATGCGGCGGGCATGTCAACTTTTTTCCGTATCCTATACAGCCCCTACATTTTAAAACAACTCTTTTCTCTACAAAGACATTGTAAGTGGGAATTATCTTTGCGTCAATTGCTTCCAGTTCCAGAGCTTTTTTCACAAGAAAGTCAAATTCCTCAGGTTTTATGTTTGTTGATGACAAATTCATTCCTTCTAATAAAAATTTGTTTTCAATAAAAAAAGGCCTATTAGCCGTTATTGTGTTAGAAAATAAATACTGTCAGTTCAGGATACTATTTAATTGTACGCAAATATTTCAATCAGTTTAATCATTATTTGTTAAAGTGCCCACATTAAACTTCTCTCAGGTGAAATTCTTCATTATTTTGTAAAAATCTATGTTTGGAGTAGATGACTCAGTACCAAAATCTAGTGATGAATGTAAAGTTCAAAATCACTAGATTTTGTAATTGGTCACAATCCTTGTGATACAATTTAAGAATTGAAGTCTTTAGATGTCGAATATCGATTTTAATGATAACCGGAGTCTTCTTGCGAATTCAGATTTTCAATCAAAAAACGCAAAAATCACTAGATTTTGGAACAGAGTCGAGTAGATCCAAAAAATAGAATAATAGATTCAGGATAAAAAATAGATTCAGGATAGAATAGTAGATTCATAATACTGCTTCATTGGTCATCGGTTAAGGATTCATTTCCTTCTCTTGTTACTCTTTTTGAACCCACTTCATTCAATTATTATTCAATCCATTCATCTCTAAACCTTTCTCTGTTTACATGCGGATCTAATGCTTGACTTTCATATACACTCATTATCGTTTCAAAAGTTCTTTGAATTCCACATCTATGAAGAATTACTGTCAATAAATCAGATGCATTCTCTGCAAATATTGTACTCCACCGTAACTGCGTATATCTAGCCATTTTTTCAGGATGAGTTGTTGAGTTTCTTACAAGAGAATGAATTCTTCTGCTAACGATTAGTGTCAATATTGCTGTCCAGATTAGAGCTTCAATTACCTGCACATTCTTTGTTTCAAGAACGTCCAGCGCATATTTATTTTTCAATTCCTTAAATAGTAGTTCTATGTCCCATCTTGCCCCATATAAGTTTGCAATGTCTCTTGCATTCAAAATATCTTTCTGAATATTTGTGATATAAATGTGGTACTTTTCATCCTCATCATTGTATACCGCTACAAGACGTACATTCATTTCATCCTGTTTTTGCTTGCCTTTATACTCTCTTCTTTTGAATGCTATTTTTACAACTGCATCAATATCTTTTCCCGAGAGTTGCTTAATACACTCACTAATAGGCTTCCCTATGAAATCTTTGCACTTTGTTTTAGGCACTCCTTCCTCTATTAAAACAACAATGGGATCCATATTTTTTTTAATTCTTGAGACAAAATATCCCCCATTTTCCTCAACCCTTGCAAACATCTGAGTTTTGTAAAAACCAAGATCAACAAGCAGAATACGGTCTTTGATCCAGGGACCTATTTTTAATGTTTTGATCTCAGCTGTTTTTTCGGAGTACACAGCAACGGTTTTAGGTCCGTTAGCAACTGCACTTACCACAACTCCGACTTTTACCCCAGCAGCTACTGTTCTTGCTCTTGCTGCTGGAAATTTATCTGATAAAGAAGAATGAAGACGAACTATTGTGCTGTCCTGAATGATAATATCCTGGAAGTTTTCGAGTTTCTTGCTAAGTTTTCTACCAGGTTCTTTTGCAAGTTCTTCTATGCCGTGAATTACACACTGATGTAGGAACTCAACAAGTTCTGGAGTGAAACGATAGTACCAACTGCTATCGCTTATGGTTTTATGGGATTCAGTTTCATATTCGCGTTTCAAACTGGCGAGTGTACGCTGCAAGCGTACACCAAAACTCAGAGTTAAAACCCAAAAGATGATGACAGGGTCAATTTTACGTTCACGTATTATAAGACCAGTTTCTTTGGAAGTTTGTCTTAACCACTCTTCGGGAAACATTTCCCGAAGAGAGTCTTCAAGAGTAGGTGGGGAACGAGGAGACATAGAGATACAGCTATAAAGGTATTATCAGATAAAAACATCTACAAGATAAGGAATTTAGTGCTTAACCGATGACCAATGAATACTGCTTATACGATGGGAGAGGAAACTTAATAATTACTGTACTGTATGTTCGTATGTTCATGAATCGCATTCAGAGCAGCGGTACTTTTAGGGGAAGTTCTTACCCAGTATCTTAAAGCTAATTTAGAGAGGTTTTCTACAAAATCCTTTTTGAAATTACACCTTGGTTTTGTTATTCTGATTTGACAAAAGCATAGTATAAGGCCTCATTCTTCTGTTTTCTTCAGATAATTCTAACTTTTATGCTGTATTTATTGACTTCTGACATTTTTTGTTTTTCAAACAATCTTATTTCGATGAAATGTGTTTTTTAAGTAAACTGTATTAATTAATATCTACCAAGTTCAGGTTGTAAAAATGTTCATTTATTTACGTGAAAAGAATTCAGAAGAATTGTTAGTATAATAAGTTTTTATATAATCTTTTATATAATATATTTCGTAGCAAGTTTTAGCTTGCCAAATTAAATATATAGTGGGGGAATAAAGTGACCAAATATGGAGCAATAAAGTCCGTAATGCTACTGGTATGTATAGGAATAATAATTGCATTGGTACAGCCCATTGAAGGACAGATGGGACCTAGAATGATGGGCAATCAAGGCTACAATCGCAGCTATGGACCTGGACCGGGCATGGGACCTGGAATGATGGGTTATCCAGGTTACAATTACAGCTACAATTACAGTTACGGTCCTGGAATGATGGGCAATATGATGGCGATATACTATCCAGAATCCAAACCCATAACCCAGGATGAGGCACTGAGAAATATGCAAAGCTTTGTTACTCAATATGGCCCAAACATGAAAATTGAGGACTTCATGGCATTCAGCAGTAATTATTATGCTGTTTTGAATAACACGACCAGTGGACAGAGCATAGCAGAAATACTGGTGGATCGCTATTCCGGAGCTACCTATCCTGAGCCGGGGCCAAATATGATGTGGAACACACGCTTTGGTACGGGAAGAACTCCGACAGGAGGCACTGGTTATGATCTGGCCGGGGCACAGAAACTGGCAGAGGATTTCCTGACTGGCTATCTGCCTGGGGCGCAAATCCAGGAATCACACGCAATGCCCGGGTATTATACTTTCGATTTCGGGCGAAATGAAACAGAGGGCATGCTGAGCGTTAATGCTTTTAGCGGTCACATTTGGGTGCATACCTGGCATGGACCTTACCTGGGCGAAATGAACTCAACTGGAATGAACGTAACAAGCTAAGAACCTATCCGAAAAGTGGGCACTTGCTGTATATATTTTCCAATATACAATATGAAAAACCGGTACGGATACTATGATATTATAAACCTACTACTCTTATATTGTAGACCTACTGTAACTTTTAACATGCATTACTGACTTTCTGAAAAGCTCTAAAACAGGAGTTTCTTCAGAAAATGCAGGAATGAGGTGGAGAAAAGTAGAGAATAAATCCTTTTCACTCATTCTCATGCTTTTTTGTCTTCTCATGCTTTTTGTTTCTCCGAATCATATCAATAAAGTACTTAGTTTCTCTTTTTACATCGTCACTGCACACAACTGCAGAAATTGCTACCAGGCTGTCAGCTCCATTTTGAATAACACTCTCGCAGTTTTCCTTGTTGATTCCGCCAATAGCAACTACAGGAACTTTTATTGCATCTTTAACTTCTCGGATTTTAAGTGGACCGATTCCTTCTCCTGCATCTTTTTTTGTAGCAGTATCGAATATTGGGCCAAGGCCCACATAGTCAGCCCCTAATTTTTCCGCCATGACTGCTTCTTCCCTGTCATTTACACTAAGGCCGATTATCTTATCCTCACCAAGGAGCTTTCTTGCCGTTTCAACAGGCATATCGTCCTGGCCGATATGGACTCCATCCGCGTCGACCGCTAAAGCAACCTCGATCCTGTCGTTTACCAGAAATATTGCCCTGCCGCTGCATATCCTCTTGATTTCAGAAGCTTCTTCGACCATTTCTTTCGTGCTTTTATCCTTTTCCCGGTACTGAATAATCCTGCAGCCTGACTCGACTGCGTCCCTGACATCGGATAAAGTCCCTTTCTTTGAAAGTCCGGAATCTGTCACGAGGTAGAAATCGATTTCTTTCAAAAGGGAACTTTCCCGGCTGAAGCCTTTCTGGTTCATGATGCTTAATCCATCCGATAAGCACGTTTTTTTAAAAACGTTTCTTTATAATCTCATTTTTCTGAACTTATGGTTCTTTTTACTTAATTTACCTTTTTCTCTTCCGAACTTACGATTCTTCTCTTTTTCTTCAGAACTTATTGTTTTCCGTTTTTCTTCGGAACTTATTGTTTTCCGTTTTTCTTCGGAACTTATTGTTTTCCGTTTTTCTTCGGAACTTATTGTTTTCCGTTTTTCTTCGGAACTTATTGTTTTCCGTTTTTCTTCGGAAATTACCGTTCTTCAAAATTCATCATACTTTTTACTTTCTCATCCGACAGATTGAACACTTCATCATACAGGTTAACCTTGAAACTTCCTGGCCCGTTTGACTTACTGGCTGCAAGTTCCCCTGCAACTCCAAAGTAACATAATGCTTCTCTGGACGCTTCACAGTAATCCGGGTTAACTGCAGCAAACAAACCTATTACAGATGCAGCCATGCATCCTGTCCCGACAATCGACCCCATAAGTTCATGCCCGTTCTTAACGATAAAAACCTTCTCTCCGTCACTTATAATGTCTTCTTTTCCTGTCATCACAATAACGGAGGAGCTTAATTTTGCAAATTGCTTCGCAATCTTTACAGGGTCCGCACTAATTGAAGTTGCCTCAACCCCTTTGGTCTCAGCGCTTTCGCCTGCCAGTTTTGCAATTTCCGAGTAATTGCCTTTTATGATATCGACACGGACAGAACCAAGGATTTTTGCAGCCATTTCGTCCCTGAATTCCGTAGCTCCGACACCGACGGCGTCAAGCACGACCGGAATTTTCTTTTCGTTTGCAGCGGCAGCAGAGAGAAGCATGGAGCCGATGATTTCGGAAGTAAGCGTTCCGATGTTAAGCACAAGAGCCGATGAAATCCCTGTCATTTCAGCACATTCTTCAGGGGCATGTGCCATTACAGGCAGCGCACCAAAAGCTCTTGTCATGTTTGCACAGTCGTATATAGTTACCCAGTTCGTTATATGATGTATGAGTGGTTTTGTTTCTCTTATTGTTTTTAATGGGTTGTTCATAGAATTCCTCAAAAACGTTTTAAAACGCGATTTATCCGCATACAGGCACTTGTGCCAGAGATTTCAAATTATTGAAATTAATGTCGAGTCAATTATCAAGGATTCAATGATCCCGAATAGTTGCAATCGATTTTATACGACATTTTGTGTTTGACTCGACATTAGAAATCACCTGCAGTAAATTACTCATTCCTTATCCTTTGGAAAGATTGCGAGTACTTGTTTCTTACTCTTTCCACACGTGGTATTTTCGGTCATACTCGTTCATTGCAGTTATTAAAGCTCAGGAATAAGACTTGTTGCCGCACTATCCATATAATAGAGGTATCTGGGTATTTGAAAATTAGCTATGTAGTCTTCGATTTTCATAAAATTTTATTCATACTCCAGCTTTTGTATTTCCATCAAATATTCCCGCTTTCGTATTCCCATTAAACAAAGGTATTCAGGTTGTATCAAAATCATTTTGATTTCTACAATTGGGTAATTTCCTGTTTCGATATTTCTCTCATTTCTACAAGAATTCATTAATTTTCATTAATCAACATAGCTTATTTGCTATTCTCGCTATAATTCCCCTTTCATTACAGCCCTGATTTCCTCCTCCAGTTGTCAAATTCAGAATTTCTTTCAGGCTTTTACCCGTTCTCTTCATGAAATCTGCTATTTTCTTTATATTGTGTACGGTACACATCATAAGAAATTCAATTTTTGTCTTTCTTTTTATCATAAATGAAGAGTAATTTCCTGAATTTCTTCGTTTTTCCCCTTTTCTCCACTTCATAAAAGTTATCAGGAATGTAAACATCAATTTCTTCATCTAATAAAAATTTTACGTTATCATACGAGAAATAACCCGCATCTGCCAGCACGATTGTCGGTTTATATCCCAGTGTTTCCTTTACATTTTTTATCATTGGTTCAATCTGATGCAAGTCATTTTCTTTATCGACAAGGTCTGCTGCAACGATTATCTGTTTCTTTTCATCAACAGCAACCTGACAATTATATGAGGGTTTCTTGTTCCATCTTTATGCTTCATAATTTCAAACAATTTGAATCCAAAACGGAGAAATAATGTAAAATCTACGAAAATTCGGAGAAAATATTAAAGGGGGGTCGAAATGTAAACTGCAAACTATATCTGGAAATTGTTTTCATTTGAGAGATTGTGCTTCTATTTTATGGATAAATTTATATATTTTAAGTGCTATGTATATGTGTTGACAAATAAAGAGACGTATAATGATCTGTTGTTAAAAACCAATTTTTGTTTTTAATCAAAGAGTTCTATACAATCTTATTTTAAAACAATTAACAAAAACTAAAACCAAGGTGAAACAAAAATGGCTTTTAATGACAGAAACTTCAGAGGAAATTCTAATTTCGGCGCTCCAAGAGAAATGCACAAAGCTATCTGTTCAGACTGCAACGTTGAGACAGAAGTGCCTTTCAAACCTGACCCAGAGAGACCGGTTTATTGCAGGGATTGTCTTCCTAACCACAGGACGCCCAGAGAAAACCGCAGATACTAAGTGTTATTTCTGCAATTAAGTTTGCATCAACACTTATTTCTTTTTCACTTTTTTAAAATTCACATAGATTCTGGATATACTTTTTAAGTTAACTACTCATCACGTCCAATTCAGTTTTAATATATTTCTCCGGCCGGCAGCCTGCTAAAATCTTCCCCGAAAACGTTTGTAAGAAAAATGAAATTGAAAAATCCGCGATTTTTGTAGACTTATAGAAGCACTTTACATTTTTTATAATTGAACATAGAACACAAAATTATGTTATTGTTTTAAACAGTAAATTGCAGTATGTGATTTAAATCAAAACATTAATTATAAATATTCAACAGTCAGTATTTATAAAAGTGTTCAAAGATTATTCATTGAAATCTATACATAAAAATATCCGATTTTTACTAAAGAGGCTTTTTAATGTATATTTCCAAAATTAGGATGCAAAATTTTAGGTGTTTCAGTGACACATCTGTCAAATTTTATGAAGGCTTAAATGTATTCTATTGGTCATCGGTTAAGGAGCTATTTCCGTCTCCTGTTACTCTTTTTGAATCCAATTCATTCATTTTGTATTCAAACCATTTATCTCTAACCCTAATTTGACAGAAGTATACATTTTATAATGTATAAATGGGCTTCAGGCTTCTGTTTTCTTCATACAATTCAAATTTATCTTTTATGTTTATTAAATTATGACATTCTTTATTTTACCACGATGTAATGTGTCAATGCAATGTGTTTTTTGTAAAAAAATACTGTATTAATTAATGGCATCTGTCAAATTCGGGCTCTAAACCTTTCTCTGTTTACATGCGGATCTAATGCTTGGCTTTCATATACACTCATTACCGTTTCAAAATTTCTTTGAATTCCACATCTATGCAGAATTACTGTCAGTAAATCTGATTCATTCTCTGCAAATATTGTACTCCAACGTAACTGTGTATATCTAGCCATTTTTTTCAGGATGAGTTGTTGAGTTTCTTACAAGAGTATAAATTCTTCTGCCAACGATTAGTGTTAATATTGCTGTCCAGATTAGAGCTTCAATTACCTGCACATTCTTTGTTTCAACTTTGATCAAGGGACCTATTTTCAATGTTTTTATCTCAGCTGTTTTTTCGGAGTACAGAGCAACGGTTTTAGGTCCGTTAGCAACTGCACTTACCATAACTCCAACTTTTACTACAGCAGCTACTGTTCTTGCTCTTGCTGCTGGAAATTTATCTGCTAAAGAAGAGTGAAGACGAACAATTGTGCTGTCCTGAATGACAATATCCTGGAAGTTTTCGAGTTTCTTGCTAAGTTTTCTACCAGATTCTTTTGCAAGTTCTTCTATGCCGTGAATTACACACTGATGTAGGAACTCAACAAGTTTTGGAGTAAAACGATAGTGCCATCTGCTATCGCTTATGGTTTTACTTGACTCAGTTTCATATTCTCATTTCAAACTGGCAAGTGTACGCTGCAGGCGTACACCAAAACTCAGAGTTAAAACCCAAAAAAATGATGACAGGGTCAATTTTACATTCACGTATTATAAGACCAGTTTCTTTGGCAGTTTGCCTTAACCACTCTTCGGGAAACATTTCCCGAAGAGAGTCTTCAAGAGTAGGTGGGGAACGAGGAGACATAGATACAAAGATTAGAATATTATTCATTGGTCATCGGTTAAGGAATTTTCTTGCCTGAAAGCTATCGATTTTGCATTAGAAGCCAGCCTTATATTTTGGCTTATTTACATGAAATCGATACCAAGTTCCAGCTCATAATTTATTCAAATATTTAATAAATGTGGAGGAAATTAACGCAATTTGTCACGATTCCTCACTTAACCGATGACGTATGGAATATTATTATATAAGCATATACAGGAGATGGAATTTTATGCTTAACCGATGACGCATGAAGTGCATTTTAGTCTAAAATGCGGGTTTGAGTCACCCGTATACAATTTATTACATCGGGAGCGCAGAGGGTCACGAATACCCTGACATTCAGAGAGTGGCTGGAAAGGCCTCTGTGAGATCTGCCGCGATTCCGCCAAGAAAGCCTATTTAAGCATAAATAAGACAAAATTTTCTGCAGGAAAAACAAATGTGTTCTATGCGGTAAAAAAGGCAGGATTTGCCTGTGAAACTTTGAGTAAAGCCGCAAAATGCAGCTTTATTTTTCTTATTATTTTATTTACTTTTGACGTTTTTTATATCTTATTTTCCTTTGTAAATCTTGCTACGAATTTTACAGCATAAAACGCAAATTTATTAAAGTCTTTAAGGTTTTCAATAAGTAGTTTTCTTATATCTGTACTAAAAGATTATTTATATTTACCGGATGTTGTCAAAATGGATTTTGAATTGAGAAAGTGGAATAAAACAGATGCTGAAAGCTTTTTCAAGTATTCCCATAATACAAAAATTACAAAAAACATGAGAGATTCTTTTCCCTCCACTTTAGATGACTGCAGAAAAACTGTAGAAAGTTTTAGCTGTAACGATGAAACACAACAGTGCTGCAGAGCAATTATTGTGAACGGAGAAATTGCAGGGTGCATTGCATTATTCCTTAAAAGTGATGTTTATTGTAAGTAGGACTTACGCAGTTGAAATGCCGAAAGCTTCATATCATTAAAAATATAATTATTGTTTAGTGTTTCTCTAAAAACGTACGGAGTTATGGACATAAATCCACCTAAGTGTACCGACATCGACTACATTAATTTTCTCATTGCGGCTTCTAACGTTTTTAGCTGTACTGAAGCTGCTAGATGTTATCCAGACATAGCTAATGCTCCTTCTCATGATGCTTTTACTCGTTGTCTTCAAAGGCAACCTCCAGACACGGAAGCACTATGGGAGGAAGTAAAAAGTTATGTCAAGCTTAAGGGAGGATACCTAATTGTTGATGATTCAACGTTAGATAAACCATACGCAGAAGAAATTGCTTTTGTTCGTCGTATGTGGAGTGGAAAACATCATCGTACTGTAAAGGGAATAGGCCTGGTTACCTTAGTTTGGACTGACGGTACAACCGTTATACCTATCGATTTTCGAATTTATAACATCGATGTAGACGACAAAACAAAGAATGACCATTTCCGTGATATGCTTGACAAGGCCGAAGAACGTGGTTTTAATCCCAAATTCGTTTTATTTGATACATGGTATGCAAGTGTGAAAAACCTTAAAGCCATCAGGAAGAAAAAATGGCATTTCCTTACAAGATTGAAAAATAATCGTTTGGTAAATCCTGACAACAAGGGAAATGTGCCACTTGAAACAGTAGATATTCCTCCAAAAGGACTTGTGGTTCACCTCAAAGCATATGGATTTGTAAAGGTGTTTAGGATAGTTTCTAAAGATGGAGACACGCAACACTGGGTTACAGATGTGCAGGAGATGGAGGAACCAGAACGTGAAGACTTGGCAAAAAAGTCATGGAAAATTGAGGAATATCATAGAGGGATAAAGCAGTTTTGTGGTGTGGAAAAATGTCAGGCAAGAAAGGAAGAGGCACAAAGAGCACATATAATGTTCTCATTAAGAGCTTTTCTTAGACTGGAATTACAAAGAATCAAAAGTGGAATATCCTGGTTTGAAAGTGCTATGAAAATTAGAAGAGTGGTAGTGACAGAATACTTAAATAATCCACTATACACATTAAATTAATTCAGATATTTGAAAGTTTGGAAAAAACGATATGCTAGGAGCCAACTGCGTAACTCCTAAAAAGTCTATTTTTAGAGGGGAACTGTTTGAAAGGATAAGATTTTTTATATTAAAGGGAAAGGTCTTTTTATGTTAAACTATTTATATACGCCCTCTTATTAAGTACTTAAAGAAGGTAAGTTCTATGAACTATTGCAGAACACACGGAATTCCAGCCTTATTTTCTTTTTTCTTCCCTGGCCTGGGCCAGCTTGTAAAGGGGCATCTTTTCAAGGCACTGGGCATCTGGATAGCCTTCATTATCACAGGGACGATGCATATTTTCGGGGCTGGATTTTTATTATGGCCGATTATATGGGTCTGGCAGCTCTATGATGCCTATAATGCCTGAATAAAAACAGACTTGAGAGCAATCTAAGGATAAAACGAGTGTATAGTAAGCTAAGTTACTTAGCTATACATCAAAATTTTTTTAAAATTCAGAGGACGTAGTCTTATTTTTTCAATCATTCTCTATGAATCAGCCTTATTTGGTTAAGTCTAATCTGTCTATTTTCAATTTTGCTATCAATATCTATCAAATTGATAACAATCAAAAATGAAAACGGTATCAGTAAGCCGATTTTACATTTATTCTCAAATAGCTTTTAAATATATTATTTACAAATAATTTTCAAATGTATTAATACCTGCGTACCATTTCCGCCTGCCATTCTGTCTCCGGCCATCCTCTGAAGCCTCTGAACTTGTTTATATCGTCCAGATAATTTATCACTTCATCAGCCTGAAAACCAAGATCCTTGAGTACACAACCAAGAACAGTTCCAGTTCTACCTATACCTCCCATGCAATGGACAACAATACCTTTTCCTGTATCCATTTCTTCTAATATTACATTCGTTGCCTTTCTTACAAGCCATTCCAGCGTGTCAGGATCATATGGAAAATTACCATGATGCAGGTCTTCTAATTCTGCAGAAAAGAGAACTTTGAGGGGATAGGGATTATAAGATACTTCAGAATCACAGAGGCAGACAACACTTGAGAAACCTGCATTCCTAATTTTCTCCCAGGGCGTGTACATTCCGGGATAAGACATGCCAGCCAGAGGTACAGGTTCCTTAAGAACTACATAAAAATTCATTGGGATTCGGATGCCTTCTATTTCAGGCATCGCCAGAGGACTCAATAACGAAGATGCCATGCTATAAGAGTATGAGGTTAGAAGATATAAACTTCATTAAAAGAACAGAAAATTTGAGTATAAGTGTAGCAGTCAAGGAAGTTGCTCAATATAAAATAGTCAAGAAAGTTACTAAATCTGACCTTCCGCAGATCTCCACTCAAAAGTAGTATTTTTCACAATTTTTCCCCATCAACCTTATTATCTTACTTTTAACTTCATCCATGTTGGCAATTTTGGTTATCAACTTTGAATCAACTTCCACTTTTACTTCTGTAATTCCCCTCATCAGCACAAAAGCCCACTTCAAAGTGGGCTTTTGTGTTTGCTTTTTAACCTGATTCGGTATTGTTTCCCCTGTTTCTTTTAGCTTCTCTCTCAGCTTCCATTCCGCTACCGAATAGACCATCAGAGTTAACACCATTATCATTGAGAGAGCTTCAATTCTTTGCGGTTTTTTCAAATAAACCTCGGAAACCCTAAAACTTTTGTCCTTTATGAACCTGAAACCTTTTTCAACCTTGCTCTGGTTCTTGTAGTATTCCAGCATCTTTTCAGCATCAAGATTGAGATCGTTACTTGCGATTATAAATCTTCCTTGATACTCTTTTTCATTCAATTCTATTTCGTAGTTTCGGACTGCTTTTGCATTTACAACATAGTGAAAAATAAGCTTTTCATTCTTTTTTGGTCTTCCTCTTTTACCGTTTTCCTTTGTTGAAACCGTGGAAATCTCTACGGTTTCCAGCAAACAATGAGGGTTCTCTTTCTTCCA
>Ga0183095_10214_pt1 | contig 48071 bp, 42 predicted proteins | sample BioMet4_FD_130346 | JGI IMG/M metagenome (GOLD analysis project Ga0183095, IMG submission 130346) | Microbial communities from bioreactor (seeded with sewage sludge) at LBNL, California, USA - Biofuel metagenome 4 (v2) (version 3) | ecosystem: Engineered > Bioreactor > Anaerobic > Unclassified ...
GAACATATTTCATCTTTATCAGCAAACATCACATCTTTGTTAAAAAGTAAAGTGAATGAATGGATGGTATCTCAAGCCTCATTTATTCAGGCTCTATTTGGAAATATCTGCTGGGAAAGTTGAGTTAATCAGAAAACATCTTTCCAAATTTTTTCATCAGAAACCATATTTTTTATGATTGAATTATGTGCTTTTTCCCCCATATCTCTCAGCTTATCTCTATTTTTGTACAAATAATCAACATATTCAATTATCGATTCAATGTCTCCAATGGGAACAATATACCCATTTTCTCCGTGTATAATATCATCTCTTGCCCCTGAGGTATCTGTTACAATAGGAACCGCACCATATGCCATTGCCTCCACTTTGGAAATGCTTCTCCCTTCCCATTCAGAACATCCTATCATAATATCCTGATTTAGCCAGAATTCATCAATCTGCGTTCGATCCATTAATCCCAGAAAATGAACTGAATCCCCTAAGTTATTCTTTTCAATTTGATCTATTAACTCCTCTTCGTAATCACCTTCTCCTGCAATATTCATTACAAAGTCAATCCTGATTTCTTTTATTTTTTTTGCAATTGTAATCAGTAAATCAGCTCTTTTTTGTATAATGGTTATACGTCCTGCATATCCAATTCTTATTGGTTTTGCAGCGGAACTCCATTCTCTCCTTAATACAGGCTCACATGGTATCTTCCATTGTAAATATTTCAATTTTTTTTCTTCTATCCCATAATTTTCATATATTTTCTTTTGTTTTATGCTTATATATAATATTTTCTCAATCTGCTCCTTGTATTTTACATATTTCTGATAATAAGCAATCTCATCGTTATGTGTTACAGCGATAATTTTTATATCCATTTCATCGCTTAACTGTTTTAAAGCAACAACTATTTCTATTATTATACCTGCAAAATTAGCAACATAAAAAAGTGATTTGCTAGATAATGACATAATTCCACTCAATATATTATATATTATTTGTTCAAGACAGACTCTGCCCAGTCTCCCGGTTACAATAAGTTTATCTTTATCAATGCTAAACAGCCCTTCTTTTACTTCAGGAATAAGATATTGAACGTTGTACCCTATGGAAGTTAAATATGTTCCGTTTTGACACGACCACACTTCCACGCCTCCCAATGTCATGCCATTTCCCATGTCAAATATTATACCTTTAGAAAGTTCATTTGTTTTTATACTCTTTTTCACATGTAGCATAAAAAACTGGGCCGAATACTTTTTTAAAAAGGTAGTATAACTTATAATATCATCACAAAAAAATACTTTTTTCTGATCTGCTCCCATCTGTTCTAGTTGCAACTGTATACTCTTTGAATCCTTACAGGTTACGAGTATTACATAGTCAGTTATATTAGCATTGATTTTATTAGGACCTACTACCAGAATATTATTCACTTCTTTATCAATACGATTTGCATTATTATCACATAATGCAACGGGTGTTATCCCGAAAGAATCTAACGCATGTACTTTTTCGATTCCCTTTTTCCCAGCTCCCCAAAAAATTATTTTAAAATTTTGCAATCCCATTGAAAAAATTTTTTTAGCAGGTATTCCCATCTCGACTAATATACAAATTGCGGTCTGTGCAAGTTCTTTATTTTTTAGTGTGATCAGTACATTATCATACTCATAATTCAAAACATCCCGTGGTGAATGTACCGGTATTATAGCTTTTGTATATTTTTTATAATTAATATCGACCCAGCAAACAATTTGCAGCTCCTGCTTCAACATGATTTCTTTTACTGTTTTCTGTCCTTGTGCACCGGCACCATATATAATTACTTTTTTACCCTTTATACGTCCATCAAGAAGCGCCGCATAATACCTTTCTTTTATTTCATTTAAATATTTTTTTTTCTCATCAATCACTTTTTGGATTATCTTTTCAGCTGTTCGATATTCGGATATCCTAAGATCATTTCCGTTATATGCCGTCAAATCAGATTGTATGATAATCTGTTTTAATTCCTTATATCGTAATTCAGGTGCAAAAATCTCTTCTTCCTCATTTCCACTATCTGTATGTGGAAGTTCACCTATATACTTGTCCAGTATAGGCTGCCGAACAAGGCTGATGGATTCTGCTCCAACATTACTTAGTTCATATCCGTCTATTCTATATGTTAGTTCATTCTCCAATGTTGAAAGAATATCTGAAAATTTTTCTACTCCCCTGTTAAATGCTTCAACCGCTGTACTCTTCCAGCGCATTTGTTCCTTTTCAATAAATTGTGGCATTATCGTAGTATCTACTTTTTTATATCCACAAACAGCCGCTTCTGGCGCCCTGCATAACAGTTCAACATAATGTGCATCCTTTAACGATGAATATATGATAAAGTTACTGTTATCATATGAAGCAATGGCATTCATTCCATAATAAAATATGGTTGCTGTTGTTTGGTGTATTGTATTCATTGCCTTTACAAAAATAGAAAATGTATATCCTGTTCCATTAATGTCAACAAAAGCATAATGATCATTGCTCATATCTATTTCCTGATCAATATACTCTAATAAAAAATCCCATTTTTCTTTATCATTTTCACTGATTCTCCAAGCTTTTCTTGATCCATAAATATACTTTGTTTGTATGTGAAATCCATTTCTTTGAATAATTATATCTGCAATTTTCTTAAGAATATATCCGTCTCTTGCTATAAAATATACTCTATCTATTCCTCTGTTGATACAATTTGTAATGATCCAACTTACATATGGATATAAAATAGTTCCACCAACACATGCTCCAACTTGTTCAGTATAATTGTGCGAATTGGCAGCGACACCAACTTTGTATGCCCCCATCATTAATTGATAGTCTAGAGAATATCGATCTATTTTATTACTAATATACTTATCATATTGTATAAAAACTGTTTTTACATTTTTCGCCCTAATTCCCATAGCCTGCGGAACACATTCATCTGAAAACTGATTGTCTCCATAATGTATCCACTCCGAAAATTTAACATTTTCATTCTCTTTCACATTAAGATACAGTTTACCTGTTGTCTTAGTGCAACCATACTCACAAGATACATAAATAGGTATATCATTAAAGATAGGATCTACTTGTGTTAATATTTTATTTAAAACAACACTGTCTAAATACATGTCTGATATCAGTACAACTCTTTCACCACAATTTACATATTTTTTTAGCACTTTAATATTTTTTTTTATTCCAATTGTAGATTTCTTTTCAACTTCTATTTCTTTTTTTATAAGAAAATCAATTCTTTCATCTGTAAATCCTGTCATAGACTGTAATACATTATATATATCTTTTAAGGTTACTTCGTCTTTATTCAAATCTTTCGCAATCTCACGTGCCCTTTTTTCTGCTCCAATCCGAATTAATGCAAAATGTCCAATTGCCTCCTGGCGTACGTTAAAATATTCATATTTTTTCAGCATGTCTTGTATTAAATAAAAAACTCCTTGTGGAGTATACGTTATTCTTGTTATAAGCGTATCATAAATATCAAAACTAACCATTTTCTTATCCTTTTCTGAGCTCGCAACTAATAATTTAAACTGTATTTTCCTATATCTATATATGATTTTATTCCGTCTTTTTTAAGCATAGAAGTCACTTCTTCTGTGTGCTTCTTATTTAGTGCAAGAATTATATAGCAATCTGGGGTGATATTTCTTTTTATATTTGAATAGAAATAAACTTTTTTATTATAAAAAAACGACTTTTCCTTTATATTTGTTACAATGAAACCATTATATTTATAATTGAATACATTAAATATTTCTGCACACTCCCTTGCAATACGACCTGTTCCATAAATATATATTTCTTTTTGACCTGTAATTTGCTTTTTACATTCGCTGATAATCTGTACTTTTCTCATTTTTTCTAGTTCTATTGCAATCTCATATGATTGTATAACAAGTTTATATTTACGTTTTTGAACTGTATTCAAATTATAGCCATACACTTGAATATAATATAAAAGCATTTTCTGATAATATTGATAATACTCCTTAAAATTTTGATCACTTTCGAGCATTTTATATAAATATTCAATTGAAAAAGTTATTATTAATTCTGTAACCTTATTTTTTAACTTACTATCATTTGAAGATATCTCTTTCAATATATTCTCATAAATATCCATATAAATAAATTGTTCAACAGAAAGAGCTTGATGCATCATGCTGTTTTCATTTACAACATTGTAATGATAACCACCAATATAACTATAACTAATTCTCTCAGCTTTATTAAACAACTGCCAATTTGCCAATGTGTCTTCACCATATGAAATATTTCTGTTCCAAGCCGTTATGCCGGAAAATAGTGTTCTTTTATATACTTTGTCTGTTAAAGAACAATTAAATATTTTCCCTTCAAACATTTTAAGCAATGCTTCTTGAGATTCCAAAAGCATATCGGATTCTTTTATGAAAGAACACTTTATTGTTTCCTCTAGGTCACAAACATATCCACCAATACAAATATCAATTTCTGAATTATTTTTTACCATTAACAGCATTTTTTCATAAGTTTCTTTTTCAACCCAATCATCTGAGTCTACAAATCCAATATAATCTCCTGTTGCAACTGCAATACCTGCTAATCTTGCTGTTGGAAGTCCACCATTTTTTTTATGAACTACATGAAACCTTTTATCCTCTTTTGCATATTTATCACAAATTGTAGCTGAAGAATCCGTTGAACCATCATCCACTAATATGATCTCCAAGTCATGAAATGTTTGATTTTTTAATGAATCACAACATTTCACCAAATATTTTTCAGTATTATATATTGCTACAATTATGCTTAGTAATCCCATATAATTGCTTCCCTTTACGAATATAATATTTTTACATTGTATATTTTTTTATAGTTTTTTATAGTAGCGAAAATCTCATGGTTCATAAAATTTTTCCACAAACTTCTCCGGTTGATAGAACAATTCCAAATTCTTCTTTATTTCATTATCCTCCCAATCCCACCACTTAATACAAAGCATTTTTTTAATAACTTCATCCGAAAATCTTTTTTTTATTATTTTAGCTGGAACACCTCCCACAATTGCATAGGGTTCCACATTTTTAGTTATTACAGCACCTGCCGCCAAAATAGCGCCATCACCGATCCAGGTTCCTGGTAATATTATTACATTTGCACCAACCCACACATCATTCCCAATAATAACAGGCTTGTTATTTCTTATTTGACTATCTTCAAAAACCGCATTCTCTTTATTATGTCCATATTTTTCACAGAAATACTTTCTTTGTTCATACTCTTCATCTGTTGCACAAAATGTTCTGTAATCCAGAAACGGATGTGTGGTGATACATTGTGTTGAATGATTGTTCCATATCTTTGCAGTCCCGTTAATAGAACAGTATCGTCCTATTTTTGTAGCTAACGGAAAGTTATAGAGCAATTCTTTATACCCATATGTATATTTTCCAATTAAACAATTTTTATAAACTATATCCTCTTCATTGTAATTTTTTTCTATTGCTAAATCAATGTAATCATTCTCTGTATATCCACAATTCAATATTGCTTCCCTGATACTTTCATCGTGATTTCTGATTGCAATAATGACATAATCCTTTAGTACGTTTATTTTATCAGGCGCATAAACTTGGATATTACAGTATTCTTTTTTTATTCTATATTCTTTATCCACAAAGTATTTTACTTTTATATTTATTTGTCTTAGAACATCATATATAACCAATCCACACTTCCCGGTTCCCCATACAACGATGTTCCTGCCATTACAATCTGCTATAATCTGCCCGATTTTATACTGGCAAAATTTATATAACTTTATATATTCATCTGTCTCTCTGTAATTTCCCATTTTTAGTCCTCATGATTCATTATTGTTCGCCATACACAGAATCTGGTCTAATAATTCATCAATAGAAATAATTTTTGCATTTGTCTTTCGCTCTAGAAGCTCTGATATTTTCTGATAATCATATATAACTGAAACAATTATCATTTCTACATCCGGTAATTTATCCTCTAATGTATATACCGGAAACCCAAATTCCAGATTTATTTCATTTTGATCGATTCCGAAAATAATATTTGCACCATAAGGTTTTATGTCAGCAATAATATGTCTCCCTACCATACCCAATCCATATATTGCAATTTTTTTATATCCTGACTTTCTTAAGAAATCTGCAATAATAATTTTTTGTTCTTTACAAAGCAATAATTTATCTAATGTTTTCCAATACCCTCTATATCTTTCTTCCCTTGCTTCTATCGTTGCTATCTGCATACTATATGTCTCTTCATAAAAATTATCATATTCATTTTCAATCATTTTATTTTCAACAGTTTCTTTTGCATTTTTATATTCTTTCAGATATTCTTCTCCATTCTTTTCATCTGGCTCAAGATACATACCCTCCCCCCATTCATTCCATGCATTAATAAAAATAAATTCACACTTATAATGCTCGGCCTTCATTATAAGTTTCTGCATATATTTTCCGAACTTATATGGAGTTGCTCCTGTTATTACTAAACCACTTCTCCCTCTACGCGGAGTATCATCATAACCAGTAAACCCACACAAAGAGAATTTTTTCTTTGTTGGAACTTTTCCTGCTAATATTTTTTTCCATAGATCATCATATTCAACAACCGCTCTTACACTTTTTTTTGTTTTCATCGTGTTTGGCTCATAAAAACATTTTAGAGCATGTTGCGGCTCTTGAAATAAAACATTATCATATGAATCTGTATTTCTAATTTCTCCATATCCAACAATAAAATATAATGATGGAAAGCCTGCTTCTAATGCCAACTCATTCCAATATTTTTCCATTTCTTTTAAACATGAAATCAATTCTGCCCTATAAAAAATAAAAACTGGTCGATTATTTACTTTTATGTACCTATTATCAATAAAAAAAGGTAACAAATAATTAAAATGTTTTTTCCAATCTTCTTTTGTTCCATATGATTGTTCTATGAGAAGTCCATCATCATTTGAATTCCCGTTCTTGCTATCTAAAACAGGTACCCATGAATTACCTTCCCGAATGCTACTCCAGGAGCGTATCCATGATTCATTTGCCCATGAAAAGCAAAAGGGCATATTTATATCTGTCCACTTGAGCAAATTCTCTGCTGGCTTTTCTAATATTTTCCTTCCATCTTTAAAGTAGTAATGATAAAAAACCATACCATCAATACCAAATTTATGTAATAGTTTTTCTTGCCTTAGCATTACTTTCTTATCCATAAGATTATAATAATCATCATTTTGTGGCTTATGTGGTTGATCATGTCCCTCAAAAAGTGGGGTTGCAGCACGTACTGCTTTCCATTCTGTATATCCATTTCCCCACCAAAGATCATTTTCTTTAACTCTATGAAATTGTGGAAGATAAAATGCTAATGTTTGCATTTTCCTTTTTCTCCAATTCTTTGGCATATTGTTATTAAAAAAGCCATGTTGTCCGGTTGACGCTAGAAAGATAGGCACTGATAGAAGCTGAGATTTCTTTAGTTGGCAAAAGGTTGTGGACTAAATTCACTCTCGTAGTCGGGTTCACAAATAGCGGCTGTCATAAAATGCTGCAGATGCTTATCTAAGAATTTTTGTCCAATTACACATCTTATTTGGCTAAATGATATTTACATTTAATTGATTTTCATAAATTTATGAAAAAGCATCACCTAAAAAGTTTCAATTATATCTGCATTATTTTTTTCAAGAATACGGGAATAAACACGATAATGTGCATTTATATAATCAGATATTTGATAATTCGAAAGTGCAAATTCTCTGCTTTTTGCACCTCTTACTTTTCTTTCCTCTTCATTATCAACTAAATGCTGTATTGCGCACATCAGCTCCTCTGTGTCTCTGTATTTACATGCTATTCCACACTCCGGGGCATTTACTATCTCTTGAATCGCTGTGTTTTTAAAGGTAATAACCGGAACTGAATGTATCATAGCCTCCAATGCCATCAATCCAAACGATTCTGCAAGTGATGGCATCAGAAAAATATCACATACTTCATAAAATGATTGCATTTCCTTCTCTGTAAGCCATCTAAGCGATCTACATTCATATTGATTTTGAATTTCTTCGGGTATTGGATCACCCCCAACTGAAATGATACAGATGTCCCTGTCGACTTCTTTCAATGCCGCATATATATATTCGCAGCCTTTAATATACCCATTATTATTTCTAAACCCTATCACAACCTTCATCGTTTCTATTTCATATTTTTTTCGAAAATCAATAACATCACTCTGTTCTATGTCGGGCTCTTCTATCCCAAACGGGATAATATTAATCGGGTGATTCTTTAATATTGAATTATTTTCAATTTGATTTTTCATATATTTTGTCGAAACAATAATTGGAAATGTAGTATTTTGATAGCAATTCTTTTTGCTCTCAAATTCTTTCTCTGAAAAAAAAAGTTTTTCATGTAAAGAAGTGTCTGATCGATGACACACTTTACATCCTCCCATATTCCATCGTTGACATTCCAAAGGATATGTACAGCCACCAGTATATGGCCATTCATTATGAATTGTCCAAACAGATTTCTTATCCTTAAACAATTCTTCCATATCAAAAACGGATATCGGAAATCCACGCATTAACTGATAATGAACTATATCGGCTTCCATCCATTCTTTTGTATTTATAATTAGCTTGACCCACGGAGAGATTAAATTTTCTGATGATAATGCTGATCCCATAGCTAACATTTTCATTTGTAGGATGTCATCCTGTATCGCTATTTTTACAGTATCCGAATGCTGTTGCTTTTTTACTAACATCTTACATTCTACATCATCATACTTATTCAATTCTTTCATTAGTTTATAGCCATTAAAAGACTCTCCTGGACTATCTGAATGCGTAACCTGTAATATTTTCATTCATTATCTCCGCGCCTTTGCACTTCGTATAACAACTCATTGTAACAATTAAACAAGTCATTGAGTGATATATTCCTATCATTCAGTTTCGCAATTTCTTCATAGACATCTGAATCCAGTACATACTGTGCAATCCCGCTCTCTTTGAGCTGTTTCTCGATTTCTATCGTACAGGTTGTATTCGCAATAATGACAATACAATCGGTTCCAATCTGTTTTGGATCAATACACTTAATCCCCATAAAGAACACTCCCCACTTTTCTTTATTATTATCAGAAAAATCAGAAATATATATTCCATGCATCCGAAGTGTATAATACAGTTTTATTCCTCTCTGTCCTGCTCCAAAACAAATTATTTTTTTGTTTCTTAATCTTTTAATAATATCACTATCGTCTATTTGCATTTTCATTATTCTCCCAGACGTAAACATGCAGCAGTTAAGCAAACATATTATCCACAATTTCCCTTATTACTGCATTACCCCCTTTTGCCTTTGTAATTATCTGAGATATTTCCCTTATTTCTGCACAGGCATCCACCGGACAACACCCTATCCCTACAGCCGATAGTAGTTCCTTATCATTTATATCATCTCCGACATATAGAATTTGATTCATCGAAATATCATACTTGCTACATAGTTTCTTTACTTCTTCCAGCTTATCTTTACATCCTCCAATATAAATATCCAGACCTAATTTTTCAGCTCTACGCTTATTCAAATTCACGTTCTCTCCCGTAACTATTCCGGTTATAATTCCATTTTTTTTCAAAATTGAAAACGCGACGCCATCTTTTGTATTGAATTTTTTTAATTCATCTCCCTTTTCAGAATAATACATTCCACCATCCGTAAGACAACCATCACAGTCTGAAAGAAACATTTTAATTTCTGAGTAATTTTGCACACTTTTTCTTTTCATTAACTTTTCTATTATCTCGAAATCTTCCGGTTCATCTATTTCAATATATGATTCCGGGCTCATTTCAACAGCTTTTATATTCCCTGATAATCGATTTCGAGATTCTAAAAGTGCCTTTTTTGAAGTAATATAGAATGCTCCATTTTCAATCAAATTCCCAAAAAATTCTTGCCTGCGCGGTCTATTATATACGTCATAATTTTCCGGAACCGCAAATCCCTGCTCATTTATATTCCAAAAGAATCTTTTTTGCCTTACCACTGAAAGGACACTGTCTGTGCCATCGGTCTCAAACAATTCAAATCCCCGATCGATATCTTCACTTTTAATCAATGGAGAAGTCGCTTGAATCAGTATAATATTGTCAAAAATATAGTTGTTTGCAAACTCAAGCATCGCAAATTCAGTTGATGCAGTATCAGATGCAGACTCCGGAGATCTTCCAATAAGCTTGAGTTTACGAAATATGTTTGGCTCAGAATCTATAAAATTTGTGATAGCACTTACAATTTCCCTACTATCAGTAGCAACATAGACTTCATCAATATGATCTGATTTGCAGGCCGCCTTACACACCCAATATACCAATGGTTTTCCACATAAAATTTTTATGTTCTTAAGAGGAATTGATTTACTTCCTCCTCTTACCGGAATAAATGCCACATTCATAAATTAGTTTCCTCTCAAAGACATTCTCTTTTCCATTTCCTCTTCTGATAACCTCTTGATGCCATCACCAAGCATTTCCTCAATATTATCAATTCTTTTATGTAACAAATCCATCGCATGTATTTCAAGACTGGCTTTCTGATCACTTCCCCACATATCATGTGAAAGTGTCACATGTCGTTCAATTACTTTAGCTCCCATTGCAGCTGCAATAACGCTTGGCTCAAGATTTTCTTCATGTCCGCTGTATCCAACCAGACAATGGTACCGCTCTTTAAGGGTCTGTACCATACGAATATTCAGTTGCGTATATGGGGTCGGATAAACAGAATTTGTATGCATCAAAATATAATTTCCATCTGCATATTTTTCCAGAAGTTCAACACTATGATCAATATCTTCTAATGTACTCATTCCTGTCGAAAGAAGTATTGGCTTTCCAGATTGTCCAGCCATTTTTATCATTTCATTGTCCTGATTCAACGCTGATGCTATTTTAATAAATGGAATATCATAGGAAAGCAAAAACTCCAAACTGGGAATATCCCACGCAGATGCTGTCCACAGTATTGGTTTTTCTATACAATATTTATCAATATAATCATATTCGTCTTTGCCGAACTCTATTCTCTTTTTGTATTCTAAATAGGTCATATTTCCCCATGGCGTTGACTTCTGTTTATTCTTTTGTATTTCTGGAACCGCAATTTCCGGAGTTCGTTTTTGGAACTTTACACAATCCCAACCAGTTGCATATGCTGCATCTATGAGTCTCTTAGCAATCTGAATATCTCCGTTATGATTGATTCCAATCTCTGCTATGAAATATGGTTTTGCCTTTTCATTTATACATACATTTCCTAATACAATTTCCTGATTTGCCATATTATCTCCCTAGATGCGTTCATTAAACACTCCCTGGTCAAAAAGTGAGTCAAAATCAACACGCTCAAATATATCTAAATATCCTCCTCGTGTTGCATTATATATACTTATCCCATGATTTTCAGAGAACTCTTTTGCTTTCTCATAGGCTAGTTGTACGCCATTATCATAACTTATTGATTTCAGTTTTTCTTCTGAATAAAAATGACCATATTTTGCATTTTGATTGTTTTTTTTATTTGTATAATCTGTTCCCAAAAGATAGATATTTTTAAATCCCATATATGCCGCCATTTGCATACAGGAATAAGTTACTGTCCCCCCTTCATAAGACCGACGCGACATATCTTCTGAAAACTTAGGCTTTTCGTATTCTGAAAACACAGTACATAAATGATATTTCAAGTATGGATCATTAGGGCTATTTTTTTTCCAGTAATTGTCATTTGTATCTGCCAGAAACATCATTTCGATTCCGTTTCCCGCACATTTTAGGAACTCACTATATAAATCATAGATTCTCCAATCCTCTGCCATATAATATGTAGGTCTCCATGATGTAAGTTCAAAGGCTTTCCAAATAGAATTCATACTAAAACATGGTATTTTATTTCTCTTAAGCATTTCCAAATCATCCATACGTAATGATGGTCCTGTAGCAACAATAAAACAATTCTGCCCTTCATATAAATTTCTATATTTTTCAATTGCTTTATTGTGATACTCCTCAATTCTATCACTACAATCAAATACATTTATTACTGGACATTTTATCCCTATCATGTTCTGCAAATCATCCAGCTTATCTTCACATGCTGCCAAAACACAGTCAGTATCCCTATTTGATGAATATTTAATAACAGGCATTTCTCCATTTATTGTTTTGATGAAAGCTGCAGCCCTATCCTTTGAAAAGCTTTTATTGATCATTATCGGTGCATACTTTCCAGTTTTTTGGAAAATAAGCTCATTCAATTGAATTGCATATAATGAACAACCATATATAAGATAATTGCACTCTTTTTCTATGATACTATTCAAATATGTTTTCAGATAAGGATGATAATCAAATTCCTGATATTCTCCAGGGCATTCAGAAAATAATATATAATTATTAATCCCCAATTGTTTTAACTCTTCAACGCTTTGTTTTTCAAAAATCATTCCTATGATAAGAAAATGATCTCTGTAGTGCAAAAGATACTCGGAAAAACTTATTACCCTTTTTCCCTCCAGGAAAGTTCCTATTTTTTTTATATCATTATCTACATAAGCGACTAATTCTTCATCCTTAAAATATTTCTTATACTGTGTACCTCTTCTGCCCGCACCCCAAATTAAATACTTCATATAATCACACATTCACTTTTTCTTAATTTATACTTCTATCAAGCAATTCCTGTTTTATATATATGTTATTCGCTTTTGTTGAAGCAAACTGGACATATCCCTTTTTTTCCATCATTGATGCAAAAAGTTCCTTTTTTTTCCATATTTCAGAACATATTATCTTTATTGGATAGCTATTTGTATCTAAAGCATCTATTAGTTCATAATCTAAGCCTTCCGTATCAATATCTAATATATCTGGAACCCTGTCACATTTTTGTCTAATAATTTCATTAATATTCACAACCGGAACATCAACATAATTATTAATTGAGCCCTCTTCTCTCGCAATTTCTTGATCAAACGTATTATGTCCTCTATAGCTAGGATTGGGGTGCATGTAATATCTCATGTTTGTACCAATTCCAGCACATGCACCAGCAGAAACTATCTCATTTTGTGGACGGTATATTTTTGCAAGTTCGCACATTTCCAAATTGGGTTCAACTAAAACGCCATCATGGTACCCTTTTTCATACATTAAATATGTATTGTTTCGAATGACAGGATGGCAAACTCCGATATCAACGTATAAGGGATTTTTTATATTTAATCTATCTATAATATAATCAATAATAATATCTTCACGCTCTGTTGAATAGAAATGTCCCAATGGATTATTATCTATATACAGAAGTCTTGAAACAATAGTATCAAACTCATCAAGATATTCCAGTGCATTTTGAATAATCTCATTTTCAAGATTTGGGAAAATAATTATACATACTTTTTTCCCTTTTAATTCAGATAATACTTTGGGGTTTGATACGACTATTCCATTAAATGTTTGCCCCTGCAAACAAACATTTTTATCAATCATATAATCAAGTTTATATAGAAATGGATTATATTGTTTGCAAAATTCTTCTTCCCCTACTCCCCATCCAACCATTACATCGTAATTTTCCGTCAAATCTTCTAAGTTTATTTTCTTCGTATATCTCAATGAATTTATCCTCCCGAAAAATCAAATTGCGTATAAAATGGTATCATATTCACACAAGGTATAATGCCGCATATAAAATTTGTACTCTGGATTAATTTCCAAAATAGCATTAGGTATTTCCCAAATATCCTCAGGCCTGTGGTATATTGCTATTGCCAATTTAGGTTTCTGTGTCGCTATCAGTTTCTTTGCACCAAAAAGTGCTTTTTTTTCAGCACCTTCTATATCCATCTTTATTAATGAAATCTTAGAATTGTAAAAAAGTTCATCTAACGCTATTGCTGGTACTACATTTTCTATTAACTCCTCTGACTCATTTTTTTTAATATCAATTCCATTGACCGATGAAATTGATCCATTAATATTCAATTTTAGAAAGGTATTTTTATCCCATACCCCACTAGCTATGACATCTACATTTGAATCTGACATAAAAAGTTTTTTACTTATATCCGCCATTGCTTCATTTGGTTCTATCATATAAATATGATCATATTTTCCCTTTGTTAGCGTTGAAAAAATTTTTGATGTTGTCCCATAATAAGCTCCACAATCAACAAACGTTTCATGTTCTCCAAGTGAAATAATACCTTTTTTTGTTTTCCTATCATTTCATCAGACAATTTTCCACTTGCAATCATATTTATTGCCTGAAACCCGATATTTTTTAGCTGTTCTTCAATTTCTTTGTAATATAGTCGTGTTGATATTACTATAAACGAATCAGCATAATCCCTTACCAAATCGTTAACACTTACTACTGGCAACCCATCAATTATTGTTCCCGCAGTAATATTATTATCAACAAAACAACACCAATTTTCATTCGGAAAAAACTGTAAAATTCTTTTCCCCCAGAAACCTGCCCCAAACAAAACTTTCCGCTGATTTGCATGTTTCTTTAGTTCCTCATTTAAAATATATCCACCCTCTGACTGATTTATAATATTATTCATATACATTGTGTTATTTGTTAAACTGAATAATAATCTATTTGTGTATATATATTGAGAAAGTTCGCCTTGCATTTTTTCATATACCCTAAGTATCTGCTTTTCTTCAATCATCTTTTTTCCCTATTATTATTTTATTACAAATAAAATCCACAACATCTCTGCTTCCATGCCCATCTTCTACCATTCCCGTCTCTAACATAAATTTTTCCAGTTCTTTCTGGTATTTTTGCTCCTCGAAATTTTCTATTTTCTCTTTCAATTCTTCATTTGTTTCTGCAAGTGGGAAAGGAAGCTCTCTTATATTCCATAGAAGATTTCCTCTTTCACTTTCATATTCTTTATAATCTGCAGCATATAGGAATATTGGTATTTTCATGACCAATGCATCAAAAGCTGCACTGGAATAATCTGTCAAAAATGCATTACATCCTGCAAGTAATTCATACATATCATCAATTTTACTAACATCAATTACTCTATCTGAATTTTCACTTTTTACCTCAATATGCCGAACTGTCAGTTGTGGATGATTTCTTAGAAAGATATACCATTTACCTCCAAACTTTTTTTCCAGTGCATTTACTAAGTTTGCGTAATCTGCTATATATTCATTTTCATTTTTCAACGATCTATTTGTTCCCTGACTACCACCTCTAAATGTCGGTGCATACATAATAATTTTTACATTTTCAGAAAGATTAAATTTTTTTCTTATCTTTTTTGTTGCAGTCTTTCTGCCATTTATTAGAATATCACATCGCGGAGAACTCACACGTAATGGTTTTCCCTCATATAAAGATCCTGTAGGAAGCATCTTGTCATACCAATCTGAATTTGACAGCCAAAAATCCACTATATCTGAGTCATGTTTGCTAACCAAATATGCAATTCTCGAAAAAGATTCCCCACGATCAAGACCTGTTGGTTTAAATCCAAGTTTTGCATGCCATGTTTGCATGTAAAACTGTCCTTTTCGTTTTCTGACTTCCAATTGTTTTCTACTGTTGTCAACCCATATTGCTGAAGTTGTCAGCTCGTATGCACGATTCCAGAGCGTATTGTGTACCACCTTTATTTGAGGCGGAAATTCTTTACTCGTATCATTTACAAGCCATACTAATCTGTAATTTATATTCCTGCGAATCATTTCTTCTGCTATATATTTCGGATTACAGGTATACCCTGTCGTTCCTTCAATACAACAAAATACAATCTTCCTTTTATTTATCGGCATTACACGAAATAAATAAAATAGAATGCTATGCAGCTTTCCTTTCCATACTCTTTTCCTTATGTATTTTTGCTCAGAATTATCCATCTACATACTCCTAAATATGCATTGTAAAACGATTATCTATCCAAATAACATTTTCTAAAGTTCGCGTGTACATTTTGTACCCTCTTTGCACCATCATTTCCTGCAATATTTCAAAATCATCCATGATTTCTGACACAATAATTTTAAAATGATATTTTTTATAGTCCCAACTCATCAATATCTCATAGTCCATTCCTTCCGCATCTAATGACAATATATCCGGTACATCATGAAAATTCTCTTCTATTATAGAATTAATGTTTTTTACACTGACTTCCACTATTTTATATTCAAAACCATCTTGCTTACCTTTTTCCGCTATTTCTTTTACAAAGGTACTATGCCCAAGATAATTTGGAAAAATATAAAATGGCATTTTCTCATCACGTTTCGCAATCCCACACATTAACAACTTATCATTTTTCCTATATTCTTTAATCAAATCCCAGCATAAAGGATTTGCTTCAACTAATACCCCCTCATATTCTTCTTTCATTGAGAACTGGTTATTTAACAAATATGTATTATTTCTTATTATTGGATGACATACTCCAATTTCAAGATATTTTACACACGATAAACCAATTTGCCTTATTGCAGACAACAATAAAAAATCTTCACAGCATTTTGCATTCATGATTTGTGTAGACTGTTTACTACCACAAATTCCACTTTCTAATAAAGAAAAAATGATTGTATCAATGGTAATCTCTTTATTTATATGTTTTTGGATTTGTTCTAAAACTTGGTTTTCATATATGGTATAAATTACAATTAGAATATTTCCATGTGCAGAGTCCAATTTTCTTTCCCCATATATCTCTATCCCCTGTTCGCTTTTTCCTGCCTTTTTTCCCGTTCCATCAATGATATAATCTATTTGAAAAAAATCTTTCGAATAATTCATTTGGAAAAGCGGACCACATCCCCACGCAATTACCTGATCATACTTATCTTTTATCTTTTCAAAATGTGTTTTATATAAATATTTCATAATCATTATCCCCTTTGCATAAAAGACATAAGTGTATAGCGAAATGCATCAGCAAGCCCTACCTGTGGTTTCCACCCCAGTTGCGCTATTTTGTCTACATTCATTATTCCCAATTTGAATGGCAGATATTTCAATCCATTTCCGGCATCTCCCACATACTGTACCTGAACCTTTTTTCCGGGATCAAGACCAGCGATCAACTCTGCAAGATCTCTAATGCTGATCAGATTATTCAGATTTGCAATATTATAATAGTGTTCCTTTCCCCTTGTAATTGCGACCAACATACCACCGACTGCATCCGCTACATATGTATATGTCCGCACAGCACTGCCATCACTTTGCAGTACGATATCTTTTCCGGCAACCACATTTGCAAGAAATTCTGCAAAAGCTCGTCCATCATCAAGTGCAATACCTGGTCCAAATGTGTGACACAAACGCACACCCATATATGTAACCCCATACTGTGCTTCATAGGATGCCAGCATTGTTTCACATAGCCTTTTGGCTTCCGGGTAGCATGCTCTTGCATTATCACAATACAGCGGACCCATATCGTCTTCACATATTCCACGTTCTTCTTTCCATTCTCCATATACTTCTACTGTAGAAATATAGAAAACCATTGTCCGATCTTTTTTCGCAAGTTCAAGCACATTCCTCATCCCCTGTATATGTGCCCATAAAGTATCCACCGGAGTCTTTGTAAAATCAGCCGGACTTGCCGGACCTGCCGTATGAAAAATATAATGAATCGGTTCATTCCATTCGATCGGCTCCGTAATATCCTGTATCAAAGCATGCACATTGGGTAGTTCCAGTTCTTCACCAAAAATCATTTTCAATTTCTGCTCATTTCTAGCCAATGCAATTACGTGCAAACTAAGATTCCAATCAATATCTGCCTTGATCAGTGCCTCAATAATATACATGCCAAGACGTCCGGTTGCGCCAGTCACAAGAACTGTTTTATTCCGAAATTTTTCCCAATCAATCGGATTATTCAATATAATATCTACATCTCTTTTTTCAATCATAATATCCTCGATTTATAATCCAAAAATGAATTTATTTTCTTCCAGTTCCAACATAGAACGTAAAATATAAAAATCTTCAGGTGTTGTGACCTTCAGATTCAAATTCTGTTCTTTTACCATGTGCACGACTCCACCCTCACTTGCATATACCATTGCTGCATCCAAAAGTGGAATTCCACTGTGTTTTTCTTGATCATTATTGTCTTTGAATGCTTTAAAAACAGCATTGAGACGAAAACTTTGTGGTGATGTCAGCGTATATGTATCTGATCGTTTCTTAAAATCACCCATTTCTATTTTATCTGAATCTGTGACAACAACAGACTCCGTTACCGGATGAACAGTCACCGCACAGCCATATTGCGCCGCAATTCTGATATTCTCCATAATAGTTGTTTGTGACACCAATGGACGTACACCATCATGAATAATAACAATATCCGTTTCCGGATCTTGAGAAAAATCTTTGATCTTGTCCAATCCACGCAGAAGACTTTCCTGCCTATCTGCTCCTCCCACAACAATGCCTGCAACTTTTTTAATCTGATAAAATTGTAAAAGATCCTGCATATAATCCAGATAATCACCATGGCAGGAAATCACAATTTTACTGATTTCTTCCATCTGGTCGAATTTCTCCAATGTGTATATTATAATCGGTTTTCCGTTCAGTTTCAGGAACTGCTTGGGAAGTCCGCCATTTCGCATACGTTGCCCAACGCCTGCTGCAAGAATCAGTGCATAGTTCATTTTTTATCCCCTATTGGTTTTTGAATAATTATTGCTCCACTTCGTGGAACTGGTAAGTATGAAACCCTCATTTCTTTGCAGTACTCAACAACGGCTTCCCTAACTCCTTTTAACTCTCCAAGCACAAAGTCATGAACAATAATATATCCACCTTCACACATTCGTGGATAAAAAAATTCCAATCCTGCTTTTATAGGTTTGTACATGTCTGTATCCAAACTGACCATACAGAATTTTTCTTTCGTTAGTCCTTTCGTTGTCTCTGGAAAATATCCTTTTTTCACTATTACTCTTTGTTTATATGGAATTCTATTTAATGCAATATCTTCCAAATTATCTTGAAAATTTTCATGCTTTCTAAATTCCCCTGAAAATATTTCTTCTTCTTTATTAATATCTCGCTTATCAAATCCTGAAAATGTATCAAATAAATACAATTTCCTATCTGGAAATATTCTAGCTAAAATACATGCAAAATCGCCTTTATACACACCACACTCAGCAACCATTCCCGATATTCCATTTAAATATATCTCATTTGTCGCTGCTGCAAGCATATCTAGCCTTCCAAAATCATGTGCAAGATAAGCCATAGGAAGATCCCCGATGTACCTCGTTAAATTAACGGCATTATCAAAATAGGGAGAATATGACAAAACATCTACTATATGTTCCATATCAACATAATCTAATATTTGTGTCCTAATTTCAGCATATATACTTTCATTTTCACTCGTGAGAAGTACCGTATAATTTGACCAGTCAATTTCTTTCAAATAGTCTATTTTATGCACTTTTTCAGATACTTCTGCTAATCCATTATCAATAATAATAGAATCTTTTATCCCATACCTTTCCACCAAATTACGTTCTACCATTGATCCCCATTCCCCGTATGGAAATAAAATGAACTTTCTTTTTCCACTTTTTACCAATTTATTAATTACTCGATCCGCTTTCGTAAATTCCGTCATACCAATCTCCTCACTCTTCTTTTTTTCATAATCCTTATATTTTGTACTTTTATGCTGTTCTACAGATATCGCTCGGGTTCATTTAAAATCACATCGGTAATCCCTGTTTTCTCAAGCGCTGTAAGTTCAAGTTTGGTACCGGTCGGTTTTTCCGGATACAGATGTCCTGACAGCCAGGCTCTTACCGTTTTTCCCTGCAGCTCCTGTTTTGAAAGATCCATTGCCCTCCAAAAAGGGTGAAGTGCATCTGCTCCGCATCCGCCACGCAGTTTGTACATACAATCAGATACTTTTATGTCAAGAATTGCGGTATGTGCATCCGAATTCAGGGTTTTTATCTTTTCGATTGACCTGGCATTAAATGATGAATATATTATTTTTTCATTCAATCCCCGTTCTGAAATAAGTCTGAGTACCTTTTCTTCCATCCCGTCATACGCTACCACACTGTTCTTCAGCTCCAGATTAAGTATGAGCCCCCGCTTCATTGCTTTCTGTAACAAATCAAGAACTTCTTCCAGACAAGAGATATGTTCCGCACTTTCTGACCCTGCATATATATGGAATCGTTTCAGTTCCTGTAATGTATATCCCCTGACTTCTCCAAATCCATCTGTTGTACGATCGATCCGTTCATCATGAATAACGACCAATTGCCCGTCTTTGGTTAATTGAATATCCGTTTCTATCCCTGTAAGTCCTGGAAGAGCTGCCGCTTTTGTAAAAGAAAGAACCGTATTTTCCGGATAAAGTTGGCTGCATCCTCTGTGTGCCCATATTTTCATATACTGCTGCCTCCCTCTATCCTGCCTGCAAAATATCGTCCAATCCCTGCAATTAATTGAAGCGCATCTATTTTGAGTTCTTCTGGAAATGATTCCAGTACCGGCGCTGTTTCAAAGCTTAGTACACCATCAAAATGAATCTGATAGAGCCCTTTCAAAAAGCCTTCCCAATCTGTTGCGGAAGCATTTTCTCTTGTTTTGGTAAATGTATATGGCAGTTGATGAAGATCCGCTATTCCGTCATTATCATGTATATGTAATACTTTCAGCCTTGATCCCAGTGTTGTTACAAATTTCTCCATATCGATCCCCAAAAGGTTTGCATGTCCTGTATCAAAACAAAATCCGAACACTTCCGCCCCCGCCAGTTCGTTCATCTGATCAATTCGCTCTGCTGCAAGCCTTGCATCTGTACAGGGTCCATCTATAATATGTCCTCCCATATTGTTATATAGATTTTCCACACACAGTATTACACCATTCTTCTTTGCAATCGGAGCAATCGACATCAGAAATTCTCTCGTTTTTTCCCATTCAGCCTGTTCGCTCCCAAGCAATTCTGCAAGTTTAAACCCATGAACAACCAGATAGCAGCAATCCATAAAACTACAGATCCGGATGCTTTTTACCGCAACATTTTCCATAAGATATTGATTCATTTGAGCCGTAGCATATGGTACATAAATTGGATAAGGCATATGCATCTGATGTATTACTATCCCGTTTGCTATTGCGGCCTTTTTATGTGGGCTAAAGAAATTCTCCAAATCCTCGATCGGTCTGTCAAAAAAATCATTTAGCTGCTCTTTGTATATTTTTTGATTTTTTAAGTACGCATTCAGACTAAAGTCAACGCAGGAAAATCCTGCATCCCGAATCATCATAAAGCCGTCTTCAGGGTCTGTATCTGTCAAAATATTTTTACTCTGTACTCCGATTCTGATCATTTATACTGGCTCCTTCCGGGGATATACATCTGAAAACTCATCATTATAATATTCGATATTCTGTATTCCCATGTCCATGAGCTGATTTTTGATTTCTTCATAATACATATTACAAATGAATACGCCGGTTCCTTCAGGGATTCTATTCAATTCTTCCGGATTTTTTACCGATAAACCACTGACCTCTGTACCCCAAAGTTCTCTATTATTATCGCATGTGAAAAGAGGTGGATATTTTGTACCATAATTATCCATGTAGTTCATACACATCTTACCTGCACCAAATAGAACAATATGATCATACTTTCTAATATTCCGCTCAAGCATGATCTGCCATTCAATATAGCCTGCCGTTTTTGCTGCGAGATTTAATATCTCATCCCTCAAAATATACGGGTATGTCTTTATAGCATCTGAAACATCAATCATCATGATTCCACTGAAATTGATCTGCCTGAGACCTCTCAGCACCCCTCTCCAATCAGTCGTCCGTATTCCTTTCCGGTTCGCATCAAATGGAATTCCGGATCCAATCTGATCCATACTGCAATCACGCAGGCGAACAGCCCGAATATATTCCCGCATTGCCATAATATAGGTATATGGATTCTGTCCACATACATTAAGAGATGCGATATCAAGACATAAGCCAAAACATTCTTCTCCGGCATTAGTATTCAGATTATCAAGAAACATTTTCGATTCTGCATAATCCGAGAATTCTCCTCTGATCAAATGCCCATTCTGTTCTCTGCATTTATTTTCAAATACTAGTTTCACTTTGTTTTGCAATGCCTCTTTTGCAAAACGTTGATAGAACACTTCTGCATTTTGCTGATGAATTGTTGGGATGATCAATACCTGACTTCCCATTTTGGCGCAAACACGAATGCTTTGTATTATAATGTCGCAGATAAATTCCTGAATATTTTCTTTTGATTCCGCCATTATGTCAGGTGCCTTGACCATTTGTGTATTCATATGCATCAGCTTCAGATTACGATCAACTGGTTCTGCATATTTCCACAATTGCTCAGGGTCATCCCATATATCACCAACAATATGCTGTATCAGCTGTTCCATTTTCGATGCTTTATCTTTTTCCTTATCTAATATTTCAAATGCATTGTCCGGAATAAGCGATGCCAGATCAAAAAAAGCATTTTGAAAGCCTGCTCCAGCCAGTTTTACGATTCCGCTTTTGGGACGTTCCATTTCAACAATGGAGTTGGTAGAGATTGCTGTACTACCTACTGTTGGAAACATATCTCTCTTTTCCTGTGATTTTTTCTCCCCTCGAATCGTCTGCTGCAAAAGTGTAGAACTGGTCTGTTCCGTATATGGAAAGAACTCCAGTTCAGAACCTACGCTTCTCAGTTTTGTCCTGAGTGCAAGCCAATATTCTTCATTTTCATGATCGCTTCCTGAGAAAAGACATCCATAATGAAGTGCTTTCCATGCAATCATTTTGTCTGTATTATCAAAATCAATTGGAATTACTTCATCCACATATTTACACTGCCTGACAATTTCCGCTCTCTCTTCATATGGTACGACCGGTCTTGTCCCCTTGTCCTGCGCAGCAAGTTCATCTGTCAGTACTCCTGCAATCAGGTGCTTACACCTTGATTTACTGTTTTTCAAAATGTTCAGGTGTCCGACATGAAAAAGGTCAAATACACCTGTCACAAATCCAATATTATATTTATTGTCAGATATCATATCTTCCTTTACAAATGGCAGATATGTTTCACAAAACGATCTATCATAAATTCGATAATCTTCCTGTTCAATTCCCATTTGGCAAAGCTGCCTGACAATGGGCATATAACTTTTAACTGCTATTACGACCCGGTAAGATCCTTTTTCCAATTTCAATAAATCATTTGGATCATGAACCTTTATTCCGTGTTTTTCTTCTCCCCATTTTGAAGATTCATTATCAAGAAGCATTTCAGGCCAATATTGCACGCCATACTGATTCAAAAAATGCTCTGTCATACGACCTGCACCGAATAAAATGAGTTTTCTGTTTTCAATTCCGTATATCGGATCAAAAAGCCTGAGCTTACCAGTTTCCATTTGCAGTAATCTCCTGTTGTTCCGTATCTTAGCTGTATCAGCACTTTTCCATTTCAAAAGATTGCAATATAAATTGTTTTGTCTGAGCTGCGAACCAAATTCCGTTTCCATTTGCAGATATTTTTCCCAATTTTCTGTTAAATGATATTTATCCTTTATCTGCTTGATCGGCATTATCGATTCTGTTTCCGGAATAAATTCATATATATCCTTTATCCCCCGGAACAGAACATATTCGGCAGGGCACTGCTCTTTTGTATATTCCTGATCAAAAAACAAAAAATCTTCGTTCTCCCAAAAACAGTTTACCGGTATCATTTCAATATATGCTTTTGCAAGAACCGTTTCCTGTTCTGTTACTGCAATTACTTCTGAGGAATGTATAATCTGATCATACATTCTATCCAGAAGTCTTAAAAAATCTGCTTTTCTACCAGATTTTATAATTTCGCGTATATGATCTGAAAGCGTACAACTTTTAACATAGCGCATCTTTAACGAAGAATTTTCTATTTCCGGTAACAATACATTAATATTGTGCTTTGAAAGCGCAATACTATTCATATAAATTTGCCGTGCCCAACCATTTCCCTCCTCAAACAATGGCCGTTTGATCACTGTTTCATCGTCCATGATTTCAGTAACAAATGCCCGCGCTCTTTCTCTTTCTGCCGAAACAGCCGCATATCTGACTTTCAATGCCACATTTTCTTTTTCACTTTTGCAGCATTCTATTATGAAATCATTTGCAAAAGCTGAAATATCTGTATTTTCGGCAAGCTGCTGCAAAAATTTGCTTTCATCCATAATTATATTTTTTGATGAATCCATTAATACCGAAAATCGTTCTGTTACTTCTTTTCCCGGTCTGATCTCATCCGAATAAAGCATCTGCACGATCCATCCATCCGGATAAGGATAATGCATATAGGTATGGAAAAACCCTGCAGAAAGGAGAATCTGCAAAATCTCATGACGGTCCGTCATATAAAAATCACTGTTTTTTCCTGTTACACCTTCAAATGGAATGTCTGAAACGGGAAAAGGCATTCCACATAAATATTGAGTCCCCAATCTGTTTGGGATATTCAGTATGAAAATACCTTCTTCCTTTAAATATTTTCTAATTTTTTCAAACCGATTTTTGTAAGCTGCTGCCGATGATATTTCTTCCATTTCCGGTTCGATACAATAAACCACATAATCAAATTTTTCTTCGAATTCAGAATATTCATTTTCAAAAAAACATGAATCAGAGATGACAGTAAGATTTTTTTCTTTCTTCCAGCGTAATCTGACACAGTTCGCTCTATCGGTATCAGATTCTATTACAGTCACTTCCTGGCTTTTTTGGCACAAATAACCTGTTACAGCACCAAAATCACTTCCGATCTGAAGCAATTTTCCTTTTTCAAACGGATACCATGCTACCTGCCCCAATGCAATATCCCCAAGACGTGCATATATTTTCTTTCGCCCGTCTGCTGCTAATATCGCACGATAATCATTTTCAATATTTTTTTTAATATATTCAATTGTTGTATTATCAATTTCCTGACGCATATTCAGCATATTCTCAACTTTTTCTTTTTTCCATAAACTTTTCCATTATCCCTGCAAGTGCGATAGAATCCTCGGCAGTCAGTTTAAAACCGCGACGCTTTTTTCCATTAATCATATTTAACATATCCGCCAGTTCATACCGAAGTCCAAACCCCATGAAACGATCAGAATATCGTTCCACGCGATCCGGATCTTCATACCGCACTTCAAAATAGGACGTTTTCCACCATGGTGCTGCAACGACGATATAGCCCTTTGTACCTGTAATGACCAGTTCCCCGTTTGATTTAGCCCCTAGTCCACAGGTTGCCGTAACAAGGGCATTCGGATATCTGAGATAACATCTCGTGAACAGATCGATACCATTTTCAGCAGTAATACTTTCAAATCTGACATCTGAATAATCTCCTCCCAGAAGTTTAACTGCCGGGAGAAGCGTATAACTCGCAAGTTCAGTAAAACTTCCTCCATATTCAGAATCTGTCAGTTCGCGACTACCGGTGTTTTCCAACTTGGTGAATGTAGCATCTACCGCTCGAATATTTCCGATTGTTCCACCAAGTGCTGTTCCAATGACCTTTTCAAAACAGGGACAATAAGCGGTTTTGATTCCTTCATATAAAATGACATTTTTTTCCTTTGCAAGATTATATAGCTCAACCGCTTCCGCTTTCTTGAACACAAGCGGCTTTTCACATAAAACATGTTTTCCCTGCTTCAAAGCCTCTCTTGTATACTCATAATGTGTTTCATGTGGAGATGCAATATATACAATATCTACTCCATCCCAAAACTCTTCAAGGGTATCTGGTGTATCCAGATTCCATTTGGTCGCAAATTTATTCTCGCTCTCCGTATGCGGATTATATACACTTTGAACATTGATCCCACTGACTGCTGTTGCTTCTGGAATAAATCTCCCCGCAATTCTTCCTGTTCCAATAATTCCTGCACGAATAATCGGAATGATATCCTTTCGAAGAAGCGTGCTGGAAACGCCTTTTGTTCGTTTCAGATACACTACCTTGCAATATTCATTCAGATAATCAAATTTTCCGGTCCAATCCGATCCGACTGTAAAAATATCTATTCCATATCTTCGAATGTCACTGATCTTCTGTCCAAGATCTTCTTCTACAATTATTTCATCCGCAAACCCTGTTTTCTTGACATTTTCCATCCGTGTGATCAGCGGATCGATTACATTAACTTTTCCACGTTCCCTGTCATAAGCTTCGCTGGTCACACCAACAATCAGATAATCTCCTAATTCTTTGGCTCTTTTTAAAAGATTATAATGCCCCTGATGAAACAGATCGAATGTCCCATATGTTATAACCTTAATCACATCTGCCCTCCAATCATTTTCATCTTTTGATATACCTTTTCACCGCAAGTTCCATCTGTATTGGATGCAATATTTTCAAAATAACTGATCTGCTTTTGTGCATCAAACTGACCACCTGCAATATCTCCATCCAAAAATGACGATAAGGAATTAAATACATTTTCATTACAGCAGTACTGAATTCCACCAGATTGCCTTGCAAATCCGGGTTCATTTGACCGAAGCTCCTGCATGTTAAATTCAATCTGAATTTCCTGTGTTTCATTTGATTGTAAATTGATCCTGTAATAGCGAGTGTTATAATTTGAATATAGAACCCACTCGCTTCTGCAAAACGGTTGCTCAAACAATGGTATCCCCGAATCAATCACACGTCCAAATCCTGCTCTGCATCCTCCCGAAAAATAACCACTTAGGGCTTTATCCGGAAGTTCTATCGGCGGTTCCCATTTTACCATTTTACCACGCTTAGGATCTAAGCATATAAACATATTTCCCTGATATGGGGCTAAAATCAATTTTCCATCATAGACTGCGGCAGAAGAAAACGGCTTGACCATATTTTTCATTCCGGTCTGACAATCCGTGCAATAAAAACCTTCCGGATAAGAATTATATGTCTGTGTATCATGTGATACAGGATTCCATCTGATAATCGTACTTCCCTGATCCGGTAAAAAATACAAATTTACATCATCACTGGTAATTGCAGTACTCCCACAATTTTCTTTCACATCGATATCGTATGACTTGATCTCACCACTTTTTACATCAAAACTTACTACTTTGGAGTCTGTTGGTGAACCAAGATACAAAACACCATTTAAAAGACATGCACCGCCAAATCTGGTTCCATCTCCGGTATTTTTTGCATATATCTCTTTACCCTTATCAAAATAATCTATTTTACCGGAATTCGTATCATACCTTACTAATGCAGGATAGCAATATGGCATCAGTACCAAATATTGGTGAAACAGGAATGCGCCTGCAAATGCCAACCCCTGATTGATCTCATGGCGCAGTACTATTTTCTGAACTGCCCCATCCTGATAAATCAGGAAATCTTCGGCAAGTCCCGGTGTCAGATATAATCTTGTATCTCCTGGCTGTTTCACAATGCCTGTATAATATCCCTGTTCCGCATAATCAGATAAGCGAAGCTTATATTTTCGTTCAATATGATAATTCAATTCACCTGCTTCATTCTTATCGTATATACCTTTCTGTGATACATACAGACAATTTGCCTGTGTAATGGACTCTTTCATATCATACGAGCCGATATTTACAATACTCCCGCGCCAGTCATCGAGTTCAGGTTTACAGGTAATCCTATTGTTCAAAATAAACATCGGCTTCCCCGTCATGCCAAATAATGAAGTGACAGAAGTCCCGCTATCCCCAATATACGCATACGACAATGCAATCGTTTTTGTAATATCCGGAGTTTCATCCAGAATACCTATCTTCTCATCAATAAAATACTGTTTTATTTGATGATATTCATCCACCAGTTCCGGTCTAAGCGACTGCAGTGTCGATTCCAGAAGCGGATGCGGTCTCCAGATAATTACTGTATCCTCACGCCCCTTAAAGGTATCAAATACATACTTCATCTTTTCAATATATACAACCGATGTTCCCAGAAAACCTGCAATACTCGTATTATAAAAATAGACCCTTTTCCCTTTTAATCTATCCTCCCATTCTGCCGGTGACTGCGGCGGATTCTTGCACATATTAATCACACGGTCAAATTTGGGCGATCCAAGCGGTAAAAATTTTTCATCCGGTATGTTTTTGTCAAAGAATTTCCTAAACCTGGGAGACTGCGTAACAATGTAATCCGCAACATAGTATACCGGCAGTGAAGACTGCGCTTCGGACATTCCGCCTGTCGTTGAATAATAGGGTACATAAACAAGCGTTTCCGTATACTTCTTCAGCTCAGAAGAATAGTATGCCGGATGTACGCTTGTCACATAATTATATTGATCATACGGGTTATGGATAAAGGCAATTTCCGGATGCGTTTTTTCCACATCCACTTTCTGCCAGTCCGTAATCGGAACATATTCCGGAAAAAGAGATCCCTCATATTGCATCTGATCCGCTTTTCCTTCTGCATTTCTGGTGAAAAACGGAATCGGGATAACATAAGTTTCACATTCCGGATCCTCTTTTGCTGCCAGCCAGATGCTTTCAAGCGAATCCCACATTGCTGCCTTATAAGGAAAAAACAGGACTACGCGCTTTACAGGTAATAAATTAATATCATCTATTACCGATGCAATCATAGCAGAAAGTTGCTCTGAACTTCTCCTGATATGGTTCTCCTTGCCCGTATCCTGACTGATTTCATATACTGCTTCACAATACTGCTCCAGTTTATGAACAATCGGGCAATCTTCTCCCTCAGACTGTTCCAGCATTTTTCCGGCTTCAATTGCACCGTTCTGACACTGCTCAAGGATCGTCATTCTATCCTGTATATTGCATTGACTTATATAGGGATGTACATCCTGAAGCGTTCTTAAAAAAGGTACAATTTGTTTTTTAATATATTGTCTCATAATATTTTTATCGGTAAAAAAGCCTACTTTCTTTACCGTTGTCTCCTTTCTCCGAAACTTACACGCAGAATGCACATATTTTAATATAATTATACCATCTGACCTTTCATTTTTCAGATAATTTATATCGTTTTATTACAAAGAGAGAAAAATTTATACATATAATTCGCATAATCTTACGATACAAAGATATTTTTTCACTTTTCAAAATACGAAAATATAAAAAAGCAAATATACTCATTATCAGTATATTTGCCTTATACCTGAAATATCATTTTTATCTTTATGAAAAGAGTTATATTCACTCCTTTTCAACCGTCTTCCCCATACTGTTCTTCATTCGAAGCTTTTCCTCATACATACTCCGGTCAGCCAGGGAAAAAAGCCTGTCAAATGATATTTTATTGTTGCCGCTCATTCCTGCATATCCGATTGCAAGAGAAACCTCATAATTTCGTGCTGCAGCAATATTTGCTTCCTGCATTGTTTTATGAATATCCCGAATCGTATCCAGTACCTCCTGCTCATTCACACCATTCAGAATAACTGCGAATTCATCCCCTCCAACACGCGCCAGAAAAGCCGGTCTGTCTGCAGTTGCTTTTTTTAATACGGCAGCTGTTCTTGCAAGTGCCTCATCACCTTCTTTATGCCCATAATTATCATTAATTGCCTTAAAAAAATTTAGATCAATCATCAAAAGATACATGGTAGCATCCCCATGAAGCGCAGTAGTTTTCCATGCTGCATAGGTATCAAAGCGGCGGCGGTTATTCAGTTTTGTCGTTGCATCAGAAGCAAAATCTCCGTTCTGAACATACAGATAACACATCACCATGGAAATCGTCAGGCAGATCCAGGTAGTAGGAACGCCATACACTGCTATTTGTATCAAGAATCCCATAAAAGGTAAACCCATATAAATCGCCAACATATAAAACTGTCTTTTTTCATATGCATGTACCCTGTACGACTTACGCAGTACAATATATACAGCCATAACAATATAAACAAATGGAAGTATCCCAACCGGAAGATACCATGGTCCACGTGCATAAACATTTTCCTTTGACACATAAAAGACACTGCCGGTAAAAAGATTGCATATCAGAAATATTTGTCCTGCAAGAATTGGCAGATAAAAAAACAACCGATACTGATTGGATGGTTTTTTTTCATGTACTTTTTCATAACAGTAAAGATAGCCGTAATAGCAGGGCAACAGTGTCGCCATCCAGTACAGCGTTTCAAAAATAATATTAATCTCTCTCCCGCCAGAAAAGTTTTTTCCGTCAACCGCCCAGGTAACTGCGTCAAACGCAAGCACAATGATCAATGTCAAAACAGATTGATGGTAGAGTTTCTGTTCTTCCTGATGAAATGTCTTACTCCCTGTTGTTAGCAAAAGAAACAAAATAACAAGTGCAAAAAGATCAATTTCCACATAAAGAAACGTATTAATGAACTCTACTCCCATAGTATAGTCCCTCTTTATGAAACCATGGCTGTAACTGCCTCCATATACTGATATAACTGCGGATAATATTTATTTAACTGTGATGCATTGCACAAATACTGTAAATACAACTCTGCAAAAAATTCTTTCTGGCTGGTTGCGGCATAGCTTCCAAACAGGCCTCCATATGTCTGATAAACCGCTTCAAACCCTTCTGTCGAAGATAAATCTCCCAGATCATCATCTATGGCATGCCCTACTTCATGCGCAATCGCAGTCCATGCATCATCAAGTACATAGATCGTTCGAACCGTTTCCACACTTCTGGTTGTCTGCGACCCTTTTCTGGTTGTTCTTGTTGTCGTAACTGTATTGTAAAATCCCGCTACATTTCCTGAATCAAACCCTTTCACTGTTGCCCTCTGATTTTCTGAAACCACATGGATCGAAACTTCGCGTGCTGAAAGCATCTGAAGAACATTGGCAGGAAGTTTTGCCATAACTTCGTTGGCATAGGAAATATACTGCGTCCTGCAAAGGGAATAGTCAACCGGATAAGATGACATTTGTACTTCCTGTGCGGGCATCATTTGAAAATCCTGCAATGTAAATGAATCAAATATTGCCTGCCCTGTTGATGCGTTTATACTGGTCAAAACGCCATAATCATAACAGGTTACCTGAAGCCCCGTACTATAAAGCTTATAGTGAACATTTGCATCATCTGGATCATTTGTAATCGTGAAACTTCCCTGTGCAAGATTATACGGAAAACTTCCCTTTGATGCTGCATAGGTTGTAATACTTCCGGATGAAACTACCGCCATGATCAATAATGTAGCTATTAATCGTAGCATACATTTCGAAATTTTCTTCATATATACCTCATAATAAGTCATATCTGCCAATATATTCTATTATTCTGCCAACAAAAAAACATTAAAGTGAGAGGATACTACGACTCACTTTAATGTTAACACTTATTTTATGCTTGCTCAATCAATTCTTTTCTATCTGCAAATAACATTTTCCATTGTAATCAACTTACATTTATGAAGTGATATCCCTGGAACACTTTTCTGCTCCTTTGTCCCGATTGTAATATTGTGAAAAGAGATATCCTTCAGTTCATGTCCGGGTTCATCAAATCCGCAAAGATCTATTGCATTACTCTCATACCACCCGTCTTTTTCATCTGAACATCTTCCTGTAATATAAATTCTGTCGAACCTGCACTTTTCAAAAACCGGAATTTCATTTGAACCGACACCGTCATCATTATATGAAACACTGTGAATCAGAATTCTGGGAACGGTGCAGTCAATTGCTGAAATATCTCTGACATAAGCACCCCTTTTTGAAGTTCCTTTAATTTCTATTCCATATTGTGAACACGTCAGGTCACAATCCCATATTTTTACATCTTCTATCCCGCCTGACATCTCACTTCCAATTGCAATACCATGACACATTCGGGCGTAGCAATCAAAAATCCGAATGTGAGCACAGGGCTTTCCGATAACATTTCCTTCTGGATTTTTTCCGGATTTGATTGCAACCGCATCGTCTTCTGTATAAAATTCACATCCAAAAAGTGTACAGTTTGTTGAAGAATCCGGATCCCATCCATCTCCATTCCAAACACCCTTTGTTTCAAAACAGCAATCATGTGTAAGAATATGATCAGAATAAATCATATGAACAGTCCAACAGGCACCATCCTTAAGTGTCAGTCCTGCAATTACAATATTCTGCGCATTGCAAATCTGGATCAATCTTGGCCTTACCCTGCCCGGAATGGTATGCGCTGTTTCACATTCTTTGATCCTATCCCCCAGTTCTTCCAGATAATCATGCAGTTCCCGTGTCTCTGCATCAATGATCGCAAGTCCCAGCTTCTGTCCCCCACTTGCTATGGTTCCCTGTCCTTCTATCACAATATTGCAGGTTGTGTATCCTGCATTTTGATCCAATTGTCCAATCCCCAGAAATGGTCGGTAACAATACATCTGGGTTCCTTCAAAACGACTCCATGTCTTGGGAAGATAGTCCGCCGGATCTGCTGTCCCCTGTAAAACAGCTCCTTTTTCCAGATATATGTTCATATTACTGTGCAGACTGAGTGCCCCGCTTAAGTAAGTTCCTTTTGGAAAATAAATTGTTTCACCGTCCCTGCACTGATCGATTGCCATTTGCAGAACTTTAGTATTCAAGGTCTTTCCATCCGGGACCGCAAAATATGGTGCTTTCGTAATATCTGTATACTTTCTTTTTTTATTCGTAAAGATGCTGCAGGACGTGAGTACCCTTCCTGCAGCATCTTGTTCCTCTACCTTCACAGTTATTTCATATCTGGCTTCCGGTTTCAGATTTTGAAAAGTATAGTGTGTTTTTGTTACCTTTTTTTCCAGTCTGCCATTACAATAAATCTCGTATGTATTGTATAATGGCATTTCTGCCGTTTTTTCCCAGTATATGGTAATGGTATGATCTGTCTGCGTGTGATAAAGTTCAATGTCCATGTTTGTCTCCTTCGCCTCGGGCTCATATAATCAATCTACCTGTTATTAACTATAAGCCCTTATCACACGCAATAGTTTTCATAAATATTGCAAAACCAGAAGTTTTGATCAGCTGTTAGACAAAATAATATCTTCAATCATATCTGCTGCATTTTCACATGCATCAAAGCATTCCTCAAAACGATTGTATATTTCTTTCCAGATCATGATCTGAACCGGATCCTTTTCACCATCAAACAAAGTACTGATTGCCTGAAAATACAGTGCGTCTCCTTCTGCTTCCAGACTGTTGACTTTAATGATTTTTTCCTTTATGGACTTTGATTTCTTAAAGTTTTCAAATTCATGCACCAGTTCACTGAGCCCTTCGCAGCAACGGATAAGCAGTTTGGTGAAATCTGGAACATCTTCCCGATTTTTTTCCACATGGTACATGCACAAAATCATCATTACTTCATCAATTCCATCTACTACATTATCAAGTTCATTCATAAGACTTGAAATATCATGTCTTTCAATCGGGGGTAAAAATTCTGCTGCAAGATTTTCAATCATATTATGCTTTACGTTATCAGATTCATGCTCAATTCCATGAATTTCATTCATGCTGGCCTGTGCATTTTCCAGCGAATAAACACTTATAACCTTATCCAGTGCTTTTGCTGCCCATATCGCACAATCTGTACATTCCGAATAACCTTTAAAATAATTATAATGCTTCTTTTTTCCCATTTTCTTCATCTCCTTATCATCCTGAAAAAATCATTAGAAAACAATCATAAACAGTTTTGCCATAAGATATCCCAAAAGGCCACATCCCGGGAATGTCAGTACCCACGTCAGTACCATTTCCTTAACTACACCCCAATTGACAGCTGACAGCCTCTTTGCTGCTCCGACACCCATGATTGCGGTTGTTTTGGTATGGGTTGTGCTGACCGGAACACCTGTTACCGAAGAAAACAACAGGCATGCGGCAGCCGCTACATCCGCCGAAAAACCCTGATACGTATCTAACTTGACCATATCCATTCCGACAGATTTGATAATACGGTAACCACCGATGGAAGTGCCGAGTCCCATTACAACAGAACATAAAATCATCAACCATAAAGGAACAATAAAATTAGATGCATCTCCTTTTCCACTTGAAAGAGCTATTCCCAACAGAAAAACACTCATGAACTTCTGTCCGTCCTGTGCGCCATGCATGAATGCCATTGCGACACCACCAAAAATCTGTGCCCCCTTGAATGCACCAACAGTTTTCCTTCTGTCACTGTTTTTAAATACAAATCCGACAATCTTCACAACAATATATCCCAGAACAAATCCAAGTACTGTAGAAAGAAGAAGTCCATAAAGCACTTTTACCCATTCGTTCCAGTTAATACCTTTCATACTGTTCTGTAATGCAATTGCCGCACCCGAAAGCCCTGCGATCAATGCATGGCTTTCGGAAGTCGGAATTCCAAACTTCCATGCAGCCACTGCCCATACGACAATTGCAACAAGTGCAGCACAAAGCGCCTTTGTCGCGTTTCCGGTATTTCCTCCGAAATCAACCATATTATAGATTGTCATCGCTACCTTGGCGTTAATCATTGTCATAACAAGTACACCAAAAAAATTCATTATTGCAGCCATTAAAATTGCCTGTTTGGCAGGCAATGCCCTTGTCGATACGCATGTTGCGATCGCATTTGGTGCATCGGTCCAGCCATTTACCATAATTACCGCAAGTGTCAGAACTGCTGTTATCAGCATAAGCGGATTGTGTGTAATCAATGACAGGAACTGTGTAAATCCAATTTGCACTTCTTTATCCTCCATCAAACAAATACATAAAAAAACCTACATTTCTATTTTATCAGATTTAAGATAAAGTTTACATTAATTTTAAAAAAACCTTTCCGGACATTCTTTCGAAAATCCGAAAAGGCTTCTTCCGTTATTTGGTTCAGATCAATTTCTTTACACATGCTTCCAGATCTTCCATTTTTTCTGTGGGTTCAAAACGTGCAACCACTTCACCCTGACGGTCAATTACAAACTTTGTAAAATTCCATTTTATATCCGGATTATTCTTATAATCCTTGTCAATTTTCTTAAGCATGGTATTCATCATCAGAGCCTTCGGTCCTTTTCCAAAACCTGCAAACCCCTTTTGATTTTTCAGATACCCATAAATCGAAAGTGCGTTTTCACCATTTACATCCGATTTCTTCATCTGTTGGAATTTCGTATTATAGTGCAGGGTACAGAACTCATGAATTTCTTCATCGGTTCCAGGGGTCTGTCCTGCAAACTGATTGCAGGGAATGTCCAGAATCTCCAAGCCCTGTTCATGATATTTCTCATACATTTCTTCCAGTTCTTTATATTGTGGAGTAAATCCGCATCCAGTCGCTGTATTTACTATAATAATAACTTTTCCCTGCATGGTTTTAAGTGATACTTCTTCGCCTTTTGCATTTGTTACTGCATAATCATATACTCCCATTTTCATTTCCTTTCCGCATCTTTTGTCTGTATTCATAACAATTGTGTTAAATTAAATTTAGCACAATTGTTATGAACTGTCAATCGTTCATAATTTTATTGTATAAAAAAAAATAAGGTGCTATGATTTTCTTATTGGATATTAGCTCATAAAATTATGCATTAACAATGCGCTGTAACCTGCGCGGGAATGAGGATTTTTATGAATAAATCAGTTTACCGTTTATCACAGGCTGAAAAGGATGTTTTTGAGCATATCCCAACTTACCTTGCTGTTTTTCAGATTCTGCAAGGGCATTTTTATCTTCTGACTTTTTCAGATGGTCTATGCCGTTTTCTTGAATCAGACAGATCCACCATTATGACTTTATATCAGGAAAACAAACTCTCACTTCTTCATCCGGATGACTTTCAAAAAGCACAGGAACAGGCAGCACAATCCTGCCTATATCCGAACATCCCCTATAAAGGCCTTTTTCGCATTCGCAATCTGTCTACCATGGAATATCACTGGATGCGTTGTCAGGGAATGACCAGCAAACTTCCCGATAAAACACTTTTAATGTATATGCAATATGAAGACGTTACTTTCGGACATGAAAAGACTTTTTTCGCTTCTCCCTATGTAAATACCGGTATTTTATTCGACAAAATTCTTTCTACCACAAAAACTGCCATTTTCTGGAAAGATATTGACCGCAGATTTCTGGGAGCAAACAAAGCATTTCTTGATTATTACGATTTTTCCTCTGTAGAGGCGATTCTGGGAAAAACAGATGAAGACATGGGCTGGCATGAGGATCCTGGACCATATAAAAATGATGAACTGCGCATTTTAGAGGAGGGAATCAGTACTTATCGTGTTCCGGGTAGTTGCATTTCTCACGGAGAGAAACGCAATATCGTGGCAAGTAAATCTCCTATTTATGAAAATGGAAAAATCATCGGACTCGTTGGCAGTTTTGAAGATGTAACCGTGGAAACACGGCAAAAGGAAGAAATTTCAAATTTGAACGAACAACTCAAAGCGGCGCTGCAAAACGAAGAAAAAGCAAATCATGCAAAATCGGATTTTTTGACCAGAATCAGTCACGAAATACGTACTCCGCTCAATGCCATTATCGGTCTGACAACAATCCAGCGCCAATCTGAATATTCCCGTCAGCAGATTGATAATTATCTGTCGAAAGTGGAATCTGCATCTCGTTTTCTTTTAAGTATTATAAACGATGTTCTTGATATGTCAGCAATTGAACAGGGAAAGCTTTCTATTTCCTGTTTTTGCTTTGATATCAAAACCGTTATTAATAATATTTCCACAATTTATTATTCGCAGTGTCAGGATAAGGGAATTGATTTTTCCATGAAGGTCAATCTGTCAAATGAGCTCCTGATCGGTGACAGTCTGCGTATCAATCAGATTCTGATGAATCTGGTTTCAAACGCATTTAAATTTACCGATTCCGGAGGCAGCATTTCGATAAATGTATCAGAGTCGGCACACAGAAATCATACTGTTTTTGTAAAATTTGAAGTAGCGGACACCGGCGCCGGTATGGATCCTGAAATGCTGAATCGCCTGTTTCACCCATTCGAACAGGAAAGTGCAAATACTTTTCGCAAATATGGGGGAAGCGGTCTCGGTCTTTCTATTACAAAAAACCTGATTGATATGATGCATGGTTCCATTGCTGTACATTCACAAAAAGGAAAAGGCTCTGTTTTTACAGTGGAGCTGCCTTTTGAAACTATCCCGCAAAGCAAAAGCGAGCAAAATTATGCCACTTGTCTGCAGCAGTTACATGTACTGGTTGTTGATGATGAACAGTCAGGTGCCGAATATACCGGAGCGCTTCTGAAACGGTTACAGGTTCCTTACGAACTTGCATCTTCGGGTCAAAAAGCCCTGCAGATGATCGATGAACGCCAGGCAGAAGATTGTCCATATGATGTTATTTTGCTTGACTGGCAAATGCCGGGTCTGGATGGGCTTGAAGTTGCCAGACAGATCAGGCGGGACTATGGTGAAAAAGCAATTATCATAATCGTTTCCGCATATGATGTTTCTCAAATAGAAGAAGAGGCAAAAGCCGCTGGCGTTGACCGGCTCATTTCCAAACCCCTTTTCCAGTCTACGCTTTTCAATCTTTTTGTTTCACTTTCACATGAATTTTCTCCTTTTAAAGAGAATTGCCATTCCGATTATAACTTCCAGGGACATCGTATTCTGATTGCTGAGGATAATGAAATTAATCAGGAAGTCGTCAAAGGTTTATTGCATTTCGTCAATATGGAAACCGATTTTGCTTCTGACGGACAGGAAGCGCTGAATAAATTTTCTTCTTCCGCTCCCGGAACCTATGATGCCATCCTGATGGATATCCAGATGCCCATTATGGATGGACACCAGACCACCCGTGCGATTCGTCTGCTTTCACACCCGCAGGCTAAAGACATTCCGATTCTGGCTATGACCGCGGATGCCTTCACGGAAGATATCAGTGCTGCCTTTGCCTGTGGTATGAATGGCCATATTGCCAAGCCGATCGACCAGAAAGAACTGTATCGGAAACTGGATCAGGCCATTCGGCACCTGAAAATATCCTGAGACCGCTTGGTTTGCATGATATTTATTCTATTTTTTCTATTACACTGACCGGGCATCCTGAAAGTGCATCCATTGCCGTACCTTCATCGCCCGTTGCAGTTTCATTTTCTGCTGCAATTGCAGTTCCGTCAGGTCCAAAGGAAAAAACACCCGGACAGGTTCCTACACACATTCCACAACCGATACAGCCTTCATTTACTTTGAATTTCATCTTTTACCTCCATGCCGAAGCCTTTTTATGAAAACATATATTGAAAAATCCGCGCAACGCCGTTTCTCGTTTCTCATATGTGCTTATAAAAACTTACACTCCATCACAAATCTTTTTATTCAAATGTCAGAAGAAGCGCCATTTTAAAATTCTGCGCAGCTTTCACATAATGCTTCCCGCCTTTTTCAAATTTAAAATTTTCACCTGCATGAAGCACGTATTCTTTTCCTTCATAGCCGATCACCGCTTCACCATCCAGTGCAAAAAGAAGTGCCTGTGCAGGTGCGGCATGCTCAGAAAGAGCAGTCTGCGCTGTAAAACTCATCAATACAAATTTCAGGTTTTTTTCATTGACCAGATCCATATTTACAATTTTGCCTTCCTGATAGGGTATCAGTTCCTTTAATGCAAATACCTGTCCTGCCTGCAATATTTCATTCATCTTTGAATCCTCCTTCAATGTGATTTCCAAGTAAACACAACCATTTTTAGTTGCCGCTCCGGTTGGTACATCTTTGGGTGTTATATATAAATCGCCCTTGCCAAGCTGCTCCCGCTCACCTGTATGATCAGTGACTGCCATTTCACCATCTGCCATCAGTAACATTTTGTGATATGAATAGCTCTCCGCACTGATATCTGTTCCGTTTGCCAGCGAAAAAACCGATATATAGTAGCCATTTTCAGTACTGACCGTTTTAGAAACCGTACACCCTTTTACCGGCGCATTATCAAGGGCAATTGAAAAAACTCTTCCTGAACTTTCTTTCATGGTCGCCTTCTTTCTGCCTGTCAGCTTTTTCTTTTCTCCTGCATCATAGTACAAAAACGCCATGTATTTCTGTAACATGTGATACAGAATATTAAAATAGAAAAAAAAGAACTGCCGCTTCAAATATTTACATTTTTAAAGCGGCAACTCTTTTTTTCTTTTTCCTTTTATTCAGCTAATATCGGATTTATTCCAATGAATCATTCACAGCAGTTCCAACACATCCTGCTTACTTTTGACTGTTTTTTCTTTGGTAACAGAAGCTTTCACTGACATTTTTTCATATGCAGCATTTCTTTCGTTGAGACTTTTGTCTACTTCCTGCTTTTTCTTTTCTTCTATATCTTCTTTTGCTTTATCTTCCACCTTATCCACTCGTCCGATTAGTTTTTCCCACTCTTTTTTTGAAAAAGCAGTTCCACCTGTCTGGATTTTTTCTTCGGTTTTTCCAGTTGTTACTTTTTTATAAATTTCTTCTTTTTTTTGTCTGATTAAATCTGCTGCAGTGTATGCTGTCGTATCTGTTCCTGTTTTTATTCCCATATTTTCCCCCGCTGTTTGGCATACCTTTTTCGTATTCGACTTTTTATGTTTCTGTATCATATATTTATTTTTATATATATCGGCTTTAAAAAAATAAATTTTATACAAAGCCATGTTTTTTACACTCTATTTCATTTAGTACACATAATTTCTACAAAATAACACCTTGGTCTAATCAATTTGTATTTCTGACCGATATTATTTATATACTTTTATATCAAAACGCTATTATTATGATTTGAGGGGTTTTTATGGTTATCAGCCAGAATCTTATAGCACTTACTGCACAGCGTCAATTTAAGATTGCGGGAGCAGATCGATCACGATCTGCAGAAAAACTGTCTTCCGGATATCGAATCAACCGTTCCGCTGATGATGCTGCAGGGCTTTCCATCAGTGAAAAAATGCGTCGCCAGATACGCGGTCTGAAACAGGCGGATCAAAATGTACATGACGGAATATCTCTTGTCCAAACTGCAGATGGTGCACTCTCCGAAGTCCACGATATGCTCCAGCGGATGAATGAACTATGCGTTAAGTCAGCAAACGGTACGAATACCTCCGATGACCGCGGTGCAATTCAAACCGAAATCGGTGATATTCTTGATGAAATTGACCGTATTGGCCAGACAACTACGTTTAATGATCAGAAATTATTTACAGACAATAATAATGTGAAAGACCCATTTGGTAATTTCACATTTGAAAATGGTGCATCTATCGTTGACTTGAATCGTTTTATCGCAGAAAATCCACATATTATAAATGCTGATGATGACGGGATTCATATTGATGCGGATCCCACTGTTTCCTGGGCTGATCTCGGAATTACAGACTGGGAGAATGTTGCTGCAGGAAATCATATATATAAAGACACCGCAAATAATATTGACTTTACATTTACAACAACTGCAAACATGCAAAAAGCCGATCTCATCAATCAGCTTAATGGAACCTCTTTTCGTATGGAAGTAAGTGGCGTTGCCGTTAGTAACATTACCCTGAACAACCCTACCCACAGTGATTTTTCCTATAATCTGAAAATGAACAAAGACGCAAAGGGATTTATCCTTGGTTCCAACCTTTCGACTGACTTCTATGACTCTCTGGGAATTACCCCTGCAGAAAGTTTTCATGAAGCCCAGCTATCTGCAGAAGTAATACAAAGTGGTGCTCAGATTGGCATTCGCTATTCCTATCAAAATCGTGCAAGCGATTATCTGATTTCTTCTGCTGATATGAACGCCTATCAGGCAACTCTAGCCGGTGCCAGCGGTAACAAAGATATTACTTTTCATGGTTCTGCCGGCAGTATCACTTTAAATCTTGACTACAGCAATACTTCTTCTGACCCCACACGTACACTAGCTTCAATATTAACAGCTCTGAAAGGAGATACTTTTTCACAGTCCAGTAACAGCAGTACCTCTTTTTCACATACCGGTTCCTCCAACAAAATCTGGATTCAGGCCGGTTCTGAGACAGACTCCGGTTTTACCATAGCACTGGATCACATGTCTTCTGCTGATCTGGGAATCTATCATTTGCAAGCGGATACTTCTTCCCACGCAGTCTCTTCTATTTCCAAAATAAAAGATGCAATTACTACATTGTCTAAAAACCGCAGTTCTCTGGGTGCATATCAGAATCGTATGGAACATACGATCAAAACACTCGGTAATACAATTGAGAATACCCAATCTTCTGAGTCGCTGATCCGTGATACCAATATGGCTGATGAAACAGTACGTCTTTCCAATCACAATATTCTGATGGAGGCCGGGCAATCTATGCTTGCACAGGCTAATCAAAGTCAACAGGGAATATTGTCTCTCTTAAAATAACTTTTTTATATAACTTATTTCTAAAGATCTGTTTTTTCAAAATTGCGCTGCGATGCAGTCAGACAATTCCAGCTAAGCAGACTATAACCCAATACCGATGCAAGCAAAATCATCATCTGAATGTACATTCCCTGTCCTGCAGAATTCAGAAACATCAGTCCTGGAATATGATGAAGTGTCTCCGTTAACCCAATGATCAGAAATGCTGCGATTGAAAATCTCAAAAATGGTTTTCCGATTGTATATGCATTTTTCCAGAAACCGTTTACAAAAATCACATTAAACGCCGTAAAAATGATCAAAACATAGCCAAGGTAAGCCGGATTGGCATTCATCATGGCATTTTTCTGATATACCACTTCCTGTGCCAGAAATTGCATTCGTATTACCGTAAGCAGCACGCAGATCAGAAAAAAGATCATTTGTATCAGCATTACAAAAAAATATCTGGCCGTAACCGCATCTTTTTTACGCACAGGCATCAGCACGGTATATAGAATATCATTTTGCTCTCTTGCACTCTGAAATGTCTGAAATATTCCCATACATACAAAGAAAGCGCCTACCAGAATCGGATACCCCGGAATCATCGTCATACAGGCAAAAAGAATAAAATAATATGTTAATGGCAAAGCAGAAAAACATAATTCTTTTTTTATAAGATTTTTCATCATTCTTTATCTCCCATCGAACTGCATCGGTTTTCTTTCCAGGTGGACCATAATGTCTTCCAGTGTATGCTCCTGGGGATAATCCAGTAAAAACTGCGTATATGCTTTTGAAGCCACAATAAATCCATCCTTTATATATGTAATCGCATCCGCCGTTTTCTCAAGATCCGATGTAATGTGAGTCGAAAAAAGAATTGCAGTTCCTTCTTTTGCAAGATAATGGAAAATATCCAGCAGTTCCTGCCTGGAAACCGGATCAAGCCCGCTTGTTGGTTCATCCAGAATCAGAAGCTCCGCATGATGTGACAACGCCAGTACCAGACTGTATTTCACTTTCATTCCTTCCGAAAGATCTTTTAATTTCTTATTTTCATCCAGTGCAAATAATTCCATATAACGTCTGTATTGTTTATCTTCCCAGTTTGTATAAAAGGACTTTGTCATGTCCGTAATTTCTCTGATTTTCTTGCGCGCATAAAATATATTTCCGCCCGAAGCATACCCGATTTTCTGCCGGACATCGTTTTTCTGTTGATCCAGTTTCTGTCCGAAAAAACTGATTTCTCCGCTATCCGGATGAACCAGATGCAGAATTGATTTCATGGTTGTCGTCTTTCCTGCTCCATTTCTCCCGATCATCCCCATGATCATACCCCGTTCCACACAAAAACTTATATTTTGTAATTGAAACTCCGGATATGTTTTACACAGATTTTTTACTTCCAGTATTTTTTCCATTTTCTTCAGCTTTCCGCATCATCTCTTTTTTTCATCAGTCTCTGCATTTCATTTAGTTTCTGCATCATCGATTCTGAACTGATCATCGCAAGTCCCTGTGCCTCATCTCCCAGCACAACCAAAGTATCACCCGCCTGAATATGAAAAATCTCTCTGGCTTTTTTGGGAATGACGATCTGCCCTTTTTCCCCTACCGTCACAGCCCCAAAAATATATTTTCCTTGTGGCGGAATGGGAATCCCATCTTTTTCTTCAGAATAATTTACCAGATCATCCAGCGATACCTGATAAAGCTTAGCCAGATTACGACATTTATCCACATCCGGGAGGCAATCTCCATTTTCCCATTTTGCAAGTGCCTGACGTGATACGCCAATCTGTCCCGCTACATATTCCTGTGAATATTGATTTAATTTGCGCAGGGTAAGCAGATTTTCACTTAACATTTTTTTCCTACTTTCGTTTGGTTTTCTTACATTATAGATTCATACTCTTATTGCTGTCTACCAACTTAATCTTACATTTTTTTCCTTCTTTTGTTCGTTTTGGTTACATCTTCTTACCTGTACGCATATGCTTTACAAGATAAAATATTGCCATCTTCTTCACGAAAGTATAAAATTATTATCAGAAAAATTTATGGTATATTTTTGTATTTCTTATTACGATTTTTATAGAATTCGAGGATAAAACAATATGGCAGACAGAGAAAACTTAATTGGACAGTTGGCCACAGCAATGGGCGCCGGAAATTATGAATCGACAAAATTTACCCCCTCCAGGTATGACCGGGCGACCGGAACACTATATTGCAACGGACATATCATTTCTGCATCTACTATTGAAAAGGCAAAGGAATATTTTGAACATATGATGAAACGCTGCGATGTTTCCGAGCCTGCCGGTCGTGAAATGTGTTCGATTTATGAGCTCTCCCTAGAGGCAATCAAATTCATGGAGTCCGGTCTTTCTGACAAAAAAGCGCCGGAATAAGCAGACCACTTTATATCTTTTTAGCCACTACCCAGTAAAAGATAATGCATCATGAGTTGTACCAGAAAACACAGGTCAATTGCAACAAATGCATATAATCTGTTATAATCCGGCATATCGTCTATCTCATTTCTTCCAAACAGAAGCATGAATGGAAACAACATCGGAAGAAAGTATCTTCCCTGTACGCCATCAATAATCTTACTGCCCACGTCTGTCCATTGAACATATTCAGCTGCAAAGATCAATAACGAGGCAAGTAGTATCACTCCTGCAACCATGCTTTTCCATTTTTTATCTCTGCGTGGTATCTTATGTTCTGCGCCTTTCCTTTTTTCCCATCCCAAACTGCAACAGAGTAGCATGAATAACAGCAGCAGAATTAATATGTTGGTTCCAAAAGACATTGCTCCCATATTGCTTCCCAGTACCTGCTGAATATAGTCCCCACCTTTTTCCATTATGGTTCTGCATAAAATAATCATAAATTTTACCGGGTGCTTCAGTATTTCTGCGTTAGATGCTGCATTTGCATAACCGGATTGCAGAATATGGGTCGAAATATACAGCCAGATCAGTCCGGGTATAAGCGTAATGCTTCCAATTCCGATTACCGAAAACCAATATTTTTTTCTGTTTTCAAATTTTTCTTTCGGAATCAAAAACAGAAGAATACAAAAAACGACATATACGATTTTATATTGGCTCAGCAGGAATGAAATGAACGCAAGTCCTAAAATATACTTTTTATCTGCTTTTGCCTGTGTGTATCGTAATCTCATAACTGCTGCAGTAAGGAGACTGATCAATGCCATAACCATGGAATCAGGCGCAATTCCCACACTCAATTCCATCACCATTGGCAAAAGAGACATCCACAGTAAGTATTTTTTTCCAAATGGTGTCAAACGAACTGCAAGATACATTACCATTCCGGTACAGACAAAATTCATTATTCTTGCCATAAATATAGCAGCAAGCAACCGTCTTGATATCAAACCGCCCAATATCATACCTGCTATTTCCGGCAAATAGCAAAGCGGAGAGTATAAGGCCATATTTTTGAAAGAAATATATGTTGCCGCACAATCCGCTATTCGTAATGTTATGTTATGAAACTGTTGATAAATGGACAGCTGAACGCTATCATCCTGTGACCAGTTATCAGGCCAGGGAAAAAATGCACCAATATCTCCCTGCGCATTTACAGATGGTAGGATATTCCCCTGCAAAAGAGAATAAATACGCCTAAAATGATTTCCGGCATCCGGTTCTGCCAGTGCGGGAAGAATCATATAAAATAGAAATCCGATTATGACCCAACACATCATAAAAAGTTTTTCATAATTCCATTTTTGTTTTTTTGCAATAAAAAACAATGCTGTTATAATTAAAATCATTGTAACTGAAATAATATAAAATATATTTTTCGCCGATTGTAAAATCAACTTGGACATCTGAATAATATAAAGATCCATGGCAGGGTCTTTGGTAGAATGTAAATCACCAAAACCTACATCTACAAGGAGAACCGCCACCATGGACTACCCCAATTCTACCATAACTTCCCGCAAGAAAGGTAAACATCTTTCCTATGAGGAGCGAGTTATTATTCAGATACGGTACAAAGACCATTATTCCGTCCGTGCCATCGCTCGTGAGATTGACTGCTCCCCGAGCACTATATCGAATGAAATAGCACGTGGTTCTGTAAAAATGTATCACGGTAATGTGATCCGTTACAAAGCATCTGCCGGTCAGGAGGCCTATCAGAATAACAGAAAGAACTGTTGCAGGCATTATGACTTTTTAAGCAAGTCTGCTTTTCTGGACTACGTTATCAGGCATTTCACAAAAGACTGCTGGTCTCTTGATTCATGTGCAGGACGGGCAGTTGTGGATGGCGATTTCACCAGGGATCAGATTGTATGTACCAAAACACTGTATCGATACGTAGATCTTGGACTGTTCGGGATCAAAAACCATAGCCTTCCTGAAAAACTTAAGCGTAAAACCAAAAAACACCGTGTTCGCGCCAACAAGAAAAAGCTGGGGCGCAGTATTGAAGAGCGCCCTGGGGAGATAGAATCCCGCGAAGAATTTGGGCATTGGGAATGTGACCTTGTTCTTGGTTCCAAGACCCGTGATGATCAGGTCCTGCTTACACTTGCAGAACGAAAGAGCCGGGAATTCCTGATGATTCCAATTGCTGACAAAACATCAGCGTGTGTCATGAATGCAATAGAGTTGCTCAGGGAAACCTACAGCGAGCACTTCAGTAAAGTATTCAAAACCATCACCACTGACAACGGATCCGAGTTTGCTGATCTTGCGGATCTTGAGAAGATATCTGATACCCTTGTGTACTTCGCTCATCCCTACACATCCTGTGATAAAGCTACAGTAGAGCGACATAACGGTCTCATTCGAAGGTTCATCCCTAATGGGAAGAGGATTGATAACTTTACAAGCCAACAAATCTCAGATATCGAGACCTGGTGTAACTGTCTTCCGAGAAAAATTCTGGGATACCGAACCCCGGATGAAGTCTTTGAAGATGAACTTGACCAAATCTACAAGACGACTGCCTAGTGGAGGGTGTCCAACTTGTTATTGCAATTTGTGAAAATATATTTTTCGAATATTGTACCGCGATAAAATGTGTTTCCAGATTGGGCTGACCCGTTTGCGTAACATTTCCGTCTGTATAAACGGATACCCCGACTGCAGAATCTCCACTCGCTTTAATTGTTACCTTTAAATCCCCTGCCATAACACTTTTATGAAAAGCAAACCAGGTCAGATCATTTGATACTACCTGGTCATAGCTGCAACTCCTCGTCCCCACCGTTCCTTTCGCATCACTGATTGTTACTGTAATCTCGCCTTTCCCGGTACTGTCATCCAGATACAACCTCAGTCCCATTTTTTCAAGATCCCAGGCTGCATATTTTACCGTAAACTCAGCACTTCCTTCAGAAAGGCTTTGCGATGCATAAGATATTTCTGATACATTTTCGTTTGCATCCGGATTATCATAAGTAAGTACATTTTCGTTTGTATCAAAGATATACATCATACTGAAGATTATTGTAAATACCGCTATTAAGAGGATTATTTTGTTTTTTTCCAGCAAATGATACCAATACCGTTTTTGTTTCTTTTCTTCTTTTTCTCCATGGTCTATTTCTTCCATATCAGCACCTCTTCAGAAGTTTAATATTTGCTCACATGGAGATCATTATCAGACTTCAACCTAAATACTTCCTAAAACTTACCTGCAAAAATTTTAAACAATAAAAAAGCTGCATCACATTTTTTTGTAATGCAGCTTCTGATATGTATCTATTTTCAGTATATACTTTCAGCAAGTACCATTTTTAATGGGTAGGTGAAAAAATATTATCGTTTTTGCTTTTCATATTCTGATTTTGTAATTGAATATACACTTGTTTTACCGTTCTTTTCATCTTCATATTCTTTTCGAAAGAACATTCCGATTTTCTCAGCGGTTTTTCTGGATGGAATATTGGACCATTTTTGATAGCAAAATAATTCATCAAATTCTGTATTTTCAAATACATATTGCATGCAGGCTCCTGCTGCATGAGAAGCAAAACCTTTTTTCCAGAAATTTTTACTGATATGAAACCCGATTTCAGGAAAAAGCCTTCCATCCTTGTATATGTTCTGCATAGTAACACCGCAATCACCAATAAATTCATTTGTTTCTTTTAATATAACTGCCCAAAGTCCCAAACCATACTTTTTGTAATTATCCTGATTCCAGGCAATCCAGCTTTTTGTTTTTTCTGCATCAAAAGGCTGTGGGTAATACTGCATCGTTTCCTGATCGCTTAGAATCATATGCCAGTTTTCAAAATCATTTTCTCTGATTTCCCGCAAACCTATTTTACAAGTTTCTATTATATACTTCTCCATTTTATCTCCCTGTTATTCAACGTATATCTTTGTATATACTAGTATATCGTCCTTTAAATAAATGGACCATATATCCCAACTATGATATAATACCTTCAAGAACATATTCCTGGAGGTTTATCATGGGCAGAACAGCATCATCAATAGAATTATCAATAGAGG
>Ga0183095_10881_pt1 | contig 47955 bp, 40 predicted proteins | sample BioMet4_FD_130346 | JGI IMG/M metagenome (GOLD analysis project Ga0183095, IMG submission 130346) | Microbial communities from bioreactor (seeded with sewage sludge) at LBNL, California, USA - Biofuel metagenome 4 (v2) (version 3) | ecosystem: Engineered > Bioreactor > Anaerobic > Unclassified ...
ACCGCCAGCATCTGCAACCCCTCTGCGGGCTGCTTCCACAAGCTTGTCAAGACCGGCTGATCCAGGATGACTGTCGCCAAATGTACTTTCAATAAAGATCTGCGGCTTACTGAGATCTTCGTACTTCCATCCAGACCCCAGTCGCAGTGGATCCAGTTCCGGGGATAATTCACGCATCTTCTGACTTGTTAATTTCATAGTTCTTCTCCAATAATATAGTTATTATATGTCATTTAAATATATTTTATATGTCTTTTATATTTTTTGACACATCTTTTATGATGGATTCGTCAATATGAGATACAACGAAAAGAAGGAAGCGCACGGCTTCCTTCTCGTCAGATCTCAAATTTTTCCTTGGACCACTTTTCAAATTCTTCATTTGTGGCAAGGACTGAATGCGTCTCTGTCAGCTGATGGATCACACCCTTGGAATAATCCACACCTTCCTTATTCTTATCATACGTCATCGCTGTTCTCTGCTTCTCCACGATTGGATTCGGGTGTGGAATAGCAGATAACAAAGATTTGGTGTATGGATGAATTGGATTGGCGAAGATCTCATCTGTGGTGCCGGTCTCAACAATGTATCCTAAATGCAGGACACCGATGCGGTCCGAAATGTATTTGACCATGGATAGATCATGGGCAATGAATAGATATGTTATGCCCATTTCATCCTGCAGGTCCTTCATCAGGTTCACGACCTGCGCCTGAATGGAAACATCCAGTGCAGAGATTGCTTCATCCGCAATGACCAGTTTTGGATTCATGATCAATGCTCTAGCAATACCGATACGCTGCCGCTGACCGCCGGAGAACTGCTGCGGATAACGGGTTGCCTGTTCCCTTGACAGTCCAACCTTATCCAGAATCGCATAGACTTTTTCATCCAGCTCTTCTTTGTTCTTGTACATGTGATGGATCTCTAAGCCCTGGGCAATGATCTCCTTGACCTTTTTCCGTGGATTCAAGCATGCCATTGGATCCTGGAAGATCATCTGCATGTTCTGTCTCAGATATGCTTCATCTTCCTTCGACAGTTTCTTTTTTCCAATGTCATGACCATCAAAGATGATCTTGCCATCCGTCGGTGTATACAGACGGATGATGGCACGCCCCGTTGTTGATTTGCCAGATCCGGATTCCCCAACCAGGCCATAGGTCTCACCTGGGTAGATATCAAAGCTGATACCATCCACGGCCTTCGTCGTATAGGTACGTGTAATCTTAAAGTACTGTTTTAAGTTCTCAACATGAAGAAGTGGTTCCACATTAGAATTGACCTGCGTCATATTTTTGTGCCTCCTCCTTCATCTTTGCTAAACGATCGACAAGTTGTTCCGGCAGCTGAACCTTCGGTGCTCTTGGATCACATAACCAGGAAGCGACTCTATGCTGTCCACCAACATTGAACATTGGCGGCTCCGCTTCGTAGTCAATCTTTAAGGCATATGGATTTCTTGGCGCAAATGCATCGCCAACAACTTCATCAAATAAGTTTGGCGGTGTACCTGGGATGGCAAAAAGTCTCTTGGAATCTGTATCTGTATCCGGCATAGATGCCAATAAGCCCCATGTATATGGATGCCGTGGATCATAGAAGACTTCATTGATCTGTCCCTTTTCCACGATACGTCCGGCATACATTACATCAACATAATCCGCAACCTTGGCAACAACGCCCAAGTCATGTGTGATATAGATAACTGAAATTTCTTTTTCTCTCTGAATCTGCTTGATCAGTTCCAAGATTTTTGCCTGAATGGTTACATCCAATGCCGTCGTTGGCTCATCACAGATCAGAATATCCGGATCACAAGCCAAAGCAATTGCGATAACAACTCTCTGCCGCATTCCACCTGAAAGCTGGTGTGGATATTCCTTGAATCTCTTCACAGGATCATCAATGCCAACTTCCCCCAGCAGATCAATTGTCTTCTTTTCTGCCTCTTCTTTTGAAAGATGATCATGCAGAATCATCGGTTCCATGATCTGCTTGCCTATCGTCATCGTTGGATCTAAAGAAGTCATTGGATCCTGGAAGACCATGGCAATGTGCTTACCATTGAAACGATAACGGATTTCTTTCTGGGAAAGTTTCGTCATATCGACTGTCTTTTTCTTCCCATCATCATCCATATAGGTATAGTCAATACTTCCACTTTCAATCTTTCCGTTGGATGCTAAGATACCCATAATTGTTTTGACAGTAACCGATTTACCAGAGCCGGATTCTCCAACAATAGCAATTGTTTCGCCCTTGAACAGATCCATACGGACGCCACGGATTGCATGAATGGTGCCGGCTGTTGTATCAAAGGAGATATTCAGATTACGAACTGACAGAACTCTGTCATCTTTACTTCTCATTGTGCTCATCTTTTCTCTCCTCCTTATCTCTGTTTCTGGTTTGGATCAAAGGCATCGCGGATACCATCTGCAAACAAGTTGAAGCTGAGCATCAGCAACGCAAGAACAATAATCGGGGCAGCAATCATATATGGATAGACTGTAAATGATTTATACCCTTCGGAAATCAAAGAACCTAGAGATGCCATCGGAGGCTGGATGCCCAGACCCACGAAGGACAGGAATGCTTCAGTAAAGATTGCATTCGGGATAGAGAACATCGACATGACAATAATCTGTCCAAAGATATTTGGCATGATCTCTTTAAAGATAATTGCAAAATCCTTTGCGCCTAATGTACGGGAAGCCAGAATGTATTCACTTTCCTTGAGCTTTAATACTTCAGCCCGGGCAATACGTGACATACCAATCCAGCCCGTAATCATTAAGGCAAAGATGATGGAAATAATTCCACTTGGCAGAACTAAACCAAGCAATGTAACGACAACTAACGTTGGGATGCCATTGAGAATTTCAGCAATTCTCTGCATGACCATATCTACTTTTCCACCAAAATAGCCAGAAATCAGACCATACGACATGCCGATAAAGACATCAATCAGCACAGCTGTCAACGCAATGATCAGTGAGATACGAGTTCCTTCCCACACACGGGTGAACAGGTCTCTTCCCTGTGTATCTGTACCAAACCAGAAGGCCATATTCGAGAAACCTTTCTGACTGTACAGATCAACACCTTTTTGTGTGCCATTGAACCCAAGCCATCCCAATCCTGGAATCTTTGGCGGCAGATTCTGATATTGAATATTGATTTCCTTATAGGAATAGCCGGAGATCATTGGCCCAATCACTGCAAGCAAAATAATCAAGGCAATGATGACCATGCCGATGACGGCACCTTTATTTCTCTTAAAGTGTGACCATACATCTTTCAAATACGAAGTATCCGCATATTCCTTATCCGTCAGTACTTCGTTTCTCTGTACAAATACAAAATCTTCACTGTCATAGTCATTCTCAATAATCGGCATGTGCTTTTCAGCCATATTTTCTGACATATCAATTTCCCTCCTTTGCTACCCTAATACGAGGGTCGATGATGCCATACAGGATATCCAATACAAGCATCATGACAATGTACATTGCAGAATAAACGAAGGCACAGGCAATGACTACGTTATAGTCATTGTTTGTAATTGCATTGACCATCAGCATACCAATACCAGGAATGCCAAAGACCTTTTCAACGACCATGGATCCAGTCAGCAAGTTGACCAGAAGCGGTCCCATAATTGTAACAATTGGAATCAAAGTATTGCGTAATGCATGTTTACGGATCAATTGACCCTGCGGTACACCTTTCGCCTGAACTAAGAGAATATAGTCTGAGTTCAATACATCAATCATTTCCGAACGCGTGAAACGAGAGATATTGGCAATTGGGAACATCGACAAGGCAACGACCGGCAGAATGGAAGATGCAATTGGATTGCTTGCGTTGTATAGAATTGGCGTCCATTTCAATTTAAAACCGATATAGTACGCCAACAGCAGAGCAAATACATAAGATGGTACAGATACACCAATGATGGCAATCACCGAGCACAGTGTATCGACCCATGTGTTATGTTTCAGGGCGGCAGCAATACCTAGAAGCAGACCTAAGATTGTACCGATGATCATCGCAAAGAAGCCAATCTTGATGGAAAGCCATAATGGTCCAGCCACAAGATCCGAAACTGCTTTATTCTTGTTAATGACATAAGATACACCTAAATCACCCTTCAGCATATTCACAAAATAATTGCCGAAACGAATCAGGAAAGGCTGGTCTAATCCATATTTGGCATACAGCAATGCTCTTTGGGATTCTGTCAGTTTTTCATCATTGAACGGAGAGCCTGGCATCAGATTCATCATCAGGAACAATACAAACAAGATGACGGCCATTGTCGCAATCGCAATTAAGACTCTCTTCAGGATATATTTGGACATGTTACCCCTTTCTACTAGAAATAACGACGTAAGAGCGGCAAGTGCCGCTCTTACTTATTAACTGAATTTTCTTAGAATTAATTCTTTGTCATATGACGGTAAGAATCAACACCAGCACTGTGGAATTCAATACCTGTCACTGCCTTGTTGATCATCATAGCACCGCCATTCTGATAAACAGGAACAACTGCAGGGTCTGTATCTACCAGAATCTTTTCCGCATCCTGATAATCCTTCCAACGCTTAGCAGAATCTGTAGCATCCGTACCTGCATCAGCCTTGTTTACAAGTTCATCATATGCCTTGCTGTTATAACGGCCGCTGTTGTTTGCAGCATTATCCGATAAGAACAGATCCATATATGTTTCAGGGTCAGCGTAGTCTGGTCCCCATCTTGTTAAGGCAACCTGATAGTTCTGGTTCTTCATCAAATCAAGTCTTGTCTTCTTTGGCTTGGATACCAGTGTAACCTTCATGCCAGTTGCTTCCAGATTAGACTGGATGTATTCTGCAACAGACTTCGATGCTTCACTGTCTTCGAACAGCAGTTCGAATGTTACATCATGACCAAGTTCTGCCTTAGCCTTTGCATAATAATCCTTTGCCTTTGCTGCATCATAAGATACAAGCTTACCTGTCGAATCACGATAGTCCTTACCATCTGGTCCTGTCGAGAGCTGCTGAGGGATGATACCTTCTGCAGATACAGAACCATCCTTCAGGACGCTGCTGCAGATTGTATCACGATCGATTGCATAGCTCATTGCTTTTCTCAGATTGAGGTTCGAGAAGTCAGAGTTTGTTGCATAGTTCGTTGTGTTGAAGTCAATGGACAGATACCAGAGATAACCTGTCATCTTGTTTGTGAATCCTTCCGAATCCTTGTACTGATCAACCTGTTCACCCTGAAGCTTTACAACATCCAAGTTGCCGGACTGATAATCAAGCATTGCAGACTGTGTATCCTGCAGATACTTGAAGATAACTGTCTGTGCTTCAGAAGCGACCTTGTCAGCCTTGAAGTAATCCGTATTCTTTGTGAATGTGTACTGAGAACCAGAGCTGAATTCTGTCATTGTATAAGGACCACAGTACAGCATATCGTTTGCACTCAATGCGAACTGATCGCCTTCCTTTTCATAGAACTTTTGGTTCAACGGGAAGAAGGAAGGGAATGCCATTAAGCCGAGCAGGAAGTCGCAAGGCAATGTCAAATCTACTTCAAAGGTCTTATCATCGACAGCCTTTACACCAAGCTGTGATTTATCCATTGTGCCAGCATTGACATCTGCTGCATTCTTAACATGGATTGTATCCAGGATGAATGCATATTCCGATGCTGTCTTAGGATCATCCAAACGCTGCCATCCATAAACGAAGTCAGCTGCTGTTACAGCATCACCATTTGACCACTTCGCATCTGCCAGATGGAAAGTATAGGTCAGACCATCAGAGGATACATCCCAGCTTTTTGCCAGTTCCGGCTGAGCGACACCCTTTGCATCCAATTCTGTTAAACCAGACATGCACATCGACTGCATAATGAATGAGTTTCCATCGGTAGCGATATGGTAATCCATTGTGTTCAGGTCAGCATCGATAGCAACTTTAACGGTTGCATCACTCTTTGCCGCGCCTGATGAAGCTGTTGTTGCTGATGCTGAAGAACAGCCTGTAAGCATTGCCAGGGCCATTACTGAGACCAGCGTCTTCTTAACGTACGACATAAAATTCCCCCTTTCGAAATTTCACAATTACAAGTGTATCCATCCTGAAAACACAAGTCAACGAGTTTTGAAAGATTTTCATCTTATTTGTAAATTATTTTATGCAACAATTTGCAAATTGTTACATGTGCTTATATACAAGCATTTATTACCATTATTGAATGAAAGAAAAAGAAGCACTATTTTCATCATAGTGCTTCTTTATATCAATCTATTCAGTGGTTATAAATTCCAAGGTATATCCTTCCGGAAGCGCATTCGTCAACAATCCAGTCACGACTTCCTTTGCTGTATTATCCGCAAATTCTAAGATTCCAAGATCCGTGATCTTACTTTCTGCATCGGCTTCTGCCTTTGCAATCGCGCGGTTTTCATCATCCCTCGCATCCCAGTTGAACAACGAAAAGCCAACATCATAGAACTGGATATCATCGGTATCGATTTTAACTTCCTGGACCTTTGCTTCCGGCATAGTAATGGTGACAATCTTCTTTTTATCATCGCTGGTGATTTTGACATCCTTCAAATTCACTCCTGCTCTTGCGGTTGCTTTATAGACCATATAAAAATTGGATTTGTTCCAGATAGGGACACCGCTGTCATCATAGTGATACATTCCTTCATAGTTCAATTTAGCAGATGTCAGTTCATCTGATTTCTCTAAGGTCGCGACTAACAACTGCGTATCCGGTTTCTGTTTAGAAAAGAATCTAAAGTATAGTGCAGTACATGCCAGCATTGCTGCAGCGACAGCCACAATGGCAATCGTCCATTTTGTTTTCCGTTTCATATGATTACTCCTCTATTGATTTTTATTATATCGTTGCACACAGTGTGCAGGCAAATGCAGCTTTTGTATTATCCTTACTCAGCAAACCAAAGTAGTCAATGTTCATTAAATTCTTTATAATGAACAGAGTAAATTCCAGAAAAGAGGAGTGAAATGTTTGAGATATCTCAATACACAGAAGTCAGTTTAATTGGTGTTGCTCTTCTTGTCACTATCCTAACTGTCGATCATAAGAACCATACCAAGCGAAGCAGCAATATCCATCAGAACTTTGTCAATATGATCATCATCAACACCATCATATTGTTGTTTGATAACAGTATCTTTGTTCTGCGGGGAATAAGTGATCCAGCCATGGTATCCCTCTCTTACATTCTATGTATTGGATGCTTTGTCCTGCATACATGGTTCGGTTATCAATGGCTGTGCTACGTCGTGGGCTTCGTCTATCCACGCTATCAGCTAACGAAGATCGGCCGGTTGCTGCTGATGCTGCCATCTTTCATCTGCAATGTCTTTGTATTGCTGACACCATTGACTGGATGGATTTTCTACTTTACACAGGAGAATGTTTATCACCGAGGACCATTGGTCCATCTCACCTTTGTCATTGATGCTGGGTATCTTGCTGTATGTACCTGGATCTTGATCCGAGAATACCTGAATCCAAATGCGCTTCGCCGCAGAAACGAGTATCTTGGTCTGTTGTATGCGCCAATTCCAATGTTGGCCGGCAACATCCTGCAGATCTGCTTCTATGGGCTGTCCATTGTCTGGGTCGCTTCCGCTGTATCCTTGATGGTCATTTATACCGAGGACCAGAACGAGCAGAGTTCCCGTGATGCATTGACGGGCCTTTATAACCGCCGGCAGACCGATGCGCAGTTGAGCTGGGAATTGAACCGTAAACGTCCGGAGGGTGATTATCTGATTGTCTCCATGATTGATATTGATTCCTTCAAGAAGATCAACGACAACTACGGACACTTAACAGGAGATGAAGCATTAGTGCTTGTTGCGCAAACGCTGCAGGACAACTTCCGTAAGACCGATTTTATCGGCCGGTATGGCGGGGATGAATTTCTGATGATTGGCCACACAAAAAAAGAAAATGATGCTAACATCATCTTCCTCCGTTTCAAAAAGAAATTGGATACAATTAACTTTTCCGGCGAGCATCCATACAACTTATCCGCAAGTATTGGTTATGTGGTCTGTGATTCAGGCTCTCATTCGACCATGGATGAAGTCCTAGCACAGGCAGATGCAACGATGTATGAAGTCAAGAGCCGCCGGGCAAAGGAATACGATAAATCGAATACCGATTTCACTGGAATCATCTCACGCATTGAAGAAGCATAACGAAAAAGGAATTGCCTGATCTGGCAATTCCTTTTTTATATTTGATCTCTGGATTCTTCAACCTGCAGCCAATGACTGTGGAAGTAATAGTAAGCGGTAAAGGATGCGGCCAGCATCCAAGTCAACGAATAGCCCCAGCCGATAATTGACATATCATGATACAGATTCAAAACAATCATCAAGAAAATCTGACGAATCACAACGAAAGCCATAATGGAAGTGATCATTGGAACTGAGCTTCTGCCTGATGCACGCAGTGCACCGCTCCATACTTGATGAAGACATAAGGCAAAGTAGAATGGGCACATGACTTTAATGCATGTTGCTCCAGCTGCAATGACCTCCGGATCTTTCGAGAAGAACGCGATACATGGATCTGCAAAGGCAAAGACAATACCGCCAAGAATGACGACGGTGACAATTGACAGGATCAATGTTGCATGGACACCCTTCTTGACCCGGTCATATTTCTTTGCACCTAAATTCTGGCCGACAAACGTTGTGATTGCTAAGGCAAAGCTGTTGACCGGCAGTCCCAAGAAGTTATCAAATTTATTCGCACTGGAGAAGCCGGCAACGGATGCTGAACCAAAGCCATTGATATACGCCATGACAATAACATTGGAAACAGATACTACCATACCCTGTAATCCAGCCGGCACACCGATCTTAACGATTTCCTTTAAGTACTTTCCCTGGATTTTCAATTGATTCAGATGAACTTTGTATTCTTTGTCCGTGTGCATCAGTACATAGATGACAAGACACATAGAGATTGCTTCAGAGATAATTGTAGCCCATGCTGCGCCAGCAACGCCCATCTGCAGATTGATGACAAAGAACAAATCCAAAAAGATATTGAGGATAGATGTTGCCATCAAAATATAGAGAGGTGTCTTCGCATCTCCTACAGCCTGCAGAATTCCTGTGCCGGCATTATAGATTGTCACAAAGACATTGCCCGCAAAGTAAATGATCAGATACGAACTCGCCTGGGCAAACGTATCTTCTGGTGTTCCCATCCACTGCAGGAACAAAGGTGCCATTAATACACCAATCACACTTAAGGCGATGCCAAACAATAGGGAGAACATTAAGAAGGTATGCACTGAATTATGCACATCGTCACTTCTTCTCGCGCCATAGTACCGTGATACCACAACACCAGCCCCGGTTGCTAAGCCCATGAAGAAGGCAATCATAAAGTTGATAATTGGCGTACTTGCGCCTACAGCTGCTAAGGCCGTTGGTCCTACGAAGTTGCCGACAACGACTGAGTCGATCGTGTTGTACATCAGCTGAAAGAAGTTGCCTAATAATAAAGGAATGGAAAATAAGATCAGCTGCTCATAGATTCTGCCGCTGGTCATTAATCCCTTTGTTTGTTTTTCTGTTTGACTGTTTCCCATGCCGTTCATTATAAAACTTTTCATACAAATGGAAAGGTAAATTCACTCTCCATTTTTTCTGTGCAAAGAAAAGAACGATAAAATCGCTCTCTTCTTTCCATCTGTTTCAGAATTTGGAAACAAAAGGGGATTCTTTCTGTGATTGAAAGAATCCCCTTTTCTTATTTTGTGACTGCTTCAATATTCTGTCCCTGATATTTTAGAGAATCACCTGCCATCGAAGTTACACGCTTGGCCGATGCTAGGGCATCCACTTCATTCTGTGCTTCTTCATTCTCCATCTTGATGGATGTGATCTGTTCTTCCAGCACTTGTTTTTGTGCTGTCAGATAATTCTCATAGGTGCGGAAGAAAATGGATGTGCCGAGATACAGCAGCGAGGATACAAGGAAGGTCATGACCGTCAGTGTCAGAAGAATGTTTCTTGATTTCTTTTTCCTTGTCTTCGTCATTTAGATTTCTTCCTCCAGTTGTTTCTTGAACCAAGAAGAACGATTCTGCATCTTTTCTAAATATTGAATTAATTCACGATCATGTTTTGTATTCAGCTTGAATACATAACGCTTTACATATGCCTTCTGATAATCCGCATTGTAATCTGCCCGATGTTTTTTTGTGGTGCTCAACTTTTTACGACCCATGATTCTTTCCCCCAAAATTATCTTTTTTTAAATGATTGGTATACCAATCATTTTAGTTGATGTTGTCCAGTTTGTAAATACTTTGGCAAGACAAAATAAAAAAAACTTTCTGTTCGCTGCCAAACAGAAAGTTAAAAAAAATACCTGCATCGTTTTTCAACGTACAGGCTTTCTTGAATGATTACTTTTCGGAAATTGCTGTGACTGGGCAAACCCCTACACAGGTAAAGCAGGAAATGCAGACATCTTCATTGCATCCAGACTTTCCATTCTCATCTAATGAGAGTGCACTGACTGGGCAAGCGCCTACACAAGCACCGCAACCGATGCATGCATCCTTATCTACTGTAACTGGCATATTCGCCTCCTTATGCATTCATTATAGAACGATTTCTGTTCCTTGGCTCAATGATGTCCTACTGGAACAGCTTATTTTGAATATAACATGCAATCGGACCAATATACTCTTCCCGATGATCGAACTCAGTGAAGATCATTTTCTCTTCTGAACATGCAGGATCATAGTCCTGACAGAAGCGGATCAATTGTCTCCTTACGGTTTCACTATGGAACATCTTGCCGCAGAGAATCACCTGATCCGGTGCCAGCAGTGTCATTACATTCACGATGGAACGGGCAAAGATCTGCAGTGCTTCATCAATTGCTTTCTTCTGTTTCGCATCCGCCTTGGTATAGGCTTCTTCGAAACGATCCATTTCGAATGGAACAATCTTCGTCAATGCCTGATACGACACATATGTCTCCAGGCATCCTTTCTTTCCACAGGTGCATGGTCTGCCATCACCATCAATAATGATATGGCCCATTTCTGCCGTCTTTTCAGATTTTCCTTCATAGACCTGCTGACCAATGACAATGGCACTGCCAACCCCAGGTCCCCATTTGATCAGAAGGAAGTTCTTCTTTGTATTGCTGCCTTCATAGAATAACTGAGCAAAGGCCAATGCATTCACGTTGTTCTCAATGATAACTGGTACATCCAGCATTTCATGCAGGATCTCGCAGACTTCCACCGGTTCTTTCCAGACACCGAATGCGCGTACACTGATTCCTTCTTTTTTATTAACGACACCCGGAACACATACTGAAATTCCTGCCAGACGTTTGGCTTCCTTTGCATGTGCTTTTAAGATCTGCTGGCATTCTTCCGCAACACTGCGCAGAAATTTTGCCGGTGGATCTTTCCGCTGCGTTGGAACGACCTTTTCATCTAACAGTGTGCTCTTCAGATCCGTTAATACGATATACGTATTTTCCGATTCAATGTTAACTGCCAGAATACTGCAGTACGATGCATTCAATTCCAAGAGCACCTGTTTTCTGCCGGCACCTTTATTCACCGATATGGTACCTGTCTCAATCAGCATCTTCTGTTCAATCATTTCATTGCACAGTAAAGTGACCGACGCTGGTGTCAGTCCGGTTATTTCAGATATTTGTTTGCGCGAAACAGAACCATCACGTGCGATAATCCCAAGGATTGTCTCACGGTTCCGTTTCTTCACATCCTCCATATTGATACCGGTATAGTTCATTGATTTCCTCAACTAAGTTTCAATTTTACTTGTCGTATTCACAGATTTCAAGTCTAAGCATATGGGCAAGGACACGGAGTTCTTCCTTCGCATCGTCATAAACGACAACAAAATGCGGTTCCCAGCCATCCTGCACGCTGTCATGAACAAGTTTTGAAGCATCACCATGCATGCGGATAACCGTCGAAGTTCCTAAGAACTGCTTTGGTTTATCCAACGCTTCGCCAGAAGCTAAGAAGATGCGGAAACTGCCATCTGCTTTGCGGCCAATCCGGAAGATGGTTGCATTCTTTGCAGGCTTGCATCCGAACTCCATCGTTGGGCCAATCTTACGGTTGCAGTGCACTCCAATCGCTGCCCCGGTATCTTCTCTTGCTAAAGAACATGCGGCCGTACCGCAATGCCAATAGGTCACCGTATTCTCCGTTTCATCCATGGATACGGGATCACCAAAGAAGACTGCCTTGCCGCTGAGCTGCATACCAATATACATTGACAATGCACCATAGGCATCCCCTTCACAGCCTGCTGCGACGCCATGATCATTTAATAAAGCAAGGACACTGCATACCGGTGTGCCATAGGACACAAAGAAATCCGGCCAGCAGCGTGTTGCAAGAATGGAGATATGATTCTCTTCAACATATTCCTGATATGCCCGATACATCTTTACAAAGTCTACCTGATTCTTTTCCGGCAGCATTTCTAATCCGCGTGTGCGGCCAATTACCTCTTTCTTTTGAGAGGCACAGTCTTCCAGTATATATGATTGTGCTTTGGCAATCAGTTCTCTTGCCTCAGCACTGATGACAGTCACACCAAATGTCTTTAACATTTCAAGGTCCAGCGCTCTGCCAAAGCCAAAGCCTTCCGGCGTATGACCAATCTGTGCTAAGCGCACCTGTGACAGTTGTTTCTTCAAAGCAGCCGCATGATATACCGCTGCCAGCTTTTTCTGTACCGGTTCTTCGTTTGGCGAGCCAAAGACATATTCAAAGCCCTGGCCGAACATCATCATCGCATTGCCGGCAGAATATGCACCAGTCAAGGAATTCAGCCGCAGCCGTCCGCCGTCAATCACCGGTTCCCGTAATGTCCATAAAATGATTGGGCAGGAAAAACGATGCAGCACTTCGGATGCATACGCAGCATTTGCGAATGTCAGATTCTGCAGGATGATCAGATCCGGCTGACAGTCTTCCAGATATATTTTTAAGTCATCGATGCTCAGCAGCATCTTCTCTGGCACTTTGGTATATGCGGAACACTTTGTTAGAAGTTCCGCCGAATCATGGAACAACTTCTCTGCACTTTCTAAATGAAAGGTAGGAACGCCAATTGGTACATACACAGGTTGAAATGGTTTCATAATAATCCCTTTCTTTTACTTGATCAGTAATGACAGTCCTGATAACAATAACAGAACATAGGTCAGCTTCATAAAGAAGGATTGATCCATCTTCTGTACAAGCTTCGATCCCACATACATGCCGCCGAATAAAAATGGTGTGGCAATACATAACTGCAGCAATACAGGCAGCGTAAACGCTCCTGCAAAAATATCACTGATCATAATGACGCCGTTGAAGACAATCCAGACGGTCGATATGGTCGCCCGGAATTTTGTCTTATCCGGCAGATTCTTCGTCAAGTATGTAATAACGAGCGGACCGCCGCAGACAAAGATGCCGTGGATCAGTCCTGCAATCAATAACAATCCCCCATCCAGCAGACCATTGGAGGGAACTTCTGCTGTTTCTCTCTTGCCAGCAAACAGGCCATAACAGGCAACCATGCATACAAAGATGCCTAAGACGATATAGAGCCAGCGGGCATGGATATCGACCATGCTTTTAATGACAATCCCGCCAATGACACCCACTCCCATAATACATAGGATCTTGGTCAGGATATGCGTCTCAACATGTTTCCGGTTGCCGGCAAAGACATAGATACCGGACAAAAAGCCAAAGACATTCAAGATGGGTTTAGCAACACCATACCCAACCAGGAACAGCGATGCTGGCATGGCAAGTACCGTGCCGGCAAAGCCGGTGATTCCCTGAAAGATATTGGTTATAAATACAACGATATAAAACAGCAGATCATTTAACATAGTTTATCCTTAATAACGTAATTCTTTATTGATGCCTGTGACACCAGGATACGCACCCTGGTCAATCAGCGGTTTGCGCTCCGGATGGGCAATGACCCACTTGTTATGCATCAACAGCAATTGTGCTTCTTCATCGCCAGAGGCTTTCCATTTCTTTTCTTCATCGCTTAAAAGTGTATTGGTTCCCTTTGGCAGGACCACAATATCTTTAAAGCCTTCATCATTGACACGGCATGGGGATAAATGCAGTGTTGTTGAATACATTTCAATGACCGTGCCCTTTGTGACAAAGAATACTTCCGGCTGTGAGACATCATACGTGTTGTGAGAAATGTCATAGGAATGTCCCAGCACCAGCATGAAGTCTGTGACCGCAATGTTGATCTCACTGCCTTTATGATATTCAAAACCGTTATACGTGGTATTGCGGCCATTGCAGTAGCCAACCTGAATTGGCATACCACCGTACAAGGAAGCACACATGCATTCATACATTGACTGCTCTTCCATCTCCTTTACGGAAGGAAGATAGATATTCCCCTGGGTTGGAATCGGCGTTTCCTGTTCCATGTAGTCTATCCAAGGCTGTACATCATAGCCATGGACGATTCTGCCATAGGTCCGAAAGTGCGGATCTTCAACGCTGTATACAGGGACATCATTGACTTCATTGAGTCTTGCAAGAATGTCCATATTACTTAGTACGGGACCTTACAACTTTGACGGTTGCACAGAAGTCTTCTTTGGTCAGTCCTTCTTTCACTGCTTCATCATAGACACGGGATACATTTTCTTCTCCCGGCATTGGAAAGTGCTGTTCTTCCGCCAGCTTCAGACAGATCTTAACATCCTTGTTCATATTTAAGATTGAGAATGCCGGTGCCCAGTTTTCTTCCTGAATGCTCTGCTTCTTCGAATCTAAATAGAAGTTCTGACCGCCGCCATACGAGATGGCCTGGGCAAACGTCATGATATCGATTCCGCACTTAGCAGCCAGTGTAGATGTTTCATTGACACCATTCTGGATCTGTGAGACTAAAGCATTGTGACAGATCTTCATGACCAATCCCTTGCCGTTATCTCCCATGCGGATCACATTCTCACCCATATAGGATAAGATTGGCAGCATTGCCTGATACGCTTCTTCACTGCCGCCTACATAGATGCCAAGCTTACCGGCAATAGCTGCCGGCTTGCTCTTGACCACAGGTGCATCAATAAATTCTGCTCCTGTCTTCTTGACTTCTTCTGAGATTGCCACCGATACGGATGGATCAATTGTAGACATATCAATGCATGTCATGCCTTTCTTTAAGGCCGGCATAACTTCCTGGTAGACACTCTGTGAGTTCTCTGACTTTGGCACCATGGAAATAATAACATCGACATTCTGGGCAACTTCCAAAGAAGACTTGCAGGCAACAGCTCCCAATGCTTCCATCTTCTTGATCTGTGCCTCTACAAAATCAAAGACATATACTTTATCATCATGTTTCTGAATGATATTGGCACACATGGATTCGCCCATGATGCCCAGTCCAATAAATCCAATCTTCATGATCAGTTGTTTCCTTCCGTATGATCCCATGCATCACAGAATGTTGTAATCCCTTGTTTTGTATATGCATGCTTCATGCTTGCCTGATAAACAGCCAATCCTGCCGTTACAATGTCGGCACCGGCCGCAGCACAGTCTACAATCTGCTTTGGTGAGCGCACCGCAGCACAGATGATCTGCGTTTTGCCATAATATCCATAGTTCTTATAGATATCTACAATGTCTTTAATATACTGCTTACAGTCTTCACCATTATCTTCTTTCCAGCCGATAAATGGGGAAACGAACAAGGAACCATTCTTTGCCGGCAGGATTGCCTGGGCAGCAGAGAAGACCAATGTCACATTTGTCCGAACGCCCTTCATTTCCAGAGTACGGGCTGCTTTGATGCCCTCTTCGGTACAAGGAATCTTGATGACAAAGTTCTCACAGATGGCTGAAATCTTTTCTGCCATCGCAATCATTTCATCTGCCTTTTCCAGATGCGGGTTGATCTCGACCGAGACTGGGAACTTGTCCTTGCCCTGCAGATCATTCTTTTTGATCCATGCCGCAATATCATTGATGGCAGTCAGGAATGGCTTGCCGCTCAACATAATATGCTTTGGATTGGTGGTCACACCATCAATCCCAAATGTCTGATACGCATAATCAATTTCATCTAACTTCGCACTATCCAGAAAATACTTCATTTTACTTTTCCTCCTTTATTTTCTGTGTATGTAGCTGGAACGCATTCTGTTTGTTCCAGAGTTCATCAAACTTCATACCGGTGACATTTTCACAAATCTTAATTTCTTCTTCTGTCCGTTCCGTTGGGTTATCTCCCTTACGACGTGCAATTTCTCCCTTAATAACATCAAATTCTTTTTTATCCATCGGGAATCTCTTTGCATAGAACAGCGTAATTGCCATCATAACGATTGGACCGAAGACATAGATCATAGTGATTCCCTGCTGCGTTGCTGCAGACTGCAGCTGTCCTGCGCCAGCCAAAGCTCCACTGTAGCCGACCATCGTCAGCAAAATTCCGATCAAAGCAGAAACAAGTCCAGCACCAATCTTACGAACGAAGGTTGCCATACCGGAAACTGTGCCTGGGCGATTGAGTGAAGTAATCAATTCATCCACATCTGCCATATCCGTCAGCAATGCAAAGATACTGACCGAAGATGCTGACATGCCCAATCCAATCAAGAAAGAGAAGAACAAGATTACCATGAAATTTGCCCCTTCATAGGAGAAGAACAGCATCGCCAAGGTTGCGACAATTCGTAATGGGAAGCCAACAAGGATTGGGAAACGTTTGGAAGTCTTCGCCATGATTGGCGTAAACAGGATCGTGCCGACGAACTGCGATAACAGAATGACAGCCATCAAATACGTAAAGTGACCGCCGCCATAAGCATGCAGGACATCATCGACATAATAGACGGCAAGGCCGGTCAAGAAATCTGCCGAACCCTGGCCGAAGATAAAGATGGCGACGAAGATGCGGAAGGCTTTGGAACGGAACACGGTAAAGGACTGGACGAAGCTCTGCCCAATACTGACTTTAATTACAGGTTTCTGTTTCTCCCATGTACCGAAGAAGGTAATCAAGACAACAATCAGGAAGATGATGCTGAAGATCCAGGCGACTTTCAGATACTGACCGGCATTTGTATTGTCCTTAATGATGATCGAAGGAATCAATCCAGCCAGAATTGCACCAAAGGTCGAGCAGATGATCCGTACCCCGGAGAACTTGCTGCGCATCGTATAATCAGAGATCATATCCGGTAATAAGGCATTGTATGGAACCATGACAATCGTGAATCCGGTGGAGAACAGGCAGTACATCAGAATGTAGTACCAGTACTGTGCCATTGGACTGGAGAAGTTCACGGTCGTCCACATGCCGAAGAAGGTCAAAGCAGATGCGACAGAACCAATCAACAGATAGAAACGTTTTGCACCGTAGCGGGATTTCGTCCGGTCGGTAATGTTGCCCATGATTGGATCGGTGACGGCATCCCAGATCTTGCCGACTAATGGAATCGTACCAGCTAAGATTGGCGACATGCCTTGTGACTTCGTCATGAATACGGTGAAGAAGGTGCCGATGATAACGAAGGCTCCGCCGCCATAGATGTCGGCCATGCCATACGCAATTCTTGCTAAGAGACTCGTGCTCTTTTTTGCTTGATCTTTCATAATTATCTTTCCTCAACGGCCTGTTTCAGGCTCTGTAAAACTGCTGGTGCTGCATCAGATGCTTTCCGAAGGAAGACAGGCGGCTGGCCAAGCAGCGCATCCACAAGGAAAGTTCCTCCGGTATATTCTTTTCCACTCCACACATGGATCCAGGTATCCTTTGGCAGATAGACGCTCCGCTGGGTGGCTTTTTCTTTTAATACAGGTGCACATAGAAGATCTCTTCCCAGTAAATACTCGCTCTCTTCGGTATAGGCAGGTGCCTCATTGTAATGATAGAAGAGCGGACGCATGACTGGGATGCCCTGTTCTGCGGTCTCTTGAACACATTGTTTTAAATAGTCCTTCAAGCATACATGCATGTTTGTGCACAGACGCAGATGATTTAATAACTCTGGAGAAGAATTGTACTGCACATTCTTGATTGGCTGATTGCCTTCATGACAGCGCATCAATGGCGAGAAGGCATTCATTTCTTCCCAGCGCATCAGCAGTTCTTCACCGCGTGTCATATTCATGATGGTGGTATAGCCGCCGATATCGGAATGCGAGATGCCGCAGCCCATCATCGATAAGGATAATGAAGCCGGAATGACCGATGGAATCCCATCGTCCTTGGACCAGTCAACATGCTGATCCCCCGTCCACATCATTGGACTTGCCGCAATGGTCCCGGTATAGCCAGCACGGGTAAAGAAGAAGATCTCATCCTGCTTGCCTCGTTCCGCAATCGCTTCCTGATTGAGCTTTGCCCATAATGCCGGCCATGTATTATGGACCTGCATTGGATCCTGCTGATTATAGAGGACCGCATCGGTCGGCAGATATTCACCAAAGTCTGCCATCCATCCGCTCATGCCAAGATCAATCATGTTTGTCTGGATCTTTTCTTTGTACCAGGCATAGGCATCCGGATTGGTAAAGTCGATCATCGCTGCTGGGAACGTTGTAATGGTAACTAAGTAATCTTCTCCATGAATATCTTTGACACAGTAACCGTTCGCATGGGCTTCTTGATAGAGATTCTTTTCAATCGCTAAGAATGGATTGATATACCCTAAGAAACGGATTCCCTGTTTCCGCCATGCCGCAATCTTTTCCTTTAAGTCGGGATACAGTTCTTCATCCACTTCCCAGTTCCACATGACCTGGTAACCGAATTTTGTCTTCCGGCAGCCGCTCCAGTCCTGACACCAGACACCATTGACTTTGATGCCATTGTTCAATGCTTCTTTGATGCGGGCATCAACGACCGGTGTTCCCTGCTGGATGCCTAAGATCACTCCGTCATAGAGCCAATCCGGCAGTTCCTTTTGTCTGCCCAGCAGTGTACTGAGTTTCACTGACAGCTGAGCGAAGGAAGATGCTTCTTCGATCTGCAGAGAAGGCTGTTCGGTAAAGAACAATGTTGTCTTGTCAGGTTCTGTAAAATCAAATTCGGCATATCCTGTCGTAAATGCATGGACATAGAAACAGTTGCTGGATACATACGTTGGCTGTGTATAGTACGACTCATACTGATCGAATGGGAGTGTGTGGTCCGGATGTTTGCCAAAGAAGGTATTCTTGAGAATCTTCTTCGTGATCCGTTTGGCATTCTGATGTTCCGCGACCCAGATGCGTACTTTCTCATTCTTCAGATTCAATTTGGCATACGATTCCGTACAGCCATAGATCTTTTCCTGCGGGTCTGCAGGAAATGACAGCCAGTAGCGGTTGACTTCGGTTGGTGCGTTTGTGCATTCCAATGTCAGCTTGTCTCCCTGTCGATTGGCATGAAAGACAGCACATAATTTTCCCTGTGCATCTCCATACTGCAGAAGAACACCATCTTCGTCTTCCTCCATCTTCAATAGGTGCAGCTGTTCTTTCTTGTGAATGGTTTCCTTGTACTGGAAACTGCCGCGCTTCATGGTGAAAGCGCTTTCACCAATACCGATAAAAACTTGTAATTTTTCGAGTTCTATCATGATCCTTACCTATTATTTAAACCTTTTAACTAATTTCATTGTAATACACGTTTTAGAAAAAGCAACGACTTTTTTCCAACAAAAAGAACTGCCCTTGCGAACAGTTCTTCTGCCTGATTTACTTAACTTCGACAACTTCAAAGAAATAGACTTTCTGATTATTGATGGAGAACAGATAATCCACGAGCACCGTTGAATCAATGGCAATCCCAGCACTTGGATCTGCCTTCTTGACCCGCACCACAGAATCTTGTTTCGTAAAGGAATCTTTCAGCATCTTCTGCAGTGCCTGCATATCCTTTTCGTTCTTGACCAAGCTTTCATGGGATTCTGGATCAATGATACTGGTCCCATAGCCGAACCGTTCTACATGCGCACGGTTGACCAGAAGTGGATAGATCTTCCCTTCATCTTCGGTACATACACCGGCTGGGAAATGGATCTCATCAAAGATCGCCTGGATCTTTGGATTCTGCACCCACATAATATCCGCCGATTCTTTTGCCTTATACTCTTCGAATGGTTCCACAATGCCATTGATCTGGTTCTTCAGGATCTTTTCATATTCCTTGACTGGCATTGGCTTTGCATAATAGAAGCCTTGAATATAACCACATCCCATGGAACGCAGGAAGTTGGACTGATACTCTTCTTCCACACCTTCGACAATGACCGGCATTCCTAACCAGCCTGCCATACGAATGACGGAAGAAAGAATAATTCTGCCCTTTCCTTCTCGGTCATCTCCTTCAATGAACTTCATATCGATCTTCAGGATATCGACCGGGATATTCTTTAATGTATTCAAAGAAGAATAGCCGCTGCCAAAGTCATCCATCATGACCGTAAAGCCATGGATTTTAAAGTCATTGACGATATCCGTCATGATCTCCGGGTTGTCCATATAGGCACTCTCAGTGATCTCCAAATTTAATAACGATGGTGAAATATGATTCTTCTTTACAATCTCATCGATGACATTTACGATATTCGGATTGTTCAGACTGACACGTGAGATATTAACGGAAATCGGTGTTGGCTCATACCCAGCATCCATCCATTCACGGATCTGATGCGCCACCGTATTCCACATATAGGTATCTAATTCTTTAATAAAACCGTTCTTTTCAAAGACAGGAATGAACCGTCCTGGTGAAATGATGCCCTTGGTTGGATGAATCCAGCGGACTAATGCTTCCGCACCATACATCCGTTCTGTCTTCAAACTGTACTTTGGCTGATAATACGCAACGAACTGATGCGTATCCAGTGCTTCCTTCATATCACTGACGATTGCTTCTTCATCTGCTTCCAAGACCGCCAGCTTCTCATCGAAGTGTGCAACATACTGGGAGTGGATCCGTTTGCACATCTGTGATGCATTGGATGCACGGGTATAGATCTTTTCCACTGGTGTCGAATTATCCAAGATATCGTAGACACCCAGTACAGGTTTAATAAAGGTCCTGCGGTCATAGTTATTGATCTGCTTGACCACAGCATTCAAAAGCTTCTCTTCTTTATATTCATCGGTAGGAATACATAAGCAGAAAATATCTGCGGTGATTCTGCCATACGTTACATGCGAGAAATACTTCTCGATATCATTGAAGCCGCCGGCCAAGAACTTCAGGAAAGCATCGCCGCCTTCATCGCCCCAATAAGAATTCAGATTCCGGAAATGCTCGATATCCAAACGGATGAATGTAAAGCGTGTATCCATATTGGTCATCAGCATCTTATGTGTCTCTAAGAAGAAATAGTTACGATTATAAAGATCGGTCAAAGCATCATGCTCTGCCATATGTGTAATTAAATGTAAGGTTGCTAAGGAACTATGATCAATCGCATTCTGCAGACGTGTCCGTAAGACGGTCGGCTGATATGGCTTGGTAATAAAGTCACTGGCACCATCCTTCAATGCACTCTCTTCAATCTCTGGATCATTGGCACCAGTCAGCACAATGACTGGCACATCACGATACGGTGTATTCTTGATTTCCATCAAGAACTCATGACCATCCATGACCGGCATGATGAGATCCAATAAGATTGCCTTGATGGCGTCTCCATATTTCTCTAACTGGTCAAAGGCCTGCTTGCCATTATCGGCTTCGACCACATCATAAACATTTGAAAGCATTGCTTTCAGCATTAAGCGATTAATTTCTTTGTCATCAACAACAAGTATTAACTGTTTATGAGGTGCAGCCATAAAGTCCCCCTGATGCGTATCTGTTACTACAAAACCTATTTTAAACTATGGCAAGTGTAATTGCTATCGCATATCTAAAAAATACTCAATTATGCACAAAATATGATAAATATCAGTCGCTTTGTGGATTCAGGCGCAAATAATCCGTGTTTTGATCATACGAAAAAATGTCTTGTTCCTGCGATATATATTAAGTTACTGATGCTCGCTGTGCAGAGTATCCCAGATTGTCACCATTGCACCGGCAATCATCACTGCTAAGCCTAAAAAATATGTACAGGATAAAGATTCCTGCAAAAAGAAGAATGATAACAGAGCCGCCACAAAGGGACTGATGGCATAGAATGCACTGGTCTTCGCGGCACCGATGATATTCTGACAGCGGATATAGGCAAAGATACTAAGACCATATGATACAAATCCCAGCATCAAAGCGCCCAGGGCATAGGAAAATAATGGCAGAGATTCTTTCAGCAGAACGGCAATCAAAAGAGAACCGCATCCCGAACAGATGCCTTTGAGGATCACAATCTGATACGTATTCTTGCTCGACAGCATCTTGGTGCAGTTATTCTCCATGCCCCACGCTGCCGCCGAACCAATCACTAACAAGGAACCATACGAGAACTGCATGCTCTGCTGTCCATCAAAGGATAAGATAATACCGGCACACGTTACCAGCAGTAAAGCAATCCACATTCGTTTTGATACTGCTTCATGAAAAACAAAGTAGGCAATCACAGCTGTCGTCACGATTTCCAGATTGCTTAACAAGGATGCATTTGCAGCGGTTGTCTCTTGGACACCATACATCAATAAGATGACGGCGGTAATATCCAAGACGACCATGGCAATCATATACGGCAGATCTTTCTTCTGCAAAGATTCCTGTTTCTTTTGATGCTTCTTTGTACAAAGAGAAAGAATGCCAACACCAATACCCGCGCCTAAGTACAGCAGAGCACCCATCATCGTTGGTTCAATCTGTTTTAATAATAATTTTGAGAAAGGAATACTGATTGCATAGAACAGTACTGCCGCAACTGCCAGCAGCATTGCTTCGGAACGTTGATTCGACGCCATGCATTTCACTTCCTTTCTTTCTTATTCATTATAGAAGAATTCTGCACCGAGACAAATTTCCTCCTTCCACGAAAAAGAAGAGTTTCCTCTTCTTATCTTATTGTTCTACTTCTGGATACCAGGATGGGCGGTTCAATAACGTTGTTTTCTTCTTGAACCACATGATGACTTCATAGGGAATCGTTGCCTGTACAGCAATGGCAACCGGTGTATAGAACGGTCCTAAGATCTTATACGGAATATCCAGAATGGTCCCTCTGAATGTTTCGGAGATGAACATGAAGTTCGTATGCAGACGACGGTTCAATGACCAGCTCATTAAGCAGAACATCATGACATATGCAGCATATTCTTTTAAATCCCCATGGCCCAACTGTACTAAGCCGCTGCGGTTCATCAGGATTCCGATATAGACCATGACGCCATGATAGAAGAAACTATGCAGCGTCAGAAAATGGAATGTTGGATACAACATGATGGAAGACGATGGATACAGCAGGAAACAGATGCCGCCAATCAGACTGCCGGTCGCTAAGAAGACATCGCCTAAATGCTGCAGAGGACCTCTGGAGAAGCAGCTCAGCCAGCCTGCATAGATACAGATCGTACAGAAATATAAAGGCACCCAGTTCATCAGATGCGACCCATTCCCTGTCCAGAAATTAAACAGGATCTTCGTGACTTCCAAGATAGTGATGATGATGATCAGGCGGCGGATAATCGTACGAATCTTCCGATACGAATACGCCAGCGTCTTATTCAAAGAAACGACAATTGCAGCAATCGTAACCGCCAGCAAAAAGAAGTGCCCTGCCGAGAAGAGTCCTCCAGCGGGATATGCACCCTGCGCGCAGAATACCACTTTCAAGATTTGCCGTAGTTTTTCAATCATTTCATATCCTCAATCTTACTGCATACATTATGTTCCACTGGCTTCCATGCCATATCGCGGCGGAACAGATTTACTGGCAGCAATACTAGCCAGATAATAACAAATATCGGAAACAGAAGAATTCCTGGCAGTAATTCCAACCAAGAAGAATGATTCTTCAACACCGCAGCCGACATCATTAAGATCATGAACAGATACAGGTCCAAAAGAATCCGCAGGAAATATCTTCCTACGACAGAAGCAGCTGCAGGCACACTGCACATCCAAAGAATAAAGACAATGGTAAAGACAACAATGATGACCGGCATTGTAAAGATCAAGCCCATATCCAGGCATGGTTCATAGTGATTCTTTAAGAATGTCGATAGAAGTTTTCCACTGTAGCGGCGCATGCATTGGACCTGGCCAAAGATCCAGCGGTCCAGCTGCCGTGCCGAGACACGCAGACTTTCCGGATATTCATCATAGGCAACAGCTTCATGAACATAACCAACCCGTTCCTTCTGCATTGCCGCAATCGCCATCAATTCAATATCTTCGGTAATAGTATACGTCTGGTAGCCATGTTTCCGCAGATAGCTGCGGCTGATCAGCCAGGCTGTACCATTAAAGGATGCGCTCTCCCCCGTGGAACATCTTGCATGGTTGAAGAAGATATTCTGCATGATATAGAACACTTCATAGCATTTACTGATCCAGGAATGAACATTCTTGCCAGTTCTTCTGCCTTGAATCAAAGAATAACCTGCATTGAAGGCATCATTCATTTTAGATAAGAACTGCGGATCGGCTAGATTATCCGCATCCATGACAACGTATGCTTCAATCGAAGCGTCTTCCTGCAGCTGATCAAAAGTCACCTGCAGTACTTCTCCTTTTGTATAGGAATTCTCGCAATGAATGACTTTCGCACCATTGGCAACAGCAATCTCTTCCGTACGGTCCTTGCAATGATTGACCAATACATAGACTTCTCTAGCTTCCGCAGGATAGTCCTGTTTCATAAAAGACTGTACCAAGTTTCCGATAACCGTTTCTTCGTTTCGTGCCGGAATCAATACAGCCATCTTATGTTTGACGGAGGAAACCGGATACGTATTTACTTTCCGGCAGACAGCAATGACACAGAAAACAATAAAATAAGCGGGTACTGCCGCTAAGATCAATAATATAATTCCAAAAATCGTTCTGCTCATTCTGTTCCCACCGTCTATTTCAGCTGTTCCTGAGGCAAAATGCACACAGGCACCACGATTATTCTAAAACGGGAAAATGTGAAGTCAATTTACACTTTCGCCTTTTTATCATTTTATGGGTAAATATACAAAAAAAGTCAGATTTTCATCTAACTTTTTGCGATGCTTCACAATATTCGCCATACTCGCACCCTACATTGTATGCAAGCACTTCATCAATCAGTTCATTTCCTTCGTATAACTTCACGGTTCCGGTACCATTACCGCCATTCCATAAACGGTTATGACGCTTCGTACCATCCGGTGCTTCATAGTTGACCAGCAGCATATCCTTTTTCATGCATGCAATGTCCGTGACCATGCGGTGGATTGGGGTTTCCTGTTCGACATGCCACAGGATCTGAGTCTCTGTTTCTTCACAGTGGAACTTTGTCTTTGGCAGCATCCAGAACTTCGAGAAATTGAACTCATATTCTTTGCCTTCATAGTAGAACGCAGATAAGAGTTTATTCTCTAAGGCCAGATGACCGATCTTCGGCCGGCCGCCGCCGATATCAAACACACTGTTCTTCAGTTCTTTTCCGGTCTTTTGACTGACCAGATGATTAGAGGACAGCCAGACCCATGGGCTCGTGAAGTCTTTTCCCCAGTTCTTATCCGCATATCCATAGGAAGTCTCTGGTATGACTACGTACTTTCTGCCCTGATAGATGACTTCTCCGGCAAACGCAGACTTCATTCCTTCCGCATGCCAATACATCTCAAACGCTTCACTGTCACGCAGCGGCTTACTGGCGCCAAAGCCAACATTATAGGCAATCTCTTTTTGAATCTTTAAATCCCACGAGATTTCACCAGCATCACACATGTATTCCGGATGTTCCTGTGCTTCTTCTTTTGACACCAGAATATGTCCATGCGTGGATATTTCATCCAGATAACAGTCTTCGCAGCCGATCCGGAATGGAACGCCTTCTCCTACTTTTACTTTCTGCCAGCCAAAGAAACGATGAAGCTGTGCCGCATCCTCACCCCAGGCACCGGCTTTGACCATCAGATACGATGGACGACGATCCTCTGCCTGATTCTGCGGCAGCTGACCATAGACAGGTTCTTCTTCACCAAGGGCAGGATTGCAGGTAAAGAACTCCACAAAGAAGCTCTTTTCTTCGCCTGTATCTTCTGCATGGCCAGTGAAAGAATGCCACCACCAGTCATACCCCTGCTGGGACAGCTCTCCTTTTAACATGAACGCATCCCGCGCTATATCACTTTCGTTGAACATATTCCTCCTCAATCCGTTACTCTTCATAAAGTGGATAGATCATGGAATCCTGTGCGTTTTCCATATCCATATGAACGGCTGCACGCATGGTACTTGGATCATCAATCTCAATTGCGATGCCTCTTCCTGCCGCTTCGTTCAGCAGACCATGAAGCTGTACTTCTGCAAAAACGGTCACCACCGCAGAATTGGTAATCTGTGACAGTTTCACATCTAAGCTCTGCCGGGAAAGTACTTTCCCATCTTTATCTAAAACATCCAGCATGACTGGCCAGTCCGCATACAGCGGTGCTGTGCCAAAATTCTGAATGGTAACTTCTGCTTTGATTCGTCCTGTCAATGGATTCCGGGAAACTTCCATTTTTGACACGCCATAGCGGTAGCCAATCTTCGCGAGTACCTGTTTGGTGCCAATCGGATCTTCTGCCATCTCTTGTTTTGTTGGAATCTTTGGGCCAACAAATGTCATATGTGATTGATCCAGCAGATGCAATGTGCGGCTTAACTGTGTATTCAGGATTTCATGCATGGAGATGCCGCTGGTAAATTCACCGCCGATGGGAGCTGTATCCCATAACGCATGGACAGCAGTCAAAGTGTATGGTGAAACCGGTTCTTCGTACGTGCCGCCGTTGGCAATCCAGTCCAGCCACTCATTGGTGTCATCTTCATCACCTGTCATATCATTGTACAGGCCCATTCCATATTGGGAGACAAAAGAGAACGGCCGGCGCATCATCAGCTTGGCAGCCGTAAATGCCTGCAGGTATGGTTCTACATAACGGGCTGCTGTCGCCTCCGATGGAAATTTGGCAATGCCTGCCGTTGTATCGACATGCCATTCTCCCCAATGACCAAGGCTGCCCAGTTCAACATAAGCAGTTCTTTCTTCTTGATCAAAATAATTTCCGAGTGCCTGGATGGCTTTGGCATGTTCCGTAATCAATACTTCATTTGTGTAGTCTGGGGAATACCCTTTCCCATACGTACTTGTATAATCTGTGCCGTCTTTTGTCACGTCATACAGCCAGTCTGGAATATCGCGATGTGCTTCTTCCCCTGGCAGATCACAGACAAAGCGCAGGACAATCTTTTTCCCTTCTGCCTGCCAGCGGTCTAAATGATATTTCTGACGCAGAGAAGCGGTATCATATACACCTTTCTCTGGTTCCCATTCTTTCCAAGTGACTTCAACATATACTAAGGTATTGTCACCAACTTCATTTTCATCGTCTGCCATTGGTGCAAATCCACAGTATGGATTATGCAGAACAATATCTGTACGGTCATAGGTATATGTTTTTTCTGCCAACAGAGCAGCCAGCAGCATACATAGAACAACTGCCGTACACAGGACAAAAACAACCGCACGCGAAGCTCCGCGGTTCTGACGCGTTTTCTGCAGGATGGATGGCAGTCTGTCCTTATTCATAAGTTGCTCTCTATTCTTCGAGTATATCATCCTCATCGCTGGTGACATCATGATCCTGCCGCCAGTATTTCTTTTGATACCGCTTTTCCGCACGGTCGGCAAGTTTCGTCCATACACCCTTCTTCTCCACGGCTACCACTGGCTGTGAACACAGGACATGGTACATCAGATGCTTGATCCAGATCCGTAAGGAAATCAAAGTATATGCAGTAAAAGCAATGCCGCCAATCAGAAAGCCAACCCCGGCATACTTCAAATTATAATTGCGGAATACAAATGTCAGGATACATGTCACTGCCATGTATACAAGACAGCTCACTGCGGCATCCCGGTAATCATTGAAATACAGTTCAATCAGCATGGCACAGTTGCCTACCGAATAGAAGGCGTAGCCCATGCACAAGATCCGATAGATGCCCAGCATGTCTTCCGTTAAGCCCAATGGCAGATATGGCAGGAACATCGTTCCTAAGACAATAAAGACAATTGTCACAAAGAACTGACGGGCATATGTATAGGTCAGCTCCTGTACTAAGGTCGCATTCATTTCCTTCTGCGCTTGTTCAATGTCTTTTAAGGAACCCGCATCGTTGAATAAACTGAAATAATTCCTATATTTTGGATAAAAATTAACTTCCACACTCGTTACGAAATTAATTGTGGTGGCCAGGATGGAGAAGAATGCCAGCAAAGCTGGAATATCATACGTCGGTGCCCCATAGAACAAGCCCTGCACCTGAACACCATAGTCACTGCACCACATGATCACCAAATGTCCAAACAGGCCCAGTGATACAAATAGACCAACACAGACCAGCTGCGGATATTCATCCAGCCATTTCAAGAATGACAGTGAACTGCAGTGCCCTTCCGGAAAGTAGCGGATCATCAGAATGTAATACCGCACCAGCATGATGCCATACCCAAAGCAGACGGAGAAGAACAGAGATGGAATCGTGGATAAGTGCAGGCCTAATGTCAAAGCCAGTCCCACTGCCCACGAACAGACCAAAGCAATGGCAAAGGTCAGAATGATTCCGCGGAAATCTTTGATTGCCGTCAGATAATCAATCTCTGTCCATACGACGACCAGTTCGCCAAACAGGATCAGACATAACAATTGATACAGCAGTGAGATGCCGGCAAAGTGCAGGAAGATGCCGTAGACAATCTCCCCAATGATCAACAGGATCGATACACTGCCAAAGAACGAAGGCAGGATCTTCTTCTGCTGATTCATGAATAACATGTCTGCCGTATAGCGCGTCGTGACCAAGGAAAATGTATTAGTCGCAATTAAAGAGAACAGCAGTGTATAGGTAATCATACTGTTCAATACTTCCCGCACATGCTGGTCTGCCCCTGCCATCTGGCCCATGATCTGCAGACCAATCAACAGCAGCAGTCCTAAGATCATTGGTCCGGCACAGACAATACCGGCATATGTATATGCACGCATCTTTGCGAAAAGACCTTTCTTCGCAAAAAGCTTTTTTAATTCAAAACCAATGCCAGCCATTACAGTACCTCCTGATAAAGACGGCGGTATTTATCCATGCTGATCTCGTGCGTGTAATATGCTTTCACACGCTGTCTGCCAGCTTCCCCCATCTTCAAACGGAGCTGCCGATTCCGGCACATACTGATCATTGCCCCCGCCAGCATATCAACATGCATTGGCGGTACACAATATCCAGCGATGCCAAACGTATCTCCCTGTTTTCCTTCCAGCAATTCACGGCAGCAGCCTACATCTGTAGTAACGCATGGCCTGCCGGCAGCGAGGGATTCCAGAACAGATAACGGCTGTCCTTCTGAAATACTTGCGAGAATCGTGAAATCCAAATGCGGGAAGTATTCCATGATATTGACGTTGCCGGTAAAGATCAGATCTTTGATATTCAGCTGATCCACTAAGTTCCGGCATTCCTGCGCATACTCTTCATCATCCGCATCGCCCATGATATAAAGCACTGCTTCTGGTATCTTTGCCTTTACTTCCATGAATGCATAGATCATGGTCTTTATATCTTTGATCCGCGCCAGCCGTACAACTGCCGCAATCTCAATCTTGCCATTTTCCTGTTTGACAGGAATATCACAGAACTTTTCATAATGAATGCCATTTTCAATGACCATCTGTTTGGAAGCATCACAACCTAGTTCCCGCTGTGTCTCTGCTGCATGTTCAAACAAGCATGTGACCTTATCACTGTAGTGGTAAGCACAGGAAGAGAACTGATAGAACAGATTGATCCACATATCTTTAAAGTAGGAAAGCACCCATTCGGCACGTAAAAGTTCTTCTTCTCTTTCCCGTGTATAGATGCCGTGTTCCGTAACGATAAACGGTTTTCCTGTCTTCCACTTTGCCATACTGCCAAGGATGCCGGCATAGCCGGTACAGGTTGCATGATAAATATCTGCTTCTGGAATATCCTGTGTCATCAGATACAGTTCCGGCAGCAGCATACTTCTCATCGTATGGAAGTATTCCGCAAATGAAATATACGGGAACTTCTCGCGGCAGATAGCAACAAGCGAATTCAGAAATACCGGACTCATCAGAAAAGAGACCGGATTCATCTTCTGATTCTGGAACAGTTCAAATAACGGGTCCCAGACAAGCGGATCTCCTTGGAACAACGCGGATACATCATGAATCTGTTCCTCACTTAACGCAACATTTGGGTTCTGGTCCAGATGGATCCGCAGTGCATCATCGAGGAACACTTCATGGATCTCGGTCACATTGGCAGGAATCTCATACTTGAATTTCCCACGGCTTTCGGCTTTGGCACCAATGCACCATAAAACGAATTCCGTATCCGGCATCGCCTGAATATACTGATGCATCCAAGTACTGACACCACCATGGACATAGGGATAGCACCCTTCCAGGATCATGCATACTTTCATGACTGTTCCTCCTTTCTTGTATCTTATTTATTTGTTTTATGAATCGTAATAGTACTGCTTGTCGCATGGACAAGATATAGATCATCGGTGACTTGTTCCACCGTGCATCCTTCCAGTGCTCCTGGCTTTTGATCACTCATCCGCAGCATGAAATAGCAGTCATTCCGGAAGCCGCCAATATTTGCGGTGATGGCATCGTCTGTTTCCGTACGATTGACATTCAGCTTGGTGTACTTCAGAACAGCTTCTCCCATTTCACTGCCTGTCGATTCTTTTAACTGCGGAGCAGATGTATGGATCCAATCCAAATATGATGTAAACTTTGCGGATAAAGCAGCCCATCCTTCTGCAGCACCACGGTCTGCATCTAAGCAGTCATCTGGATGCATGAAGTGCGACTGTACAAACTGGAAGTTCAATTCACTCAGTTCTGTCATTTTAGAATAATCATCAATATCACAGCCGGAGACAATCCGCGGCGTCGTGATCATACCATTCGCATCAATGCCAAATTCCTGTGTATAGGTCTTGCCCGTCGCATCGACTAAATAACTGCTGGCAAGAACTTTGATCCCCGGCAATGCGTTGGCAATTGCATCGATACCCGTATCCGAACAGATATTGGATGGCGGTACATAGACAGTAAAGTTTGTATTTGGGAAGAGTTCTGTTGAGAATGCGCTTAGTTCTTTTAAGGACGCTTCCATGTCCGCTTCACTCGGCCATAGTTTATATGTACCATACTGCATATCTTCGTCACTGCCTTCTAAGCACAGTGGCTGATGATTATAACCATGGAAGCCAAGTTCACCACCATTATTCAATAACATATTGCCAAAAGTCGTAAACTGCGTGGTATCTTCATTCCGATCAAACGGAGATGCGACGGTATCGGAATACTTTTCAATGATCAGTCCGGTATGTTTAATACCGTATTTATTTTCCCATGCCAGCTGCTGCGGCCACCAGATATTACTGTAGAAAGTTGCTGTATCTACGCCATAGTCACGAGTAATATATTCCGAATCTCCGCCTGGAACTGGGGATGGAAAATCATCAAGATAATACGAGGAAGCTTCAATGACCGGCCAAAGATAATCGTCACTCATGCATGTATAAGCAGCACATAAGAAGCCACGGTTATGTCGGTCTCCCATTGGATCATTCAAAAGAACATACTTGCCGTTACCATAACTTCTTTCCCATAAAAACTGGGTATGACCATCATCCGTGCCAACATGGACAACACTGCTGTCATCCAACGTCACTTCATAGAAAACATCTCCTGGATTTTCTTCCCCGTCACCAATCGAAAAAGAAGTATTCCCATCTGCGCCAATCATAAATCCAGCAGCTGGTTTCAAGCCATTCACAGTTGTCATCTCATCTGATATTGATGCAATTCCTATCTGTGCGGTCATGGCATTAAAATTAGCCGTACGTTCTGGCTGAACACAGTTCATCAGACTGCCGCCATTGTTGACCCAAGATTGTACTGCAGTGATTCCTGTTCCTAAGAAATCCCAGTCCTGTACAGTAATGACAGCTTTACTGAATTTCTTCAATTCATTTGTATAACTGCCGTCGTCGACATTGTAAACTTCATAGGAGACTTTCATATTGTCTAAAACAAATTCCATTTCAGATAAAGCATTTTGATCTGTCGCATCTGCCTGGCTGCTGGTCAGCAGCAGACATTCAGCTGTTGTAGACACTTCATCACTGAATCCCGTCATTGTAAGATCTGGACTGCTGGTCTTTGTGCTGGTGCGAATGACACCAAACCGTTCCAGACAGATCAGCATTGAGAAGATCAATAAAGCAATGACCGGATATAAGATCCGGCTGTATTTCTTCTTCATAGCAGTCTCTCCCCTGCCCAGAAGGCATACCATTCACGTCCCTTATGCGACAGATAGACATTTTCTTCCTTGACTCTCTGCAGCATTCTCTTCATACGGTCACTCTGATGGGTGGCCCGGCAGTATTCTTCAATCAGGATACATTTCTCCTCACTTAAAGGACCTTCTTCAATGACATCTACCGCTTTGGACAGATTGTCATATTCCCCAAGGTCAATTTGGTTGCGGATATACTGCAGATAGTATTTTTCCTGTTCTGGTTTCAGTTTAATGATCCGCTTCAGGACATTCTTGCGTTTGTGGCGGAAGAGATCTGCTGTAGAAGCCGTCAATAAGCCGCTGGCAATGTAATCTTCCAGGTCCTTGTTGTAATGTTTCAATAAATGCAGATTCTCTGGTTCTTCCTGCAGGGCTTCTTCATCCTGACGGATCTGCAGTTCATGATTGCGCTGGATCTCTGCCATCGAGGTCGTTGCGTAATGGGTGATCTCCGTATCGGAACTCATCCGGATCTTCTGCAGCAGACGGATATACTGTTTTGGATCCCGGTTCAGGATATCCATCATTAATTTTCTTCTTGTCTTTGTATCATCAATGACCAGGGCTTCCTCTAACGGTACTGTACTATTCGAATCCTTCGATGCATCCACATCAATGCGTTTGTAGATCTCATCTTCAATCTTCAGTTTCTCGACACCAATCTCATCAATGCCCATCTTCTGTTTCCGCTCATACCATTCTTCAATCAGGATCAAACATGGACCGCAGACTGGCAGACAGAACACAAATGGAAAAAGCTGGGCTTTGGTATGAAGAACGGCCAGCTTATGGAGCACATATAAAACGATACAGATCAGTAGATGAAGGATCAGAAAGACTGCAATCCATATGTTCGTCATAGAGATTTCACCATTTCGAATGGAATGCCCTTCTCCTGCAGACGCTGGGAGACCATCGCAATTCCTTTCCGGTCTGTCTGATTCAAAATAATACACAAGCGATTCTGTTCATCCAGTCCCATCTGGTCTGTCTGACGGATCAGCTTCTGAATACTCTCACTCTTTGCCAGAGCATCTTTATACGGCATCAAGATGGCAATCACCGCATATTCCACATAGGACTTCTTCTCCATCCGATTTTTTGCCTCAAGAGCTTCTGCATACGATGGATGCGTCAACACCTGTGTGCCGGAAATATAATTCTTTTCCACATTCTCACTGTTCAAGGCTTTAATGACAGCTGTCTTAATCAGATCAGATACAATACTGAACTTATTCTTGTATTCCAGATCCATCTGTCCGTCTTTTGCATACCAGACAACGATCATGCCGTAAATATGATTCTTTTCCACAATCGGTGTCATGTAGTCTGGGTAATCTGCCAGGCATTCGGTATTTACAAACATCTCTGCATTGCCTAAAGACTGCTGCAATGCAGGATATTCGTTTAACTTGATTGATTTACTGATCTTGGTGCTGATATCACCAGAACATGCATTCAAACGGCCGTACCCATCCACGCTGGCCACCGTATAGATGGCAATGGACTTGTTCTCCATGATATCTTCCAAGGCATCAATCGCCTCCATGTTGATATCATCCGTGGATAATGTATCCAGCTTCTTCACAATGGCATAGATCTTGCCAAAGCTGTCCCGGTAGCCAATGATCTGACTGTTGAACTTCTGCTTGTTCTCCAAAAGCTTTACATATAGTTCATTCAAGAAGATGTACTTCTCAGATAAGATATCATACTCATCACGAACGAACCGGATCATATCCGTATGCCGGTCTCTGGTATATCCCGTTACAGCGCCTAATAAGAAATAGGTCGCAAATGGCAGCCAGTTCTGTACGTTATAGAACAGGATCTGCCAAGGGGTAGAAGTACTCTCTAATACTACATACGCAACACAGGAAAGCACAGCCGCAACAACCCCACTTGCTAATCCATTCATTGTGCCCATCAATACCACAAAGATCATCTTAAAATCTAAGAACTGCAGCTGAACATTTCCCTTGGTCCAGTAATCTAACAAAACAGCCACAGCAAATGTCACAACAATCTCAATCATGATTCTTACTTTGTCTTTGACATTTTGATAGACCGAGATCTTTTCTTTCTTCTTCTGCTGTTCGCTGCATCTCTTCTTTGCCTGTTCGATCAGCTGCGGCAGATCTTTTTCAAACGAATGTTCTGGGACCCATTCATATTCTTTCTGTGCCCAGTTATCCTTCAGATAAATCGGAACAGCTCTGGTCTGATTATCATAGATAATCTTTGTCTGCGGCATCTGCACTTCTAAGATTGTGCTCAACCGTTCAAAAGTCATCGGATCGCCACCCGATAGATCAACCGCCGTATATCCTTCCTGGACTGGTTCATCCACAATCCGGGATAATAAAATACCGAGATCTTCGTAACAAAGGAAATCCGTCTGTGCTGCAGGTTCACCAACCAGATGAATCTCTTTCTTTTCTACCGCATCCTGCAGGAATTCTTTGATCTTACCGGTCTTCGCCTGCATAGAATATACAAAAGGAACGCGCAGAATGACAATATGCATATCCTTCTGTTCCGTCATCTTCTGGCACATTTCTTCACATGCCTGAAAGAAGACTTCCCGGCTGCCGGCATCCTGCTTATGAATATGATCTTTCTGTACATCATTGGACAGAACATAGGTAAAGTTCTTGACCCCATTCTTCTGTGCCAGGAACAATGTCTTCTCCAGTTTTTCAATCTCATCAAAAATCTGGATTTTGCCGCTCAAGGTACGGGAGATATAGATGACATGTTCAAACGAAAAAGTACCGAACAATCGTTCCGTATCGTTTGCAGCATCTACATTGTTGTAGACAATCGCATTACGGCGCTTTATTTCCGGCTGTGCTGTTTCACTATATAGGACACATTTAATATCTGAAGGGAAACTTGCCAATACATCGGAAGTGATTCCACTCAGATCACCTGTAAAAAATATATCCATGATACTTTCCTCAATATATTTATTTTAAAGCATTCTTGCATACGAAGATAAAATGACTGCCATATTATTCATTATTATTACGTTCACACATTATTCAGAATCCTTTTCTGTATTCTTTCATATGCGCAAAAAAGTTGAACTGCATTTTCACAGTTCAACAATTTTTCTTTTCTAAAAAAACAACGGTATCTAAATCCCGGATCAAAGAAAGCATCACCATTTCTTCTTCACAGATTGTACCAACCAAGTTCCGCGTACCATCATTGAGAATCGGCCGCAGAGAAAGCTGGATCTCACCGGCATAATGTTTATAGGCATCATTGACGATCAATACCGAACCTGGCTGGAAATATTCTCCTTCCGCAGGACGGACGTCTATCTTTTGATCACGATAGAAGAAGCGCGGCATCCGGGAACGCCAGATCCACTCGGAACTGTCGCCCACATCACTGTGTGGAAAGAAAGAGAATAAGATTTCTTTTTCAATCGGTGCGGTATCCGGGCAAAGCGTTACTTTGATTTTTTTCTGCGGATGAAAGCTCTCCATCTTAGCACCCATTTTTAATAATGTTCTGATGATTGGGTTCTGTGGATCCGGTTCAAATTCTTGCGACACTTCCGCCAATTCTGCCAATTCAGCTTCACTGGCATAGGCATTGCCGATTGCAATCTCATCCACAACTCCCGTTGCCGCAAGTTCACGATACTGCAGATCTATTGGCAGATCTCGCATCTGTTCTACCGTACATAGGCCGCATTTTGCGTCCCAGACACCATGGGTTGGTTCATTGTGCGATGTGATGAACGCTTCCACACTGGCACCGGTCTCATGGAACTGACGGCTGAGATCCAGAAATTTCTGCCATTTCATGCCCGTATATCTCTGGGGATAAAAGTTATGACCAACAAGAATCCGCTTCGGGTCTGCACCCAGATCAATCAGATGCTGAATCTGTTCTGGTCGTGTTGCGGCTGAGGCATTGAACATGATCTGTATATCATATGGATTTTGCAGCAAATGCAGATTCTGTTCCTCACGGAACGCGATATCCATGCGCAGGATATCTGCACCAATCACAGAGAATACATAGATATCCTCTGGGGAAGCGCCTACTTTTTCAAACAGCTGTGGATTAACATCCAAAGCAACTTTCAATCCTGCTTTATGTGCTTCCAGGATGAACTTTTCAAACTGTTCTAAGATTTCTTCTTTCGTTCCTTCTGCCGAAAACATGCTTGTAAATACATTGGTAAAGCCATATGAAGCAGCCATCTGCATATATGCCGATATCTCATCCAGTGGTCTCAGATCTGGATATACCGAAATACTTTTCTTTATCATACGTATAAAAATCAGCCTGTTCCTTTCCGGTGCAGGCTGATCACATTCCTTTCTACGCTGCTTTTACTTCTGTATCAGCAGTATCTTTTTCTGTTTCAGCGTTCGCAAGTTCCAGCTGATAATTGTGATTATCCGCAACTTTGAAGAATGGGAAGTAGATAACGATATCCAATGCAAGCATCAGAATCGATACAACTAAGCCGGTCCAGGAACCACTGACCAGAGTACCGAGAACACCGAATGGCATAAAGCCGTTGATGTTGGCTCCGGTTGGTACGAAGAAACCAATTTTCATCACAAGGACACACAAGAATGTATTGATGGCAGGTGTAATGACAAATGGAACTGCAAGATATGGGTTCATGATGATTGGTGTGCCAAAGATCAAAGGTTCATTGATATTGAAGAGGGATGGTACAATCGCAATCTTGCCAAGTGCCTTGAACTGCTGGCTCTTGCAAAGTTTGGACATCATTAACAGGTTAAGTGCCAGAGTCGCTCCCGCGCCGCCCATCAGGACTAATCCCTGTACACCCCATTCAGGATGCGGGCAGGCAAGACCTTGGGCAAAAGCAGACTGGTTCTCCGTAAACATGACTGTAACCACCGGTGCCATACCAACATATGCAATCATGCCGCCATGGATACCAAACAGCCATAAGACATTGCCAACGATCAAGTACACTAACAAACCGCCCAGACCGCCGCCGACATGTGTCAATGGTGCCTGCAGAATGCCATAGATGAATGCCTGTGCCGTTCCAAAGGAAGTCAAGCCCATTAAATAACGGATGACTAAGAAGACAAGGAATACTAAACCGCCAGGAATAATATCTTCAAACATCTTAGCGATGTTTGCTGGTACCGATTCCGGCATCGAGATTTTCCATCCCTTATCCAGGAAGAAGACATACAGACGTGCTGCGAAGATACCGACAATAATTGCCAGGAACATTCCCGAAGAACCAATCGCACTCAGTGGAATGACACTCGATACTGGTGTCTGTACCGTACGGTCTGCATTATAGACAACCGTACTGAATGGTGTAAGAACTAAGAAGGATCCGATTCCTACAAGTGCAGCGGAGAAGCCATCGCGGTCAAACGATTTCGCTGTCTGATAGGCCATCGCTAATACAACATATAGTGCAATGGCATCGGTCGTAATACTGATTGGAATGGATAAGATGGTCCCCAATCCAGAAGATGTAAGGAAGTCCTGCCAGACAGGAATCGGAATCGATTTGACAAGTGTAAACAGCGAGCCGCAAATTGTAATTGCTGTGATTGCCATGAACCCATTCAACAAGACTTTCATGTAACGTGTTTGTGTGAAAGCAGTGAGTTTTGCTAAGAATTTATTCATAAGAAATCCCCTTTCTGCTTTCAGAATAAACGGATTCACGATTCCTTTCCTTACCAAACTATTTCAGGTTGAACGGAACAATTTTGACTAGAAAAAGATACTGAGGAAACTGCGCATAACAAATAGAACACCAAGATCTATGGTGCATACAATTGTAAAGGAAATCATATTAAAATCGCTCATGATCACACTTTTACCAAAGAACTGTTTCTTTACATATAAAGCAAGATGCTGATAACAGTAGAATGCCAGCATCATAAATGGCAGATAAATCAAAAGCATCCAAAAGCCATAATTCGGTACCGTAATCGTCAGAAACTCACTTTCCGCAGCAGCGATATTTCCAGTTGTAAAACTCGGGGTCATTGCTAATAGAGACAGCAGACCAACCACAATATATGTTATCTCGTTCTCACTGGTCTCTTTGGCATAATAGTATCCGCAGATACATGCCCCATACAGACAAATTACTTTCGCTGTACTTTCATAGATATCTTCAGCAACGGCATTCCCTGTCAGAAGATGAATGCCATACGCGAACCATCCAGGCAGAGAAAGAAGAACGCATAAGATCAACGTATTCTTCAGCACATGCCAAAAGATCTGCCACCATGGTTTCCGTACTGGTGCATTCGAAATCTGATGCAGGATCTGCTGGTAGGTAGAATTGATTTGGCTGAACGACATTGATTCTTCCGAGATTACAAAGATCTTTTTTGCCGTACCATATTGTTTTTCAATGGCACCGCGGATGGACTTTACTTGTGTTGTCAGCAGGATCACATCAGCCCATTCCTGATATTTCTCCAGGTCAAACTGACTGCATGCATGAAATTCATGATTATCTCCACGTTCACGCGAAATCTCCGTCATTCTCTTAGCAAGAATACCGGAAGTCAGACCCTGAATGCATACAATCAGTATTTTCATTTTCGCATCCCCATTGTCTGATACAGGGTGTCAACATTTGGATGCCGGGCAAATGTGTCCAGCTTTTCCCGATCCGATACCAGCATGATCAATTGATCTGTCACCTGTAGTCTGTTTTCAAATGTCTTAGGAAGAGCCATAAAAAAGATGAACTTCACTTTTCCATTCTTCCAAGGAATTGGTTTCTTCAATAAGAGAATCAAGGAAAATGGTTCTTTCGGGAACCAGTTCAACGGATGCGGCATACAGCATTCATTACCAATTTCGGTCGAACTGAGATCTTCCCGCTGTTTCAGCTGGTTATAAATATCTGCATCCGTCGATACATATTCTTTTGCTTTATCACTGAGATAGTGCAGGACTTCATCCTGGTCTTTGAACTGCAGATCTGTAAGAATCCGTTCATTGGCATACAGACTGTCCTTCTTCACTTCTTTGATCTCCTGCTGCTGAAAGAATTGTGCAATTTTCTTCGAACTTGCTTCATTCATCATTGGATCAACAAGAATCACGGGAATCGATACTTCATACGGAATGTTCACCGTGGTAAAGATGCACGTATAGTCATCTAAGTTCATATCCACCAGCTGCACTAAAGAGGACAAGGTAATATCTTCTTCCTGGAAGCCGTAGTCATTCATTAACTTATACTGCATCAGTCGTGCCGTACCTTTGCCTGTGGAACAGATGACCAGGAACTTACCATGCATGACATTCTGCTTCATACCAGAGACAGCTAAAGCAAAATGCGTCGCTAAAAAGGCGGTCTCAGAATCGTCCATTTCCAAAGCATACTTCTGTTCAATGATATCTTTAGAGATGACAGCCAAATCATAGCCTAAAGGCATCTGCTGTTTGATTTTTTCGACCAATGGATTGTCCTGGTAGGAATGATACTTTAAACGGAAGAGCAATGGCTGCAGATGCATTGCCAAGTGAGCACGTAATTCTCTATTTTCGGACAGATCAATATTTCGCTGCACTTTGATTGTGTCAAAGATCCAATCAATCAGCGCATAGACTTCCGGACGGATTGCATTCTCATCTTTCAACACCTGCTTTGCCAGCAGATGCAGCATGATATAGCTTTCTTCACTTTCCGGAATCTGAATTGCATATGCCTGTTCCAATTCGTGCACCAGTTCATCCGCAATCCGCTTCTCCTGCGTATACCTTCCCACTTCAAAAGGTACTGCTTCCGTAATGATCTTTCCCTCTTTGATCCGCTGAATCATGATGAAAATATGCGCGGATAGATTATTAAAGCCAATATCCGAAAGCAGATAATCATTCTCCTTTAGGACTTGGAAAAGAATCTTCTGAACAGCAGAAATCGTTTTTTCTGCTTGTTCCTCCCCCTTGCGGCAGTAGGATAAACAGATCCGTTTATCAATTTCACTGCCAGAAGCGATGATGCCATATTTCTGACGGTAGGAAATATTGATCTGATATGTCTCTGCAATTTCCTTCGCTTTTGTAAGGACCCGTTCCATGGTTGTCCGGCTGGTAAAATAAGAATCTGCTAAAGCATCAATCTTAATATACGATGGCGATTCGATAATATCTGCTAATACATCTTTAGCTCTTTGGTTCTCATCTTCACTGCCCATACATTTTTCAAACAGAGAAGGATTGGAAATCTGCAGGTAACAGCCTTTCCGAAAGACGACCTGTATGGAAAAGCCATACTCTTTTTCTGTATTTCCTGCATCCGCAATACTCTTACGAACATAACGGTCGGTACAACCAAGCTGATCAGCAACAGCTTCTGCTGTCATCTGACCGCCATGATCCATGAGTACCTGTACAATCTGTTTTAAGATTTCCTTCATATTCGCTCTATTTCTTTCTTATCTATTTTACTTATTTTTGCATGAAATACACTTTTTCTCATTCTTTGGAATTTTTCGCTGCCTGCTGCAAAAGCATCTCTTCCAGCTGTGCAACACATTGATCTGCAGAGAACTGCTTGGCGTATGTTATATACTTCTGGCTGAGTTCCTGCTTCTCCTGCGGATGTTCATACCAGTAGTCAATCTGTTCCATCAGGGATTTCGCATCACCATTGTGGAATAAATTATGCTCATCCAAGGCAAACTGCTTCGTTGCGGTCAAAGGGCTGTCGGAGATGACCGGAATCAGGCCGCATGTAAATGCCTCAATACAGGAAATCGCTTCAATTTCCGCATCTGAGGCATGAATATAAAGATCTGCGTAATTTATGATTTTTACGAGTTCATCCTGCTTTTGATACTGAATCACAATCGGATTTGTCAATGATCTCGCCAGTGATTCAATATGGGCCTTCCACGGTCCCTGACCTGCCAGAATGATTTGGATATCCTTTTCATATTTGCTGGCTTTGACAGCTTCTACAATCAGGTCCTGCCGTTTTTCCACCGACAGACGGCCCACCATCAAGATGACGAACTTTCCTTGGTATTCCTTTGGCTTTTCAACCCTCATCGGATGGAATACAGAAGAGACGCCATTAGAAATGACATGAATGTCTGCTCGATATCCATGTGCTTTTAATTGGTCTGCAATCATCTGCGATGGACAATGAACCTCATCAAACTGATCATAGAACCGCCGAAAACGAGCATAAACGCGATCATTGATATATTTTATCTTTCCTTCATGCATGGTCGAAGTGATGTTCTCCGGCTGCAGATGGAACGCTGCTGTGGTTGGAATATGATGTTCATCACAATACGCCTTAGCTGCTTTACATAACGTGGAAGGCATTAACATATGAACAACATCGGCGCCATCGCATGCCGCAGCAATGACTTTTGGATTCTTCTTAGCCAGCAGCATCCCCTGGGATTTACAAATCTGATATAAAACAGGTGTACGATTGACACCTGTCTCATAGATCTTCTCTGGGGAACCTGAGCCAACACCGCATAGAATACGAACTTCATGACCATGGCAAAGGAGAACCTTCGCCAGCTGTTTCGCTGTCATGGAGATTCCATTGGTCGTTACCCCATATTGTTCAATCACAATCGTAATGATCATTCGCTTACCGCCCTCGGATTCTTAGAATACTATAGCATGTTTAAAAGTATGCGGCAGGATTGACACCGTATTTCAAAATATTATCAAAACATTAAAAATTATAGATTGCATTAAAAAAAGAAGATTATAATAGAGTCTGGTATTGGAAATGAAATCTCGTTTCCTGAGGAAGAGAAGGTGCTGGAATTCATTATTCTAGGAATTATTGCCTGTTTGATTTTGCCAATCCTTGTCTATTGGATCAATCAATCGAGGCAGCAAAATCATAAATAGTCACAATTACAATTTTTTCTTCATATAAATGACATCATTCATTGGATTATCATAATAAGGTTCACATTCAATAAATCCCATCTTTTGATAAAGATGGATAGCTGCCTTTAAAGGCTGGATCGTATCTAGGACCATCTCCTGATACCCAGCTTTTTTTGCGTGATCAGTAATGGTCTCTACCAGCTGTTCTCCTAGTTTCATGCCCCGGCATGCAGGAGACACATAGAGTCGTTTCATTTCACAGCGTTCTTTTGAGTGACGATGATACGCAACGATACCAAGCACTTGATCATTCTCATCAACGGCTACCAGCAGTTCCCCTTCTGGTGCGGTGTATTTCTTCGCTGGGTCTTTCAGTTCTTCATCAAGATTCTGAAAAGATAGATCGCGGTCCAGACGTTTGGTGTATTCTATGATTTTCTCTCTTACCTGATCTATATAATCTTTTCCATCTACAATTCTCATTTTAATACCTCCTGAATGTAAGCCATTGCCTCACACAATTTTTGACAAGATGCATCATCTAGATTCCGAATCTTGTCTTTGATCTGTATGCTTGCTCGGTTATTGTAATCTTCCGCGATCTTACTGCCCTTGTCCGTCAGGACGAGAGATTTTTCTCTTTTGTCTTTGTTATCTGCATATCTTTCTAATAGACCATCTTTTTCGAAACCTTTTAAAGTTCGGCTCATAAAGCTTTTATCAATACGCAGTTGATTGCATAAAGCCTGCGCAGTAATCCCCCTTGCTGCATAGAGCTCATACAGAATGCGAGATTCTGTCCAGGTACGGTCTGTGCCTAAATAGCCTTTATTCATTACATCAAGCCATATTGTATAGTAACGATTGAATTCCCGAATATCCCGGATCATTTTTGAACGGTTCATACAGCCTCCTATAAAGTTGATTTTATCAACTTCCAGTCTATTCATATAGTTGACTTTTGTCAACTATATGAATGTGTCTGGCAGAATAAATGTAAGCTGTCCTTTTCGGTATTGCAGTTATCGATTCCCATTTTTTATAATCATACGTTCAGCCATAAAAAAACCGTCTATTTTTACAACAGCCGGTCCAGTGTGATTTATATATTCTGATTCCAACGTACTTTAACTTTGATGGTCCACCCAGAAATCAAACCAATTCTTTTCATTGAAGATGAAAATACTGCCAATCAATCCTCGTTGACATCATCCATTTTCAGCATACGATATCCAATACCAGGATGTGTCTGGATCAGCTGTTTCCCCATTGGTGTTTCAAGTTTCTTTCGCAGCATGGCAATATAGACCCGTATCGATGGCGAATCATACGGCATCGTATCTCCCCAAACTTCTTTTAAAATCAGATTATGAGTAATGACTTTGCCCACATTGCGGGCAAGAAGATTCAACAATTTATACTCGATTGGAGCAAGATGGATCTCCGTATCATTTACATAAACGCATCCTGCAGATTCATCAATCTTCAGACTGCCATTTTGAAATACTGCCACATTATTCTGATTGCTTTGAATAAAGTTCAGACGCCGCAGAGCTGCTCTGACGCGAGCAAGCAGTTCATCCACCGAGAATGGTTTGGTCAGATAATCATCTGCACCTTCATCCAAAGCAGAGATCTTATCTGCATCATCCGTCCGGGCACTGACAACAATGATTGGCACCATAGACCATGTTCTGGTCTTGCGTATCACTTCTACACCGTCAATATCCGGCAGGCCGAGATCCAGGATCATGAGGTCCGGTTTATAAGAAAGTGATAATGAAATTGCTTCTGTACCTGAGACCGCTTCAATATGATGATAGTTATGCGTCTCCAAAGTCAAAGCAATCATATTTCGAACAGCCTTGTCATCTTCCACTACAAGTACCGTATTCTTATTCATCCATCATCACTCCTTTCATCAGCGGCAGTGAAACAGTAAAGATTGACCCCTGGGGATGATTATCCATGACATAGATCTTTCCGCCATGTGCTTCTACAATCGTCCTGCATAAGCTCAGGCCAATTCCAAGGCCTCTTCGGGAATCACTTCTTGGACTGCCTGCTGTATAGAACATCGTAAACAGATTTTTCTTATTTGCGTCGGGAATCCCCGGCCCATGATCAATCACATGGATCAGTACATTATTCTCTCGTCTTTCCTGACGAATTTCAATCGATGAACCAACTGGTGAATATTTCACAGCGTTATCTATCAAGTTAGAGAACACCTGGATCATCAGAGATGCTTCGACTTTTACAATCCACAATTCATCCTGTGGTTCTACGGTCAGCGGATGTCCTTTTAGTAAATGCGTCATGTGCCCAACGGCTTCATCAATCAGATCCTGCACTGCTTCCGGCTGCATGTTCAGATTCAACGAATTATTATCCATTCTTGTCGTCAAAAGAATATTTTCAACCACATTGATCAACCATTCTGCATCATCATTGATGTCTTTGTACAGCGTTTTTCTCTGTTTCGCATCCAATTTATCATCTTCCTGAAGAAGTACTTCGGAATTACCGGAAATACTGGTCAGAGGTGTTCTGAGATCATGGGAAATTGCCCGCAGAAGATTCGACCGCGTCTTTTCTCTCTGCGCTTCAATCTCCAAACGGTTCTGATTCTCCCGAAGCTGTTCCCGTTCCATCGCAAACCCGCATTCCGTCAAAAGTGCCTGCAGGAGATCTTTATCCATATCATCGTGCTTTGCTGGATTCTCATTGATGCCAACGACCGCAAGAACCTCATTGCTGCCATAGATTGGCATATATAGATACTTGGCCTGGCCACTGATTTCCGTACCAGCACCTGCTTCACTGTGATTGTTATAGACCCATGTTGCAATAGCAAATTCCTGTTTTAAAACAAGATCGTTTTCATCGTTTGCTTTATTTCCCAGATCCTGCATCAGAGGTTTCTCAAGCTGTCCCTCGCTGACGGGATATAAAATGACCCGGCCATTAGATAAGCGGCTGATCAAAGCAACTGTTTCCCAGTAGATGTCTTCCTGCGTATCAGTATGCTGCAAATTGCGGCTGGCATTCAGCAGGACATCTGTACGATATGCCTTTTGTGCAATGATCTTCTCTTCTTCCTTGCCGCGGATGGTCAAGGAACTGGTCAGGATAGCTGCTGCTCCCATTACCAGGAAAGTCAAAGGATATCCTGTCTCATAAGCAAAGAATGTATATTTTGGTTCCGTAAAGAAATAATTGAAGATAAAAACATTTGCAACCGATGCAAAGATACTGTAGATATAACCATCCGTAAAATAGGCAATAAAAAGCACGGTTAAAATATAAAGCGTTACAATGTTCGTTTCTGTGACACCTACACTGCTCAGTGCAATACCTAGCAGAGTTGCTGCAATTATTGTTCCTGCAGTGACCAAACAATACTTCAGGTTGAGCTTTCCGCGCCGTTTTCTGCTGTCTTCATAGACCGTATATTCCATTGGCACAAGGTATACCTCAAGATTTCCAGCAATACGCATTAATTTCTGAATCGGCGTCTCATTCCACGGAAACAGGGCATACTGCTTCCGCGGTCTGCCCATAACAATTCTTTCCACGCCGCTTTGACGTGCATATTCCACAATCTGTGTCGCAATATCAGTACTAAGAACCGACATGTAGCGGGCACCATAATGTTCCGCCTCTTCTCTGCTTGCAGACGATCCGCTGTGGTCAGCAGGATTGCCTACATACAAGACCGCAAAGGTCTCATGAAAAGCTTCTGCCAAAGCATGGGCAGCAGAGATTATTTTTTGACTGTCGGCATCCGCAGTGATGCAGGCAAGTATTTTTTCATTCGATGACTTGCTCATATATATTCTTTTGCATCTACATCATACTCGTTTTTCGATAGACAATGAAGGCAAAGGATGCAGCCCCAATCGCGAGAATCACTGACCAGATCAAATAATCCGTATTCAGCTTCTCCGGTGCAGCAGACCCATTTTTCACAATTCGGATTGTGTCTGCATGAATGTCCATATCCCCGCCATGTTCTGCGCAGGCACGATGGAAAGTACCAACCACTTCTACCTGATCGCCAATCTGACCATATCCGCCCATATGCTGAATAGATTCAGCCATTTCACTGCTGATGACAATGCCAATGGCATTGCTGCCATCATTCAGGTTGACCCAGGCATATCCGTCTCTTTTCAAAATGGTGCCAACCGCTTCTCCTGTATAGATCACCGTCTGACCATCCAGTTCTTTGCTATATTCAATCAAGTCATCACTGGATACCTCTGCTGTTTCCGCATGAATTTGAATCGGCCACAACAGCAGCACAGTTGTCATCCATAATACGATGAATTTCTTCATACTCTTTTAGCCTTTCTAAATACATACGCAATCAAAGTCAGCACAGACATAAATTCCAATCGTCCAAGCCACATAATAACAATATAAAGGACCTTAAGAAAGGATGGCATTGCCGGTGAAGTGATGCCGATGGAAAGCCCAACATTTCCTGTTACAGAAGCACTTTCAAAAGCAGCCATCATATACGGATGCCCCGCATACATGCCAGCAAGTGTTCCAACCGCAAATGTCAATAAATACAAGGCAATGATCAAACTTGCATTTTTCACCATGGAATCACTCATTACAATATCTTTAATATGATGGATCTTGCTTGTCTTTACCCGTGAATCCGGAATCAGCATTTTACCAATATCTGCTTTCACAGCACGGAACACAATTCCAATACGGAGTGCTTTGAATCCGCCGGCTGTCGAACAGGCGCTGCCGCCAAACAGCATAGCGACCGTCAGTGCAAACAATGCGATATCTCCCCATTCATAGAAGAACTGCTTTGCATAGATATTCATAAAACCAGTTGTCGTATGTCCGGATACCATTAAGAAGAATCCTTTCCGGAACATTGACATAATATTCGGATATACATTGTTCTGCATCAGTCCAGTAATCGCAATCAAGGTCAGAACAGATAACGTAATCGAGAAAGTTACAACTTCAATATTCTTCCAGATTTCTTTTCTTTGACCATGAAGCACTGCATAATGCAGTGCAAAGTTCAAAGAACCAATGATAAAGAAGATCATTGCGCCAACTTCAACACCAAGATCATGATAATAAAGAATATTCTGGCTCATTGGTGCAAACCCGCCAGTACTCCATGCAGACATAAAAATCCACATGCCATGCAGGAATCCTTCACCTAGCGGCATTCCCGCACGCACAACAATAATTGTCATGACCACTGTACCAATTGCTAAATACAGCAGACTGATCTTCCAGATGCTTTTCGAAGTTGTCACGGCATTTGGTGACAGCTTCTCATCCTTTCCTTCGCCGACGTACATCATATATACATTGGCATATCTGCGGCTCAGAAAGGTCAAAGCCAAAACAACCATTCCCTGGCCGCCCAGGAAAGTGAGCAGATGCCTCCACATATTAATACCATTCGATACATGATCGAGATTCTTG
>Ga0183095_10884_pt1 | contig 47916 bp, 45 predicted proteins | sample BioMet4_FD_130346 | JGI IMG/M metagenome (GOLD analysis project Ga0183095, IMG submission 130346) | Microbial communities from bioreactor (seeded with sewage sludge) at LBNL, California, USA - Biofuel metagenome 4 (v2) (version 3) | ecosystem: Engineered > Bioreactor > Anaerobic > Unclassified ...
AAGCAGGACATCGACGACTATCGCGAGAGTCCGGCCATAAGGGTTATAGAGAAATTTGAAAAAGTCGGATCCAAGGTGACATATTATGATCCTTATGTTCCTGAGTATAAGCATAAAGGGAGCGTAAAGAAAGGCGAGAAAGCCTTGACGGGTGAACTTATAAAAAATGCCGACTTGGTTGTCATCACGACAGCTCATACCAAGATAGATTATGCTTTTGTACAAAAGAATGCTAAAGCAATCTTTGATACAAAAAATGTTACCAAAGGGTTGAAGGAGAGAGGGAACATAGAGGTGCTGTAGTGTTGCACCGCTGCAACGGACCAAGCAGACCAAGCAAGTTAAACGGGCAAACAAATAGGTAAAAAAACTGGCATACAAACGGATAAAATTTAAAGGATGAAAATTAAAAGAATATTCATTTTTCTGGCGCCGCTGCTCTTTGCTGCCGCCGGTTTGGCCGCTCAAAACAACGTGGATTTGAGCAAATTATCTAACGACCAGATAGAGGCGTACAAACAATATATGGCAACAGGAAAGGCAACGGCCGCGGACACGGTCGCAGTCAGGAATGCGGTTAAAGAACGCACGGTTTCCCAGACAACGGTAAGTCCCGCGCCACAAATTGCCGGGGGTGCATCATCCGTTAACGGCGTATTTGGAAGTTATCTATTCGGCAAGCAAAATCTCACATTTGAGCCTAACCTTAACATACCCACTCCGCCTTATTACGTACTGGGCACTTATGATGAAATAATAGTAGATATAAGCGGTTTATATGAAGCCAATTACAGGCTTAAGGTAAACACGGAGGGTTTCATAAGAATCCCCAACATAGGTCCTATCAAAGTGGGAGGCATAACCATTTCAGAGGCCTCAAGGATCATAAGGAACAGGTTATCTGCTGTTTATACCGGCATAGGGGGAGGAACCAGAGTCAGCGTTTCTCTTGGAAGCATAAGGAGCATACGTGTCACGGTCATAGGAGAGGCTTACAAGCCTGGTGCCTATACCCTGCCTTCTCTTGCAACGGCATTTAATGCGTTATATGCTTGCGGAGGACCGGGCGAGAACGGTTCCATGAGGGACATCAAGGTTATAAGAGGCGGCAAGGTGGTAGCGGTCATAGATGTGTACGATTATCTTATGAGGGGATCGGTCAAGAATAACGTGCAGTTGCGGGATGAGGATATAGTAAAAGTGGAACCGTACGGGACAAGGGTAAGACTGTCGGGAGCCGTAAAATGGCAGGGCATTTTTGAAACCCTTCCGGGCGAGACGATGTCGGATTTGATAAACTATGCAGGCGGCTTTACGGATATGGCCAACAGGTCTGCCATAACTGTCATAAGGTTAAATGGAAAGGAGAAGACCGTGGCGGACGTAACCGGGGATATGATGAAATCTTTCCGCCTGGAATCAGGTGACAGCGTTAACGTATCGGGTATTTATGATAAATACACCAACAAGGTTACTCTTGCGGGGGCCGTGTACAGACCGGGCGTGTATTCTACGGATTCCTGCCCAACGGTAAGGGCGTTGATAAAAAGAGCCGACGGACCAAGGGATGATGCATATTTGGGAATTGCCTACATAACCAGGCAAAGAGTCAACGATGTTCCGGAAATTATCGGGTTTAACATAGGACGGGTTATTTCAGGGAAGGATAATGATATATTATTAAGAAAGGACGATTATGTAAAGGTAGAGTATCTGGCTGATTTTACGGAAGATAAAAACGTCGGCATATGGGGGGCGGTACTTACTCCGGGCAGTTACAAACTGGTGGACAAGATGACGCTAAAGGACCTTCTTTTTATGGCGCACGGATTTACAGAGCAGGCTTCTACGGATTCCATAGAACTTATCAGGATAATAAAGGACCCCGAAAAACTTTTGAACTCTCCTGAAAAAAGCATGGTATTTAAAATAGCCATGGACAAGAACCTGAATATAAAAAACAACGGCAGTGACATGCCTTTGGAAAGCGGTGACCAGGTAATAGTTAGGAATATATCCGGTTACGAACCCATAAGAATGGCAAGGGTGGAAGGCGAGGTTATAACTCCGGGGAACTACAACATAACGGGAAAAACGGAGAGGATATCCAGCCTTATACGCAGGGCGGGAGGTTTTACGGAATATGCATATCCCGACGGGGCATACCTGATACGCAGGGAGAGCGCCACCGGCATGGGGCGCAAACTGAACGATATTGCAATCGAGAACATTAAAAAGGAATTGGTCTCCCAGACTACCGCTAAATTGGATGCTACGGCATTGGGAACTCAGGGAATGTCCATAAAGAGTTATTCTAAAGCCGATTCCGTAAGACAAGAACTTTCCGGCTCCGAAGTGGTTAAGACCTTGTCCGATAACGAGAGTCTGGTTGGCATAGATCTGGAAAAAATAATTGCAAATCCGGGGAGCGAAAATGATCTGTATTTGGAGGACGGGGATGAAATATACGTTCCTAGAAAACTCCAGACGGTAAGAGTTATGGGGTCCGTGCTTTTTCCTACGTACGTAAGATATAAGGGCGGCATGACATTGAAGGGTTATGTAAACAGAGCCGGCGGATTTTCAGAGAGAGCCAATAAAAACCATGCGTTTGTCCTGTATGCCAACGGAACCGTCAAAAGCGTGAGAAGGGTATTCTGGATAAGGGATTATCCGAGCATTACTCCCGGGTCCAAAATAATAGTGCCGGAAAAGCCTATAGAGATCAAAAACAAAATGACTACAGCAGAAACGGTTTCCATGATATCCGCACTGATAACCGCTGCGGCGTTGATAGTATCTATATTTAAATAAAATTTACTGTGGAAGAGATGGAAAATAATTCGGAAAAAGAAACCGGCCAGAAAACAGAAAGCACTGAGTTGTCCTTAAAAGACATGGTCCGCATAGCCAAAGAGTGGTGGAAGTATCTGTTGACCAAGTGGGTTTTGATAGTCATATTCGGACTTGGCGGAGCCGCTATCGGTTTGGTCGTGTCCTTGACATCAAAACCAAAATATACCGCGCATCTTTCTTTCGCCCTAATGGAAAAGGGAACCGGTGCATCCGGTCTGGCGAGTTTGGCTTCTTCCTTTGGGTACAACATAGGAATGGGGAGCGCGAATGCCTTCAGCGGAGATAATTTGATAGAGATAATCAAATCACAGCGGGCTGTAGAGCAGGCTCTTATGACTCCGGTTAATTATAAGGGCAAGAATGAGAACCTCATTGAGGCGTATATCACCATCTCCAAGATGCGCAAGGGGTGGGTGCATTCAAAAAAGAGTGAACTTAGGAAACTCTCTTTTCCGATAGGAGAACCTTTGGGTTCATTTTCCAGAATGCAAGACAGTGTGATGAATGTAATTTATAATTCCATAGCAAAATCCGGAGCGCTGTCAGTAGCTAAGATAGATAAGATGAGCGGCATAGTCAACGTTAATTTTACCGGCAGGGATGAATTGTTTGCAAAGTTATTTGTGGAAAATCTTATGGATCAAACCTACCGCTTCTATAAAGATACAAAGACAGCACAGAGCAGAGCCAATGTTGCAATGATGCAGCACACTGCCGATTCCGTAAAACGGCTTTACGATGCCGCACTTTATAAGGGAGCTGCAGTATCGCAGGTGAATATGAATATGGCAATGCAGTACGTTGCCGTACCAAAGATAAAACAGCAAACGGATGCACAGTTATATGGAGCCGTATATGCCGAGGTTCTTAAAAATCTTGAGGCTTTAAAACTTGATATGGCAAGGGAAACGCCTCTTGTTCAGATAATAGACACTCCTCAATTACCGCTGAAAAAACAGAAAATTGGTAAAATAAAAGGAACGGTTAACGGGGGTCTGGTTGGTGGTGTCCTGATAATTTTATACCTGCTTGGGGCAAGATATATTAAGAAAGAGATGCAGGATGATGAGGATGCAGCGGACCAAACTTAAAAACCTATTTTTGAAAAGATCGGTCTTAAATGCGGAAAAGATTTTTACCTGGGATTCTTGCCGGAGCGCGTTGACCCGGGTAATTTAATTTATAAGACAAAGAGTACTCCAAAGGTTATGGGTGCCATAGGCAAGGATGCTCAAGAGGTGATAGTTTCTATGTATGAGGCAGTTCCGGAGGGTAAGTATAGTAGTTTATAATAGATAAGTTGATTAAGGGTTTGAAGAAGATATGGAGTGCGGTAGTGCTGTAAAAGGCACCTATTCAGTATTGTAAGGTATATTAAATCATTTTTATTTTGAAAGGAATAGTATTAGCAGGTGGTTCAGGAACTCGGTTATACCCTATAACAAAGGGAATTAGCAAGCAACTGATACCCGTGTATGATAAGCCTATGGTGTATTATCCAATTTCTGTTTTAATGTTAGCAGGAATTAGGGATATTCTGATTATCACTACGCCGTACGATTTGCTGGGTTTTAAAAGATTGCTTGGAGATGGCTCTGATTACGGGGTCAATTTTACTTATGCAGAGCAGCCTTCTCCGGATGGACTAGCGCAAGCATTTATCATTGGAAAGAAATTTATCGGTAATGATTCTGTTTGTTTAGTTCTTGGAGATAATATTTTTTATGGACAAGGCTTTACCGCGATGTTGTATAATGCTGTGAAATCTGCTGAGGATGAGAGGAAAGCAACAGTGTTTGGTTATTGGGTATCAGATCCTGAGAGATACGGTGTTGCTGAATTTGATAAAGATGGTAACTGTGTTTCTTTGGAAGAAAAGCCAAATAATCCTAAATCAAATTATGCCGTTGTCGGATTGTATTTTTATCCAAATAAAGTTGTTGATGTTGCAAAACACATTAAACCGTCTGCTAGAGGAGAGTTGGAAATTACAACTGTTAACGCACAATTTTTAAAAGATAAAGAGCTTAAGGTTCAGACACTTGGAAGAGGTTTTGCTTGGTTGGATACAGGTACTCATGATTCTTTGAGTGAGGCATCTACGTTTATTGAAGTGATTGAAAAGAGACAGGGTTTGAAGGTTGCTTGCTTGGAGGCGATTGCGTATAGCAGAGGTTGGATAAACAAGGAAAGACTTAAAGAGGTTGCTAGACCGATGCTGAAGAATTCTTATGGACAGTATCTTATGAAGCTAACTGAAGAATAAAGGTTAAGATATGGAAGTAAAAGAAACAGAGATAAAAGGCGTATATATTATTAAGCCTGACGTTTTTGCAGACGATAGAGGGTACTTTTTTGAAAGTTATAATTTATCTTCGTACGAAAAAATGATTCCTGGTGTTTCACATTTTGTTCAAGATAATCAGAGTAAAAGTTCTTACGGCGTTGTTAGAGGATTACATTTTCAAAATGCGCCCTACGCACAATCTAAATTAGTAAGGGTAGTTTCTGGAACTGTTTTAGATGTGGCTGTTGATCTTAGGCCGACATCAATTACTTTCGGTAATTATGTGTCTGTTGAGTTGAGCAGTGATAATTTTCTACAGTTTTATATTCCAAAAGGTTTTGCTCATGGCTTTTCTGTATTAAGCAAGGAAGCTATTTTTCAGTACAAGTGCACAGATTTTTATCGCAAAGAAAGTGAGGGTGGCATTCAGTGGAATGATCCCGATATAAATATTGACTGGAGACTTAAGCCAGAGGATGTTATTTTGAGTGCAAAAGATATTAAGAGGCAGTCGTTGAGAGAGTACGCAAAATCCATAGGCAAATATTAGTCTGCATAATTTTATGAAAACAATAATGATAACCGGAGGGGCAGGATTCATTGGCTCCAGCGTAGTAAGATTGTTTGTGAAGAAATATCCAAAAGTTCACATCATTAATTTTGACAAGCTGACTTATGCAGGTAACCTTGAGAATCTGAAGGATATAGAGAAAAAGAAAAATTACACATTTGTAAAGGGAGACATCTGCGATTTTAAATTTGTGCAGGAGACTCTTAAGAAATACAATGTTGACGGCATAATTCATCTTGCAGCGGAAAGCCATGTGGACAGGAGCATAAAGGACCCGTTTATCTTTGCAAAGACAAATGTGATTGGTACGCTGACATTGCTGCAGGCTGCAAAAGAGTATTGGGGTTGTACCCTTGCTAACAAGGATGTAATGAGTAAGTTGCATAGATTTTATCATATTTCCACTGATGAGGTTTATGGAGCTTTGAAGTTTGACAAAACATTGTTCACGGAAAAAACCAAGTATGATCCACATAGTCCTTATTCCGCATCAAAGGCGTCATCAGATCATTTTGTTAGAGCATTCCATGACACCTTCGGACTTCCTGAGGTTATAACAAACTGCAGCAACAACTATGGTCCTTACCAATTTCCTGAGAAACTGATACCCTTGTTTATCAACAATATAGAGCATAATAAACCGCTTCCCGTCTATGGAGAGGGAAAGAATGTGAGAGACTGGTTGTATGTGGAGGACCACGCAAAGGCAATAGATTTGATTTTTCACAGGGGAACCGTGGGTGAAACATATAATATCGGAGGCTTTAACGAGTGGAAAAACATAGACTTGATTAAACTGGTTATCAAGATAGTAGATAAGGAACTTGGTCGCAAGCAGGGAGCTTCATTAAAGCTGATTACTCATGTCGCCGACAGGGCAGGTCATGATTTGCGTTATGCAATTGATTCTTCAAAACTTAGAAAGGAGCTGGGCTGGAAGCCGGAAACTGCTTTCCCTGAGGGAATTCAGAAAACGGTTAAATGGTATATGACCCACAGAGACTGGGTGGATAATTGCACTAGCGGAGCTTACATGAAGTACTATAAAATGATGTACGGAAACGGAAAATAGTTATAATGATAATTGAATAAATTCGAACATATGAAAGCATGTTTTATGGGGCTTGGCTATATCGGTTTACCAACCGCAATTATAGCTGCTAAGCACGGGGTTGATATCTTGGGAGTAGATATTAATCCAGAGGTTGTTGAAATGACTAATCAGGGTAAACTTCACATTATTGAGCCTGGTATGGAAGAAATGTTGCAAGATGTGGTTAAGGCAGGCAAACTTACAGCCGATGTCAAACCGGATGTTTGTGATGCTTATTTCATTGTTGTTCCTACGCCTTTCAAAGGTAATCATGAACCAGATATCTCTTACGTTGAGGCAGCTACGCGTGCCGTCATCCCTTATTTGAAACCAGGTGATTTGTATGTTATTGAGTCTACTTCACCAGTGGGAACAACTGATAAGATGATGGATGTAATCTTTACAGAGCGTCCAGAATTAAAGGATAAAATTTTTATAGCTTACTGTCCTGAGAGAGTCCTTCCAGGTAATGTAATTTATGAACTTGTTCATAATGACAGAGTTATAGGAGGAATGAATGAAACTTCAACAGAGAAGGCTATAGGTTTCTATAGCCAATTTGTTCAAGGTACATTGCATAAAACAAATTGCAAAACAGCTGAAATGTGCAAGCTTACAGAGAATTCCAGCCGTGATGTTCAAATTGCATTTGCAAATGAATTGTCATTGATTTGTCAAAAGGCAGGTATAAACGTTTGGAAATTAATTGAATTAGCCAATAAGCATCCAAGGGTAAAAATACTTCAGCCAGGTTGTGGTGTTGGTGGACACTGTATAGCAGTTGACCCATACTTCTTGACATCTGATTTTCCAATGCAATCTAGATTAATTGCAACTGCTAGAGAGATAAATAATTATAAAGCATTCTGGTGTGCGGAGCGAGTTGAAAATGAGATGCTTAAGTTTGAACTTAAGAACCATCGCAAACCTGTTATTGCCATGATGGGTTTGGCTTTCAAACCAAACATTGATGACTTGAGAGAATCTCCTGCTATTCACATTACAGATAAAGTTTTGGAAACATGCAGCAGTGCTGAGGTTTTGGTTGTTGAACCTAATGTAAAGGAACACAAAAAGTATAAATTGACTCCTTATGAGGTGGCCTACAAGAAAGCTGATATTGTTGCATTTATGGTAGCTCATAGTCCATTTAAGACGCTGCCATATGATAATAATAAAGTTATTCTAGATTTCTGCGGAATTTACAAGAAGTAGGAATGAAAAAAGTAATGTTGGTTTTTGGAACAAGACCGGAGGCTATTAAGATGGCTCCATTGGTTAAAGAGTTTCAGAAACACCCTAAAGAGTTTGAAACAGTTGTGTGCGTGACAGGCCAACACAGAGAGATGTTGGATCAAGTTTTGCACATTTTTGAAATAAAGCCCGATTATGATTTAAATATTATGAAGCAAGGACAAGATTTATATGATGTAACATCTCGTGTGCTTTTAGGTATGCGAGATGTTCTTCAAAAAGTCCGCCCAGATATTGTTCTTGTTCACGGCGATACGACAACTAGTACCACATCTGCGTTAGCTGCTTTCTATCAGCAAATTCCAGTTGGACATGTTGAGGCAGGTTTAAGAACTCACAATATTTATAGTCCTTGGCCGGAGGAAATGAATCGTCAAATTACTGGGCGCATTGCAACTTATGATTTTGCACCAACTCCATTAAGCAGGCAAAACCTGTTGGATGAGGGCGTTAAAGAAGAACATATTATTGTTACTGGTAATACTGTCATAGATGCTCTTTACATGGTTGTAGATAAAATTAAGAAAGATAAGAAGTTAGACAAGGAGCTTGAGTCAATTCTTAAAGGTGCAGGTTATGATGTGAATCGTTTGAATGATGGAAAGAAGCTAGTTCTTATTACAGGGCATAGGAGAGAAAATTTTGGTGAAGGTTTTATTTCAATGTGCAAAGCAATTCAGACATTGACAAAGAAATATGCAGATGCAGATTTTGTCTATCCCATGCATCTAAATCCGAATGTTAGAAGGCCTATACATCAGGTATTTGGAAAGGATTTATCTAACCTTGGAAATATGTTTTTCATTGAACCATTGGAGTACCTTTCTTTCGTATACTTGATGGAAAAAAGTTATTTGGTCTTAACAGACAGTGGTGGAATTCAAGAGGAGGCACCAGGGTTAGGGAAACCAGTCCTCGTGATGAGAGATACAACTGAGAGACCTGAGGCATTAACTGCAGGTACTGTTAAATTAGTTGGTACTGATTATGCGAAGATTGTTGATGAGGTTTCTAAACTTATTGATAGTCAGAAGTATTATAATAAAATGAGCAAGGCCGTTAATCCTTATGGAGACGGAAAGGCTTGCGGATGTATTGTTAAAAATTTAATATAGTCTATGACAGTTAATGATGCTAAAATATCTCAACTCCTTAAAATTCTCGATGAGAGGGGAAATCTGTCTGTGATAGAGGAAATTAAGGATATACCGTTTATAATCAAAAGAACTTACTGGATATATGATGTCCCAGGAGGTGAGTCCAGAGGAGGACATGCATACAAGGAAAATCAAGAGTTCATTATTGCGCTTTCTGGTAGTTTTGATGTTATACTGGATGATGGAAAAGAGAAGAAATTGTTTCCGTTGAATAGGTCATATTATGGTTTGTATGTGCCTAAAGGATTATGGCGTCAATTGGATAATTTCTCTACTAATTCTTTGGCATTAATATTGGCTTCAACAGAGTATGACCGAAATGATTATATCTATGATTATGAGCAATTTAAAAAGATTGGCGATGAATAAAGTTAGCGTGTATGATTGTTCGTTTATTGAATTACCTAAAATCGGAGACAGAAGGGGCCAGATTACCCCAGTCTATAATAGCGTTAACGTTCCTTTTGATGTAAAGAGGGTGTTTTATACTTATGATATTCCGGGTGGTGAATCCAGGGGCGCTCATGCGCATAAGAAGTGTCATCAGTTTTTAATTGCTGCAAGCGGTAGTTTTGAAGTCTTGTTGGATGATGGAGAAAATAAACGTACAGTGCTGCTGAATAGACCTTTCTACGGATTACACATCCCCCCTGGAATATGGGCGGCGGAGCAGGGTTTTTCTTCTGGGTCTGTGTGTTTGGTTTTAGCATCAGAAAGTTACGATGCTAGTGATTATATTCGTGATTACAATATTTTTAAAAATTATAAAAATGATTAAACTTCCTGCTGATTTTGAATTAGATAGGTACGGGTTGCATGTGAGGTTCGTACAAGAATGCGATGCTGAGTTTATTATTAAATTAAGAACTGATCCTGAGTTGAGTAAGTTTATTCATGAAACAAAAAATGATTTAGATAAGCAGAGAGAATGGATTCGTGGCTATAAACAAAAAGAAAAGGGTGGAACAGAGTATTATTTTATCTTTTACTCAATGGATAAACCTGTGGGTCTCAATAGGATTTACAGAATAGAGTCGGATGGGACTTTTACTACTGGAAGTTGGTTGTTTTCTAAAGATGCCCCAATGGAGGCATCTATAGCATCAGCAATAATTGTGCGTGAGATTGCATTTGAAACGCTTGATTTAAAATTTGAAAACGGGTTTGATGGATGTCATGAAGACAACAAAAAAGTGTTGCGGTTTAATAGAATGCTTGGATTAAAGGATACGGGTATAATTACTGATTCTAAAGGGAAATATTGTACTATGACATTGACAAAAGATGATTTCGAAGTAGGTAAGGGGAAAATTTTAAAAATTTTAAATTACATCAAATAGATACAATGAGAGCTTTTATTTTTCCAGGACAAGGATGCCAAAAGGCAGGTATGGGGCATGATCTTTATGAACAGTTCACAGAGGCCAGAGAAATTTTTGATATGGGTGATAAATTGTTAGGTTGGAAGATAACCGATGTAATGTTCAATGGTACAGAGGAACAACTTATGGAGACTAAAAATACACAACCTTCTGTATTTTTATATGAAGTTGCGCTAGTTATGTCACAACACAAAGTGCTACCAGATGTTGTTGCTGGTCACTCACTTGGAGAGTTTGCTTCTTTAGTGGTAGCAGGGGCAATTACATTTGAGGATGGATTGAATTTGGTGTTAAATAGAGCACTAATTGGCCAGAGAGCCTGTGAGAAACAACCAACTGGGATGGGTGCTGTAATAGGTCTCAGTGATGATTATGTAGCAAAAAGGATAAAAGAAATTTGGGATGAGACAGGTGAAGCGATATATTTGGCAAACTATAATGGGCCCGGTCAGGTAGTTATTACTGGGACAAAGCTGGGGGTAAGGTTAGCATGTAAGGCTCTTAAAAATGAGGGCGCTAAAAAAGCGGTGCCTCTTCCAATCGGAGGTTCATTCCATTCCCCGTTTATGAATGAAGCTAAGGAGGAGTTTGGAAAAATTATTAGTTCCACGAATTTTTCAGAGGCAAAAATTCCTGTTTATCAATGTGTTGATGCTCTACCTCATATTAAATCAGATGAGTTGAAAAATAATTTAATTGAGCACATTACGCATCCTGTATTGTGGACGAGTATGGTGGATAATATGGTTAATGATGGAGTTGATGAATTTTATGAGATTGGCACGGATGATACTCTATCAAAAATTGTCACAAGGATGCATCCCGAAGACAAAGTAATGCAATTGCTTGATGTGGAGACTTATAAGAATAAAATTACAAACTATAAAGAAAAGTGAATTATGGAATTAAATGAATTTGTACAGAAATTTGCAGGCGAGTTTGATGAGACACCTGTGGAAAATTTTAAACCATCAACAGTTTTTAAGGATTTGGATGAATGGGGTTCGTTGACAGCACTTTCAATAATATCTATGATAGATGAGGAACTTGACAAGAGAGTAACTGGAGAGGACTTAAGGAAATGTAAAACCATTGAAGATTTATTTAATTTAATTTCAAATAAATAGATGTATAATCCTTTTTCTCTTGAAGGAAAAAACATATTGGTTACAGGTGCATCTTCAGGTATAGGTCAGTCAGTTGCGGTTGAATGTTCTAAACTAGGAGCAAAAGTTATTGTTACTGGTAGAAACAGCGAACGTTTAGATTGTACGTATAACTCTTTATATGGCTGTGATAACCAAAAGATTGTTGCTGACATTTCCGATATGGACGACTTGGAAAGTATTGTTAATACTTGTCCAAAATTGGATGGAATATCTCATAACGCTGGGATTGCTAAAATTGTTCCTATTAAGCATATAAACAAAGTTGATATTAGTAGCATTTTAAGTACTAATACGGTCGGTCCAATTTTGTTGACGCAAATGTTGGTCAAATCTAAAAAAATAAATGATAACGCGTCAATTGTGTTTACATCTTCCTTATCTGGAGTTTATTGTGTTCATTATGGCGAGTCTATGTATGCTGCTTCTAAAGGTGCAATTAGTGGTTTTGCTAAAGGAGCTGCTTTAGAATTAGCATCCCACGGTATTAGGGTTAACTGCGTCAATCCTAGTATCATACAAACTCATATCTTTGAGAGTACAGGAGTCCTTTCTGATGAACAGTTGAAAGAAAAGATAAATAATTATCCGCTTAAGAGGTTAGGTGTCCCAACTGATGTGTCTTATGCAATAATTTATTTTTTGTCTAGTGCTTCATCTTGGGTAACTGGTAACGATTTGAAAATTGATGGTGGATACACACTGATATAATTAATATATGAAAAATCCATTTTCTTTAAAAGGGAAAAATATAATTGTTCCCATTTTCTCTTCTGATATTGGGTCTGCAGTTGCGCTTGAGTGCAATAAAAATGGGGCAAATGTCATTCTAGTAGGTGATGATTCGGCTACCGTTGATCTTCTGTTTTCGAAATTATCAGGTGATTGTAATATGGAGTTTGTAATTAATGATTACAATGATGATTCCTTGAAATCTTTTTTAAATGATTGCCCAAAAATAAACGGCATTTCTTTTAATGTTTATCCTTCAAAAAACATATTGGCTAAGTTCCTTACGAGAAGAGAGCTAAATGCTGAAGTTGACAAGAATGTTTTTACTCCCTTTCTAGTGATTAAGATGCTATTTAAGAGTAAAAAAATTAGTGAAAAGGCATCAGTTGTTTTTTTATCAATGATTTCCGGTATTAAGAATGTTCATTATGCTGATTCGTTAAATTCTATAACTTCTGGGGCGCTAAATGCTTTTGCAAAAGATTTAGCATTGGAGTATTCTCAATATGGATTGAGAGTTAATAATATTAACTATGGTGTTATTATGACTGAAAGCATGATGAGTAATTCTGTACTGACGGAAAAAGAGTTGAATGAAAAACAACGTTATTTTCCACTAAAGCGGTTTGGAAAGCCTGAAGATATTGCTAAGGGTGTTGTGTTTTTATTGTCTGATGCATCATCATGGATTTCCGGTGCATCCTTAATAATTGATGGTGGTTATTCCGTTTTATAGAATTTAAATATGGGATTATTAACTTTTAATGGCATAGGTGTAAAGGCAATATGTGCTGTTGTTCCACATACTGTGCGTCGTACTATTGAACAAAAAACGTACTTTGATGATAAGCATCTTTGTGATTTTGTTAAAAATACTGGAATTATTGAACGCAGAATTGCGTCTGAAAAACAGACTTCATCGGATTTGTGTTGTTCTGCTGCAGAAGTTTTGTTTGATAGATTTTTGCCTGATAGGGGTAAGATAGGTGCTCTCCTATTTGTAAGTCAGACTCCGGATTACAGGCAGCCCGCCACATCAAATGTTATGCAGGCTAGGTTACATTTGGATAACGAAATTTTTACACAAGATATGAATTATGCTTGTTCCGGATTTATTTATGGCCTTATAGCAGCTTATTCTCTTTGTAAGTCTGGTATTGATAATATTCTACTGTGCGTAGGAGACACTCCCTCAAAATTTTCTTCACTTAAAGACTCTTCTACAGCTTTAATGTTTGGAGATGCTGGAACTGCTTGCATAATTGGAAGTGATGCTAAATTTGGTAATAGTTATTTTTCTTTCAATTCCGATGGAAACGAATTTAATTCTGTTAACATACCGGGGGGGGGATATAGGATAATGTCTTCTATTGGAACTTTGACGCCCTTTGAGGATGCAGATGGTAATGAGAAATCTTTGGAACAGATGCATATGGATGGGTTGAGCGTATTTAGTTATTCTGTTAGGGCTATGACTAGCGATGTTAAAAAAATCCTAGAGTATTCCGGTTTATCTGTTTTAGATGTAGATGAGATTGTACTTCATCAAGCTAATCAATTTCTTAACCAAAAAGTATCAAAAAAGTTGGGTATAGATTATTTCAAAACCCTCAGGTCTATAGAAAAATATGGTAATACAAGTTCAGCGTCTATACCATTGACTATTTCTGAAAATTGCGGCGTTACTATGGCCAATAAGACTATTTTATTTACTGCTATAGGAGCCGCGTTTACGTGGGCTTCTGGAATTATAAAATTTTGTGATTTACAAAATTACGGAGTGTCTGAATTATAGATTTAAAATTAAAGATGGATGCATTTATCAAGGCGATATCGTATGCGCTTCCGAATAAGGTAATTACTAACGAGGATATAGTTTCAATGTTTCCAGAGTGGACTATTGAAAAAATAAATACAAAAATTGGAATTTTAGAACGTCATGTGATTTCTAATGGTGAAACAGCTATGGATATAGGCCTAAAAGCTGCCGAAAAGCTCTTTGATGAATATAATATTAAGCGTACAGAAGTTGATTTCTTAATCTATTGTACTCAAAGTCCTGATTATTTCTTGCCTACTTCGGCATGTATTATTCAAGATAGGCTAGGCCTTATGAAAAATATTGGAGCATTGGATGTTAATCTTGGATGTTCTGGTTGGATTTATTGTATTTATTTGGCTAAAAGTTTGGTGGCAAGTATGGTGGCTAAAAATGTTCTTGTTATTACTTCCGAGACCTACTCGCAGTATATCCACCCCATGGATAAGGGTAACAGGACTATTTTTGGAGATGGCGCCGCGGCTACATTAGTTTCTTGTAATGGCTTTTGTAAACTTGGAGAATTTGTTTTAGGTACGGATGGTTCTGGAGCCAATAACCTTATAGTAAAGACAGGAAGTGCTCGTCATAGAGAAAAATTAAATGATTTAGAATTTGATGATTTCGGTAATCCGCGGTCGTCAGATTTTTTATATATGAATGGTCCAGATATTTTAAATTACACGTTAGAAGTAATTCCTAAATTAGTTAACGATGTTTTATTGAAGAATGGGTTAAACATGGAAGATATTGATATGCATATATATCATCAGGCAAACTCATATATAGCCAAACTTCAAAGAAGGAAATTGAAAATCCCAGTTGAAAAATATTACGAATACTATTCAAATGTCGGTAATACAGTTTCTTCAACAATACCAATAGCTATGAAAGAGGCAATAAATGGAAGGGCGATTAAATTAGGTGACAATATTTTGTCCGTTGCCCAGGGCCTTGGTTATTCGTGGGGTGGTGTAGTATTAAGATTTTAGGTGTGGTAGAGGTAACTCGTTTTGTAAATGATTTGATGTCTTCCAATTGCTACGTGATTCACGATTCGTTATGTAGTGATTGCGTTATAGTAGATCCCGGTAGCAAAAATTCTGAAAGTGAGATATCGCTGTGCAATAAATTGAGAATATACCCAAGGTATATTATTTTGACACATGAACATACAGACCATACTTGGGGTGCAAATGCTTTAGTTGATAGATATGATTCAAAAGTGATTTGTAGTCAACAATGTAAAGACAGATTAGGCAAAGAGGGGCAATCTTATTTTCTGTTTTATTATAATGATCCTAACTATTCCTATAATGTTAAACGCGTGGATATTACTGTAGGTAGTGGCGATATCATTTGGAATTCTATCTCAATAAAATTTTTATATACGCCTGGACATTCAATTGGCTCCATGTGCTTTTTTGTCGGTGATAACCTTTTTACAGGCGATACTTTGATGCAGTGTGAAACAACTGTAGATAAGAAAAGATGTTCTGATGAGATATACAGAGAAAGTCTTAAAACCCTAAATCGAGAGATTTCAATGCGTTCTTCAGTTATTGTTTATCCTGGGCATGGGGATATGTATTATATTAAGTAAAATGATTTAATATTAATTTTATGGTTAAATTTTTAGATATAAAATCCATTACTGAAAAATATTCAGAAGAAATTCATGAAGCAGTGAACAGGGTTGTAAATTCAGGCTGGTATTTACAAGGTGTTGAGAATAAAAAATTTGAAACAGATTATTCTCAATTCATCGGAACAAAATATTGTGTTGGCTGTGGAAATGGTCTTGACGCTCTAATATGGATTTTTCGTGCATATATTGAAATGGGTGTTATGAAACCGGGAGATGAGGTTATTGTCCCTGCTAATACTTATATAGCATCAATTCTTGCTATTACCGAAAATGGCTTGAAAGCTGTTTTAGTTGAACCAGATATAAACACTTATGAAATAGATGATTCTAAGATAGAAGGTGCAATCACAAATAAGACAAAAGCAATTTTAATTGTTCATCTTTATGGTCGATGTGCTTACACTAATAAGATAGGTGATATATGCAAGAAATATAACCTTCAACTTGTCGAAGATAATGCGCAAGCGCATGGCTGTAAATTCAATGGAAAATGCACTGGCTCTTTGGGCGATGCAGCGGGGCACAGTTTTTATCCAGGAAAAAATTTAGGAGCTTTTGGAGATGCTGGTGCAGTTACAACTAACGATGAGGAACTTGCTAATACGGTAAGAGCATTAGCGAATTACGGTTCAATAAAAAAATATGTATTCAAATACACTGGACGTAACAGCCGGTTGGATGAGATTCAAGCAGCGGTACTAGATGTGAAACTGAAGCATCTAGATGAGGATAACACTCATAGAAAGCAAGTTGCAAAATATTATATTGAACATATAACTAACCCTAAAATTGTAGTTCCAAAGGTTGAGGATTGGGATGCCAATGTTTTTCACATATTTCCGATCCGTTGTGAGCAAAGGGAAGATTTGCAAAATTTTTTGAGTGTAAATGGCATTGAGACTATAATTCACTATCCAATTCCCCCTCATAAACAGGGGTGTTACAAAGGATGGAATTTGATGTCTTTACCCATAACGGAGAGGATTCATAACGAAGAATTAAGTTTACCAATTAGTCAGGTTATTTCTATTGAGGATTTAAAATTAATTACTTGTAAAATTAATAGATTTTGAGCAATAAACAAGGATATAGAGACGCTTTCAAATCAACAACTATTTTTGGTGGATTGCAGGTTTTTACAACACTTGTAAGCATAGCAAAATCCAAGTTGGTTGCGCTTTGGCTTGGCCCAATAGGTTTCGGATTGCTTGGTATCTTTAATTCAGCCGTAGATACAATCTATACTGCTACTAATTTGGGTGCTACAAGTAGTTCCGTTCGGGATATAGCTAGCAATGAACAAAGTGGTGATATGCAATCTAAGTCAATGATGTCCCAATCACTACTCTATTTTATTATAATACTAGGGGCTTTTGGTGCACTTTTAACTTCCATTTTATCAAAGAGAATAAGTGTATGGTCTTTTAAAAACGATACATACACAAGTTCTTTTATCGCATTATCTCTTGCTGTTTTCTTTACTGCAGTTTACAAAGGTTACAATGCTGTATTGCAAGGAACGCGTCAAATTAGATTTCTTGCAAAGGCAAATTTATGGGGATGTGTTTTTGGTTTTGTCTTATCGGTACCTCTATTCTATTTTTTTAGGCAAAAGGGTATTGTTTTCTCCGTTGTTTTGTCAACTATAACTTGTGCCATTTCTTCAAAATATTTCATAAATAAGGCACATTTTCTTAAGGTCAGAGTACCATTCAGGACAATATTGAAAAACGGAAGTTGCACCTTGCAATTAGGTATAATGCTTTCTTTAAGTGTATTGGCTGCAACATTAATTGAGTTTGTTTTAAAAATTTTCATCACTAGGCATGGAGGTTTAACTGATGTGGGTTTTTACCAGGCAGGTTGGTCTTTAAATAATTCTTATTTGGGCTTAGTATTTACTGCTATATCAATGGATTATTTTCCTAGGCTATCTGCTATTTTCTCTGATAACTGCAAAGTCATGGAGATGGTAAACCAACAAGGTGAAATTGCGTTGCTGATAATAGCTCCATTAGTAATTTTGCTTTTGGTTTTTTTGCCATTAGTTATAAGAATTTTATACACGAAGGAATTTCTTGTAATCATTCCTATGCTTAGGCTATTATTGCTCGGCTCTTTTTTTAAAGTGGGTTCATGGGCAATTAGTTATATTTTCCTTGCAAAAAAAGCTGGTAAAATATTCTTGTTTAATGAGTTAGGAATATGTGTAATTTCCTTGCCAGTATATCTTATATTATATAAAACTTTTGGTATTGATGGTATAGGGATGGCCTATCTCATTAATTTTATCCTATATTTCATTATTGTGGCGACAGTGTCATATGCTAAATATAGAATCAAATACGGAATAGATTTCTGGAAAATTTTTTGCATTCTGTTAGTATCTATAATTGCATATCTTGTACTTAAAGTGTTATTTGTTAGTCTGGTATGCGATATATTATTTGGGCTATGGATTTTATACTATAGTTATGTGGAATTGAACAAACGCGTGGATATTATCTCTGTTATTAAAGGCTATTTAAAGAGATGATGCTAGAGAACATACATAATTATTATTTTTTTACAGAGGGTGTATCAAATATGGGAGGTGCCCAACTTTTGGTGTTGAGGCGAGCCAAATTCTTAAAAAATAAAGGTTTTAATGTCAAAATTGTTATTAGGAAGCATAGGGGCAACTTCATTTTAAGGAGCAAATTTGAAGGAATTCCTTTATTGTTCGTTCCAGATTTTGGTAAACCGTTTTTTTGTGTTGGAGCTTCTAGAAGGGAACAACTAGTAAAAACTATATCTTTGTTTTTGTTTGACTTTCAAAATGCTATTTTTGAGTCTCACTCTTATGAAGAATCTGTCTGGGCAGAGTATTTCGCCGGGATTTTTAAGGTGAAGCATGTAATTTATTTAATGTCAGATTTCCCAATTACTTCTTTCAAATATTTTCCGTGTAAGACGTTTTTTATTCAAAAGTATAAAAGAGGAGAGTTATGGTCTACTTCTAGAATAGGTCTAGAGCACATTCTGGGACAAAAGGTAGATATAACTAATGATAAGTTTATTAACGTATCTTTTGATGAAAGTGAGTTATCTGAAATATCTAGTCCTCCTTTTCCAAGATGTCGTGATAATTCTTTCGTCATTTCGACGGTGAGTAGGTTAGATAAAAGTTATATAGAGCATCTAATCGATGCTTGTATTGAAATTTGCAAAGTTGATACTGACAATTATTACGATCTTGTTATAGGAGGCGGTACCCAAGATCAGTCTCGTGCGAAATACTTGAGTAACAAGTTTATAAATAATAAATTGCCAGTAAATAATTTGAGCATACACTTCATGGGGTATGTAAAGCTTGGAAAAGATTTCTTTGAGCATACTGATATTTTTGTTGGTATGGGGACGGCATCTATCAATTCTATTTCACAGCATTGTGCAACTGTGAATATTGACCCATTTAATTTTAATAAATCTAGTGGGGTGTTTGGTGTTGATGTCTATAATTTCGCATATGTGGAAAGTGAAAAATTCGAAATTAAGGATGTTATTATGAAACTTTGTGCCGATGATAAATTTAGAGTCCGTGCACAGTCTGAAGGTTATGCTCTGTTTGTTGCAGAATACTCTGTGGAATCATCTTTTAAAAAGACTGAAAAATTAATTGCCGATTCAGAGAATGATTTAAGATATTTTACAATGAAATCGTCTTTGGTTAATATAATTCTTGATAGGTTACATTATGCTTTTTCAAGAATGCTAGAAGTAATACACTAATCATTTTTATGGATTTTTTTCATTCACAATTACTTGTTGACAAGTTTGTGCCTCCAAAGTTTCATAGATTCCATTTGGACGACATCCATTTAGACAAATTAACTGATAAAAAATGGATGTATTCTTGTTGCGGAAAAGCTTCTTTGTATCATTGCTTAAAGTCATTGAATATTTCGAGAAAGATTCTTATTCCCGTGTATATTTGTGACTCTATAATGTCTGTTATCCAAAAAATGCGTTTGATGCCAATCTTTTATGATTTGAATATGGAAGATCTCAATGCAAGTTTCGAGGACATCGTATATAAATTTGAAAACAATGATAATGTGGAGGCAGTTTTAGTGGCAAGTATGTATGGTAACCCTGCTAATCTTTACAGAATTCAGCAATTCTGCCGGGAGAAAAATTTGAAAATGATTGATGATGCCGCTCAAAGTTTTGGAGCAAAAATTGGTGAACAATTTGTTGGAACTTTTGGAGATGCTGGTTTTTTTTCGTTTTCTCCAGGAAAACCAACAGCAGGTCATTTAGGCTCTTTCTTTTGGACTTCTAATGAAAAATATTTTGTGAAGTACAAAAATCATTTTTTCTTTCATCTAATAGCGTACTTAGACTTCTATTTCAACAGATATAAAGTGTATAGTTACAAGAAGTTTAGGGTTTTTAATGTATTCTATTATTTAGATATTTTCTTCAAAACTAAATTGGATTGGTATGATGACAAAATGAATTGTTTTGAGGATAAGATTCTAGGTGGAATTCTTCATGATAATTTTTCTCAAACCTATAGAGCAGAAATATTGCGTATAATATCAAACAGTTTAAGAGACAACAATATGATTCGTGTCATTACCAAAGGTGATGCTGGAACAAACAATCATAAATTGGTGGTGATTGCATATTCAAAAAAAATTGCTGTAGAGATATTCGCATACTTTAAAGAATTGCGCATATTTGTATCATATGGGTACACCCCATTAGATACTAAGTCAAATACGTCTAATGCAATGACTTTAAATGGTAAAATTCTTGAAATTCCAATTGAAGATAATAAAGATAAATTTAATGTCATATTGAACGCATTAGTTTACCTTACATCAAAAAAATGATTATTTGAACTATGACTTCTTTGAAAAAAAAAGTAATGCATTCCAAATTTGTGAGAAGTGTGTTTAGTGCCTTGTCGTATGATAGAGATTTGTTTTATTTCTATTTAAACCCTAAGAGATCGGCAGAGTTGAATTTTACATCCATATATAACAGGAAAATTAATTGGGAAAATCCTCGTCATATTGAGGAAAAATTTCACTGGATGCAATTCAATACTGATACTTCTTTATGGACTCGTTGTGCCGACAAATATGCTGTCAGAGATTATGTTATTGAGCATGGATGTGGGAATATATTAAATAAATTATATGGGCGTTGGGATGACGCGAGAGATATTGATTTTGATAAATTGCCCGATAAGTTTGTTATTAAGACTAATAATGCTAGTGGCACGGTGATTATCGTGGAGAATAAAAATGCATTGAACATTAATAAGACAGTTAAAAAATTAAATTATTGGTTAAGACGTAGATATGGTATTATTGGAGGGCAAATACATTACCTTAAAATAAAACCCTGTATAATTGCTGAAGAATACCTTTCCGACCCTTCGCAGGATGGTTTAAATGATTACAAGTGTTTTTGTTTTAAGGGTGAAGTTGACAGCATTAAAGTTTGTTCTAATAGGGTAATCCCAAGTGCATCATACGAAAATCATGAATATTCAAATACAATATATAGTACATCCTGGGAAAGACTTGATGCTAGCATTCAGACAAAAATTGTTGATATTCCTAAACCTTTATCTTTGTCTGAGATGATAGGTGCCTGTAGGGCATTAGGTGAGGGCATTCCTTTCGTGAGGATAGATTTTTATGAGGTGTGTGGAAAACTATATTTTGGCGAGATGACATTTACCCCTGGTCTAGAAAATGAAACTTTTGAATTTGGCCTACATCTAGGTGGAAAATTGCATCTTGAAGAATTAAAAACAGTTAGGTAATAAGCTTCTATTATGGTAAAAATTGTCGGGACAACATCGGTTCGTGTTCCAGTGATTGTTGATAAGAACTTTTTAAATGAGTATAGTAAGGAAAATGGATACTTTGTTGATGCGTCACATGTGTTGCCGTTTTATATTAAGAGTAGATTTTTTTTCCATTATATGAGATTTGTTGTAGGTGTGTTAGGTAGCAGAGATGCAGCCGATGAGAAAAAATTCTTGAATGAGGTAGCGTTGTATGTTAAGCACAATAAATTGGTTGATTTCATTATGGCACCTCATACTTCCGCTGTTTTTAAATCGTTTCCAGACGATGCTCAATTTGCCAGTTTTGGATCCTATGTAATTGATTTGACCGTTTCTGAAGAAAAACTTTTTAAAGAATTACATTCTAAACATAGAAATGTTATCAGGAAAGCTATCAAGGATGGCGTTGTTATATCAAATGATCCAAAGTATAAAGATGAGTGCATATTATGTGTAAATGAAACGCTTAAGAGGCAACATGTTATCGGTATTTCCCCTTCTCATGCAATATGGCTAAAAGCAAATTGCAGTATTGATATGTATGTGGCAATGTACAATGGAGTTGTAGAGGGGGCAGGTATCTTTGCTTGGTCTGACGGTCTTTCATCTTTTTATTTGTATGGAGGGTCAAAAAATGGGGTTCATATCGGTTCTTTGAATCTTTTGCAATGGACCAGTATATTGAATATGAAAAAAAAGGGTGTCAAATATTACGATTTCGTGGGAGCAAGGATCAACCCGAGAGAGGGATCAAAGCAAGAAGGAATACAAAGATTCAAGAGCCGCTTTGGTGGGACCTTACAAGAAGGCTATATATGGAAAATGTCATTTAACAATTTTAAAACTAGTATTTTCTATTTTTTACTTTGGTTGCGAGGAGTTATTTCTGGTGGATATTCAAAGGATATTATTGATCAAGAAAATGAAAAATAAAGTTTTGCTTTTTACTTTTGATTTCGAAATGTTTATGGGGCTGTCAGGGACTATTGACAATTGCCTAATTTATCCAACGGATCGGTTATTGAAATTACTTCATGAATGTAAGATAAAAGCCACTTTTTTTGTTGATGTAGCTTTTTTGGTTTTTTTAAAACGCAATAATCAGGTTGAAGCCTTGAAAAAAGTTTCTGATGAAATTTCTAAAATTTTGGAAAATGGAAATCGTGTTGAGATGCATTTGCATCCGCAATGGATAGATGCTGTGTATGAGGAAGGTGGTAAACATTGTTTTTTTAAATCTTATAGATATTACAAGATTTGCGACTGTCCTTCTGAAATTGTAGATTCCTTATTTCGTGAGGGATACTCCATTTTGTCTGAAATTGGATATAAATTTGATAGAACTTATTCCATAAAAGGTTATAGAGCTGGTGGATGGTGTGTAGATCCGTTTGAACAAATAGGTAAGTTGTTTAATGAGTTTGGGATAATATTTGACTCATCTGTGATTCCGAAAGGGGTTGTAAGTGGAGAATTGCAGAAGTATGATTATTCCGATATTCAGCCAATTCCATATTACTATTTCAAGTATAATGTTCATTCACCTAATAATATTGGACCTTTCCTTGAATTCCCCATATCAACTCAATTAGTACAAGCACATAGAAAAGTTTGTAGGTTCTTAGAAAGGAAACTGCACCCATCTGATGCCGTTTGCTTTGGCGATGGCAAGAGCATCTCTATTTTTAAATCCGAAAAGGTTAATACTTTGAAGTTTTATTATTCTAAGTTACTAAAAAGAGAATATGAATTTGCTTCTTTAGATGGTTTCCAAAGCATATCCTTATTGAGTGAAATGGTAAAAAATAATGATTTAACTACCTTTGTGGGCCATCCGAAATCTTTAACCAATAGGTCTCTTGAATGTATAAAATACTTGGGATTCAATAATTTGTCAATGACTATTTATGATTATATACTAAATATTTAATTTTTTATTTGATTTAAAGAGGTGCTTGATTTTAATATTCCGTATTTATTGCTTGTCATTGCAGTTAGTGCAATACCACTTTTTTTTATTTTTAGAACCAAAGATTTCCAATCAAGGTTCTTTTTCTCAGTTATTGTCTTTTTCGTTTTCTTTTATTGTGGCTTTGGAGCTGCATTGAATAATGCGAATTATGAATACATTAATTATTATGTTATATATTTTCTGGTATTGTGGTTAACAATAAAATTAGTAAAGATTAAAGTACGACCCTTTAATATTAATAAGGAGCATAATCTTGAGGAAAATATAAAAAGGGTAGGTGTATTCGTCATATCCTTTTATACTCTATTAAACTTATCAAATCTTTTTTTTCCTGAATTTTTATTGAACAGGTTATTTAACCCGCCATCTCCTGATCTTCGAAGTCAGATGGATATTATTTTTAATACTCAGACTGTGACCAGATCTCCTATGGAGAGTGTCATTTATTATTTATTCCAATTAGTTCTGCCTTTTTATTTTTGGGCGCTGTATTTATTCAAGGATAATATAATTAAGTTGTTTTTTATTGTGATATTTAATGATTACATTGAGTATTGTGCGCATGCATATCTTGCTAGGAGTATCATATTTGTATCTATGTTAATCATTGGCATAGCATATTATAGTAGCCTTTCCGAAAAAGCGAGAAAGAAGTTTATTATTGGTGTTATTATATCTATTCCTTTAATTGGATATGCTTTTTTCCAATATTCGCTTTTGAGAGCTGGTGATACAGCGTCAAGAATGAGTATGTCCGAGGCAAATCAAGCTCTTATATATCAAGAAATTTCTTACCCGTTGCAATATGATGATTATAAGAATTTTTTCAATATTGGTTATTTCCAAAATTATATTGAATGGATTCTTGCTTTGCCATTACCGGGGTTTATGAAAAGTGTAACGCAAAATTTTAACCAACTTTTTTCAGTTGAACTATTGGGAGTTTCACAACTTGACAAAAACTTTTATGTATTATTACCTGGGTTGGTTGGCGAGAGCTTATTTATCTGCGGCAAATATTTTTTCATTTTCCATGCAATGTTTTTGGGATTTATCTTAAAAGTTTCATATCTCTTTTTAAGGAAAAGTAAGACATTTATTTTTTTGTTTTACTATTGCGCTTTTTATTTTTCATTTGATCTTTGCCGTGGCGGAACTGTATCGATTTATCCATTTGTTTTTAAACATTTGGTAATATTTGCTCTTTTCGCATATTTTGTTTTTTCTAAAAAGTATTACAGAAATGCAAATAGATTTAGGAGATGAGAGTTTGGTTTTTATGGTTCTTTATGGACCTATTGAGACTGACGCAAGAGTTTTGAAAAGTATTTATGTCTTAAATGAGATGAACATCCCCAATGTATTGTTCTCATGTAATAGTAATACAAATTTTTGTAGTCCGAGTTCAAAACACATAAATTTTATCTATCATATGAAAGGGCCTTTATGTCTGTTGCGTTTTCACTATGATGTTGTTAAATCTTTATTTAAATACAGGAATAATGTAAAATTCTTTTATATTCATGACTACCTTAACGTTTTTCTATGCCCCATTATAAGATTATTTTCAAGAAAGAGGATTCTATATGATGCGCATGAGCTAATGTTATATCATAAAAGAGATTGTATTACCATCAGAGAAAAGTTTTTTTATTTTCTAGAAAAAATATCAATACATAAGGCATCTATAGTCGTTGCAGCAAATGAAGAAAGAGAAAAATTGATGAGAAGACATTATAAACTGAAAACTACCACTAGTGTTATGAATATCTCTATACCGCGCGAGGGTAATTTAAGCTGTTCAAAAAAGGGAAAAATAATTGTCTATCAAGGGACGCTCATGGAATCAAGAAATTTGTCATTTTTTATTAAAAGTCATTTGCTTCTTGACAATGATGTGAAATTAAAAATTATAGGTGGCGGACCTGATATTGAATATTACAAGAAATTGGTTTCTGAATACAAATTGGAAGATAGAGTGATGATTACAGGTAGATTATCAAATGAGCAAATGATGAAAGAGAGTGCGGAATGTATGATCGGTATTATTAGTTACCCTTTTACTGATTTAAATAACATCTACTGCTCTCCTAATAAAATATTTGAATATGCATCATTAAGAATGCCTATAATATCTACATCGCAACCTTTTTTAAGAGAATGTGTCACAAAATATCATATAGGTGAGTGCATCGAAATAAATGCTAAACCACAAGAATATGCTTCCAAAGTAAACGAAATTTTTAATAATTATTCATCTTACTGTTTGAACTTTTGTGACTTCTTGGATGCATTTAGTTATGACAAGGAAACAAATAAATTAAAACGAGCTATAGGTGATATTATGATTAATTCTAGGGCATGAAATGTTTACTCGATAATATTATTTTCTCTCTTCAAAAGAGTGGTGGAGCGTCAGTAGTGTGGTATGAACTGATTTCTAGATTATTGTCTGATCATGATTGCGATTTGCATTTTATTGAGTACTGTAATGCCAATCAAAATATCTTCAGAAGACGACTTAATATCCCATGTGGTTTATTAACAGTAAGTAATGACTCACTTTTAAAGGTTGCAAGGTATATTAATGTGCGCTCTAAATATAAAGAAAGACATATATTTCATTCTTCCCACTATAGGATTGATACCAATCCTAGTGCTTTTAATATTACGACTGTGCATGACTTTGTGTATGAGTATTATATGCATGGACTGCAAAGAACCGTTCATTCTTGTCAAAAATGGGGTGCAATAAAACACTCTGATGCTATTATATGCGTTTCTGAAAGTACTAGAAGCGATATGTGTAAATTCATAAGAAATCTTGATGAGTCTAAGATATTCGTTGTTTATAATGGTGTCGATCCCGCTTTCCACGTGATTGACCATGCTGCATTTTCTTTAAATATTCCATTTGAGACGGAGGAGTATATTCTTTACATTGGCAGCCGTCGTGTTCCTTACAAGAATTTTGATGTGGCCTTACGTGTGTGTGCACAACTTAAAATGCCTTTAATAATGGTTGGAGGTGAAGAACTTTCGTCGGACGAGAAGAAAAAAATTGAATTATACTTGGAGCACAATAAATATGTTTTGTATCGAGGCCTTTCACAACCATTACTTAATGAGTTGTACTGTAGAGCTTTCGCATTGTTATACCCTTCTCTTTACGAGGGGTTCGGCATTCCTGTGCTTGAAGCACAGCGTTCTGGCTGTCCGGTAATCGCCTGTAAAAGGTCTTCAATCCCAGAGGTAATGGGTGAATCCGATTACTGTCTTAATGATGCTAATGCAAGTGCCTTTTGCGAGGCTGTCCAGTATTTAAAAAATCATTATGGGGAAAGAGACAAAGAGAAAAAAAGAGGAAGAAACAATTCTTTATTATTTTCGTGGGATAGTGCTTACGAAAAAATAATTAGTATTTATAAGCAGGTCTTAAATAACGTATGAGAGTTAATAAATATCCTTGGTGGAAGATGCCATATATTGTTTGGTGCCTAGTGTTAACTAAAGTTTTATTTCCAAGGGCAAGATTTGTTCGAATGCCCATTGATATTAGGTGCAGAAAGTATATGCATATAGGTCATAGTCTTACTACAGGACGTTGCTGTAGAATTGAGTGTGGCCCTGAAAAAAGAGCATTGGGAGAATATAAATTGTTTATTGGTAATAATGTGCAATTTAATGACTATGTACATATATCTGCGTGGAATAAGGTAGTTATAGGAGATGATGTGTTATTGGCAAGTAAGATATATATTTCGGATGTATCACATGGTTGTTTTGGCGATAAAATTCCATATGAGATAGAATTACCTCCAATTAAACAACCTCTTAATATGAGTGAGGTTGTAATTGGAAATAATACATGGATAGGCGAATCGGTAAGTATATTGCCTGGTGTGCATATTGGAAGATGCTGTATAATAGGTGCTAATTCATTGGTAAACAAAGATATCCCTGATTATTGTATCGCTGCGGGAATCCCGGCAAAAATTATAAAGACTTTCAATCTTGAGACTAAGAAGTGGCAGCAAGTCAAAAGAATTAAATGAATTTATATTATGAAAATTTTGGTAACAGGAGCTAATGGATACATTGGTAGTCATGTAGTAAGACTCCTATTGGACAGAGGAGAAGATGTTATAGCGTGCGATGTGTCTTCAGATAGAATTGACAAAAGAGCGAGTTATTGTAATCTAAACATCCTTAATAGTTCATGTTTTACAAATCCGGATATTTTTGGTACCCCTGATGTATGTTTACATTTAGCATGGAGAGATGGATTTAATCATGACTCTGACAAGCATTTATTAGATCTTTCTATTCATTATAATTTTTTAACCCATCTGATGTCTAACGGTCTTAAGCAATTAGTTGTTATGGGGACCATGCATGAGGTGGGTTATTACGAAGGGATGATTGATGAAAACACTCCTTGTAATCCATTGTCAATGTACGGCATTGCAAAAGATGCATTAAGAAGGAGTATCTCACTTTATGCTAGTAAAACGCAATGTGTTTTACAGTGGCTAAGGGGTTTTTATATATATGGCGACGATCTGATGAATCACTCTATTTTTACAAAGTTAATTGAGGCAGATAGGCGCGGAGAAAAAGAATTCCCCTTCAATTCTGGCAAGAATAAGTATGATTTCATACATATAAATGATTTAGTGAATCAGATTGTGCTTGTATTATCCCAGAAAGATGTAAGTGGCGTAATCAATTGTTGCTCAGGAATTCCTGTGCGTCTAGCCGATAAAACTGAGAGTTTTATTGAGGAAAATAACTTACATGTCAAATTGAAGTATGGAGCTTTCCCTGATAGGCCATATGATTCTCCTTGTATCTACGGAGATGCGAGTAAAATCAATCAAATTATTTCTAGATCTAGATAATCACTTTTTATGAAGAGCATATTGGTAACTGGAGGCGCTGGGTTTATTGGTTCAAAACTGTGTTTGGCACTCTTAAAGAGAGGATATGCTGTTAAGGTATTAGATTGCCTTTTATCTCAAGTGCATGGAAATAATCCGGATGAGACATCACCCCTTTATAATTCGATAAAGAATAAAGTTGAGTTCATTAAGGGAAATGTTACCTCTAGGCGTGATATGGTAAATGCAATTGAGGACATTGATTGTGTTGTTCATCTTGCGGCTGAGACCGGGACTGGTCAATCTATGTATGAAATAGAGAAGTATGTTTCTACTAACATTTTAGGAACAGCTATTTTACTTGATATATTGACAAATACAAAGACTACTGTTAAGAGAGTGCTGGTCGCAGAATCTAGAGCTATTTATGGTGAAGGGCGCTATTTTAGTGATGAACTTAATTCATTCGTATACCCTGAACAACGATCTAATAGTGATATGCGGAATGGAGATTTTGAAGTTAAATATCCAGGATGCAAACAAAATTTGACATTAGTATCTACTCCTGAAAGTTCATTATTACATCCTACATCTGTTTACGGAATTACTAAACAGGTCGAAGGTCAGTTAGTGCACACTATTTGTCCAGCTATTGGTATAGAAGATGTATCAGTGAGATACCAAAATGTATATGGCCCTGGGCAATCGCTTTCAAATCCATATACTGGAATTCTGTCTATATTCTCGACAAGAATCAAGAATGGAAATGGAATTAATGTGTTTGAAGATGGTAAAGAAACAAGAGATTTTGTATATATTGATGATGTAGTTGATGCTACAATTCTATGTATAGAAAAAAGTGAAGCTGTTGGAAGATCATTTAACATAGGCAGTGGTATTGCAACAGATGTATTTACAATTGCTAAAACTTTGGTTGCAAATTACCACATTAATGTTCCGATAAAGATTACTGGTAATTATAGAATTGGAGATATTCGCCATAATTATGCCGATATTAGTCTTGCACACGATTTATTAGGATTTAAACCAAAATGGTCATTTGAAGATGGAATTCATGAATTTTGCAAGTGGGTTGATAATCAGGAAATAAAAGAAGATAATTACAACAAATCTATTAGCGAAATGAAAAGCAAAGGGTTATATAGATAATTATCGTTCAGATTTTTACTATGGGGAAAGGCAATGTTTTATTATTTTGTCCTGAATTTTACAATTTTAGGGATGAGATATCTAATCAACTAAGAGAAATTGGGTACAATGTTGATGCATATGATGAGCGTCCAGCAAATAATTTTATAGTCAAGGCATTAATAAGGATAAATAGGATTTTTTTAGATTCCTATATAAAGTCTTATTATGAGAGAATAATAAAGACTACTAAGGATAATGACTATCGGTATATTATTATTATTAAAGGAGAATCAGTTGCGATTGAGTCGTTAACCAAATTGAAAAGGTATCACAAGGTTGCAAAATTTATCTTGTACTTGTGGGACTCAGTAAAAAATGACGCCAATGCCTTAAAAATATATACTTTTTTTGATAAAGTTTTATCTTTTGATAGGGTTGACTGCGCAAATCTAAAATTTGATTTTTTGCCATTGTTTTATACCAAAGAGTATGAAAATATTCCTATGCTCCCTGACGTCTCCCATGTGAATAGTGATTTGATCTTTATTGGCACGATTCATAGTGATAGATACATCTTTCTGTCTAAAATAAAGTCGCAGGCTATAGATCATGGATTTAAATGTACTTTAATAATGGTATTCCAAAGTAAGATGTTGTTCTTTAAGATGAAATTCTTTGACCACCTTCTGCCGAAGGCTAAAATGCGTGATTTTTTATTTAATAAAATTCCTAGGACAAGCGTAATAGAGTTACTTAGTAAAAGTAGAGTGGTAGTAGATGTTCAACATCCTCTTCAATTAGGTCTCACAATAAGAACTATAGAAACATTGGGTGCGAATAGGAAACTGATTACAACTAATAGTGACATTGTTAATTATGATTTCTATAAATCCGCTAATATATGTGTCGTAGATAGGTGTAATCCGATAATCCCTTCAGATTTTGTGACATCAGAATACGAAGATCTGCCTGCAACTATTTATAAAAAATACTCAATTAGTTCTTGGGTAAATTCTCTTATAAGTTGATTTTTTATTTAGAAAATTAAAATTCATTATTGTTGAAATATTTTAGTTGTGTATCCTTTAAAACTTAGCATAGTCCTTAGAACCCCAATCTGGGGAACAGAGAAGTGGCTTATTTCTGCTGTTCATGGGAATGAATCTATTGTACTAAAAGGCGAGTGTAAAGGGGTGTCATTGCAAGAGCTTGTAAATGATTCCGGTCCAGATTTGCTAGGCAAGTATGTATACAAGAAATGGCACGGAAAATTTCCTTTGCTTGTTAAATTGATAGATGCAAAAAAAGACTTAAGTATACAAGTCCATCCAGATGATGCTATTGCTCTTAAAAGACATAACTGTTTAGGCAAGAGTGAAATGTGGTATATCTTAGGGATTGAAAAAGGTGCAAAACTTATCTCTGGTTTTAAGAATGAAATAACTTCTGATGAATATGTAAATCTAGTGGCAGAAAATAAATTAGTGGATGTATTAAATATTTGTTCGGCAAAGCAAGGTGATATCTACTACATTCCCGCCGGAAGGGTTCATTCAATTTGTGGAGGGTGCTTCCTACTAGAAATTCAAGAAAGTTCTGATATAACATATAGAATTTACGATTATGGAAGATTGGGGGCAGATGGGAAACCCCGCAAACTGCATACAGAACTTGCAAAGCATACTATTGATTATAAGGTGGTTGAAAAACCGGAAGGTAAATTTATAGGTCAGGGTTTTAAAGATAACCCAAATGCGTTAGTACACTCCAAAGAATTTTGTGTAGATCAAATAGATATTGAAAGTGAGTATATCTTGAATTTAGAAGATTGTTTTTCAATCATAGTTTGTACAGAAGGGGAAATGAGAGTATTATATAATACCAAGTCTTCCGTAAAACTTGCCAAATTTGAGTCTGTTCTAATACCAGCTAAGTTGGGTTCAGTGCTAATAAGTGGGAAAGGTGAATTCATTAGGGCATGGGTTTCACCTTCCTATCGTTACCTATAAAATATGAAATTCTATTATGCAACTAATCGATAAACCACTCATAGACAAAGTCTCCGCAGCAGCAGCTGCATCGCCACGACTAAGGATGAACCACAACTTCCATGAATCGCCAGACTCAAAATCTCAGCGCCTTCTAAATGCGCTGGAACCAGGGACGATAATGCCAATACACAGACATCCGTATACTTCTGAAACATACGTGCTTCTGCGTGGCAAGCTAAAAGTGATGTTCTATAATTCTAATAAGGAGATGACAGAAAGCGCTGTACTTGAACCGATTGCCAGAGTCTATGGCGTAAATATCCCTGCCGGTCAATGGCACTCATTGGAAGTTTTGGAGCACGGAACGGTGATTTTTGAGGCCAAGGATGGACCGTATATGCCGCTTGGGGGAAAAGATATGCTTGAATAATGTGGTACACCTACTTCATAATCTTTGCACTCTTAATTGCCTGTGAACTAATCTATTTCAAAATCGCAGACAAATTCAACATCATCGATAAACCCAATGAGCGTTCATCCCACAAAAAAACCACAATACGCGGAGGCGGAATAATATTCCCTGTCGCGACCATACAATATTTTCTCTTTTTCCATTTTGAATACCCTTGGTTTCTTCTTGGGCTGCTGATGATTTCAACAATCAGCTTCATGGATGATATTCATTCAACTCCCGACGGCGTAAGACTTGCGGTACAATTTATCGCCATGCTGCTGATGTTTTATCAGCTTGGAATGTTTGGCGGATTCCCGTGGTGGTATATAATTATTGCGCTGATTATCTGTACAGGGCTGATTAACGCATATAATTTTATGGATGGAATTAATGGAATTACAGCAGGTTACAGCCTTGCCGTTTTGATTCCGTTGCTGATAGTTTGTATGTGTACCGGAGTTGGGCAGTACATTGAGCCGGCATTCATTATTGTTATAATTCTTGCTGCGTTGATATTTGGCTATTTCAATTATAGGCGTGTGGCGAAATGCTTTGCGGGTGATATCGGCAGTGTATCAATGGCTTTCATAATTACGTTTATTGTTGGCAAGTTGATTCTTGCGACTGGCGATTTGAGTTACTTGGTGCTGCTTGCGGTTTACGGAGTGGATTCTATTTTGACGATTGTGCACAGATTGATGTTGCATGAGAATATTTTCCGTGCGCATAGGAAGCACATGTATCAGCTGATGGCCAATGAATTAGGGATGTCCCATGTGCTGGTTTCTACGATTTATTCTATGGTGCAGTTGGGTATTTCTTTGGTGTTTGTGTGGTTAGGGGTTGTTGGAGTAGGTGGTGTAGGTGCAGGTGCCGGGGTTGGCGGCGCTGGTGTCTGTGCAGGCGGTGGTGGTGTTGGTGTTGGTGGTAGCAGTGCGGGCGCTGGTGGTGGCGGTGTTGTTGGTATTAGTGGTGGTGCAGGCGCTGTGGTTGACGGTGTGGGTGCTGTTGGTGGTTTTGGCGGTACGCTTGGGTTTAGGTATGGCTACTTGTGCGGAGTAGTACTTGTGTTATGCCTTGTATATGTGCTGTTTATGAAGAAGAATTACTGGAGGCATGAGGAGACGCTGAGGAAGATTGCGGAGGGGGAGGCGGTTGTTGGGGGGATTGCTGAGGGGGAGGCGATTGCTGAAGAGGATTGCTGAGGTGAAGTGGGGTGCTGAAGAGGATTGCTGAGGGTGCGAGAGTGATAGCTGATGTGGAGAACAAGGGAGTCGAACCAAAATAGCGGTGCGGAGAGATAGGGACTCGAACCTTATTACAAAAATAGAAACTCCTGGTGGTTTTGTGCTGCCGGGAGTTTTTTATTGCGCTGCTCCTCAGAGTTAGTGCTGCGGCTCTTTAACGAGTCCCTGGCATGGGCACATGCATGTTGTGTTGTGGCATAATTTTGAAAAACAACCTGATTATCAAATAGTTATATAATGTCGCTCAGCGTTGCTTTTGCGCTGGGTGTTTTTTGTATATGCTTGATTGTCTGTTAGTTTTGTAAAGTCCAGCCTGACATTTGTTAATATTTTTTTTACCTAGCGATGCTTTACAATGTCCTGTTTTTCAATGCTTTTTGCAAAGTTGTGGCACAACTTTATTTTTGGTTTTAAGTGCGCTGCCCAGAGGTTGCTCTGCAGTTCTTTAACGAGTTATTATTATTCATGTGCACTTTCCTAGAGTTTCCAGCAAGCGCAATTGCACGCACAAAGCCGCCAGATGAGGTGGGTTGGGAGTATGGCTCTAGAACGGGGAGGATGGGGCTGTGGGGATTTAAAACAGTATGCTCTAAATTAGCCAATACTAAATATCAAGAAGTTGTGACAATCTGTTGAGAATATTGTTAAATTTAAATAACATTTCGAATTGTCGGGGGCTGAGGCTAGTTAAGGTAGCTACTGCCTGAAAGTAGGAATTAGAAAGGATTATTTAAATTTTTAATAATGTGCATATGGGAACAGGTCAAGGAAAAAAATTCACAGTGAAACGGAGAGAAGAATTTTGGAAATGTCTAGAGTCTGTTTTCAACTTGGGAAAAAGATCTAAAAATGTTAATAAATATCAATATTTTGATTTTATTTACGCCGGTTTGAACTTGAGAGTTGACGTATATGTGAAAGAACAGTGTGCTATTAAATATGGCGGAGTGGTATTGGTATCTTTTAATACAGAGACGTTTAAAAATTCTGGAATATATAAATCTAATGGCAGAACTCCAATTGTAAATATGAATAGTGTGGACAAGAGAATCTTTTTTTCAAAAAAAATAGACTTATGTGAGTCCAACAATTGGAATGAAGCTATAACTTGGATACGTTCTGTAGTTATGAATATTGTGTTTCTCAATAAAGTAGTTAGTGAGACAATTTAAGCAATCGCAAGAAGTGAACGACAAAACTAGACTTGTAAAAACCATATATTGAGTATTGACATTGAACTAATTTCCTATGATGCTTTCTAACGTCCTATTACTTGATAGACTATATGTTTAAATTCTTTTGTTAAAGTTCCTCAGGAAGGTAAAGGAACATATGATTTTTGAAATGCAATTTAAGATTTGAAGTAGTGATTAATTTACTTCTTTGCTGGGTATAATTAAATTAAATTAAATTAAATTAAATTATAGTATAGTATAGTATAGTGGCTAACATAGCTATTATTACTGATTTTAGGAATATACTGGGTGTGCATAAACGTAAATTGATAAACCAATGTTTAAAAAAGTTATACAGAGAGCATCTGGACGTATTAATCGTAAGGATTTTATTAAACTCACGAAGTTGTGTAGAAAATATGATTGGCTACAGGATCGTTCAGATGCTTTGGCTGAATTATGGAATTATGCCGATAAAAAAAATAATAAATTACTCATAGAATTTCTTATAAAGAATTTTTTATTTGTTAATGGCAGGAATTATGCAAACTCTTGTAGATTGATCGCCAATCATATTGAAAATAAATGGAATTTATCACCTAGTAATACAATAATTGCATCAATATGTATAAATAGCTCGCCTGATGGTTCACAACGTCTAATTCAAAGCCTTAAAAATAAATTCTCCACATATTGGTCAGAGGAGGGTATTTTTATTAACTGCTTACCTGAAGCGGTAAAAAGAATAAAGAGTAATTCAAATATTGTATTATTGGATGATTTTCTGGGTACAGGACGTACCTTGAATAGTAGACTAGACTATTTGAAGTATCGAATTAATAAAGAACAAATTTTGAATGTTAATATTTATTTTATTGCTCTAGCTGCCATGAATTTTTCTAAGAGTTTTCTAGACAATCTTGATGTAAAATATTATTCTTCATTTTGGTTATACAAAGGAATCAGCGAACTATTAGATGAGCCGAAAAGAGCCCAAGCTCTTTATGATATGGGTGAACTAGAAAAAAAACTAGCTCCAAAGGAAAGGAGAAAAACCCTTCCCAACTTAGGTTATGGTCAGTCAGAAAGTTTATTTGCAATTGATGATGATAATATCCCAACAAATGTATTTCCTGTCTTTTGGTGGCCCAGACTTGCAGATGGCCATTATAGGAAAACGTTATTTCATAGGTTATGAAAATTAATATGTATAGTGAAGACGTTGAACTTCTTAAGGAATTATTCCCTGATCATAGTGTGCATTTTTTTAAAATGCATGAAAAATATAAATTATCTCCTGGTCAACTTGGTCGAACAATAAACAAATTTGAAAAATTAAAATTTATTAAAGTTAATGGCAGTGAGATTAAATTAAGTAAATTTGGACGTAATTGGATTTTTCAAAATAGGCGTAGTATTTATTTGAATAATAGCTGCAGGTACTGGAAAGATATCCCATCCAATATGCTACTTCAGAAGCCAAAAAAAATGCATATTTGTATGAGTGATTTTTTTAGTAACACTACTGAAATAACAAGATTTTTAGAGGATGGAAAATGAAACTAGCACGTTGAGGTGTATTCGCCTCTTTGATTGACGCTACCGTTAACCCACAGTGATTTCATAAATGAAATCACCGTAGACCCTTGCGGGCCAACGGTAATCATTTATTTCTATAGAAATAAATGATTACTCGGAAATTTTTTCAATGAAAGTAGTTTTTCCATCCTCTTTTTATATTATGAATAATAAGCAAAGAGAAAAAGAATTAGCGTATTGGGAGAAAGTGACTTCTTGTTTCCCATTAAGTACTATTGTGCGCGATGAGATTCTTGCATATGCTAAGAGATTGATTAACAATAATACCGCTGTGATTTTTAGCTTAAGCCATCTTGCACTACTTTTAGGGATTAAAGTGGCTACGCTAAAAGGGCTTATTAATGCTACTTCTAGCTATTATTATAGCTTCAAAATTCCAAAGAAAAGTGGCGGATACAGGGAAATCTCAGCACCATACCCAGTGCTATTGTCTGTTCAGAAATGGATTTATAATAATATCCTAAATAAAATTAAACTAAATGATCATGCCAAAGGCTTCATTAAACGTATGTCTATAAAAGATAACGCAAGCATGCATTTAAACACCAGTCGCGTTTTAAAAATGGATATTAAAAACTTTTTCCCCTCAATACGATTGAATAGAGTAATGTCTGTTTTTTTAAACCTGGGTTATACAAATAAAATTGCATATTATTTATCAGCATTGTGTTGTTTAAATGAACGACTTCCTCAAGGTGCTGCTACAAGTCCTTGTTTAAGTAATATTATTGCAAAAAGATTAGATGCTAGATTGACAGGATTATCTACGATGCTTTCATTAAACTACACGAGGTACGCTGATGATTTAACTTTTTCTGGTGATATTTTGCCCCCAAAGTTTATTAAATATGTGACAAAAATCGTTAAAGAAGAGGGCTTTATAATTAATAGGTCAAAAACCCATCTGATAAGCAAAGGATGTCAAAAGATAATTACTGGAATATCTATTTCATCTGGTGTCCTTAAAATCCCAAGAGAAAAGAGAAGGGAGGTTAGGAAGGATATATATTATTTGTTAAAAAATGGCATTTTTGAGCATTTAAAACACAAACAGTCCTTTGATCCAATATATGTCGAGAGATTATTAGGATTTTTATTTTTCTGGAAATCAATAGAACCTAATAATAGTTTTGTTATATCTTCAATACAAAAATTGAAAAAGTACGCTGAACAATTAGACTCAACAACTTTTAGTGTATCATGATACTATTTTAATAGTCTTTTTGTTTTGGCTTAATCATATTAGACATTATTCAAGTTTGGCTTAATGGATAAATAGTTTTCAACATCAGAATAAAGCTGTATATTTATCCGTAACTTTTTGAATGATAGGATAATGTAAAAGATTAAAGTTGTGACGTCATTTTCTGAAAGATACTGGTATGTGAAGCCGTCTAATAAACTTATTAGAAAGAAAATTACAATAGAACTTAGAAATGCTATATGTAGTTGCTATGATAGGTTAAGAGTTAACTTACTAAATCTTAATATTTGCGTACTTAACGAACCATATTTTTATTTGGAGTGTTATTTGTGGACACATCTCCTAAATAAGAGGGAATCTGAGTTTTCTGATGTGAAGTCTTTTCATATAGTAGCAACTACATTAATTGAGGATAAGAATATTGTTTGGTATAAGAAACTCGATGTTATTGATAATACGTTGATGTATCTGTATTCAAGACTACATATGAATTCTCTGTTGAGTTCTCTGATGGTGCCTATTGTGAATTCATTTACTAAAGACTTGAATTCAGCGTTTGAGCGGTTGCATTTTGCGTATAGGATATTGAATGGGCAAGTTGTAGAAATCTCTTCTGAAGAGGAAATTAAGACAATAGAAACAGCAATGGAAAACTGTCGTGACAACATAAAAATGCATTTACGAAAAGCACTTGAGTTATATGCAAAACGGCCAAAACCAGATGCGCAAAATTCCATAAAAGACTCAATATCAGTAGTTGAGGCTTATTGCAGAGAAATAACAGGTGCTAAGTCATTGGGTACCGCACTAAATGCCTTGTCAGAAAAGGGAGTTGTGATTCCTAATGTTTTGAAGTCTGCTTTTGAAAAGTTGTATGGGTATACAAATGATGCTAAATTAGGAATTAGATATGCGTTAATGGATGCAGATGGGGAAGTATGCGCCGTCTGCTGAGGAGGCTTATTTTATGCTGGTTACGTGCAGTGCGTTTGTGAATTATTTGAGTGGAAAAGGGGGAAATAAATGATTAAACATCATATTATAAAATCTAATTAGCTATGTCAGGCTTTCTTATTTCTGCGCTATTTGATGCAATTATTGGCCAGTGTCTTTCCGTAACATCAAAATTCATATCTACTTATGTTGGAGACTCTTCAATTGAGGAATTACTGCAAAAAGCCTTTGTTAAGGCTTGCGGCAGGTATTCTCCAAACAAATCAATTGCGAAATATGAAGAGACTTGTCACTCTATTATGATTATAGATTCTTTTAAAAATGAATTAGCTTCTGGTGTTACAGATCCTAAGTTACAAAGTTCTAATAAACAATTATTATCTCTATTCAAAGAAGAAATTGAAAAAGATAATGAATTATTGAATTGGGTGAAAGCTAACGAGTATAAGTATAGTTTAGGAATATTAAATAAAATCAAGGACGAGTTAGGTGTAATTGCAAAGTCTATAGATGAGAATAATAAACTCCAGAGGCAAATCATTAGTACGTTAAATTCGGGTTTTGAAAATAAGATTAGCATTGTCTTTGATGACAAGTCCTTGTCGTTTAGTTCTATAAAACCAACATTCTCTTTTCGTAAAGATCTTGTGTCGCAACTATGTTCATTAATTCTTGAAGGAAATATTTTAGTGTTGTATGGGCAAAAATTAATAGGGAAATCTGTATTGTCATCATTAATTGCTAGTAAAGAGCAGTTTAAAGGTTATTCTGTAAAAAATATTAGTTTATTATATCTAAACAATATTAATATCATAAATATTCTGAAGGAAATTGTTAAAAATGAAGATAAAAATCTTATCGTTTTAGACGGTTTAGATGTCTCGCATAGGGCAGAATATGTAAATGAACTATTTGAATACATCGTTTCCATAAATTCTAAAAGTAAAAGATTTATTGTATGTGCAAATAATCAGTACAATACTTCATTAGTTAATTTCTTATCTGATTCAATTAATAATTACAAAGTTCCTCTTTTGACTAAAAATGAAACAGAGGAAATCCTTTTAAATTATGGATGTAAAGATTCAAAAATTATTGAGTTGATCTATTCTTTCTCAGGTGGTTTCCCTGTATTGGTTAATATATTATGTGAAGATTTAAAATCAACAGGATGGTCTAATGCTGCAAATGTGGCTATGACTCTTTTTTCGCATAAATATTCAGGCGAATTTTCGGATAAAATATCGTCAATAGTTAATGACTCTATACAAAGCGATGAAGCGAAGGAATTGTTATCAAGGTTATTGTTGGTTGGAAATAAGTTTGACAATGATATTATTGATGTTCTAGCTAATGTTTTACCGCCCATAAATAGATTTAAAGATTGCCTTGCAATGCTAATACCACAATGGGTTACTAGGTCTGATGGTGGTTTATATACTATTTCTGTCCTTCTTGATAAGGTCTGGCAACCTGGCTGTATAAAATCGGTTAGGATAAATTGTTATAGTGCTATTGCTGATTACTTATTAAGTAAAAAATATGTGAATATTGATGTTGCTGTGCAATGTGTCACATACTTATTAAATGCTGAAAGATATAATGATGCGGGTACTGTATTTATTAAATGTATTGAAGTTTACTACCAAAATAAAGACATAATGAAAGGTAGCATTATTCCTGCAATTTGGATAGACCTTGCATTGCCCGTTGAGATGGATTTGCATATTAGAGTGCATATACGCTTCTTGCAACTTGTTTATCTTGACTTGGATGTTATACGGAACAATTTTCTTCTTCAAGATCTTTTGAAGTTAACTCTTGAAATAACTAATTCGTTACCAATTAAGAAAATGTCATTGCTTTTTATTTCGACTAGATATATGTTGAATAATGATTATGATAAGGCTCAAATATGGAATCAAAAAGCTAATGATATTAGCATTGATATCAATGATCCATTTATAAAATCAATATCGGAAGAAAGTAAGGAATTATTATTCGAGACTCCTCTAGAAGAATTAGATTATTACTTAACTAAAATAACTAACACTGAGCAACTTAAGCAGTGGAATAAGATGTGTGACAACCTTGGAGTGACAAAAAAAGAAAAATATTCTAATTCAAGTTACCATATATCTGCATGTTGTGTTTTTACAAGTAATGTGTTATACGGAAAACTTGGAAAATATGGAGATAATCCTCCAGATTGGAAAGAAATTGTTGCGTATTTTACTGAATTGTTAAATTGCTGTGGTGATGGAATGGAGCATGCACTCAGGATGTCTTTATTGTGTGAAATCATTAAAATATCAGGAAGGTACAATAATGACCTAAATTATTCTATTATCTTATATAAGCAATATGTTGATAATGTTTCTAATGTTTATCAAAGGTTAATATTAAATAATGCTTTATCATCAGCGTATTATTTTAATGGACAATATAAAGATGCTATAGATATATTAGACGAAATAATTAGCTTGGCTAGTCCTAATGGATTACCTTACGCTTATCTTAGTGCATTACAACGGTTATCATTTTCATATTACCATGATAATAGATTAGATGATGCATTGGTGAGCATAAAAAAGACTAGGTTTATTTTGAATAGTAATCCAAGCCTGACCAGTCCTACTATTGTTAATTCTTTAGGGGAATTGTCAATTCTATTATGGGAAAAAGATGATAAGAGAGAGGCTATTTCCTGTTTATGTGATGCAACAGAACTTGCTTTTAAGATGTATGAGCTGGATGCTGAGTCTGTAATGCATAAAACGTTGCTCTCGAAGTTGTCCGTTTGTTCTTATACTTGGGATATGAATGTTACTGGACATATAGTAGATAGTTCAAAAATGCTACCATTCCCAGGTTTATTTATTGACTCTATATGTAAAGACTTTTATGATGAATTTAATGATGATAAATTGTTCGCCATTTTATATGAAACATACCATCTGACATCAATGTTTTTGGATGAAGAGAAGAGCTTGAAATGGGCATATTTACTAATTAAATATTTGAAATCTTGTAAAGATATTTCTCGATTGGCACCTATATGCTATTCTTTAATACCATTATTAATTTCCAAGAAAGATTTTGAATCTATTGAGTACATTACAATGATATCTAAATATTCGATAGATAGGGCTAATGACAGTAATCCAAAAATGAATTTTGATAGTGATGGTTATTACTTAAACCTGTGTATAATTCCGTTTTTTTTGCGTGCAAGAACTGAGATGCTTGAAGAGAATGGCTGTGATAAATATTATTTCTCTTGTATTAGTAAATCTTTGGAAAAATATTCGTGTTTTCTTGATAATAAAAGTCTATCTGAAGATGTTGCTAGTATATGCACTATTGATGACAAAAAGGATTTGTGTAACGAGAATTGCTTAAGAAATAAAAACAATGACTCAATTAGAATTTTATTTTGTATTGCTAATACTTTTACCAGTAACCCCAATAATAATTTTATGTGTTTATTAGAGCTATCTAAATATTTAAGGGATTTATATTATACGGCCTACGGTGAAAATGACTATGGATTGTTATACAATTTTATATTCGCAGTTTTTAAAGCCAATGTAAAAACTCATCCCAATTCATTTATGAAACTAGATTTTTTAAAAACAAAAGGTTTGTCACAATTATCAAATCTACACACTAACAAGGAAAAAATCATGTTTACATTACGGCTCTTTTATCATCATTTAATTCAACCTCCAGATTTAAGAATGGATGATGATACATGGCTGTTCTATTAAGCAAAAAACAACTTTGAGTCAAGTATTGTAGGAATTTTATTATCAATGATACTTATCGAAAATATAATTGCCACTTTTGTTGATTATGTTGTTTATTGTGCTACACTCAAGTCCCGTGAATTCTAATATACAGCATATTAGAATGATTTTAAGTTGGAGGTATGCTTCTATAAGTTCCTCTCCATCAAGAATCCTTTGATTTCCCTTTGGGGTGAAATAGTGTGAATAATAATTTCTAGTATCAACGATTTGTTGCACAGGTATGTCCATTTTATTTACTATGTCAATATATTTAAAACGGTTGATTAGATTCTTTAGTTCATTGGATAGCGAAATCCTTTCCCGTGAGATAAAGCGCTCATAATAGCCATCTAAGGCATATGCTATTGATGTAAAGTCTACACTTGAAAACTTATTAGACTCAGTCAGGCTGTCTACTAGGTGTGTCCTTATGGGAGCGATGGAACTACTTAATCGGAACCATTTCTTTATTACTTCTGGGAATCGTTCCTTTATTTGATCATATATAAATAAAAAGTTATGTGGACTTGCTAGTGGGGATTTCTCTTGGACATAAAAAAGCTGACAGATAGGAGAGCCTGTTCCTTTACACCTTGGCCGATCATAAAGGAATATATTAAAGGATTCAACTTTCAATAGGTTAGCTAACGATAGAAATTGTGAAAATAACTCGATGTCTCTCATAAAATCAAATAGGTTACACATAGTGCTTTTTACAACTGTCAAGTCGGTAGATTGGTTCAATATGACTTGTAGCCCATAGTTATTAAAATTCCATACCGTACCACTACCTAACTCAATTGTTGTTTTTTCATCCAGTTCTACTGAACATATAGATTCCTTTGAGTCGGCATCTATTGTTTCTACACCGAATCCATCAACTTCCTTGCCGTCCCTCATTGGAATCGTTATGTTTATTAATTTTGGTCTGCACCAAAAATCTAAGTTTTTAATTTGAACTCTGGCTCTACAGAATTGTAATTCAGATATACTAGGTACTAATTTACCGGTAACAATATATGTTGGTTTATATATTGAAGAAACGAAACTACATGACGAGTGCTTTGTAAATGTTTTTGTTGTGCAATTAATTAAAGAAATATTCCCTCCAGCATCTATGTCCCCAAGTATTATTTCATACATCCAATTATTTTTTATTTTTTTAATTTGAGGTATTTTATCATCAAAGTCTCCAAAAAGTTCTAGTGTTATTTCTTTGTTTGCAATAAATGATAGTATGCCAGGTATCCTATCGTTTCCATTATTTGGAAGATACCAAAATCCCCTACATGTAAAGTCGGTTTTTAAGTTTAATTTATCCATAATTGTTCAACAATAATTCCTTAAATATTAACGGTGTAACCTATATTTGACAAGCGTGTTTTATGAATATTGTCTTTTCTGATTGCAAGTTAAGCACATTGCTTGGCATTGTGGTGAACATTTTTTCAACAGTGATTTATAACTGTTTGTGACCTAAGAATATTATTGTGCCAAGAGTTGTTTTTTTTACATAAATTTGCATTACTTTCGAAAATTCTATGATTGTAAAATATAATATTTCAAGACTTGATTATGTCTTATCATTGTTTGGTATGACTAGAGGAGAGCTTTTGAATAAGATAAATGAGGGACATAAAAACATTCTTTCAGAGAAAGATGTTTTTACTCCTAATATCGATCTTAGTTTGCTTAGGAGGATTGATAAAGTATTCAAAAAAGGTGTTAATTTTTATCTTGACCCGGTAAATATTGAGAAGTCTAATGGGGCTAGTATATTTTTTAGAAAGCAAGTTTTTGCCGAGAAACCTAATTTTGGAGCCAGAGAGGTAATAAACAGGTATGAGGATTTAAAATTTTCGTTATCTGCTATTTCTGACATGTCTAATGTTAGAATAGTGAGACGTCTTAAAATGTTTAGTCTTAAAGATGATCCTAAAGAAGTTGTCTCTATTGTTAGACCGTTGCTATATCCAGCTTTCTCCAGTAGGTTACGTGATTTTCTTAAATCTTTAATTGGGAGATTAGCCGAATATAATGTCCTTGTTTTCGAGTTTATTGAAACTTGGAACAAGAAAGATAGAGCTAACATTGATGGGTTATTTCTTAACCCTAACATTATAGTATTAAAACGTACTGAGCATTATAGGAGAGAAATTTTTACGCTTGCTCATGAGCTTGGGCACTATTTGATCAATTCTGAAGAAATTGACAGCCTTGATGATGATAAGATATTTCTTGATAAATCAAAAATTGAAAAGTGGTGTAATGATTTTGCCTTTTTCTTTTTGGTAGGGGACCTTTCCTCCAATCTCGATACACTAACAAAAGCTTGCGAAACAAATGATTATCACCATACTGAAGTTGAATGCATTTCCAATAAAACCAATTTGAGTAAACTTGCAATTTTTACTAGATTGCTTTCCTTGGGGAAAATTTCTAGAATGGATTATACTAAGGTCAGGGATGATATTTTGGAAAGTATTCAGCGATTTGAAGACGATAAAAAAGAAAAATATAAAGAATCTGATTCTAAGGGTGGTTCTGCCCCAAGACCAATACTTTCACCGCTTTTTATTTCTACGCTGCAAAATGCTTTTTATAGCGGAGTTATTAACGAGTATGAATTCTGCAATACACTGAAAATAAGTGCTAAAGAGCTTGATAGATATTTGCTATGAAGTATATAATTGACACATCATCGTTAATATCTTTAGTGCGATATTATTTGCCGTTTGATAAAGATGACAAGTTATTTAACCATATCAAAAACATGGTGGAGGTTGGTCAAATTATAGTGATTGATAAGGTTGTGAGAGAATGCGGATATGTTAGTAGGGGGATTGTTGTAAATATGATGCCCTTTATTTGTTTGAAAAAGTCAATTAACACTAGTGATGTAGTGGCATTGCAACCAAAAAGGAACTTTAACTTAGTAAATAATCAATTTTGCAGGAAATCTTTGCTGAAAAACGCATCTCCAGAAGATATTGTTAAGTATGAACAGAATAAGAAACGTTTCACGGATATTGAAGCAGATTTGAGTATTGTATTATTAGCTGAAAAACTTGCTGGAAGAAATACTTTGACTCCTGATGATATTACTGTAGTGTCTGAGGAAACTCGTTATGATAGCGACAATAAGTATTTTAAAAAAATTCCTGAAATGTGTGAAATATTGAACATTCCTTGTTCAACCGTGTCTGAATTCCTTAAAGAAATTAATCCTTCATCCACCTTTGTTTTTTAATTTGCATGCTCGCTCTGCTTGCATGCAAGAGCGGTGCGGCACAAGTGCACCGCACCGCCTAGTGGTCTACGCGGCTGCCGCCGCGAGGAATGCACGCTCCCTTCGGTCGCGGGCAAAAATACGCTACGCGCATTTTTGCCTTGTTATTTTTTCCGAAGATGAATTCTCCAAAGATTTTTTCCAAAAATAATTTTTCTATGATGATTGTGCTGACCTCCAATTTTGTGAGCCCATCCCAATGAATAGGGATGTTTAATTTTTGGAGAGGGCGGCATTCCGATGAAATTTATCTGAAGTTTATTAAGCGTTGAATTTTTTATATACAAAAATGTGTTACCTTTGCGGCCAATAGGTAGTCTTCGGGGCAGGGTGTAATTCCCTACCGGCGGTTAAAGTCCGCGACTTCTCTTAGGGCGGTTGTTGTGTGCAATGTGCTGGTTTTAAGGGAACTGAATCGGTGAGATTCCGATACCGACGGTAAAGTCCGGATGGTAGAAGATACTTAATGCGGGATTTGTATCCTGCTGAATTACGTTTAGATGCCCCGGGTTTTACTTGGGGCATTTTTTATGGATACGCAGGATATTTTTTATATGAAAAGAGCCATAAGCTTGGCCTCTAACGGATTAGGATGGGTTAATTCAAATCCTCTTGTTGGAGCTGTGGTGGTCAAAAATAATCACATTATTGGTGAGGGTTGGCATGAGCGTTTTGGAGAACCTCATGCGGAACGCAACGCTTTAAAAAATTGTACGGAAGATGCGCGGGGTGCAGATTTGTATGTCACGCTTGAGCCGTGCTGTCATTTCGGTAAAACTCCCCCATGCACGGAAGCCGTTATCGGTTACGGAATTAGGAGAGTGTTTGTTGGCATTGAAGACCCTAATCCTCTTGTGGCCGGCAAGGGAATTTCAATATTAAGAGAGGCCGGAATTGAGGTCAATGTGGGCATCTGTCGCGATGAAATAATTAAGCAAAATAGAATTTTTTTGAAGTATATCACGACAGGTCTTCCCTGGGTGATGCTGAAATATGCAATGACTCTGGATGGCAAGATTGCCTCTTATCTGGGTGATTCTAAATGGGTTACCGGAGAGATTGCAAGGAATATGGTGCATCATTTGAGGGCTGAGAATATGGCGGTTGCTCTTGGAATTGGAAGTGTGAGGGTGGATAACCCGCTGCTTAACTGCAGGTTAGAAGGCCCTTTCAGACAACCTATTAGGATTATTGTGGATAGCAAAGCATCAATTGCGGAGTGTATAATTTCTTCTGAGACTGCCGGTAATAAGCTGATTTACACTGCAAAACAATACAGGACAATTGTGGTCCATACTCCGGTAGCGTCTGCCGAGCGGTTGGCCGCTTTGAGAGATGCAGGGGTTGAGACGCTGTTGTGCAATAATGTTAATGGAGATGGCTGCGGATATGTTGGTGAGGCCGGGCATATTGGAAAGTTCGGTCATGACGGTGTACCTGAGAGGAGAGTGGATGTTAAGGATATGTTGTTGAAAATTGGGAAGTTAGGAATTGATTCTGTGATTGTTGAGGGTGGCGGAAATTTAAATGCTTCTTTGATTGAGTGCGGTTGTGTTGATGAAGTGATTGCGTTTGTGGCGCCTAAGATTATTGGTGGGCATGATGCGGTTTCTCCCGTTGAAGGTGTTGGTATTGATTTGATGAGTAATGCGTTACAACTGCGTGATGTTGTGTCTGATGTAGTTGGGGAAGATTTTTATATAAGAGGAATTGTGAAAAAATAAAGTCAAAATAAGTTATGTGAGATTTTGATGAAGTTGCGATGTAATAATATTGAAGTTCCAATATGTTGAATTATAGGTTTTTGAGATATGTTTACGGGAGTTGTTGAAGAAATTGGGAGAGTGGTTTCTGTCCGGCGTGAGAGCGCAGGGTGTAAAATAAAAATTGCTGTAGAGCCGTTGACTGTTAATTGTAAAGCCTCTGAAAATCTTGCGTTGCATGGTTTGAGAATTGGGGATAGTATTGCGGTAAATGGTGTGTGTCTGACTGTTACGGATTTTGATGATTGCAGTTTTTGTGCAGATGTGATGCCGGAGACTTTACGCAGCAGCACTCTTGGTGCGTTGAAGTTTAATGATGCGGTGAATCTTGAGCGGGCGTTGCTTGTTGTCGGAATGCTTGACGGTCAGATAGATGAACGTACAAATGTGCAGACTTCCGGCCGTCTTAACGGTCATATTGTTACGGGGCATATTGACGGGACGGGAGTTATTGCATCAATGAGAGAGGAGGGGAATGCAGTTATTGTTTCTGTCCGGGTAACAGCTGAAATCCTTAAGTATATTGTTATGAAGGGTTCTGTTGCTCTTGATGGTATAAGTCTTACCGTCAGCAAGTTGCAAGAGAATGAATTTTCAGTTTCTCTGATTCCGGAAACCAGGCGCCGTAC
>Ga0183095_10885_pt1 | contig 47891 bp, 36 predicted proteins | sample BioMet4_FD_130346 | JGI IMG/M metagenome (GOLD analysis project Ga0183095, IMG submission 130346) | Microbial communities from bioreactor (seeded with sewage sludge) at LBNL, California, USA - Biofuel metagenome 4 (v2) (version 3) | ecosystem: Engineered > Bioreactor > Anaerobic > Unclassified ...
CAAATCATACTACTTGCTGTCTCCACTCTGATGATTGCTGAGCTGAACAATGCCAATTCCCTTATTCGCATCTATAGTCGCACGGTCTCATCATCGTTCTTAATAATGACACTGATGGCAATATTTCTCCTGCCGTCAAACAAGGTAGCCGTCACACAGCTTACTGTCATTTGTTTTTTTCTTTTTTTATTTAGAGCTTATCAGAATTCGTCAGCTACGGGATGGGTGTTCTACGCATTTTGTTCCTTAGGCATTACCAGTATCGTCTTCGTGCAAGTACTCTTCTTCATGCCTATATTGTGGATTCTCATGGCCACAAATGTATTGGCTTTCAGTGCAAGAACATTCTTTGCGTCCATCCTTGGAGTCATAGCACCCTATTGGTTCGTCGGAGCTTATATGTTTTTCACTAACGACCTTGACTTCTTACCTCGACATTTCATAGAATTAGCACAATTAGGCCCAGTCTTCGATCTATCGATTTTAGACGAACACCGTCTCATTACGGGAGCTTTTATTCTGCTTTTAGCCATTATCGGAAGTGTTCACTTCTGGATTTATAGCTATCTGGACAAGATTCGAACACGCATGATTTACGAAATCTTGATAATCCTCGATGCCTGCTGTTTCGTCTTCATTGTACTACAACCACAGCATTTCGACGTTCTGTTAGCAATGAATATCTTAATCACTGCTCCAATTATTGGACACTATTTGGCGCTTTCCCATACCAAAGTGTCTAACATTTGTTTCTTCATAATCATTGCTTTGGCATTGCTCATCACCGTTTATAATCTATGGATTCCATCACCGATCTTCTCCTAAACTATGGCTATTGGGGGATGCTTATTTCCGCTTTCTTAGCTGGAAGTATCCTACCCTTCAGCAGTGAGGCTATTCTTTTAGGACTACAAGCCGCCGGTTTGCACCCCGTTGCACTCGTCGTCTATGCCACTGTTGGTAATGTGCTTGGGTCCATGTTCAACTATTTCATTGGTAGTCTCGGTCGTATCGAGTGGATAGAAAAGTATCTCGGCGTTAAGAAAGATAAGTTGGATAAGGCTCAAAAATTCTTAAATGGGCGCGGTGCATTAATGGGATTTTTCTCCTTTATCCCTGTCATTGGTGATCCTCTCACCATTGTTCTTGGTTTGATGAAGTCAAACGTGATTCTCACATTGATCAGTATAACCATTGGAAAAGGACTACGCTATGCCCTATTGGCTTATGGAGTCCATTTCTTCTTTTAATTCTCATAGGTTGTATATTCCTTAAGCTCTCGCAATAATACCAAGCTACATACCCAGCAAAGTATTTTTCATTTCAAGTTTGGGCGGATAACAAAGAATAATGACTATCTTTGTCTGCAAATAATAATGAAATGGGCAAGCGTCTTCTGGGCACACTATATATTCTTTTTCTTTGCATAAGCATTTACGCACAAGCCTTCACCTCGCCAAAACGTGAAGTGCGTGCAATTTGGCTCACCACCATCGGCGGGCTTGATTGGCCCCACAACTATGCCCGAAATGCGTCTGGCATAGAACGTCAGCAGGAAGAATTGCGCAGTATTCTCGATCAATATCAACGCGCTGGCATCAATACGGTATTACTTCAAACGCGTATTCGCGGCACGATGATATATCCTTCGCAATACGAACCTTGGGATGGATGCCTCTCTGGAATACCAGGACGGTCACCGGGGTACGATGCTTTGCAGTTCGCCATCGATGAATGCCACAAACGTGGTATGGAGTTGCATGCGTGGGTTGTGTCCATTCCTATTGGAAAATGGACGCAAGCCGGTGTGAAAAACCTTCGTAAAACACATTCTAATTTAGTTGTTCGTATCGGTCAAGAGGGATACCTCAACCCTGAAAACATTGGAACGGCCAACTATATCGCTGATATCTGCGAGGAAATCACACGAAACTACAACGTAGATGGCATTCATCTGGACTATATACGCTATCCAGAAACATGGACCATCAAAGTATCTCGGGAACGAGGAAGAGACTATATTACTGGTATAGTTCGTGCAGTAAGTCAACGAGTAAAGGCTTTGAAACCATGGGTTAAGATGAGTTGCTCACCAGTTGGGAAGTTTGACGACCTGTCTAGATATTGGAGTCACGGTTGGAATGCATACACGAAGGTGTGTCAGGATGCACAAGGATGGATGCGAAACGGATACATGGATCAACTCTATCCCATGATGTACTTCCGTGATGACCAGTTCTTTCCATTTGCCATTGACTGGGCAGAACAGAGCCAAGGACGTATGGTGGCACCTGGATTAGGTATCTATTTCCTAGATCCGAAGGAAGGAAACTGGCACCTTAGCGATGTAACGCGCGAGATGCAGGTGTTGAGAGAGTATGGTTTGGGACAAACTTTCTTCCGCGGAAAGTTCTTCACTGACAACGTACAAGGTATTTATGACTTCACATGCAGGTTCAATCGTAACCTCGCCTTGGTACCAGCAATGACATGGATGAATAACAAAACACCATTCCATCCCACAGACATCAAAGTTCAAAAGAATGGGATTGCATGGACAGGCACTACTCCCTACTATAATATTTATAGTAGTAACACTTGGCCCGTAGATACAAAGAATCCGGAAAACCTATTGGCTATTCGGAGAGAAAAAAGTTCAATAGCAATACCCACAGAGGGGAGATACTTTGCCATAACGGGTATGGACGAATATGGAAACGAAAGTAACGCTGTACAAAGTCACGAGTTGAAACAAAGCCAACGCATAGATATCCCCTTGCTAAAATGTGATGGCCATAGCCTGACGCTACCTAAAAAGAATCCGCAATTAGATGCTGATTTAGTCATCATCGAAACCATACTGGGTAGTTTGGTGGCAACAAAGGCCTATCGAGGCAAAACCTTGGATGTTTCGAGCATACCGGAAGGATACTACATGTTAAAGTCTCTCGGACGTAAAGGCGTTACGCACCGATTGGGATTCTTCATGATTAAAAGAAACCCGGCAATACCATCCATTATCTAATAAGGAACTGAAATATAAGCCTTATCTCATATTTGCATCCACAAAAGATAGTGGAAGCAAATCCTTTATACTTTTAATCTTGTAAACTCCCACCCGTCCATAGAGCAAGATTTCTATGGGTTGCCGATATCGATCCTCTATTTCTAAGATGACTTGCCGACATGCTCCGCATGGAGTTACAGGCTGTTCCAATAACCCTATGTCGTTGCGCGCAGCAATGGCAAGCATCTCTACTGGTTGGTCTGGGCAATTTGCCTGCGCAGCAAAGATTGCTGTGCGCTCAGCACATAGACCTGACGGGAATGCAGCATTCTCCTGATTAGCACCGATAAACACCTTACCGTCAGCAAGACGAGCAGCTGCTCCCACATAGAAACGACTATATTTGGCGTATGCGTTCTTCGTTGCGTCAGCTGCACTAAGCACTAAAGCACGCTCTGTATCATTCAATTCTTCGAGAGAAGAGAGTTCTATGGTAGTCTCTATCTTTATCTGTTTCATGCTTCTTGGTTTTTGGTTTTTGGTTTTTAGTTTTCTAATCGATCATGGTTTAATGAATTCAAAAGCACCAATATCTGGTTTTACATCACGCTGCTTCCCATCGTGATCAGAGGTGCGGGCCGTTGCAGGATTAGCTGCATCGATCGCACTAGAAATACTATCCAAGTGAAAGTCATAACGCAAGCTGTCTATGTCTATACGCTTAAAATGCTTTTCACCTGTTCGTATTGTGTCCTTGATGTCTTCGAAAGATACATCAGTAAAGTGAATACTGTCATCAGTTTCCGGCTTTGGAGTTCTGATAATACAATTGGCAAAGTTAAACGAAAAAACAGTAGTCGTATCACTTCGCTCTCCCAACAGCATATCGTCGGCATAACCAGTGATAAGCGTATTCATCACTGTAAGATTCTCCACTGGATATTTCCCAGTAAAGTGCAGTGCCACACCACGCTGCGAATCGAATGGATAAAACTGTGCAAATGTACAATTGTTGATCATTGCCGAGCCACCATTAAGAAGCAAACAATCATGTAATGTATTGGTGATTTGGGTGTTAAATATATTCAATTGAGCATTGCTTGCCAAGAGACCATAACCCTGACAGTTGTGAACTGTGCTATTTTCAAGTGACAATTTCTGTTTAGAAATATTGCAGGAGTCGATTACTATGCCATTATAAGTGCTGTGCACATCGGTAAACTGCAATACATTATCAGTAGAGGAGCTATGGAAACGTACACCCTGCCATTGTCCTGGGGTAAGATCATAAGGTAGATAGTCAAACATTCTATCTATTCTATCTCCACGCAAGACAACTTTTTTGCCAGCAGTACCATTACACAATAATCTTCCGTAAATATCCAAAACAGCATTCTGATGAAAATAAAGGGTATTACCCTCAGCCAAAGTCAACGTCGCAGCTGAGTCGACTTTGATGCCTCCATAAATAATAATTGGACGACCTTTAGAATCAATCGTTGAGTCACTAGAAATGCGCACATTACGCATTGCTATAGCATCCCAACTAAAAGCCTTAAGGTTAACGCGCTGCTCTACTCCACTCTCCAAGGTAAATACCAAATCGTCGGAAGTTAGTTGTGGAAGCTCGGCATGGTTTACAGGTGCTGTAAGCTCAATAAAAACACGCAGACTATCCTTATCTCTCAATTCTAATCCAGATACTTGATAGTTGGATGTCTCTCCAAGATATTTGCCATCGACATTCACACGAAATCCCGACCTATCACCTTTGGCTAGTCTAATACTACTGCAACGCAATCCATTGCCTGATAAATTGTACACCCAAAGCGACTTCGTTATACTAGGTACGTTGCTAAATACTGTATCTAGTCGTACTGTGTCTGTTGAAAACGATAGCAGATGCGACGAGGAATTAGAGATACTCTCGTCGTCGATGCATGAGGCCAAAAGCCCCATAACCACAACCATCATTAGCAGCAATCGTTTCATCTTACCTAATTATATCAAACTTCCGAGTATTTAGAGTTCATCAGAAGTATCATAATAACCCTGAAGTAGTCTATAATATTGTGCAAACCAACAAACTTCCGTCTGTTTGGGGAAACATATTTAGGCCGATTTCTTTCGTTTCAGCCACCATCTTATACCAAAATATAACACAGCGATAGCTACAAGACTTAAGACCGCAATCTTAATATACTCACCATATTCCATAATCTTCTCATCGAGTTGAGACTCTGGTACGATAGTATGGAGATACCAACCAAGGGTAGCAAGAATGATATTCCAAGCACCTGCACCCAATGTAGTATAGAGAAGGAACTTCCAATAATGCATCTTTGACAATCCTGCGGGTATCGAGATGAGGTGGCGGATACCTGGGATAAGTCTTCCAGTAATGGTCGCTGCCATCCCATGGTCATTGAAATAATGCTCACTCTTCTCAACTTTCTGCTGATTGAGAAGACAAAGCTTACCCAAACGACTATTGGCAAAACGATAGATGATTGGGCGACCAAGATAATACCCGGCGGCATAGTTGATGCTTGCGCCACAGTCTGCACCAAGTGTTGCAAAGAGGATAACTAAGAAAATATTGAGATTTCCACCCGCGGCATGGTAAGCTGCCGGTGAAACGACAAGTTCTGAAGGAACAGGAATAACCGTACTTTCCAAGAGCATGAGAAAGAATATGGTTCCGTAATTCAGATTGCTAAGCAATGACGAGAATATATTCATATTGATTCGAAAGATGAATGAATGATTGAATACTAATGATTTATTCAGACAAGAAAGTCTCCTCTTTTACCAAAGTAAATCGGGGAGGCTTTCATTGAATATTGTATTATGAAGAGTCAATCTTCTATTTTTTACTTTGTTTTGCCCAAGTATCCTTAAGACCCATTGTCTTATTGAACACTGGACTTTCGTCTGTCGTGTCCAGATCGGCCATGAAATAGCCGAGACGAATGAACTGCAAATACTGGCCGGGTTTACAACGTGCTGCATAATCTTCTACATAGCAGTTATCATTGATCTGCAATGAATCTGGATTTAGCAACTCGTGGAAGTCACGTTCGTCTGCCGAAGGATTCTCTACGGAGAACAGTCGATCATATTCTCTTACTTCAGCCTTGATGCAATGGTCAACGCTCACCCAATGGAGAGTACCCTTCACCTTACGGTTGGCTCCGGCAAATCCACTCTTACTTTCGGGATCATACTCGGCTTGGATTTCTGTAATATTACCGTCTGCATTTTTTGTGCAACCTGTACACTTCACGATATACGCATTCTTCAAACGTACCTCCTGCCCAGGAGTCATGCGGAAGAACTTCTTTGGCGCATCCTCTAAAAAGTCGGCGCGTTCCATCCACAATTCGCGTGAGAATGTAATGGTGTGAGTTCCACCGTTCTCGTCCTCTGGATTATTCTCTGCGAGCATTGCCTCAGTCTGTCCTTCGGGATAGTTAGTAATGACAAGACGCACAGGGTCAACCACTGCTGACACACGAGTCGACTTCTTGTTGAGGTCGTCACGTACAGCAGCCTCAAGCAAGGCGATGTCATTCAGCGCGTCAAACTTAGTGTAACCAATAGACTTGATAAAGTTGCGGATGCTCTCAGGCGAGAATCCACGACGACGCATACCACTCAGAGTCGGCATACGTGGGTCGTCCCAGCCATTCACCAAACCCTCCTGTACCAAGGCGAGAAGCTTACGCTTAGACATCATCGTATAGGTAAGATTAAGTCGATTGAACTCAATCTGTCGTGGACGGAAATCATTCAAGCCCTTATCAATAGTACCATCATATTCTTTTAGATAATCCACAAACTTGTCATACAGAGGGCGATGGGGCACGAACTCCAACGTACAGATGGAATGGGTCACACCCTCAAAATAATCACTCTGCCCGTGAGCAAAGTCATACATTGGGTAGCAATGCCATGTAGTTCCAGTGCGATGGTGAGGTGTATGGATAATGCGATAGATTACCGGGTCACGAAAGTGCATATTGGGATTGGCCATGTCCAACTTTGCACGCAGGACCATAGACCCCTCTACGGCTTCCGGCGTATTCATCGAACGGAAAAGACTTAAATTTTCCTGCACTGGACGATCGCGATAAGGACTGGCAACGCCAGGAGTGGTGGGTGTGCCCTTCTGCTCAGCTATCTGTTCGGATGTCTGCTCATCCACATATGCATAACCCTTCTCTATCATCCAGATGGCAAAATCCCACAGTTTCTGAAAGTAATCGGAAGCATAGTAGATATTGTTCCATTTGAAACCAAGCCATTCGATATCGTGCAGGATGTTTTCGACATACTCCGTATTCTCCTTAGTTGGATTGGTATCATCGAAACGAAGATTACATACACCATTATATTTTTCAGCCACACCGAAATCCATGCAGATGGCTTTGGCATGCCCAATGTGAAGGTAACCATTTGGTTCAGGAGGGAAACGAGTCTGTATGCGACCGCCGTTTTTGCCCTCGGTCAAGTCCTCCTCTACAAATTGTTCCACGAAACTGAGCCCAACTTTTTTATCGTTGTTACTTTCTATATTGTCCATAATTACCATTCTATGATTACGATTATAATGCAAAGTTACTCATTTTTTCAACAATTGCTATGTGAAAGTTCCAAAAAGATTTGGATGTCTCACAAAAATGCTTTAACTTTGTGAACGTTATCCTGAATACAATCTTTTTACCTTAATGTAAAGGCTAATACCTATTGAGAAAGAATGGCGATCGCTGTGAAGCGAACGCCATTTCTCTTTTTATACATTTCATCCCATGAAGAGCTATCCATAATGCCTTGAAAATAGGTAAGATATTCAGAGATTATATGATACGTCTCTATATATCTTACCTGAAGCTTAAGGAAATGACAGCAATCCTATTATTTTATACCACGCTCATTAAGTGCCTTAGCATATTTGTGGGCATTGAGCAAGTGTTCCGCATAAGTGCGAGCGAAGTTATGGGTTCCACTTAAGTCCTCCTTGGCACACATATAAAGATAGTCATGGTGCACTAAATTGAGCACGGCATCAACCCCAGCGATAGTCGGGATGCGTATTGGTCCCGGTGGCAAGCCTGGATTTTTGTAAGTGTTGTAGGGACTATCGATAAAGAGCAACTTCTCATAAATTCGCTTCAACCCAAATTGTTTCCAAGCAAATTTGATTGTAGGATCAGCTTGAAGTGGCATGCCCTCAGGATATTTGTCGTCGCGATAGTTCAACCGATTGTAGTACATGCCGGCAATCATAGGCTTCTCGCTATTGTTGGCTGTCTCTTCATCGACAATACTTGCTAAAGTTACGACCTGAAGTGGTGTAAGTTTTAATGCTTCTACCTTTGACGTACGGTCATCATTCCAGAACTTTTCATATTCCTTTTGCATGTACTTCATCAGCCCATCGGGCGTCACATTCCAATACATATCATAGGTGTTGGGAATGAAGAGGGCTGGAAGAGTCGTCGTATCATAGCCGTATTTTTTGCAAAATGCCTCATCCGAGAAAGCCCTTACAAACGTAGCACTATCAATCATCAACTTGTTACCCAATGCCCCAGCAAGGTCACCAATGGTACGCACACTGGGAATAGTCAGTGCTAGCGGCTCCTGCATGCCATTCTTGATGTGGCGAAACAATATGAATGCACCAGTAGAAGGCTTTATCGCATAGCGTCCAGTGTGTAGCTTATTAGTCATACCACTATGGCGAGAAAGTGTAGTGAACGCATGATAACAATGTTTCTGAGCAATCGGCTCCAACTTTTGCATCAGCGAGTCATAATTATCATTCTCGTCAACATATATGTAAGTGGTCTTATCAGAACCAGTAAACGATGTGAAGAAGTAGTAATAAGCCACACCGGCGAGCACCAGTAGGCAGGCGGCTGCTGGTACCAGATACTTCATTTTCACGCTTTTATTCATGATAATATTGGTCTTAAAATTCGCTTGCAAAGGTACATCTAAATAGCAAAGTGGCAAAACATTTAGGATCAATCTTGCCACTTTTTTGGCATTGATATCTAACGGGCTTATGGTTGAGCCGAATGGCAGTGCGTTTCCATACCAATCGCACCGCGATGATTACTCGAAGTAGAAGCCTGTCATTGCCATTGCTCCTAATGTACACATATTATTGAACACCAAAGGTTTTTCTCCCTGTGATGCACCTAGCACATAGAGCAGTGGAAGATAATGGTCAGGTGTGGGAACGGCATAACGAGCATTTGGATGTGAGGAAAAGTTTATAACAGCATCATCGTCTCGCTGCTCCACTGACCTGACTATAAAATCATTAAATGCCTCTGCCTCACGAGTGCCATGAGCATTCTCCCAATCCACTTGTCGAAGGTTGTGAACAACATTGCCTGACCCAATAATCAAATAGCCCTGGTCTCGTAGTCCTGCCAACAATTGTCCAATCTCATAGTTCTGACGCGGTCCTACAACACCATTGACTGTCAACTGAACAACAGGAATGTCAGCTTCTGGGAACATGTGCACCAATGGCGTCCATGCTCCATGATCTATTCCCCAATTATTATCCACCTTTGCGCCCAGCTCCTTGATGCCCAACACGGCATCGCTAAGTGCGGCATATCCCTCGGGTTGGTACTTCACCTCATACAATGCACGTGGGAAGCCATACATATCAAATATTTGTTCGGGGTGCGCTGTACGTTGTACCAGGTTTGTTGACTTATACCAATGAGCCGAAATCATCAGTATTGCCCTGGGAAGCCCATGTTCTGTCAGCACCTTTTGTCCAATACGAGCGAGCTCGTGAGTAACTTTTGAATCCTCCAAAGCAAGCATCGGACTGCCGTGGCCGATAAATATTGCCGGCATTCTGTCGGTGTTCTTTGCTTCTGCCATTGTATTTCTCCTTATCAATGTTTATATATAAAAAAGGGGTGACCGTCAAGACGGCCACCCCATCAATCAATCTTTGTACTAATTAACCAACTTCTATTTTCTTTTGAACTTTCTTGTTCTGAACAGTTCGTGGTAGAACTACCTTCAGAACCCCATCTTCAACTTTGGCTTCAATCTTGTCAGTTTCGACATCATCGGGAAGAACCAATGCCTGTTGATAGCTACTGTAGGAGAACTCACGGCGCAAATAATGCTCGTTTTTATTCTCTTCATTCTTCTCATCCTTGTGTTCCATTTTGATAAGCAAATTGCCATCGTCGTTGATTGTTACATCGAAATCCTTCTTGGTCATGCCTGGTGCAGCAATCTCCACATCATACTGTTTGTCATTTTCTTTAACGTTAATGGACGGAGCTGTAGCCCTCACTTTGGGCATCCAACCATCATCAAAGAAATCTCTAAACGAATTGTCTAACCAATTGTTTGTTGAATGTAATACTGGAAACAACATAATCTTTACCTCCTGTTTATATTTTTAATCGTCAATAAATCAATTCCTTGGAACCTTTAGACTTCTTTTCATTTACCTTCCGGCTTCCATTAAATCAATTTGCAACATCTATGCCAACACCTCAAATATTTAATCTGACCCAGAACCTGCCGCCAAATTGACACAAAACAATTAAATCTATAAATTTTCTCTGCCAAAAATGTCACATTTCGGCCATAAAACAGGTTCTGTTACTATAAAACAATGGTCCTCTTCACAATAAATCCACATCTCTCAAGCTACCCTACTCCTATTCATGACCATAATAAAAGGACAACGAATAGAGGAAAAGTTAACCTGAGAGGTATGGAACTGCGAGTCAAACTATTGCTTGCCAATTTTCATTAGCAGATCGAAAGTCGCTTAATGTAAAGGCTTTATAGATACATTCTTGACCACGCACCCTTTCACAAAACTAGTATCGAATTCTCCTTTTGGGTTCTGAGCTTTGATATTTTCAAAGGTGAAGTCTTCTAAATCATACTTATCCGACTTTTCTAGATAATAAAAACGGTTACTGGCAATCACATTCACATTACGTACGGTGATATGGCTCACCACGGTGCGGGGCATGTTATCGCGTGGCTTAAGATCATAAAATTGCATCCACCTGTCTGCGCGGATTCCGTTTTTCACATCACCCGTGATGTTCTCTGCAAGCACATATTCATATTTCTGAGGTGTATCTGGGCGCATCTTGAATCGAAGGATATTGCCGGTCTGATGAAACTTACAGTCACGCAAAATAATATTGCGGCAATTCCATGCCTCGCTTCCAAAGGTAATACCGCCTCCGGCCTTGCCAAAGGAACACCTCTGCACGATGATGCGCTCACATGCACCATTGCCTGCGATCGTGTCTACCCATGTACCCTTACCACCTTTGAGACAGATGCCATCGTCATTCACGTTGACATAACAGCCGTGAACCAAAGCGTCAGAGACAGCATCGAGGTCGAGACCATCAGTGCTCGGACCTTTAGGATACTCTTCAGTGTTAGCCCATATATAACAATTGATATACCTTACACGCCTGCAGTTATAGATGTGATTGGTCCAAAAGCCAGAGTTAACTAGCCTAACACCAGTCACCGCCACATCGTCGCTATTGGCAATATAGACCAGTCGAGGGCGCAAGGCCTCAAGATTGGTGCATTTAGGATTTACCTTCCGTCGAAGCCAGAACTCATCCCAAAACCTCCAGCCATTGCCATCGATCGTGCCACGTCCAGAGATGGTGAACCCGTTGCAACCAATAGCATTGACCAGTGCAGCAAAGTATTTGATTGTCTGTCCCTCCAAACGAGTATCGATGATCGAATAATTGGTGATGGCATCGATGCCTTTGAGTCTTGCACCTTCATGCAAATGAAGATGGGTACCAGGTTTGAAGAACAAGCTTCCAGAGAGAAAAGTACCACGGGGGATAACCACCACACCGCCACCCTCTCTAGCACAACGATCTATCACGTCCTGAATCTTTTTTGTCTGCACTATTGTAGAGTCAATTCCTACTCCATAATCAGTAATGACATATTGCTTGCCAAGACGGTCGACGTTCACCTCCGTGGTGTCTGAAAACCATGACGAAATGGGGGTGCCATCAGGAAACAGCATCGGCCTTGTCTTTTTGCCTTGGGCAGAAATCCCAATGGCTAGTAAAATAACTGCAAAGAGTATTCGCTTTAGCATTGTAATAAAGAGTTTGTTAATATTAAAATATGTATGATTAGTTTATTGACGAAGTAAAATTCGGTCACTACGTGTCCATTGGATAAGTCGTTTCTCCACGCCCAACGCAATTACAATCGTTTTGAATCACTAAAATGTGATCTGATAGATGCAAAGATAACACTTTCCCCCCGATTTTGCTAATGATTCCTGCAACCATCATCCTTTTGCATCAAAGAATCTCGATTATCATCTCCTACCAGATTAAAGACCAGAATTCAAGTGAATAATGCAACTGATTAGAGCAAAAGTGATGATTATCTTAGAAAAGAAAACTTTTCCAGAGCGAAAAGAGAAAGAAAGCCTTTCCCTTTTCTTGCTCTGAGGAAAAAACATTTCTTTCTTTGCATCCTCAAGCTCCCCAGCAATCAGCTGCTTATGAAAAAGAAACATCTAACCGAGAGTCAAAGATATAAAATCTCAGCCTATCTACAAGATGGTAAATCTCAAAAAGAGATTGCCCGGATTTTAGGATTCAATAGAAGTAACATATCTCGCGAGGTAAAACGTAATGCTGATGGTCGAAGTGGTTCGTACCACCCAGACCTTGCTCAGCGTAAATACCGGAAGAGAATGGAACAAAGAACTCATCATAAGAGTTTTACTGATGCTTTAAAACTTCAAGTAGATATTCTTCTAACGGCAGACCTTAGCCCCGAACAAATTGCCGGTTGCCTTAAAAGAAGCAATAGGGGATACATCTCTCATGAGACCATATATCTATATGTCTGGCAAGATAAGAAGTATGGCAACAAGCAGTTATACACGCATCTTCGGCGACGCGGCAGGCATTATAAAAAAACGTGGCTTAAAGACAAATTACACCTGAACAAGTGATGCGCGTTCAAAATATCTTGAACTCCAGACCGAGGAAAAGATTGGGATATATGACTCCTAAAGAGATATTTAAACAATTAACAAACTTGGATTACAATGCGGTTGTATTATCCGCTTGAATTCAGCACTATTTACATACGATTGTACCACATTTTATGTATATACTGTCGGAGAACCATGTAGAAATCGGTGTGCTATTGGGAAACAGCATCGGTTTTGTCTTTTTACATTGGACAGAGAGGCCAACAACGAGAAGAAGAGCTGCAAAAAGTGTTCGTTTTTTTAGCATAGATTGAATAAGTTTGTTTCGTTTAGACATATCTGATTACATGACGACAGAAAGAAGTTTTAGTCGTTTTCTGTTCATCAGATTCATAGATGATACAGGCCCAATGCAATCAGAAACGATTAGAATTGCCAAGGTGAGGTCTGATGTTTGCAAAGATGATATTTTACCATGAAAGGAGAAAAAGATTAGCCAACTATAACTCATCATGTCGGAGACTACTCATCAATACCATGCCCATGACCGGCGACGACCTAACAATTGGCTTCCCTTCCATGCTTATTAATATAGAGAAAGATGTAAAGTATATTCATCGAAAAACGCATCTGATTTTTCGACGAAATAGAAAGGGAAAAACCTAAAACATCTGTATTACTCTCTTATTTTTTGACTTGGCGGATCAAAAAATGGCTGACACTTTTGCGAAAGCTATCCTTTGACACCGTGATACGATAGCTTTCGCACCGCGGAAGGATAGTAACGACAATGCGAAAGGGCAGCTATCGCAGTACAAAAGGATAGCTTTCGCAACCCCTTTTTCGCCCCGAAAATACAACATATTGATTTGCAAGCAGTTGTGTTTCGGCCTATATCCCACGTATTTGCGACCGTCGGCCGATTGTTTTCAAATATGCGAAAAAAGACAAGGGATTGTTCAAAATATTTCATCGCATCGTTTGCGGACTGAAACATCATCGATATGATTTTTCAAGCGCAATATGATACTTGTGTCATGGCATAGCTTACGAAGCTTCACAAAAGTTTTTTTTATAATCCGGCAAATGCTTGAAAAAATCGGAATAATTTTTTATCTTTGAGTCTGCAAAACCGAAACCGCTTGGAAATCGTATGCTATCCGGCCATGACACGATGATAACATCATAGCAAGAACTGCCCGGATATCAGCCTTTGAGTTCGCCATAACAACCATCAAACAAATATGAGAACTATTAAACTAATCACTTTGCTACTGGTAGGATGTAGTCTGTCGGCTTCTGCCCAGCGGCCTATCAACGACACCAATACCCCTTTGCATCTGCTCAAGCCCAATTACCAAACTCCCTACGGGGCCCCAAAAGTAGAAAAGGTGAAACAAGACATGGACCGTGTGCTCTCGTTTCTCGAGGAGAGTATGCCCATGACGACAGAGGACGGACACATCAAACCTGGTGCCATGAGACTCACGAGCTATGAAAGTGGAGTGATCTACGCCGCAGCCGAAGATGCTGCCCTGCGCACAAAAGATATGCGCTATATGAAGTTTGCTGAGGATCGGCTGAGATTTCTCTCTGATTTGGCGCCAAAAGTAGCAAATAAATTAAAGCAAAACCCACAATCAGACCCACAGATGAAGAAGGTGGTTTTGCCCGCTGCGCTCGATGACGCCGGTGCGATGTGTGCCGCATTATGCCGTCTATCGCTACAACAGCCTTACAAAGCGTTTGAACCTCGCATAGAAAACTATATGGCTCAAATACGTCGTCAGCACAGATTAGGCAACGACAGCATATTCGCTCGTGAGCGCCCACACCATAACTCGGTATGGCTCGACGACATGTACATGGGCATACCGTCTATGGCATGGTATGCTTGTCTTAAAGGCGATACAAAATTAATGCACGAGGCCGTAGAACAAATACGAGCATTTAAGAGTAGGATGTGGATGCCGCAGCAACAACTTTTCCGCCATGGATGGGTTGAGACCATGACCCCCCACCCTTTCTTTCCATGGGGAAGGGCTAACGGATGGGCGCTACTCACTATGTGCGAGGTGCTCGATGCCATGCAGACAAGTCATGAAAGGTTGAGCCAAGCGGGCAAGACCGACTATGACGGGTATGACGAAGACCGCGCGTTTGTGCTCGACCTGTTCAGACAACACGTGGCCGGACTGGCGCCATTGCAAGACAAGACTGGTTTTTGGCATCAATTGCTCAATGACCCATCGAGTTATCTGGAGACATCGGCAACTGCCATCTACACCTATTGTATGGCTCATGCCATCTGCGAGAAATGGATAGACGCACAAGCTTATGGGGCAAGAACGCTGTTAGCATGGAACGCAGTGTCTACCCAAATCAACGAGCAAGGGCATGTGTCTAACACTTGCGTGGGAACAGGAATGGGCTTCGATGCCGCTTTCTACTGTTATCGTCCAGTACATTACATGGCTGCTCACGGCTATGGGCCAACCTTGTGGGCAGGCGGTGAAATCATTCGTTTGCTTCAACAGGCTCACCCCAAAATGAACGACTCGGCCATAATGTTCTATCCAACCGAACAGAAGACTCAAGCACCAATATTCTCAGAAGATGAGAAAAATGTAATTGATAATTCTTTCTGACCTTCGTACGACCTAACATAAGGATCCTTCATGGATCCTCAAAATGGAATTCCCCAGCACTTGAATATCTATTTCATTATCAATCAGAAAGATCAGAAATGACTTATGTGAGTAAGTGTGCTTAGTCGAAGTATATTTTCTCATATTTACCTTGTATAACTCACAACGAATAAGTACATTTGCATGGGAAGATTCCCATGCTTTACCATACATCAACAGACATTGTCTTATGCATAAAATCCTGTTTCCTTTAGCAGTACTTCTCTTTGTCTGCACACCTATAGCTGCACAAAATAACGAGACAGATACTATTCGCTCATTTAAGAATCTTGATGTATCAGTTTCTGCTGGTAGCACAGGACTTGGACTAGACCTTAGTTCAAAAATATCAAGCATGTTTAGATTAAGGGCGGGGTTCTCCTTTATGCCCCACTGGATTGACGATATGAAATTTAGTGTGCAAGTAGGAGATAAAGCTGAGTCAAAGTACGATGCTCAAGGCAATCGCATTGAGACAAAGTTTGATCGCCTGCAAACTAGAATGAAAGAACTTACTGGCTTTGAAGTGGATGAGACTATCCACCTGGAAGGCAAACCTAAATATTACAATTTCAGTCTTTTGCTTGATGTAATGCCGCTTGTAAACAAACGTTGGCATGTAACTGGAGGCTTCTTTTGGGGCAATGAGAAAATCGCTGATGCTATTGTCTCCCGTGATGACATGACAACTATGCTTGCTGTTGGGATGTATAACAATATGTACACTAAAGCCATGAACAACCAGCCGTTTGTCACTATAAATAGCAATGACATCTATAACGATGCCTTAGCTGAGAAGTTGACAAGATATGGCCGCATGAAATATAGCATCGGCGATATGAAAGCAACCGGTGAGCCTTGCTATGTAGAGCCAGATGAATCCGGGCTTATCAAGGCAGTAGCTATAGCAAACAAGCTAAAACCATATATCGGAGTAGGTTATGATGGACGTTTAGGTAGAGCTGAAGAAGGTTGGAAAATTGGTTTTGATGCCGGGGTACTATTTTATGGAGGTGTTCCACATATATACACTGACCGCACAATCGAGAATGTTACAACCGATGAAATTACAGGCGAAAAACATTACACATTTACTAAAAAGCGTGTGGACATGGCTAGAGATGTGATCAACTATAAAAAGAACATCAAAACAAAGATGAGCATAATAAAGGCGATGCCTGTCTTTCCTGTGCTCAATGTTAAGATTACTAAGACGATATTTTAGCTTGGTTTTTCCAAAATAAGAGAGCCATGGGCAATATATAAATCTACCCATGGCTCTTGCTTTAATTTATTAGGAGTCTGCTACTTGACTAAACATTTAAATCAATTCACAACAATCTTACGTCCATTCTGTACGTATATTCCTGCACGTAAGCCAACTGTACCTTGCTCTGAAATGAGTTGCCCTGAAAGGTTGTAAACCAGATTGGCAGCCCGATTGTTAATTGAAACTGTACTGATACTTGTAGCATAAGCATCTGGAGGCAACAGTCGATAAACATCTGGAGCTGTAGATGGTACTTGCATGTAGAAACTATTACGGGGAATGTATTTCCATGTGACCTTTTTCAATACCAATTCGCCATTGTCCACAGCAAACACTCGCATTGTTGCAGGGTTATTAAGAACATAATTCTCATGATTCCCAGCCAATTGATCATACCATGGCAGCAAATTATCTGTTGAGCAAAAATAGACTCCCTTAAGCAAGTTACCGCTCACACTAGCAGACGACGTTGTCAATACATTAACCCGATTTTGTGATGGGTCTTGAGTCGTTGTCTTGATAATCATAGGCGTTGCACCAGGGAACTCTAGCCCCATGATTTCATCCATTTCTGCAACTGCTTTATCATCGTTTCGTTTCCCGACATAAAAAGCTTGTAAATCAATAGACGACTTGGAAAAAGGAAATACAGCATAAAAACTTTGGTAATAATCCAAACCAACTTGCATAGTTGGGGAAAAACCAAAATAGTTGCCGGTGGAAGCGCTTACTGGCTGAATTTTCCAGTACTTATTAGAAGCACCATTAGACTGCATGTATCCCATTGAGTCTTTGATAGCATCATAATTCATGACACCAGGTTGACTCTTTTCACTATTATACATCTCATCACTTAAATAAATCTGGTAACCACTCTGCTCACCATAAGCTTGATAGGTCGTACCGTTGTATTTCAATTGGAGATAATAATTACCTAAAAAATCACTTGTCTTTGTACCTTGTGCACTGAGCTGATATCCACTTGTGGTCTTCGTAAAATAAATAATTGATGCAGGATCAGACACAACACGAGAAAAATCATGATATGTACGGATCGCCCCTACATCAATACTAGTCGCCACTTTATCTGTTTTACCCTTATTGTCATAAAGACAAGCATAACGAGCTGTAGTGGCATTCTGTACACGGTAGTAACCTGAGGGCAAAGTGTTTAGTTGAGCCATGACTGGGAAAACTGCCAGAAACGACAACGCTAAAATAATAATTTTTTTTTCCATATAATAAAAACTGCCTGAAAGATCTTGTATGTGATCTTCAGGCAGAATAAGTTTTTATGTAAATATCAATTTACTCAACAATACAAATAGACACACGGTTCTTGTCATTCTCCTTGAAAGGTTGAATATAAGCGCCCTTGCTATCGGGAACAATTCGAGACTGATCAATATTATACTTTGAACGAAGCATATCTAAAACAGATTGTGCACGCTGAGCAGCCAAGCGATCATTAATAGTGTTATTACCTGTTCCAGCATCTGCATAGCCAGTTACAGTCACTGTAGCATCAGAATGTGAATTCAAATAATCAGCCAATTCCTTCACTTTAACTTCCTCTGCAGGAGAAATATTATAAGAATTGATCGTGAAGAAAACATCGCGACGAATTGTCTCACGCTCTACAACAGGTGCAGGAACAGGTGTTGGAACAGCTTTCTCTACAACACGCTCAACAATGCGCTCAACTGGTTGAGGAGCTTCAATTACACGCTCACTATAAGTCTTGCCAAGAGCTATCTTGATTCCAGCCAAACCATTGAAATACCAATCAGCATTATGAGCACGTTTACTATTATAGCGGTCATTCAGCACATTTGCACTAAACTCTAATCCGAGGGCAACTCGAGGACTAACCTGGAAGTCGAGGCCTAAACCTGCGCGACCAAATGCACGAACTTTAGTTCCATCCCAAAGATAAGCTAGATTCTGATGACTATAAGGGAACTCTGTTTGACCAATTGCAGCAGAAGCGGTTGCTGCCTCGTCATTACCCCAAGCCACATTGGCCCCACCTCCAACAAAAGCCAAAACATTGAACACGCGATGAGGATTATATCCTGCAAAAGCATTACTCAAGTTAAACATCAAATCGAGAGCAGGAGCAACATAGTTATACTTCCATTTGTATGTTTTATTCAACTCCCAACCACCACGGCTTTGCCAACCATTAGCGCCAAAGCGGAGACCAAATGTTGGATTGAAGTTGTAGCCAACGCTCAATTGTGCATTCGGTGAAAGCAAGTCAGAAAACTTCACTTCGCCCAAGGTATACTGACCACCAATCTGTCCCTGAATATACCAATGTGGGTTGAAGTCATAAGCCACCTTAGCATCTGACTCCTGGGCAGAAGATGTAACAGCGCCCAGAAGCATCATTGCTGATAATAAAATCTTATTTAATTTCATCTTATTTCTAATTAATCGTTAAAACTGTAATAATAGAAGCGATGACTTACTCACCTCTCACGTAGAACTTGCGAGCAGCTACCTTTCCATGGAAGTCTACAGCACTATAGGAAATCTCGTATACCTTGCCACTCTGAAGAGTACCTAGTTTACCATTTCTAGTCGTTCCAAACACAATCCGATTCATATTTTCGCCATTATTGGCATCAGCAAGTGCGGCCTTCAAAGTTGCATCTCCATTCTGTGCGCTTGCAACAATCTGTCCTCCCACCTTATCTTTAACAGCATCCTCAGAAGTGTTCCATACATTAGTTACAGCAACCCACTTCTTATAAGCAGGGGCAAGAAGTTCAGCAGTATAACTTGTGAAGGTGATATTTGTTCCAGAAGTAACAGCGTCAGTAGCATAAGGCACATTGCTCAAGAGATATAATGAGTTATTCTTATAAATGAACATGGCGGGTTGTAAACGCAAGTTGAATTTATTGATAAAGCTACTCAAACGATCTGATAAATTATTAAAGATAGCGATATAATCGTTAACACTGCCGACAGTATTAGAATAGTTCGTGTTTATTTTGTCCACAAGAGCGTTAATCTCATCTATCGACAAAGTCTTCTCTGTTCCATCATTATACTTAATTGTAACTGTATATGGCTGAGAGGGACCGAATGAATTAACATATAAAGTATCAATATTAACACCTAACTGCTGTAATGCTGTAATCTTAGGCAGCTGAATATTTAGATTCTGCAAAGTACCAAATGATAACGGATTGACCGCAGTTGCTGCAACGCTATATTGAGAAAGAGCACTATTAACAGTGCCATTAGCATCCCAAAAAGTCTTTAATGCAAGAGCAGGTAAGACATCTTTGAAATTAGTATAAAGTAAACCAACTACCTTAGTAAGGTCAGTGGGGCCGCCGGCAAATGTGTTCACTAGTTCTGCAGCAACCTTTGCAATATCAGACTTTACCAATGCTGGCTGTACACTCTTAGCAATATCTGCCGTAACGGTAGCCTTTGTCTCATAGAAACCATTTGTGTTTGCACGAGTATAGCCAAATGTAAGCACTTTATCAGAAGAAACAACAGGAGACAACTTGACAGCAGACTCTGTACCTTGGCTATTAACCAATGCAAACGTCTTGCCAGTAAGATCAACATTTGTCGGATTAAGAGTCATGTAGAGTGTACCAGCATTTCCTTCTTGTCCATCTTCAGAAACAATTACTGTACCTCCTTCTAATGGACGACCTGTCTGACCAGTAATTTCAAGGTCAGCATCTGATAGAGTATATCTACTATCTGCATAGAAAGACTGAGTAGATGTTGGGAAACGGAAACTAGCTGCATCACCATAATATGCTGAGAGGATAGTATTGCGAATATCGCCCATAGGCAAAGCATAACTTCCAATGATTGGACTATAAGCACCATTCACCGTAATGCTAGTAACCTGCTGTTTGAGTGCATTCTCCAAAGCAGTGATGCGACTGTCTAGAGCATCAAATTGTGTTTGAAGTTGAGCCTTTGCAGCAGCAATAGCGGCATTAAGCTGTGCAACTGTCACCCTTGATGCTTCTAGGTCCTCGATGCGTTGCAAACTAGATGTCGCTAACAAGTTAGTTTGTTGAGCCAACTTCAAAGCATCAGCTGCAGTTGTGGAATCTGCTAATGCTTTAGCGTAAAGCGCAACTACATCATCTTGCAAACCAATCACAGTGTTGTGTAAAGCATCCAAGCGAACAGAGTCATCTTGTGCTAAGGCCATTGCCTTAATCGCAGTGAGATTAATGTCTTTAATTGCGTTGACTACAGAGTCCACGCGTGTGCTTACTGTGCTATATTTATCAATTGAAGCCTGCATATCTTGGACTGTGCCTTCAAGTGTCGTAACTCGAGCCTGAAGATCAATAATAGCAAGACTGTTCTTTGCAATAGTTTGACCATTCGCTGCAACAGTTTGATTCAATAAATCAATAGCTCCGGCATTCTGCTGAATAGCGACTTCTGCAGCAGCGATTCGCTGTGCGTTAGCCGCAATATCTGCCGAGTTCTTTTCTACGAATGTTTTCAAAGCAGCGATATTCTGTGCATTCGTTGCAATCTTTTCACCATTTGCAGCTATAGCATCCTTATTAACATTGATAAGATTTAAAAGTGTAGCTTTATTCTGATCGCATTCTGTCCGACAATTGGCCAAGTCCGTTTTCAGATTGTTTACCTGTTGAGTAAGCGCCTCAATCAGATTTGCATTCTTTGCAACTCCCTCGACAGCTGCCGAGTCTTCATAGTCTTTACAAGACACAAAGGTTCCTGCTGTCGCTGTAAGCAGCGCAAGAGCAAGAAGATAATTTGTAATTCTCTTTTTCATGAACCTAAATTTATATAACCTTAATAAATAATTCTAAAGTCGCATCATTAATTAGCTAAAAGTTGTTTAATCGTAAGTTTTCACAAAGTTAGGTAAAAAGCCGAATGCTTCAAACTTATTTTACATTTTTTCATCTTAAAGTCCGAAACTTCATGGAATTGAAACCATTCAAAGGAAAATAATGGTTATAATTAATCGAAAATAATCTTTCAACATCCACAAACAAAAAGATTATTAACGCTTAACCATAGCTTACTCATATAGTAGCATATTAGATAATTTCATTTAAAAAGATATAAGATGATACCCGTTGGCGGAATTAATTTAGTGCATATTTAATTCTTCCGATAGGTTTGTTGTTGATGTAGTTTACATATTGCAACACTGTTAGTGCACTAATTTTGCCAATAATTCTGGCAAACAAGCCTCCTGTTATCTTAGCATAGTTCCTGATGACCAGAAATTGCCCCGTCAACTGAGAGAAGAGTGTCCCAATCCTTTTACGGGCTTTGGCGAAAGGGACGAAGGTCGGCTTCCAGCCCTTCTGGTTAAGCCGGTAAGGACACTCCAGCCCGATGCGTGCCGTCTCAAAGAGGTCAAGCTGCACATCTGCTCCGACATACCCCTTATCCCCCATAAATGCTGCAGTCGTGACAAGTCAGTTTCACGTCCTTCATATAATTGAGGTCAAATACGCTGGCCTTGGACAGGTCATAGAAATCTATCAACCCACTCAATCCGCAAATTGCGTGAAGTTTGTACCCAAAGTAATATTCATGCTGCGAGGCACAGAAGCCGAAGTCGGGAGCTTGCATGAGCTCCCCTGTCCGTCCCATCCTGCAACGCCTGCCTCTTGCCACTCTGCACACTGCTATCGGCTTGGAATCCACAAAGAAGAAGTCTTCCCAACCGTCCATTTCCATGGCAATCCTCTTTCGTATGTCTTCACATAACCCTGCGGTGTTCTTTCTGTGGTCATTGAGTTGTCTGCGTGATATGAGGTTGGGTATTTTGTCTTTGTACTCTTGCAGCTTGTAGTCAAAAAGCCATTTCCCACTGTCTATGCTCTATGACTCGGCTGCTAACGACAAGGCCACGACCTCCAAGTCGGAAAATTTAGGTACGGGGCCGCGACGGGCTATATTTGCATGCTCGTTGACAAGGTTTTGAGAAAACTGCTTGCATATCTCGAGTGTTTTGACGAATTTTGTGTGTAAGTTGTGCATGCGATGGTTTGAACTTAATGATTTTGACACTATTGAGTTACTAAAAACCAATGATATGCACAACTTTTTGTTTGTCAATTTCTCAACTATTTAATTCCGCCAACGGGTAGAAGATGATATTTTTTAAGAGTATCAACAGTGGCAAAATCATTTGTTCAGTCATTTGCGTTTGATATCTTTTGATAGTGCGATTGAAATCCAATCGCAATGCGTTAAGGCAATAATGGCAATGCGAAAGGGTATCAATCACAGTACCAAAGGATGTTAATCACAAAGCCATAAAATATCGAACACGAGAACACTTCAACCTTAATCTTCATTTTCATCCATTCAGGGCAACCGCACAAATGAAAACTTCTTTCTCTTTCGCCTTATCCAATAAGAATCCAAAACTATTTTTGCTTAACGGAATTACTAGCATAAATAACAAATCACTTGAATTGGAATTATGGACTTAAGTTATTCTTTCTCAAGATAACCAAGGGTTTGCAATAAAAAAAATCTCGATGAATAGAATTAACACAAATAAAAAACGAACTAAAAAATCTTCATCATTTAATAGGTTCGGTTTTATTCGAATCAACTACCTGATACTTAGTTTTTATATCATAAAAGTTTCAAAAAGGTCCTATTTGAAACAAACTCTCTTAATAATCTTTAAATATTACATCAAAAACAGTAATTTTTCAACTTATCGTTTAACTTTGCAATGTGTTTTTCATGGTATTAGATTATTAAGGTTAATTTTGAGGCCGGCAGACTCGCGAGAGTGTGCCGGTTTTTATTTCATCGTTTACATAATGACACCATAATGAATAAAACTGAGATTTACATATTAATTGCAGTATTTACGCTCCTAACTATAATTTTAGTTTGGTTTGGCGCCAAGAATCTATTGGATATGCGCCAAAGGAAACAACGCCAGCAAGAACGGCGTAAAGAGCATCTGAAAAAAAAGCGTTAGCCTAAATGTCTATCTCTAGGTTAACCGAGATACTGTCTTAATGTCGAGGCATATTTGCTAAATCGTATCTTTCGCAAAGCCTTCTCCTTAACCTGGCGAATGCGTTCACGTGTCATGCCCATGCTATCAGCAATCTCTTCAAGACTTTTCTCCACCTCTCCAATACCAAATGACTCTCGGATAATGTTCTGTTCACGTGCGTTGAGGACTTCCCGGAGTAAGTCTTTGATGAATTGATTCATAGATTCTTTATCCAACGAACTGTCCGATTTCAAGGTGTTATCGTCCGAAAGAAGCATGTCTGCCAACGAACCATCATCCTCGTTGCCAAGCGGTGCATCGATACTAGTGGCATGTGTATTAGCATTTAAAACCGAATTTATCTGCGCCTCATCATATCCAGTTAAATTTGCCAGCTCCTCTAAAGAAGCAACTCGGCCTTGCTCCTGCAAGAACTGCTCTGCTGCACGACTCACTTTTCCATATATTCCCACTTGATTAAGAGGCATACGCACGATGCGGCTCTTCACTGCCAAAGCCTCCATTATGCTCTGACGTATCCACCAAACGGCATATGAAATGAATTTAAAGCCACGTGTCTCATCAAATTTCTCAGCTGCCTTCACGAGTCCCATATTGCCTTCATTAATGAGATCTGTGAGCGTAATACCCTGATGCTGATATTGTTTAGCCACAGAGACGACGAAACGAAGGTTTCCTCTAACTAAACTGTCGCGAGCCACACGCCCTTCTTCACCACCAATATGAATGATACGGGCAAGTTCAGCCTCCTCTTCAGGGGACAGCATTGGCTCCTTCGCGATCTCGGAGAGATAGCGATCAAGCGATTCGCTATTGCGACTCGTTATGTTTTTTGTGATTTTCAGTTGTCTCATTTCAAGTTAAGATTATTGCGAGTAGCCTCATTATGGTTTGACAAAAGTACAAAGAAAATCGGATAACCAAACAATATCATAGAAAAAACAAAAAAACCATATTACAGCTATTTCTCCCCTGCCAAAATAATTGGAATACACTGAAATAAAAAAACTTTCTTTTTTTATTTATTTTGAAATAATATTTATCTTTGCCACATATTATGTAAATGACACAAACACCTTGAATATACTTAGGTCCAATATTTAATGAAATACTAACTATGAAGAATTTTATCGAATTGGTGGAACATCTAAAGGCTAGAAAAGTATGCCGTCGTGTAGCTGTTGTCAATCCAAAAGACAAGGCCACATTAGAAGCGGTTAAACTAGCTACATCAGAAGGTTTCATCGAACCTATAATGATTGAAGACAACGACTTAACTGATGCTGCAGGAAAAGCAGTCATCATGGCACAAGAAGGACAGGTGGATATGATCATGAAGGGACTTATACCTTCCGAGACTTTGCTCAAGGCTGTCATCCGTTATAACGGGGGGCTTTTGCCAAATGGAGGGCTGCTCTCTCAAATAGGTTGTGTGCAGATTCCTTCACATCACAAGCTACTTCTATATACTGATGCTGTGGTAATACCATTCCCCACTCACGAGCAACGAATTCAACAAGTTCGATATATCGCTAAACTAGGTCGTGCTATCGGCATTGAAGAGCCCCGCATATCTCTTATTCATTGTAGTGAAGACATAGACGTCCGCCATTTTCCTTACACTGGTGGTTATCCCGAGATTATCCAAATGGGAAAGGATGGCGCATTCGGTCGTTGTATCATCGACGGACCATTGGATGTGAGATCATCTTGTTCTCTTGAGAGCATGCAAACTAAAGAAATTGATTCACCTATAGTTGGAGAGGCAGACGCACTCGTGTTCCCAGACATAGAGTCTGCTAACACTTTCCATAAAACTGTAGCACTGTTTGCAAATGCCAAAATTGGTAGTATTCTACAGGGGTCGAAGGTTCCTGTGATGGTACCCTCAAGAGCAGACAGCGCAGAAAACAAATACTACAGCTTAGCTTTAGCATCTGCGTTAGGGTCTGGAATAGACTAATGCCCAGATTTTTCTTTCTAGTGCGGAAATATTAAACTACTATTTCATGAAGATTTTAGTTATCAATCCTGGTTCCACATCTACCAAGATAGCTGTCTTTGAAAATGAGAGCGCAGCATATTCGAGAAGTCTTCACCATGATAGAGATGAATTAAGTCGACTCAAAACCATTGACGATCAATATACATTTCTGAAAAATCTCGTCCTGAAGGCATTAGAAGACAACCATATCACATGTGATTTTGATGCCATAGTAGCTAGAGGGGGCTTAGGCAAACCAATCCCTGGAGGTGCATACAGAATAAATGAGTTGATGATATCTGACAACCTCGGTGCTGACCATCCTCATCCAACAAATCTAGGCACTAAGTTAGCTTATGAGCTAGCGTCTACAATTCCTTCATGTCTGGCACTCACTGCAGACCCTGGAAGGGTGGACGAGCTATTGCCAATAGCTAGAATCACTGGTATGCCTGAGCTTCACCGCATCTGCTTTTGGCATGCCCTAAATCATAGAGCCGTTGCACGTCGCTATGCCGCCAAGGTGAATAATAGATATGAGGAAATGAACCTCATCGTTTGTCATCTTGGTGGAGGAATATCAGTCGCTGCCCATAACCATGGCCGAGCCATTGATGTGAATAACGCATATGATGGAGGAGGTTCATTCAGCACTGAGCGATCAGGTACACTTCCAAGTGCCGACTTGGTACGTCTGAGTTTCAGCGGTAAGTACACTGAACAGCAATTGCTTCATAAAATCACCGGACAAGGTGGACTATATGCTTACCTTGGAACTAATGATTTGCGCGAAGTTATGCGTAGAGTTGAGGAAGGTGACGAGCAAGCAAAAATCCTTGTTGACGCAATGGTATTGAATGTTTCCAAACAAATATGTGCAGAGAGTGCCATTCTGTGTGGTCATATAGATGCCATTCTTATCACAGGAGGAATGTCTCGTAATGAGTATGTTGTCGAAGAAATTAAAAAGCGCGTAAGCTTTTTGGCTCCCTTTGCCTGCTACCCAGGAGAATTTGAGATGGAGGCGCTGGCTGAAGATGCCCTTGCCGTACTAAAAGGGGATATGGAACTAAAGGAGTACGTGTAGCAATTACTACACAGTAAAAACAAATATAGATCTTCGGTTGTTGCTTAATGCAACATCTTTTTACCGTTGTGAATGTAGACACCTTTAGTCAAAGGCAATACTTTCATTCCCTGGATATTATAATAGATGTCAGAAGGAACCTCGTTTTGGGGTAAACCAATAGACGTAATGGCACTATTGACATCTGCCACAAAACTGATATTATTGATATTGGAGATACCTGTTGTTGAGGTCAGACCAAAAATGGTCTGACCTGTACATATATTGATATTAGTAATTGCAGATATATTATCAGCTATGCCGCTTTAGGTCATGTCCCAAGTATTACCTGACAATCCTGATCCCCCACCTTAGCAGGCTTCGCAATAGTTGGAGGTACCTGTGATCCGCGGTTCATTCCATTGAGCCACCACAAGTACGAAGCACCGGAATTGAGGCTTAGGTTACGACCTACAATCATGAGATATTTCTGTTGAGGTGTAATATAATAGTCCAAGTTGTTGTAGTCAAGCATGAGACAAACGTTATTACTGCCACTTTTATTCACAGTGATAACATTTTGCACTGCGTCATAGCTAATGTTTGTTGCTGGAACTAGGCCAGCATCTCCGGTCACCCAGTTATTAGCCACAAACTGATAATGGTTGTCTTGATAGTCTCTCATTAATCTAAGATAATAGACGCCAGGACAAAGTGTAGTAGAAGAAGCAGTGAGCCGCACAACGAACTTGGCTTTGGCTGTTCCGTTTGTATTAACAGCCAAGTTGGCAGGAATAGGATATTCCACGTTATAAAACCCATTTACAGACCCTTTCATAGTTACTGGAATTGTAATATCAGCAATCTTTACTCCATCTACAGAGAGTGTTGCCATTCGTCCTTTGTCTGCTGTTGTAAATCGACAAAGGATGGACAGGCTGTCCTTAACTCCATTAGGGTTGAACAAAGAGTACTGAATAAATCCACCAGCTTTTGCGTCACGATATGTTTCATTGTTATAGCTTCCTGTCGAAGAATCAATGCTGTAACTATATTCATGTCCTGCTTCACTTTGCTGCTCACCCGTAGCTACAAAGTCTATAGTACGTTCTGTGAACCGTCGATAATACATCTCCGAAGCAGCCATGTCACTCTTCGCATAATTCTCTGGTGTCTGCTGATACCAATAGCACATGTAACGTGCGTGTTGTATCTGGTAGAAAGGCTTCAATGTGAGCGCTTTCCAAGTATAATTGACAGCGGAACCATCACGGCTTGCATCTATGGTGAACTGCAACCTACTCAAATCCTTCACTTTAACTTTGTTCAACACATCAGCACGTTTACCAATAAGAAGAGGTGCCGTAGTCAGTTCCATACTTCTTCCCATGGCTCCCGGGGAATGATCCATACGTCCTTCTCCCGCATACTCGTTTTGTAGGGCTTCTTTTACCAAACCAGTTGTGTCAGCATCAGTCTGAGACATTGCTGTAGTCTGAGCTCCGAGTAAAACGGGGCCATATTCGAAAGCTATGTAGTCGCCATAATTAGGACATTCCTCCGTTCGCAGTTGCATTGGAACACTCACAGTGATAACATCGCCTGCGCTCCATTGACGATTGACCCGCACATATCCAGCCTCACCAACAGGAATGGTCGCAGATTGTTGAACCCCATTCACTGACACCTTGAAATCTGATGTAGTCCACCAAGGATGACGTACAGCTATCGTATAATTGCCAGCCTTTCCAATCGTCAGCTTTGTCTGTTGTTCGTAAGGATAGTTTGTTTCCTGAGTCAGATTGAAGCTTCCAGAAGCCAACTGACTAGCCGTAAAAAGATTTACATACAACACAGAGTCGCCATCGTGTGTGTAGACAAAGTGTCCGTACTTGCTATGATTCTCCATGCCAGTACCGACACAGCACCACATACCTTGGTTCACTTGCGAGTAGATACGGTAGCCTTGTGGACGCAAAGTGGTGAAATAGACATAACCACCGGTTTGTGGATCCTGGGTAGAAAGAATGTGATTGAGCATTGTGTACTCGTAAAAGTCTGCATAACGAGCATCATGCGTCTCATCACTCAACATCTCCGAAAGTTTCATCATATTGTTGGAGTTGCAACTTTCAGGTCCATCAAGCTGATCGATGTACCTATTACTATTGCCTACAGACAAGAAATGCTCATTTACACTGTTGCCTCCGATACAAGTCGTACGATCGTTTGCAACATCGGCCCAGAAATTTTGTGCAGACATAACATAATTGGTTGCCTGCGAATCATCCTCCCCAACGCGTTCAAAACCTATGTATTTTGGCACTTGGGTGTTGGCATGACGATTATCGAGGAACGTCTTATTAAGTGTCTGCATTCCATTAAGCATCACCTTATGACTATATTTTTGCGCTGCGTTGAGGTACTTCTGGTCACCAAACAGCTTATAGGCATCTGCCATACTTTCGTTCATGCCACCATGTTCGGTATCAAGCACCGATTGCATGTCTGTGTCCGACAGTTTCGCAACAACGTTGACACTCCAGTCTGCTAGCTTGCGAAAGAGATCACGTGCCAAATCACCTCCTGCATAGATATAAGCATCACGGAGCCCTGCCAACACTTTATGCTCGCAATAGAATGGTACCCAGCCCCTCACCTGAACAAAGCCAGAGATGTCTCCAGCATAAAGTTTCTTCCACGCATCATTGATGGGCTGGCCTCCAATGAATCCATAGAGCCCTTCAGTATTGCTATTGTAGGCGTCTTGGCAATCCTTGAGCACACCTAACATATAGTCTAGTCGAGTCTTGAGCTGCTGCTTCATATCAGCATCACGACAGGCAGCATAAGCCAGAGCAAGAGCTGACAAATAATGTCCTCCAACATGACCAGACAGATCAAAGCCATTGCCTCCCCAATTCATGAAGTTTGGGTGAAGCGTTTGCCAGGTGGCATAATTGCCCGTGGTAAGTCCAGCTTGCCTAATAAAAGGAGTCAGCAACCGGTCCACATCGTATTGCATGAGCGTTTTGAAATTCAACTCCATTGCATTTTTCATAGGACCATCTAGTAGTGTCACCTCGGAAAGGTCAAAATGGTGTGGATAAAGTTTGCTTTGAGCATGAGTCGGTAACGTAAACCACCACATAGCAATTGCAGAGAACAGAAGGGTTCTTCTTAGTTTCATATCTGTTTACACTACTGTCCAAAGAAATTTTCCCATAAGGTCAGCTGACCATCATTGGAGTCATTCTGAGTACGTTTTGGTTTAACGAATAGCTCGCCTAAGGGTTTCCTCTCAAAGAGTACATTCCCGATGGCAGCCGATAAAATATAGAATTCCTGATCAATATGATACACTTTCTTTGCAATGGCAAGCAGCAGATAATCGCAGATAGCAATCCAAATCTGCGAGAATACAGCATTCTGGCTCGTTCCGTAGAACGAGTTGATGTGCAGTCGCTGCTTTATCCATTTGAAGAAGCACTCCACCTGCCAGCGTTCCCTGTAGAGTTCTGCGATTGTCAGGCAGGAATGAGTAAAGTCATTGGTCAAGAATCTGTAGACGTTACCTGTGGCATAATCTTCATAAACAACCATGCGCAGTGTGTCTGAATACCACTTAGAGCTTCTTGGTCCTGCAAGTCTGATAATGGTGTCGTTTGTAACTCCAGTCTGTTTGTCTACAGGACGTTCCTCAACTACCTCATACTTCATGTTATCTTTTGCCCTTGTCACAAAGAAAGCCTGCTGACGATGGAAGTGGTTGAACAACTGTTTGAAGTCAACATAACCCTTGTCCATGAGATAGTAGCTTCCTGGTTCTATGGGAATCAGACTCATAGTCTTGGAATCATGAACAGCAGCCTCTGTCAGATAGATGAATGTCGGTATGGAGCCACGCAAATCCAGAAGTGTATGCATCTTTACACCCCCTTTTTCATGATGCAGACGAGCCCACGGGCAAAGTTGGAGGCACAGTTTGATGGTACTGCTGTCAAAGGCATACACGATGCCATCCACGTCAAGCCGGGACGGTTCATTCTGGTACAGCTCTCTTGCCCAGGCTATCAGGATCTGCCCAAAATCATGGTATACACGCCAATCCTTGGTCTCATTGATATGGGCCAAAGTCGAACGTTGGATATACTTTATTCCACTCGAATAGAGCTTGGAAGAGAGTGCCACCAGCGTCGCATCAATGCTGCGGAGACTAATCTGGTCGGTGAACTGGGCAAAGCTCATCACCATAAACTGGTCTCTGCATTTGAAACCGATAGCATGTCTATTGCCGTTGTATCTCTTTACGCACTTGTCGAACTCATATCTTGGTATGAGCGACATGATTTGAGCGAATACGGTCTTTCCTTGATTCATGACTTCTGCCTCTTGCAATACGATATGCAAAAGTACAAAACCAAATCTCGAAAAAATAATATTCGCATAACTCATTGAAAATAATCAATTTAAATTAAGTCCGAGAATTTTTCTTTGGACAGTAGTGATCTGTTTAGTAAAATAATGTTTGTGTTTCGGACAAGAAATAGTTTACTGGCAAATTTAAAAAAAGTTTTGCTTAAACCAATAACAAAATCGATTATTTAGTGAAAAGACAACACTTTTTATATTGTTGATTAATAGTACGTTCGCTGTCAAACCGGATTGTTGTCCTCCAAAGAAATGACTTAGAATGCTTGTACACATATCCGTGATCTTAAATTTCAGCATTGTGAACTATCAATCATATGTACGCTTAATTTCTCACCATTTCGTCATAATAGTATCAAACACCTTGAAAAATTGATCAGTCGAAAAGAAAAATTCAATAACTTTGTCTTTCTTAAATATTGCGATTATCTTTGTTAAACTTCGATAGTTAACACCTTAAAGTCAAGACATTATTTTCAGTTCATCAAATTAAACCAAAAATAAAACTCGTCGAACTAACTTCAACAATATTATATCTAATGAATAATAAAAAACTGTTTGTCATTAATTTGACAATCTGTGGATTTCTCTCCGGCAAAGCTCAAGTTGTATCTGTTCATTCTCCCAACAATAAAATATATGTGGAAATGAAAGTGGAGAAAGGTGTTCCCACTTTAGAAACCGAGTACCGAAATGGGAAGCAGTATGTTTCAGTTAGTAAAGTGCAGACTGGAATAGCTTTTGATAAAGACGCTACTCAAATGGAATTGTTATCAGTATCTCCGGCAAAGAAGCACAAAGACGATTATATGATGTTGTCTGGCAAACGCAGTCACTGTGTTAACCAAGCCAACATCCGGACATTCCGTTTTAAGGATACCAATGGAAAGGAAATTGACATCGAACTTAGGGCATATAATGATGGCATAGCTTTCAGATACCTCACTCCAAAATCAGACACCATCCAACGGGAGATGACCTCCTTCCATGTAAGTAATGGCATCAACAGGTGGGCACAACCCCTCGACCTGAATGGCTACGAAGACTTTTATTATCAAACGAACAACGGCAAAGAAGTGCCTAACCCTAAGAAAGAAACAGGGAAGTGGGGCTTTCCATTACTGCTCGAACCAGCCAAAGGGTTTTACGCGCTCCTTACTGAGGCTAACATTTTGCATGGAAACTGCGGGGCTCATTTAGAGAATATCAACAACGAAGAACAGTATGATGTCATTCCAGCCTCTAACACTGTCATTGGTGATAAGCTTTCCACTCCATGGCGAATAATGATTATCGGCAGTCTTGCTGACATTGTTCAGTCCACGCTCGTAACTGATGTATCAAATGCCAACAGAATTGACGACACAAGATGGATACAGCCTGGTGCACTTTCTTGGGTTTATTGGGCTTATAATCATGGGTCCAAGGACTTCCAAATTGTTAAGCAATACGTTGATTTGGCTTACGAGATGCAATGGCCATACGTTCTCATCGACTGGGAATGGGACGTGATGAATAATGGTGGAAACATTGAAGATGCCATCGCTTATGCCAAGAGCAAAGGCATCAAGGTTGTGTTATGGTACAACTCTTTTAAGTCATGGGGAGGAGATACCTCTTTTGCAAAAGCTCATGATCTTAGAACACCGGAGGGACGTGAGAAGGAAATGGCATGGCTGGAACAGATGGGGGTAAGTGGAGTAAAGGTCGATTTTTTCTACGGAGACAGTGAGAAAACCATGAACTATTATCTCGATTTGTTGGAATGTGCAGCCCGTCACCGCCTGATGGTCAATTTTCATGGGGCCACAGTTCCACGCGGATGGCAACGCACATATCCCAACCTGATGTCGACAGAGGGCGTCTATGGTGCAGAGTATTACAACAATGGTCCTACCTTGACCGATAAGGCAGCATGGCATAACACCGTCTTGCCATATACACGCAATGTTATTGGACCTATGGATTATACTCCAGGGACTTTCTCAAACAGTCAACATCCACATATTACGACATTTGCCCACGAATTGGCCCTTCCCTTTGTTTTTGAATCTGCCTGGCAGCACATGCCCGATAGGCCCTCTGCTTATATGAGCTTGCCTACAGAAGTCAAGTCGTTGCTCTCTTCTATTCCCACTGTTTGGGACGACACCCGTCTGATCAGCGGTTACCCAGGACAATCAATCGTCATCGCTAGACGAAAAGGAAAAACTTGGTATGTCGCTGGTCTCAATGGAAAAAGCGAGCCAACTACAATTGATGTCGACCTTTCCCGATTAGGAAAAACTATACGTATCATCTCGGATGGTGCTGATGGTCAATCCTTCCAAATCATCAACACAAAGACTCTTGGCAAAACTACAATCATAAAATGCAGAAAACAAGGTGGCTTTGTTGCCATTGTTCAATAATATTATCAAGACTAGACTAATGAAAAAATCATCTTACTTATCTATTCCAGCAGTCTTCTTTATGTTGCTGTTGACGCTCAGCCTGAACGCCCAGGACAAGAAATTATGGTATAGCCAACCAGCGAAAATATGGTTGGAAGCTTTGCCTATCGGTAATTCTCACATGGGAGCCATGGTGTATGGCGGAACAGACAAAGAAGAAATACAACTCAATGAAGAAACTTTTTGGTCCGGATCACCTTACAATAATAACAGCACGGAATCTAAACCTCATCTGGACGAAGTGCGCCAGCTCATCTTCGATGGTAAGGAAAAAGAAGCAGAAGACTTGATCAACAAGTATTTTGTTAAGGGTCCACACGGCATGAGGTTCCTGTCTGCAGGAAGTGCCATCTTTAACTTCGGACATCAGTCAATCACCGATTATTATCGGGATTTGAATCTTGAGAACGCTACGGCAACTGTTAGCTATAAAGCTAATAATGTAAAGTACCAGCGAACAGTCTTTGCTTCTCTTACCGACAATGTGATTGTTATGAAAGTCAAGGCCGACAAAAAGCGCGCACTTAACTTTTCCTTTACCCACGCCAATGCATTGCCGACAAATGGAACAAATGACCGTCTGTACTTCGAAGTTGACGGTAAGGACCAAGAAGGTATCAAAGCCGGACTAAAAGCCGAAGGTTGCATCATGGTCAAAACTGATGGCACGACTACCAACGACGGTTCCACAGTCAATGTAAACCATGCAACAAAGGCTACGGTTTATATCACCATCGCGACAAATTTCGTCAATTATAGTAATATCACTGCTGATGCCAAAGCTAAAGTGGATGCCGTCATGCGTTCTATAGAACATAAGTCTTATCAACAGTTGCTAAAGAACCACATTAACAAGTACCGTGAGCAATATGGTAGGGTAACGCTTTCCTTAGATAAGGCATCCACTTCCACGCTTGAAACAGACAAACGACTTGCCGCTTTCAATAACAGTAACGACATGGACATGGTGGCATTGATGTTTCAATATGGCCGTTATCTTCTCATCTCTTCCTCACAGCCAGGAGGCCAGGCCGCCAACCTTCAAGGTGTATGGAATGACAAGCAGAATGCACCATGGGATAGCAAGTACACCATCAACATCAATACAGAAATGAATTATTGGATTGGTGATGTGGGAAACCTTTTTGAGGCGGAAGAACCCCTCTACTCGTTGATTGGAGATTTAAGTCAAACCGGAAGTAAGACAGCCCAAGAGATGTACGGCTGCAAGGGCTGGATGGCTCATCACAACACAGATATATGGCGCATTGCTGGCCCAGTGGATGGTGCCTATTGGGGAATGTACCCCAATGGAGGTGCTTGGTTGTCCACTCATCTATGGCAACACTATTTGTTCTCTGGTGACAAGCAGTTCCTTAAGCAGTGGTATCCTGCCATGAAGGGCGCTGCGGATTTCTTGATCGACTATATGCAGCTTGACCCTCGCACCGGTTGGTTAGAAACCGTGCCTAGCGTGTCGCCAGAGCATGGACCTAATGGCAAGTCACCAATCTGTGCCGGATGCACCATGGACAACCAAATTGCGTTCGATGTTCTAAGTAATGTGTTGAAGGCTTCACAAACGCTCAACACATCGCACGAGTATCAAGATACCCTACAAAAAGCACTCGCACAACTCCCGCCGATGCAAATCGGCAAATATGGACAGCTGCAAGAATGGCTCATCGATGCCGACGACCCTAAAGACGAGCATCGCCACATCTCACATCTGTATGGTCTCTATCCAAGTAATCAGATTTCTCCATATAGCCATCCCGAACTCTTTGCAGCAGCTCATAACACCTTAGTTCAACGCGGTGATTTGGCCACAGGATGGAGTCTAGGATGGAAAATCAACTTCTGGGCTCGTATGCTCGATGGGAATCATGCCTTCACGATACTCTCTAACATGCTCAAACTATTACCTTCAGAGAGTGCAGCACAGCAATATCCTGATGGTCGCACATTCCCCAATCTCTTTGACGCTCACCCACCCTTCCAAATCGATGGAAACTTCGGATGTGCAGCCGGTGTGGCAGAAATGTTGCTACAAAGCCATGATGGTGCCATTCACCTGCTACCAGCAGTACCCGACAAATGGAAAAACGGTAACGTGACCGGTCTGCGAGCACGTGGTGGATTTGTCGTGGACGAGAAATGGTCCAATGGACGTCTTGACAAGGCTACGATACACTCTGCCGTTGGAGGCAAACTAAGAATTCGTTCCTACGTCCCATTGAAGGGAAAAAGGCTTAAAGTAGCATCAGGCATATGTAACAATGAGTTGCTCACACCTGCCCAAGTTAAAGATCCCATCATTCATGCCTCTGATTTAGGCACTCCAAAAAATCTGATCAAGAAAGTCTATGAATACGATATTGAAACAAGACCTGGCTCTGTTGTTCGCATTACTGCTGGCAACTGACGTCTTAGCCTATGACATCCAACTGAAAAGCGGCACTCTGACACTGACTCCTATGGCAGATAATGCCATTAGGGTACAGTATCACAATGCACAAACCCATGAGTTGCCCGAATGGGTATATCGGCCATCATCTGATAAGGTAAAATGCAAAATTAAGCGAAGTTCACGATTCGTCATGCTTTCGCTCAAACGTTTAATGCTAACGGTAAGTTTGCCTGATGGACTTATCCGCGCCGTAGATGCAGCCGGAAAAGAAATCTTTAACGAATCAGCCTATCAGCTTACCCCATCATCAACACAAGCAGATTTGGGACAAGCTGCAACACTTAGTTTTAAAACACCTGCGAACGAAGCGCTATTCGGATTAGGGCAGTTTCAAGATGGATACCTGAATATTCGCGGCTTATCACGTCGACTCACACAGGTCAATACGCAGATCTCTATTCCAATGATTATCTCCAACAGAGGCTATGGGCTGCTTTGGAATAACTATGGACTCACCGAATATAATCCAGGAGATCATCACATTGCATTGCAAAAGACTGATGCAGAGGGTCATACGCTTGTTGTTGATCAAACTTCGACTCATGGAAATCAGCGTGAACAAAGGCAAAGTAATACTTTTGAGGCGCAATTAAGCATAGCCGAAGAAGGTGACTACGCTATATTACTAGATGTTGGTCAGCCCATGGCACGTCGTCATCAACTTCTCATCGACAATGACACGGTGCTAAACATGATGAATATTTGGCTTCCTCCAACTGCGTCGACCATCGTTCATTTGAAACCGGGACAACATCAAGTTGTCAGCAATGCCGAGTACAGCGACAAACCAAGTATTTATTACCGCAAAGTCAATGATACAACCACATTTTATTCTCCTGTCGCTGAATGTGTCGACTTCACACTTTTCACTGGTTCGGCAGATGAAGTGATTGCCTCTTATCGCGACCTAACTGGCAAGGCGCCGATGATGCCCTTGTGGGCACTTGGCTATATCCATTGCAGAGAGCGTTTCCATTCTTCAGATGAGATAATCCAAACAGCTCGTCAGTTCAGACAACTAAAGTATCCTATTGACATGATTGTGCAGGACTGGCAATACTGGGGGCCAAATGGATGGAATGCAATGACCTTCGATAAAGCCAATTATCCTAACCCTGCCCAATTAGTAGACAGTCTGCATGCCATGGACATGCGGCTCATGCTCTCTGTGTGGGCTAAGATAGACAAGAATAGCGTCGTTGGCAAGGAGATGGAACAACAGGGGTATTATATCCCCGGAACTGACTGGATAGACTTTTTCAACCCCACAGCCCGTAACGCTTATTGGAATAATTTCAGCCGCAGGTTACTAAAACCGTTCAAGATTGATGCTTGGTGGCAAGACGCGACAGAACCCGAAAATGATGACTTGAAGGGCAGAATCATTGGTGATGGCAAATGGAAGGGAGAACAATTCCGAAACATGTACACTTTGTTGGTGAGTAAAACCGTGTACGAAGGTAGCCGAAAGGACATGCCCAACAAGCGAACCATGATTCTCACCAGATGTGGATTCCCTGGCATCCAACGTTATGGCTCTGCTGTTTGGTCTGGTGATGTCGGTTTCAACTACGAGACCTTGCGACGTCAAATCACCGCCGGACTAAGTCTTTCCGTCACTGGTCTACCTTGGTGGACCTATGATGCAGGTGGCTTTTTCCGCCCTGGACAAAGCCAATATACCAACAAAGATTACCAAGAGACCATGCTCCGTTGGCTTCAAACTGCCACCTTCCTCCCATTGACTCGTGTTCACGGATATATGACAAACACCGAATTTTGGAATTACGGGACTGAGGTCGAACGCGTTGCGCACCAAAGTCTCGATTTGAGATACCGACTAATGCCCTATATCTATTCGCTTACGGCTGATGTAAGTCATATCGGAGGAACCATTCTCCGACCGCTTGTCATGGACTTTGCATCGGACACGAAAGCCCTTGCACAGAAATACGAATATATGTTTGGAAAATCATTGTTGGTATGTCCAATTGTTGAGGGTAACTTATCTTCTACCGATGTATATCTACCGGCACATCAAGGTGGATGGTATAGTCTTATGAACTATGACCATTACCAAGGTTCACAGACTGTGACCGTTCCCGTCACAATTGACGCTATCCCTGTGTTTGTGCCAGCAGGAGCCATCCTACCTTTGGCAAAGGCAGGTACACAGACTACCCAGGAAGCCATGAACTCGCCGTTAGAGATTCAGGTATATCCTGGAAAAGATGGTGATTTTAGCCTTTATTTCGATGATGGCGAGACCTATCAATGTGAAAAGGGAGAGCACGAAAGCATTCGATTGCACTGGGGTGATCACAAGGGCGTTTTGTCCGTAAGTCGTCGTGAAGGCACCTACTCTTCGATGCCAACCATTCGCAAGATGACCTTCGTCTTTATGGGACAATCTGGTTACACTCAAACCATCGACTATCAGGGACGCACGATGAAAATAAAGCTAAGATAAAAACATCGTTTGTTGAAACCAGGGCAATTATATAACATAATTAAAGCATTAGCTTAGAAAGCTCAAAACTACAGATAACACTAGTACAATCCCAATTAGTGCTTTCCTAAAAAGTTGTCAGCTAGTTCTAGGACATTTCACATCAGCCCCCACATTATTATCCTATGGGGTTGTGATTCAAATTGAAACACGGAGTAATTCAAATTGAAACACAATGTGAATCAATTTGAATCATGGCGTGAATCAATTTGATTCACAATGTCAATGATGCCAGTTCGAAATCCAAATACGATATAAGTCAAGAAAAATCATTATCAATTAGGAAAACGATATAAAAATTCTTTGAATGCTGATAGATTTTCACTAACTTTGCCACAACGTGAACTCGCCATGGGGTTGATGCCCCGACAACTGCCCGTCACGTCCTTGACCCTCACTGACAATACATGGACAAGATAAAGAAAATAGTTCTCACCGGCGGTCCCTGCGCCGGAAAGACGACCGCTTTGGTAAAAATCATCGAGCATTTTTCTAGTCTCGGATACAAGGTTTTTACCATTCCGGAGGTACCTACCCTATTCCAGCAAGCCGGCATGGATTATCTGACTCAAAATCGTCAGTTCTTCTACGAAGGCGAGAAGGCCACTTTGGAGATACAGCTTCAGCTTGAAGACAAATTCACACACATAGCAGAGCAAGTGGAAGAGCCAACAGTAATCATCTGTGATCGTGGTGCCCTTGACATATCGGCTTATCTCAAGCCAAAGATGTGGGACGAGATTACGGGCTTGGCCGGTACCACCACTCAGGCGCTGCTTGATCGTTATGATGCCGTACTTCACCTCGTCTCAGCGGCTGACGGCGCAGAACAGTTTTACACCACCGCAACCAACAAAGAGCGCACCGAGGGTTTGGAGTTAGCTAGAGAACTAGATAAAAAAGTGATACACGCATGGAGCCAACATCCTCATCTCCGTGTCATCAACAACCACGACAATTTCGACACCAAACTCAATCGAGTCCTGAAGGAGATCTCGTTCGTACTTGGGCTGGCTCAACCTATCACCGAAGAACGCAAATATATCGTGAAAATCAATGGTGACCTACCCACTACCATTGACAGTGACATTCGTCAGATCTACCTCGTTGCTGACCCAGACAGTGAGGTTCGCCTACGCAGACGGTCATGGTCGGATGGCAAGCTCGTCAATGTGCACACCATGAAGAAGGTAATCAACGGAAAAGAAGAGATAGAGACCGAGAGACAAGTGAGCAATGCACTCTATGAGTCGCTCCTCTCACAGGCCGACCCCTATAGACACGTCATTCACAAGAAACGCCGCAGCTTCATCTGGAAGGGCCAATATTTTGAGCTAGACAAATATCTGGAGCAGCTAGAGGGCCTCGTCATACTTGAGACCAAGGGGGTCACCTCCTCCGAGGATGTCAACTTCCCACCATTTTTGCGAGTGGTAAAGGATGTCACTGGTGATCGCAACTATTATAATTATAACTTAGCGCTTAGGAAACCATAGATATGCACATCGTTATCGCAGGAAATATTGGAAGCGGAAAAACTACGCTTACACAGATGCTTGTGCGTCACTATGGCTGGGAAGCACGCATGGAAAGCGTGCAATACAACCCCTATTTGGAAGATTACTACAACGACATGAAGCGATGGTCGCTCAATCTGGAGGTATATTTTCTCAAGGAAAGATTTCGCGACCTGATTGAAATAGACCGTTCTGACAAGACAATCGTGCAGGATCGCTCCATCTTCGAGGGCGTCTACATCTTCACAGCCAACAATCACGACATGGGAAACATGAGTGATCGCGACTTCAAAACCTATATGGGACTCTTTGAGTCGATGATGATGATAGCGCGGAAACCAGACCTTATGGTCTACCTCCGCTCCTCCGTGCCCCACCTTGTCGACCATATCCACCGGCGTGGACGAGAGTATGAACAAAACATGCAGCTTGATTACCTCAAGAATCTTAACGACCGCTACGAGGATTTCGTCTACAACAAGTATAAAGGACGCATGCTCACGATTGACGTGGACAATCTCGACTTTCTACATTCACGTGAGGATTTCGCCTTCGTCATCCGCCAAATTGACGAACAACTTTCCGAGATGAGCAACAAGGAACGCACACTCTTCAGTGCCGTTCCATAATCCATTGCTTCTCACAATTATTTCGTCACACTATCTTTTCAAGTCACTAATTCACCAAAAAATATCATGCACATCGCAATAGCAGGAAATATCGGCAGTGGCAAGACCACACTCACAAAAATGCTTGCCGATCGTTACGGTTGGATACCACGCTTCGAACCCGTGGACAACAACCCTTATCTGGATGACTTCTACAAAGATATGAACAGGTGGTCGTTCAACCTCCAAATTTATTTCCTCAACAAAAGGTTTAAGGAAGTAGTGGAAATTGCCAACAGCAAGGAGTCCATCATCCAGGACAGAACAATCTTTGAGGATGCTCGTATCTTTGCTCCCAATCTCCATGACCAAGGCTACATGAGCGACAGAGACTTCGAAAACTACAGCAATCTCTTCGACCTGATGATGTCACTAGTCAAGCTTCCTCAGCTCATGATCTACATCCGGTCGTCCATCCCCACACTTGTGAATCATATCGAGAAACGTGGACGCTCCTTTGAGAAGAGCATCAGAATTGATTACCTAACAGGTCTTCAGAAGCGTTACGAGGATTGGATAGCCGCCTATAAGGGTCCGATGATTATCATTGATGGTGACAAACTCTCCTTTGAGGACAACCCCGAGGACTTCCGTAAGGTCACTGACTTGATAGACGCTAACCTCTTCGGTATCTTCCCATTGAGCGATTCACCACGCCCATAAAGCTTCGCCACAAACCTTATTATCCCAACAAATAGTTAAGTTGGTTTTCGTAACATTGCAGTTCCAAACACTTCAAAACGTAACACCATGACAGAATCTAACGAAATCAAAACTTCTAGCATCAACTCATTAGCCATATCCAGCGATGGTGGACAGCAAGTGCTCCTCGTCGGACTAAAGCCCGCCTATCGGAATAAGCCACAATACCAAAAGGCTTTGCAACGGGAGTTAAAGGCAAACCATGAGTTGGACCACCAAAATATCTTGAGATATGTTGGGGAGAAGGACTCTGACGTCTACGGATCCTGCATCGTTATGGAGTGGGAAACGGCTCGCACTCTGACCGATTACCTGCAAGAAAGACATAGTGAGGAGGAAAAGAAAGACATCATAAGGCAAGTGGCCGATGGTGTCAGTTATCTTCACAGGAAAGGACTGATACATAGCGCACTTAACGCATCGTCTATTTTTATTACTACCAAGGGCAATCATGTAAAAATACTCAACTTTCGTCAGCGTTTCGCCGACCGTCTCTTTGAACCGCAGAGTTCACTGAAGTTCCGTGCGCCGGAAGCTAAAGATGGTACGCTCGCACTTGATGCCCGCACCGATATCTATTCCTTGGGAATCCTTCTGAGAGAGATGGACCTTGGCATGGAATATCAACCCGTCATAGAAAAATGTACCAGTATAGGTCGCAATGACCGCTATCCCGATGTCGATGCATTCCTTGAAGCTTTCGAGCATCGGCGTATGTCTCACAGACCTTCAAGCAGTGACGGTCCTGCAACAGGCGGGAATAAAAAAGTAGCCATACTCATCTCCACCATTGCTGCACTCCTTGTTATTGCCGTCTTGGTATTCTTCAACCGCAATAGCGACAATGACGAATCCAAACAGCCATTGACAGAGATGACCGACACGGTACAGAATTCCATTCCTGATGATGCAACACCCATACCATCCGCTGCACCTCAGGAAAATCAGGAGTCGATAGAGCCTAATAACAATGAGACAACCAATACGAGCGAACTGGCTTTTCTCGATAAATTGGTGCCTCAGATGCACATCGACATTGACAAGATTTATGCAAGCGGGAGTGAAAATGCTGTGATCGACAAACGTGTTAAGACTTACTACAAAGGTTTAAGAGAAACGCTGAAAGGACTAAATGACAACCAGTTTTCAGCCTTTGACAAGGCCTTTGCCGACTATATTCAGCAGAAAAATTCGACTCGATGATGCGCATCAGAGTAAGCTTTACACTTCTCTTTTTCTTTATTATCCTCACCTCCCCCCTCTCAGCACAGACCGAAAAGATGGGAGGGCATAGGTTGCCCAATATCGCTGTGGGCATCAACCATCATCACGATTCCACACTTATAGGCTACTTCAATGTCGGCTTTCGTCCCGAGGTTGATAGTTTGCGTGGTGTGCAACTTGGCGTCTTCTATGGTGGCATACGCCAAGATGCGCGCGGGGCAATGATCTCAGGCGTGGCCAATGCAGCACATGCCATGCAAGGTGTGCAGGTAAGTGGCTTGAGCAACATTGTCTTTACGCCCATGCGTGCCATCCAACTCAGTGCGATCTCAAACATTGCCATGGGCGTGAAGCACGGAATTCAACTCTCAGGACTTGCCAATATTAGTTCTGGACTGATGCATGGTCTACAACTTAGTACTTACAACTACACCGACACACTTAATGGCTCACAAATAGGTCTCTTCAATGTTGCCCTCAGACACCCCAAAGGATGGCAAGTGGGCATTATTAATTACACACAAGATACCATTGCACACAAACTTGGTTTGGTCAACATCAATCCCAAAACACGTATTGATTTACTGACCTATCTTGGCACCATGACAAAGCTAAATGCCGCACTTCGTTTCCGAAACCGAAGTACTTTCAGCATGCTTGGAGTGGGTACTCATTATTTGGGGTTCGACGAAGACTTCTCTGGCGCTATTTTTTATCGCATTGGCCAATACTTCAATCTTTCCCCAAGATCTTCTATCAGCGGTGATTTAGGGTTCTATCATGTGGAAACTTTCAAAAAGAAAACGGCCGATAGTCCCAGTCGACTCTACTCCTTACAGGCACACATCAATTACGATTACCAAATCAATCCCACGGTGGGGGCCTTCATTTCTGCTGGCTACGGTACCACAAGGTATTACGGCTCTAACCAAAATTACCGTTCACGGCCAATATTGGAAGCTGGCTTGAGCTTCCGCTACCGTAACAACACCCGTCAGGAATCACGCTGGATCTCTGAGCGACAGCGAGACAAGGAGTTTGAATTGAGTAGACTACAGCATACACCAGACGACATACTCTATCGGTTTACAGATCCTGACTATACCTTTCCACAATGGGGCCGGGCCGCTATCATGGCATCTGCAATAAATGTTGGCGTACATTGCTTTGACAGATTCGTGCTCAACGAGGACTTTGCCAAGGTCGACTTTAAGTCTATTGGTGAAAACTTCCACCATGCATTCGTATGGGACAACGACCAATTTTCCACCAATCTGTTTGCCCATCCCTATCATGGCAACCTTTACTTCAACTCAGCACGTAGCAACGGTCTTAATTTTTGGCAATCCACACCCTATGCCCTCGGTGGCAGTTTAATGTGGGAATTCCTCGGAGAAGTTGACCCCCCTGCCATCAACGACCTCATTGCCACAACCTTTGGTGGCATCAGCCTTGGTGAGATTACTCACCGCATTTCCGCTCTAATCCTTAACGACCATACTCAAGGATCCAGTCGCTTCTTTCGTGAAGTTGCTGCGACGCTCATCAATCCTATGCAAGGACTTAATCGAATCCTTAACGGTGATGCCTGGAAGGTACGTCGAAACAAATATCTCTATCATGATTTTGCTCGTATTCCTGTTGAGTTTTCCATGTCATTGGGAACGCGATATCTTGCCGATAATGGTGCATTATTCAGAGGAGAACGACAGACTTTCCTAAACTTTCAGCTCACATATGGTGACGCCTTCAGCGAAGACAATGACCAACCTTACGACTATTTCACATCCGACGTAACGATTGGCATTGCCGGCAACCAGCCTCTGTTCAACAAGATCAACCTTATGGGCAAGCTCTGGAGTCAGATAGTCTATAGCGGACGTGAGGGGAAGACCATTGTCGGCCTTTTCCAACACTTCAATTATTATGACTCAAAGCCAGTAAAAGACGGTTCTTCCCTTACTCCATATCGCATCTCCGAGGCCGCCGCGCTTGGCCCGGGCATCATCTGGGAATTCCCTAAGGTGGGTAATCTTGCCAGACTAGAGCAGCGTGTCTTTGCCGATCTTATCTTACTCGGAGGCACCAAGACCGACTATTATAACATTATCGACCGCGATTACAACATGGGATCGGGTTTCAGCGTCAAGTCATATACGCTCATGGACTTCCCTCATCTAGGTCGTTTCACACTTGATATAGACTATTATCGCATCTTTACTTGGAAGGGTTACGAGAACAAGGACCTCACCACCACCGATCCACTTTTCCTCAATGCCCAAGGCGACCGGGGAAATGCAGGCCTCTTAGTCGTCAATCCAAAGTTTCTGATGCAGCTCAAGCGCAACTTTGGTATAGAGCTATCAGGCAGCTACTATACCCGAAACACGCATTATACATACCACGACGACGTACAGTCTGACACTTTCGAACTGCGTGCAGGCTTGCTCTATAGATTCTGATTTTCCGCGAATAAGTTGATATCATTACTAAAAATAATAAAATAACATAAACTACTGATATGCAAATCATTAAAAGTTTAATTCTTTCTGGTGTTGCAGCACTTTTGGCCTTACCAATACAAGCACAAACTATCATGCCTCAAACAGCTAGTATGGATAACCTAAAAAGTGTACATCCTTGGTACGGGACACGCGTCGCTTATTTTGGAGACTCGGTAACAGACCCAAGGAACAGTGGCTCCAAAAAAAAATATTGGGGCTATCTACAGGATTTTTTGGATATCACACCATTGGTTTATGGCGTAAGTGGGAGAACATGGGGCGACATTCCTAGACAGGCTAGACAGTTGCAAGCCGATCATGGGAATGACTTCGATGCAATCCTAATATTTGTTGGCACCAACGATTACAACCAAGGTGCAAAGTTAGGTCAGTGGTACGAGGAGGGCGATACAATGGTCTATTATGCTAGAGGTAAGCAAAAGGCGCTTGTTGAGCGCAAGTTTCGACGCATGAGCTATGACGCCAGCACGTATCGTGGAAGGATCAATACAGCACTCAAGACACTCAAAGAGATGTTCACTGATAAGCAAATTGTACTTCTCACACCACTCCATAGAGCCTATTTTGAGGGCAATGATACAAACGTTCAGCCTGATGAACGGATGCAAAATGTTTCTGGCGAATACATTGACCCCTACATTGAGAGCGTCAAGGAAGCCGGCAACATTTGGGGTGTGCCGGTTATCGACTTCAATGCAGTTTCGGGCCTCTATCCTCTTATCAATGGAACAACTTATTTCCACAACGAAAAGGATCTTCTCCATCCAAACGATGTCGGTCACAAACGCATGGCCATGACATTGGTCTACCAACTTCTAAATCTCCCTTGTAAGTTCTAAGACATTCTATTACGCTTTTCATTTATCAATTTCCAGCATTATTTACACACGCTAGAAATACCATTTTGTCAATCAACTCATGGTTGCTTTGGCAAAGCTATTATGTAGACTCAAATAAAAAGCTATCTGTTCGCATGAAGCGAAGGTATTATTTGCTTGCAAAATACTTCTATGAGTATCATAAATAATTATAATTCATGCAAATAAATATACTTGTGGATAGATTTCGAACCCCGCATATTTGGCACAAAATCAACCTTTCATGTTTTTTAAATTTAACAGATATAGCTACGAAAAATCGTAAATTTTGCATTTAAAATATAGGATTATTTCTTAACTTTGCGTCAATTAGGATATAATCGGGCATACCATTGTGGGAATAACCTTTGTAATTGTCGGCATATTGCTATTGGCATATATACTCATTGCTACCGAAAACGTGACCAACGTGAATCGAGCAGCAGTGGTGATATTTGCTTGTACTCTTGGCTGGGTGCTTTATATCGGCTATGGCTCTGATTTTGTAATGAACCAACATTCCCAAGAATATTTCACTTTTCTGCAAGGATCCGCCACTTCAAGCGTAAGAGTCAAGGAGTTTATTGCAAACCAACTCTTGCTGAAATACGTTGGTAGGGCCTCCGAGATAGTGCTTTTCCTTTTGGCTACTCATACCATAGTCGAGATTCTCGACAACAATGAGTGCTTTGAATTCATCCGCCAGATGCTACGAACACGAAGCAGTCAAAAGATGCTTTGGCTTCTCGGTATCGTGACACTTGTCATCTCAGCTAACCTTGACAATCTCACTACCACTGTGATGATGTTGGTTATCATGCGTAAGTTGGTGCCGAATCGTCGACAAAGACTCATTTATGGATCGGCAATCGTAGTCGCTGCCAACTGTGGAGGAGCAATGACCGTGATTGGTTCACCGGCAGGTTTGTTGCTATGGAACAAAGGTTTGCTCACGGCTTCGGACTTTTTCTTGATGATGTTCATCCCATGTCTATTGGCTTGGGCCATTCCTACGTGGTGGATGGGCAGGGAGTTGCCAAGTCATGTTGAGGCCGACCTAGGGATGCTAGCTTACCGTGGCGATGACTCCAGACTTCAGGTGTGGCAGCGAGTGCTAATGCTTTGCTTGGGTATCGGTGGGCTTTGGTTTGTCCCAACTTTTCATAACATTACGAAGTTAAGCCCTTTCTTGGGTGCATTGTGCGTATTAGGTCTGCTTTGGGTTGTCAATGAGATTTTCAATCATAAGCTAATGGACATGGATAGCATGAGCGACCGCCGTGTCCCTAAGTCACTTTATTATGGCGGCAATCAACTCATCTTCTATGTGTTGGGCATGCTGCTGTTGCTGGGTGTAGTGGTTGAGACCGGCGCAGTGGGCGATGTATGGAACTTCTTGCAAGCCAATGCTGTTCCAGAGTGGCTGCTTGCCGTTACTGCAGGTGTCGTTAGTTCCGTACTAGACAACTT
>Ga0183095_10732_pt1 | contig 47841 bp, 35 predicted proteins | sample BioMet4_FD_130346 | JGI IMG/M metagenome (GOLD analysis project Ga0183095, IMG submission 130346) | Microbial communities from bioreactor (seeded with sewage sludge) at LBNL, California, USA - Biofuel metagenome 4 (v2) (version 3) | ecosystem: Engineered > Bioreactor > Anaerobic > Unclassified ...
CTTTCTTACTTGAAGAACAAGCTTGTCCAAAGCGGACGGATTGAAGAGAGCAATCCTTTTGGAAAAGAGGAGGCCCTGTCTCTTTTTAAGGAGCGTTTTTCCGCGATCGATTTTGCTGAAGCCTCAAAGGATGTCGCCCCGTTTCTTTTGGACAAAGAAGATGTTGCCCATTGGGATTCTAAACTATTCCTTGATTCCCTTTCTCTTCTCAAATTCAGAGACTGAGGGTTGTCACCGAACAGAAGATTTGTTTATTGAATTTGTGGGTTAAGAGGCCCGCGAGTCCGAGGCATTACTCGAGAACGGCTCGAGAACGGACGCCCTAAACGATTTCGTTCTCGAGTAACGTCATGGAAATGTGTCCCTTTTTGTCCCCGAAAAGGACTGAATGTCCACGACTAGCGAAGGCTCGATGGCGACAAGGGAAACGGGATGAGAATATTGTCCCTAAATGTCCCTAAAAAGGAATGGTTGAAGGTCGACTCAAAATCCCTCGGATGCATAATCCATGCCGGTTCAAGTCCGGCCTCGGGCACCATCTCTTAAGAAAAGAAGCCAGATTGCAGTGATGCAGCCTGGCTTTTTTATATGAGCGTCTCATTCAGGGCTCTTAAGTAATGCAATTTAGAGTTAGCGAGGCGAATCTGCCGGTCTTGATTCCGGGGAAAGACTCTTAAGCCTCGCCAAGCGCAATGGTTTGAAATAAAACAAGCCGAGTCTTACTCGTTGATGCAAGAAGAGACGACCATCCCAGCATTTTATCTTTTAATAAAAGATACTCGTTTCATTGACTCGAATAAATAAAAGAAAAAAGCGGAAAAGAACGTGCTAATAAAACGTTACGAGGAAAGCGTAATATATAGGCGTTTTTTGATACTGGACTAGGCCTTGACGAGCTTCTTATTTGATCAAAATGTATCGGATTTGTTCTTCATTTTTATTTTCCATTGGATCTTTTTTCGCACTTGTGAAAGAAAAAGTTGCAGGTGTGAAATGGAGTTTGTAAGCGCTAACAAGCCACTTTTATGATTAGACCGCAAGCCTTAAGGAGGTATTTTGCATGAATAAAAAGATTGGGAGTGCCCGCGTTCTTCTCGCGGTAATCGCATCCCTAGCAGTGGGCGTCGGGCTCACCGCATGTTCCAAACAAGGAACAGATTCAGCCTCATCGAGCGAACAAGTGACGACCTATGCTCTCACTTGGAACGTTCCATCCCACGCCACGGTTAGCGTTGACAGTGCGAGTTCGCTACCCAGCAGCGTCCAAAATGGAACCAGCTTAAGCTTCAGCGTCACCGTTGAAGATGGCTATCAAGTCACTTCGGTCAAAGCCAACAGCAAGCGTTTGACTGCATCTTCGGGCAAATACACCGTGAAGATCAGCGCCGACACCACGATTGCGGTGGAGATTGAGGAAATCGTTTCTTCCATCGCCGTCACGACGAATCCGAGCAAAATGGTTTATTTTGCTGGTGAATCGGTTGATGTGACGGGAATGGTCGTCACAGCAACCTATAAAACGGGGCGGACGGCGGCCTTAACTGCAGGAAGCGATGGCTACACCGTCAGTCCTTCAGTCTTCGTTGGCGGAGAAACCTCCTTTCAGGTTGTTTATGGGGAAAAGAGCGTTGAAGTTGCTCTTTCGGATCGGGTCGAATATTTGGTGACCATCGATCCTAATGGCGGAACGATCGCCGATAGTTACCTTGGCTCTTTGAAGGCGCTGAGTCTAAAAAATTACGCCGTGAGTTCGACGGGTGTTGTGACTTTCTCTTATTACAACAGCCTTGCCGCGAGCGTGGCGCTTCCGAGCAAAGATCAGCTTAGCAAGACCGACTACGAATTCCTTTCTTGGGGCGACGCTCCTACGAGCATCAGCAACACCACGGCCGCCAGTGTCAGCGCAACCGCGACTTGGCAAGCTCAACTCGTCGAATTGGAAAGTTGCGAACTTATCGCCGAAGAAAACGTTCCGTATCTCGTGATCAAAGGCAAATACAAAGCCGCGACCGAAGTCTATCTTTACCTCTACGAAGGCAATAAGAAGATCTCGCTGAAAGGCGACACCTATACTGGTGTTCGCGGAGATGAATTCACCTGTAAGTTTGATTTGACCAAATTGGCCTCTGCCGTGGCGGAAGATGGCACCTCATTCGACGGAGCTTGGATGGATATCCGCTTCAACGCGACCTTAGGCGATCGCGAAGAATCGATGGAGATTTTCACCGGTGACAACACCAACCTCCAGACCCCTTGCGATGTCACAACGAAACTCCACCTTGGAGCCTACAATTACCTCTTCGCCGTCTACAACAACGCCTTGAAGGTCTATTACACCTATTCTTGCATGAACTACAGCTTCGCCATGGCGAAAGACGGAGCGAAAGACTATCTCACCTTCAGCGGCAAGATTTTGGATTCTAAGTTCTTTGGCGATACCTTAGGCGTCTCAGCCTATGTCAGCGCCGAAAGCGATCTTTATACCGGCGTGATTGGAAACGATGGCAGTTTCAGCATCGCGATTCCGCTTCAGGATTTCGTGACGCAGGACACCAATGGCTTCTTCCATGCAACGATTACCGATACGGCTGGCGCCATCGTCTATGGTGGCAGCAACAAGAACCTTCTTGTCGCAGATTGCACCACGACTATGCCTACCGTAACGAAAGGCACGGTTGGCGGCGATATCGTGAGCGCGGTTTCCTATCAGAGCACCGTCGACGGCTTGGTCTATTACGTGGGCTATGCCTGGGATGGTCTCATGATCTATGTCAAAGATGAGCGTCTCACCTTCGACAAGGTCGATTTGGCGATGAAGAATTCGGTGGTCTATTACGTCGTGAGCGGAACTTACACCTACTATGGCGCCGATGATATGAAGTTCGCCCTCGATCTCCAACACAATTCCAACGTCGATGGTGTCTCATGGGATGTCATATATCCGACGGGCGATGCCACCGCGGAAACCGTGAGTGCGACTTTGGATACCACCGCGAAGACCTATACGGTTGCCTTCCCAGTCAGTACCTATGCCGCCGCCTTTGCTACCAGCGAAAACAGCAAGTGGTGCCTCACCGTCCATATGGGCATGGGCAGTGCGACTCGCAAAGACCTCAAACCGAAGACTATCGGTTCGAATAGCTTCAATTTAGGCGGCGTCCATTATGCGCTCCAGCTCGATGATTCAACCTGGAAGATTGCTGCCTTATCGCTCAGCAAGACGACCGATCCGGATTCGAATCCGGAAAAGCTCTATACGATTGGCGCGCCGGAGATCAAAGACGTCAACGGCGTCGCGAACTTCGTCGTGAATGGAACCTACAGTGGCTATACTGCCGCCGAATTCCAAGCCTTGGCCTTCAAAGCCGATTTGCAAAATAATCCTTACAAGATGACGGGCAGCTGGGATGGCGATTGGACTCGCCACACCTTCACGCCGACCATCACCGCGAATAGCGATGGCACTTGGAGCGCGAGTTACGATATCTCGGCCTTTGATGCTTATGCCTATACGGCTCACTTCAGCGCGAAGAGCAGCAGCGATGATACGGCGGATGCTGCCGACTACAAGATTGCGACGGCGATGGATCAGACAACCACGGTTGGCTCAAAATCCTATGAGTTGATCTCGGTTCCAGGTTCGAGCGATGGCGCGGCGTTCTGGGGCTGCATCGGTCTCATCATCAAGGATGCCAGCGCTCCGACTTATTCGATTGGCGCGCCGGAGATCAAAGACGTCAACGGCGTCGCGACCTTCGTCGTGAATGGCACCTATAGCGGCTATAGCGCGGATGAAGTGAAGGCTTTAGGCTTTACCGCTGACCTTCAGAAGAACACCTACGCGATGACCAAGAGTTGGGATAACTGCGATTGGACGTCTTACCCGTTCACTCCGACCGTTGTCGCCAATAGCGATGGCACTTGGACCGCGAGCTATGACATCTCGAGTTTGACGGCTTATTACTACACCGCCCATTTCGGTATCTTGACCTCTGAGAAAAAGATTCCGGACTACAAGATTGCGACCGCTTTGGATACCACGGTGACAATCGGCAGTTTGAAGTACGAGCTTGTCTCGATTCCGACTTCAAGCGATGGGGCTGACTTCTGGGGCTGCATTGGCTTGAAGATCACTGCCGCCTAATATCCTTTCGCTTCGGGTCCGAACTACCAGCGGCGGGCCCCAAAAAGCCCGCCGCTTTTAACAAGGAGAACCTCATGAAAAAAATAGGTTTAATTATCGGCGTTTCGGTTTCAGCGCTGTTGAGTATCGCCATGGGTGTCGGCACTGGCATTGCCAAATATTATGAAAGCTCGATTACCAGCTTTATGTGCGGTACGGGCGAGGTGACGCAAAATAAAGAAAACGCCGAGACTTTGGCTGAAAGCGATACGCTTTGCCAAAACCTTGAAGCCTCCAGTATTGTTCTTCTGAAGAACAGCAATCAAGCTTTGCCCTTAGCTTCGAATGAGCGTTCGCTCAACGTTTTCGGTTATGGCGCGACGGCGAATGGTTTCTTGCTGAAAGGCGTGGGCAGTGGCTCGTCCACCATTTCGGAAGCCAAAAAAGTTTCTTTGATCAGCGCTTTGACCAAGGAAGGCTTTAGCGTCAACGAAGATATCTTAGCGGTCTATAACAACTTGAGTGGAGCCCGTCCCGCCAATCCTTCCGCGGGCAACGTCTATAACTTAGCCGAACCTGCCCTTTCTTCTTTTGATAGCTTATGGGACGGCGCAAAAAGTTTCTCGGATGTCGCTCTCTTCGTGATTTCTCGCGATGGCGGAGAAAACGTGGGGGAAATGCCGAAGACTCAAACGGGAAACGCCAAAAAAACCTACCTCGAAATTTCGGACGCGGAACAAGAAACCTTGACTGCGCTTGAAGCGCATTTTGGCAAGGTCATCGTTCTTTTGAATACGACCAACACCATGCATTGCGGTTTCCTCAATGACACTGGCGTTTCAGCCGCCTTATCGGTGGGCCTTCCTGGCCAAAGCGGCGCGTTGGCGATTCCGAGAATTCTCAAAGGCGATGTGAATCCTTCGGGTAAAACAACCGATATCATGACCTATTCGCATGCCTATGATCCCACCTATGCCAATAACGCGGTTTCTTCCTCGTCCATTTGCTATTCCGAAGGCATTTATTACGGCTACAAATGGTATGAAACGGCCGATAAAGAAAACTATTTTACCGGGGTTACAAGCGACTATGGCACTGGCTACGATGCCGTCGTCCAATATCCGTTTGGCTATGGACTCAATTATGGCAACGACTTCAGCTGGAAAATCAAATCCACGTCGTTAGCCGACGGCTCCGCTTTAACCAAAGACAGCCAAATCACTTTTACCGTTACCGTCACGAATAATAGCGCGGTGACCGGCAAAGACGTCGTTGAGCTTTATTTGAATGCCCCCTATAGCAAAGGCGGCATTGAAAAAGCCGCTGTTCAGTTGGTGGATTTTGCGAAAACAACCTCGCTCGCTCCGGGGAGCAGCCAAGATTTGACGCTCAGTTTCGGCGCCTATGATTTAGCCTCCTATGATGCCTACGATAAGAACGGAAACGGTTCGGCTTCTTATGAACTCGATCCGGGCGATTATGTCCTTTCTTTACGGAGCGATTCTCATACCCTTAAAGACAAGAGTCTTCAAGTGAGCTATAAGGTTGCCGATGATATTGTTTACGATGCCGATCCGACCTCGAAAGGGGCGATAGAAAATCGCTTCACTGGGACGACGGCTTATGGCGGCGTCCCCATCGATGGGAGCACGGCTTCGGTCAATGTCACCTATATGAGCCGAGCCGATTTCTCATCCACCTTCCCGAAAGCCCAGGCTTCCACGCCCAATTCGAGCGTGGTTCAAAGCGCAGCGACTTTGCTTTATAACGATCCTTATCTCAGCGTGGAAATGCCCACTTACGGAGAAGAGCATGACCTCCGCTTGGTTCGCAAGAGCGACGGGGCAGTGGCCTCTTATAACGAACTCTTCGGTTCGAGCAAAGCCGATTTGGTCTTTAACGAGGATCTCTTTAACGCCCTGGGCGATTATTCTTCTGCCACCTGGGAGCAATTCCTCAATCAACTGACCAGCGACGAAACCAAGAAACTGGTGGAACTTGGGGGCTTCCATACTCAAGCCGCCGAGTCGATTGGCAAGCCGATTGGCTACGATTACGATGGCCCAGCGGGCTTCAATACCAACTCGTTGACGGGCAACTGGAACGGCAGCCAAGACACGACGTTATGGACCGCTTATCCTTCGGAAGCCCTCTTGGGCTGCTCCTGGGATCGGACGATGCTCTTCTCGATGGGATTCTCCCAAGGCAAAGAAGGCGCTCAGACCGCGATCAATGGCTGGTATGCGCCAGGCGTGAACCTCCATCGCTCCGCTTATACCGCCCGCAATTACGAATACTATAGCGAAGATGGCGTTCTCTCGGGCAAATTAGCCGCCCGGGTGATTTCAGGGGCCAAAGCGAATGGACTCCATTGCTATTTGAAACATCTTGTCGTCTCGGAAGAAGGCCCGAACCCCGGTGGCGTCAATACCTGGCTCACCGAGCAAAATCTCCGGGAAAACTATCTGAAGCCATTTGAAATCGCCGTCAAAGAAGGCGGCGCGAATGCGATGATGTCCGCTTTTAACCGTCTCGGAGCTTCCTGGTGTGGGGCCGATTATGGCTTGTTGACGGGAATCGTCCGGAACGAATGGGGTTTCAAAGGCTCCATCGTCACCGATTGGAGCCAAGGCGGCGGCGTTGGCGGAATGAACCCGCGCCAAGGCGTGCGGGCAGGCAATGATCTCTGGCTCAACCCGAATAGCTCCGGCATCACCGGTGGGCTCGTCATGACGAACGCTGCCGATGCCTATTGCGCGAGACAGGCTTGCAAGGACATCCTTTACACCTATATCGATACTCATAACTACAACAAAAACTTCGATGATTCGACCCTTGATGGCATGACCAAAGCCACGACCAGCATCACCTTTAAGAACACGGTTTATCCGTGGTGGTGGTGGATTGTGGGCTCGATCGATGTGGTTTGTTTCTCAAGCCTGATCACTTTTGGAACTTTGCTGACGCTGAACTTGGTCAAGAGCCATCGAGCGAAAAAGAAGGAGGACGTCGCATGAAAAAAACGGCAAAAATTATCAATTTCGTCGCCATCGGCGTCTTGACGGCGATGATTACCACCGTGAGCGTTTTGGTCTTAGGGCCTTTCGCGGATGTCATCCAAAATTTCTTAATCCCGACCCAGACCGTTGATGGGACGACTTTGACGGCCACCAGACAAAAAGGCGAGGGTTTGGCCGAGGATATTGAAAAAGAAGGCGTGGTTTTACTCAAGAATGATGTGGATGCCGTGACGGGGAAAGCCGTGCTGCCTTTAGCTTCGAGCGTCGACAAAGTCAATGTCTTTGGCTGGGGCTCGAGCGTTTGGGTTGGCGGCGGTAGCGGTTCGGGCCGAGTCGTCAATGCGGCTGGCGGGTTTACGGTCGACACCGACTTGATTGCTTCCCTTAACGATGCGGGGATTGCCACCAATACCGATTTGACTTCGTTTTATAAATCGTATTGCGGCGAAAGACCTTATTGGACGAAAGGCACACTCAACAGCTATGACTATCAGTTTTATCGGCTAATTGAACCGGATATCAACAAAGATTATTCCGATGATCTTTTAGCCAAAGCCAAGAACTTTTCAAGCACGGCTATCGTGACGCTTTCTCGAGTCGCGGGCGAAAGCTCGGACGCCCCGAAAGTCCAATATAAAGGGAACAAGAATTCGGCGAGCGTCGACGATGACAGCCGCACTTATCTGCAACTCTCAACCGAGGAAGAAGCCCTATTGACTTACGTGGGCGAGAATTACGAGAACGTCATCGTCGTGATTAACTCCACCAACACGATGGAACTCGGTTTCCTCAAGACGATTCCGGGGCTCGATGCTGCCGTTTTGTGCGGTGGAACCGGCGTTAATGCGGTAAAAGGCCTCGTTCAGGTTTTGCGGGGCGAGAGCTGCTCTTCAGGTAAACTCTCCGACACCTATGCCTATTCGCTTGAAAGCGCCGCCTCTTATGCGAATGCGGTCAAAGAAGGCGAAAATTATTACAGCAATGGCAAAGGCTATTACCCTTACGATGGCAAGACCACCAATGGCAACGTTGGCGATAGCACCGCCAAATATCAAGGTTTGGCCTATGTCGATTATTCCGAAGATATTTATATCGGTTATAAGTGGTACGAAACCGCCGAAACCGAGGGTTATTGGAGCGGCGTCTCCAACGCCTATGGCAAAGGCTACGATGGCGTGGTTCAATTCCCTTTTGGCTATGGTCTTTCCTATACTCATTTCACTTGGGAAGTGATCGCGATGAACCACAAAGCCTCCTCCGCGTTGGCGGAAGGAGACGAACTTGACTTCACGGTTCGGGTCACCAATGCTGGTAGCGCCGCGGGGAAAGACGTCGTTCAGCTTTATTATTCGGCGCCTTATTACGCGGGCCAAATTGAAAAATCCTCGGTAAATCTCGCTTCGTTTGCGAAAACGGCGACTCTCTCTCCGGGACAGTTTGAGGATGTGAAATTGTCGTTACCCCTCCGTGACATGGCTTCCTACGATTGCTATGACGCGAACGGCGATGGCTTTAGCGGCTACGAGCTCGATAAGAGCGATGCCACGCATCCCTATGAGATTTCTTTCCGCTCTGATGCCCATACGATCAAAACGCTGACGAAGAGCGCCGAGAGCCTCTTGGATGTCGGCAAAGTGGATTACACCTTGGCGAAGACGATTCAATATAACAAAGACGAAGTGAGCGGCAATGACGTTAAAAACCGCTTCACCGGCGATGATTGCGAAGATAAGGTGGCGATTGATGGCGATAATTCGGATGGTAACATCACCTATCTGACCCGTTCGAATTTTGCCGGCACTTTTCCCAAGAAGAGCGCCGCAAGGTCGCTTTCGAGCAACGCAGCCTACTACAACCTTTTCACGGCGGAGCAAGCCAACGCGGCGATTGATCCGAACGACAGCGCGATTCAAACCGGCGTGAATAATGGACTGAAGATTTTTGAAAATGGCACGGTCACCGACACGGGTCTGGCCTTGGGCAAAGATCCGAACGCGGCTCAATGGGATGATGTTCTTAACGAAATGAGTCTGAACGAAATGAAGAGCTTGACCCTCCATGGCTACGTTCATAATGGCGGAGTCTCTTCCTTAGGCAAGCCAAAGTTCAGCGACGTCGATGGGCCGAACCAAATCGGTTCGTTCAATCTGCCCAGTCATGGTACGGGTTTCCCCAATGCGACCACGATGGCGCAAAGCTGGAATAAGACGCTCGCTTACGATATGGGCTTAGCTTTGGGCAAAGAAGCCCTCAGCTATGGCTACGATGGCTGGTATGGCCCGGGCATCAATCTTCATCGGACGCCTTTTGCCGGACGGAACTACGAATACTTCTCCGAGGATGCGACTTTGACGGGCGAAATGGCTTCCCAAGAAATCAAAGGAGCCAAGAATTGCGGGGTTTATTGCTATTTGAAGCACCTCGTTTGCTACGATCAAGAAGAAAACCGCGACGGTCTTTATACCTGGTTAAGCGAACAAAACCTTCGCGAAAATTACTTGAAGCCGTTTAAGCTGGCGATTCAAAAAGGCGGAGCGACTGGCGTCATGACTTCGTATAACCGGATCGGTGCGATTTGGACGGGTGGGAGCAAGGCTCTTTGCCAAGGCGTCCTCCGCGATGAATGGGGCTTCGCTGGCTGTATTGAGACCGACTATGCCGATCATCACACTTACATGAACCTCGACCAAGCGATTCGCGCGGGCGGCGATCTCTGGATGGATGGGTGGAATAGCAACGGCGCTTTCACCTTCGAGACGAGTTCCAATACCTTCCAACAGGCGTTACGGAACGCTTCGAAACACATTCTCTACATGTCGTTATCCGCAAAATACGTCAATTCAATTTATAACGAGTCGGCCGATACTTCGGATGTCATCGTTTCGACGAAAGCCGCCCCCGATACCCGCTGGAAGATTTGGGTTGGGGTTGGCGATGGCGTGAGTGGCGCTCTCTTGGTGAGCTGGGCTTTGCTTGTGATCTTCTTGAAGCCGAAAAAGAAGGCCGAGGTAGCGTAATGCGTTTCGCTAGACGACTTCTTTTCGTGGGGTTAGGGAGTCTCTCTCTTCTTTCCTGCTCGCTGAAAGGAACTTCCTCAGCCTTGAGTTCATCCGTGTCTTCTCCTGAGGCAACCTCGAGTTCTCTTTCAAGCGTTCCTTTATTTACGGACTCGGGAATCTTTACGGACAAAGATTATCTCAAAGCCTCGGGTGAACACCTTCGGAATAACTATGGTTTTGGGGACGTTAAGACCCTGCGGGGGACCAATATCGGCGGCTACCTTGTCATTGAGCAATGGATGACCGCCGTGAAGGGCTCCAGTGCGACGGGCTACCTCGATCACAAGACTGTGACCAATCTCTTTCTCCAACGTTTCGGCGAAGAAAAGACTTTGGATCTTTGGGCTTATTACCGCGACAACTATTTCACGGATCAAGATTTCGACACCATCAAGGCGCTGGGGATGAATCTCATTCGCTTGCCGTTTACCTACATGAGCCTCGACCCCGCTTATCATAACGTCCCCCAAGTGGCGGGTCAGGAATTCAACTATTCGCTCCTTGATTCTTTCATCGCCAAAGCCGCGAAACGCGGTATTTATACGATCTTGGATCTCCACGGAGCCTATGGTTCGCAGAATGGCCAAGACCATTCGGGCGAATCCTTATCGCGGGAGCAAGTCGATTTCTATACGAATGAAGAAAAGATGAGCAAAACCGTCCATCTTTGGACTTCGCTGACCGAGCATTACAAAGACAATCCCGCCATCGCGGGGTTCGATCTTCTTAATGAGCCCGGCGAAAAAGCGGAGTCGACGAGTCTCCGCCATTGGGCGTTTTATGATCGGCTCAATGATGCCATCCGCTCGATTGATGAAGACCGTTTATTGATTTTTGAAAGCTGCTGGGATGGAAAGAACCTCCCTTCGCCCAAGCTCTATGGTTGGAACAATTGCATGTATTCCTTTCATAACTATTCGGGTAGTTCGGATTATGACGAAAACGCCGCTTCCTATAGCGCGAAATTCACTGGAGTGGAACAGCAGGGTTTTGGGGTTCCCTTATACATGGGGGAGTTCAACTGCTATGGCAATAAAGCCAGTTGGATCGATGTCTTAGGGCGCTTAAGAAGCAAGGGTTGGAATTTCTCAAGCTGGACGTACAAGATCAACCTTGATTCGCCATCTTCTTATCCTGGCTGGGGCATGGTCGAAACCTTCGCGACTCCCGTCGTCCCTGACGAAGATGATGAAGCCACCATCAAAAGCAAATGGTATCAAATCGACAGTGCCTACGATGGCACGCTCGCCATGAGTTTCGCCGATGGCACATCATTAAAAGATTTGATGGCCGTTTACTGTCAAAACTGACGCTTTCTTTCGGTATCTTGGGCTCTTTAATCGGATGCCCTTCTACGTTCTGTTGAAAGGAGAAAATACAATGCAACAGAAAAAATCGCTTTTGATCCTCGTCCTCAGTGCCCTCTTCTTAACGGGTTGCGCGACGCCAGCCGCTTCTTCAAGCGGCGCGGCCTCATCGACGGCTGCCTCTTCAAGCGCGAAGACCTCTTCCACGGCGAAGAGTTCCTCGAGCAGCAAATCTTCAACTGCCGCGAGTTCTTCTTCAGAAGAGCCGGATAACGGGCTCAACGTTTTCTATAACGATGGAAATTTCGCCTTTGGAAGCGCGGCTGCGCTCTATGCGGGGCAAATGGCATACTGGGCCGGAGAAGGCGGCAGCGTCACCTCGGCAAGCGTGGCGAATGGCGTTTATACCCTTTCCTACAATAACGACGGGGCTTGGCAATTCTATTCGGTTCAGATTTTCTACAAATTGCCCTATGCGGTTGCCGGTGACGCTTATCGTTTTCATGCGACAATTCATAGCGATGTCGCTGGGGCGATTACCATCAACGGTTCGCAAATGAACCTGGTGGCGGGCGATAACGCTTGTAACCTGGCTTTCACTCAAGGCGACAACGAAACCCTTTCGATTCAGCTGGGCGTTTATGACAAAGACACCGCCGCCAGCACTTTGCTTCAGGGCTACCTGTTCCAGCTTTCGAATATTCGGATTACGGATGCGGTCAATACCTATCACGAAGTCAAGTTCGTCGATGGCGAAACAACGTTAAAAGATCTTCAGGTCCGCGATGGGAAAACCGTAAGCGCCCCGAAGGATCCGACCCCGGCGACCGGCAAGGTTTTCGAGGGCTGGTATAACGAGGCCACCAAATGGACATCCGCGTTAGCGATTACCACTCCGATGACTTTTAGTGCGAAATACGTCGATGTTTCAAGCGCCCATCAGGTGAAGTTTTATAGCGGAACGACCCTTTTAGGCAGCACGAATATTGTCGATGGACAACCCGCAGTGTTGCCTTCAGACCTGGTTTATCCTTTTGGCTACGGCCCTGGCAAATGGTATTCCGATAGTGCGTTAACGAAAGAATTCGACTTCACTTCGGCGATCACGGCGGACACTTCGATTTACGCCAAGCTTTACGTGAAGCCGGTCTCCACTTGCTCGGCGAATAAAGCCAATTGGGGCGCGATTCCCTCGAAATATGTCAGCACCGATGCGCAAGGCGGCTGGGTCTTAAGCGGCTACGCGGGCGATGCGGCTAGCGGAAACTGGTTCACCCAGATTAACTTTGGGCCGGTTCCAACGGCCACGAGTGGAAGTTACAAGATTGATTTTACCTATTCGATTAACGCCACTGGCGGCCAAATCAGCGTCTACGATGATACCAACAAAGGCGATGTGGTTTCGCCGATTGATCTTGAAAGCGGGACGGATAAGACCGCGAGCGTGACTTATGGCGCTGCGGATACGAGCGGCAATGCCCGGGTTCAGTTTGGCCTTGGCCTCATCGCCGCGGATGCTACGATTAGTTTCACCATCGCTGCTGTGAAAGTGACGTATACGGCTTAAGCCGACCTTTAGTCGCGCCCACCTCAACCCTCCTTTCCTGAGGTGGGCGCCTAATTGGATTTTCAGAAAGGAAATATCCCATGCAAAAAGCTACTCGAATTGTTTTGCCTCTAGCCAGTTTGGCTCTTTCTTCATGCACCGTTTCCTTCCAAGGGGCGGTTTCCTCTTCCTCAATCCATTCCTCTTCCTTCGTTTCGTCTTCAACCTCTTCTTCCGCGGAGGATGCCTCTTCAAAGAGGGCTTCCTCGAGTCCGGGCGTTGCTTCTTCTTTTGCCCCGGCTGGTTATCATTTAACCTGGCAAGACGAATTTGATGGCGAAACGCTCGATGAAAGCAAATGGGAAGCCCAACTTGGAAATGGAAATGCTTATGGAATCTCGGGCTGGGGCAATGGCGAGAAAGAATGCTATCAAAAAGAAAACGCTCTCGTGAGCGGGGGAAAGCTGAATCTCCTCGCCAAACGGGAAGCCGCCTCTGAAGGCGATGCCCGTTTTGATTACACTTCCGCTCGGATCCGTACTGCGGGCAAAGCGTTTTGGACCTATGGATATTTTGAAGCCAAGATGAGTTTGCCCACCGTGACGGGGATGTGGCCGGCTTTCTGGATGCTGCCTGAAGCCAAATACAATGGCTATGGCTGGCCGACGAATGGGGAGATCGACGTGATGGAGGCAAAAGGACGTTTGAGCCAAGAAATCTCATCGACGACCCATTCGGCGAATGCTTCTTTGGCGGATGTTTATCACACCAAAAGCGCGGCGGTCTCATCGATTGGCGAAGACCATGTTTACGCGGTGCTTTGGGAAAAAGGGTCTCTTTCCTTTTTTGTCGATGGGATCTCATTCTTCAAAGTTGAGGAATCGACGTACCAAAATGATTATCCTTCCTATGCCGATGGCGCTCCTTTCAATGCGGATTTCCACCTCATTCTGAACTTGGCCGTTGGAGGTCAGTTCGATGGCGGGCGTCTCCCTCCTTCCGATTGGAACGAAAGCGCAATGAGCGTTGATTATGTGAGGGTTTATCAAATATAAGGGCCGTTTTGCTGATGATAATCGAAAACGCCTTCGGGCGTTTTTTATTGCAAAACCCGCTTCAAAGTCAGCACATCAAAATTATATAGCGTCTTGGTAGGATAGAAGCTGAGTAGGTTATAGCCCTTCTTGAAGTTGAGGGTCAAAAGGTCATTTTCGACGAAACTCCACCAACCGCCGGTCGGGATTAAGGAGATGCCTGTCAAATCGACGGAGGCGTTATTGAGCGAGAGCAAAAGCGAAGAGGATGCGCTTTGGGGCGAAGAAGAATAAACGCTCAGCCACGCGCTCACATGAATTTTCATGGCCTCTTCGCAATAAAAGGTGAAACTGATACCGGTTCCGGTGTCATTGAAGCCTACGTCGCGGCCTCCGGAGGCGTTCTTGCTGAATTCGATATGTGAGCCGCCGGAGGTGATCGCGTTCTCCGCTTCGAAAGAACGTGTTGAAAAGCTGCTGGATAAAGTCACGCTCGAGAAATCGACGTTGTCCAAGGCGAAGGCATTGCCTAATCCGCGGATCTCGAGGACGTTATCGCCTTCGAGTACATCCACCAGTCCGCAATCGGCTTCAAAATAAGCGTATTCCGAAGTCTTTTCAGCGGCGACATCGCTGACATCGATCATCTTGTCATTGAGGCGAAGCGATAAGAAATCTCCAAGATGCGGGTAATTGCCCGTGTAGGAAAGGGAAAGGATGAGGCGAACGTTCTTTTCTTGACTTGAACCGAAATGATGCCACGCGCTTTCGCCCAAGGCAAAGCCAGAGAGGTCCTTGCCGCCCGAAGCCAAGGCCGAGGAACGGATGTTGAGGCCTGTGGTGGTGGAGAACGCTTCCGCTTCAAGGCGCTGAGAATCGCTGCTTTGAGAGAAGCCCAGATCAGAGTTTAAGGTGATGTAATCCAAAGAAGAACGGCCGCGGATGCAGGTGAAGGTTAATTCGTTTTGCCCAGAAAGCAGCGGAATGTTGCCCACCGTGACGCGGTCAAAGGCGCCGCCGCGTTCTTCGCTTGGCGCGTTGACGTCATTGGCGATGGAAATTCGGGTGCCATTAACGGTGATGTCATAGAGGGAATTAAGGGAGGAATATTGGCTGTAGTTATTGATTCCCATGACAAGAGGAGTGGTGCGAGCGCCATCGGCTTCGATAAAGAAAGATATGCTGCCTCCTGCGGTATCGTTGCGAAGATAGAAGAGGCCGGAAGCGGCTTTGCTCACGATGGGAATCGGACCGGAGAAAACCGATTCTTCGGCTTCATAAAGTTGCGAAGCATCGCCGGCGAAGAAACTGCGATAGCCGACTCCGATGGTTTTTTCGTCGTTGCTCCGCGCCGATAAGGGCGTCAAGACGAGATAATCGAGGGTGTAGCTTTTTTCGAGGGAGGTGATATCGAGAAGATTCTCGCCTTTGACTAACGGGAGGAGAACCAAACGGTTTTCTTTAAACGTGACGTCGCTTTCGCAGCGGGCAATTGTTTTCCCTTCGAGGGAAATCGATTCGTTATTGAGCGAAAGCGACAAAAGATCGAGCGCTGAAGCATCGGCATCGGCTTCGGTGTAGTAGCAGATCCGAAGGGTTAAAAGAACCTTCTCCGAAGAATCCGATTCGATGCGGTATTGAATCTTCGAATTGGGGGTAAGTCCACTGACCATCGCCCGCGAGGAGGCCATTTGATTATATTCGGCATAAGCCCCGCCATAGCATTGGCCCTTTTCGGCTTCATAAAGCTGACCTCCAGCCGCGCTTTTGTAGAGAAAGGTGGCGCTGCGGTCCACGTAATCTTGGTAGTTGTAACTGGGATATTGTTCGGGTTGGTTTTCCGCGACTTTATGGCTGGCATAAATCAGAATTCCAGCAATCGAAAAAATCAACGCTGCGCTCACCAGGCCAAAATAGATGGAATTGTTGACCTTTTTCATGCCGCGTCTCCTTTCTTTTGCGGAAGGCGAATATCGACTTGGAACATATCGCAGTCGCTATAAACGCGTATCGTCCCGCCATACTTTTCGGCGAGCTGGCGCATCGATAACATGCCATAACCATGGAGCGATTTGTCTGGCTTCGAGGTTTCAACGAGCCCGTCTTTAAGATGGACTTCGCCTTGGAAATAGTTTTCTTCGTGGATCAAAATCGCGCCTTGGTCGAGTTTGACGGAAAGAAAGACGAAACGGTTCTCATTTGGCGTCACTTTTTGTTCGTATTCCAGGGCGTTCTCAAGCAAGTTGCCGAAAAGGGAGTAAATATCCATTTCTTCCAGGGCGTTGAGCAACGCTCCATCGACCATGTAGGTCAATTGGACTTCGTTCTTTTGGCAGCGGAGTGAATAATCCGACAAGATGACGTCGAGGACTTCGTTGCCGGTCTTGACCACCGATTCATAAACGTTGATGGACTTGGTGACGCTTTCGATTGTTTTGGGATCAAGGCTGCCGTTTTTGGCTTGGAGAGCCCGGATCTGATGCCGCATATCGTGGCATTTCACGTTGATCATGTCGACCGTTTCTTTTTGAAGCTCGTAGTTCTTGCGGTCCTTTTCCCAAAGCTGCTTGATGATGTAGAGAGAGAAATCATTTTGCCTTTGTCGCATAAGGGCATAGAGCAAAAGAAGGTCAATCAAGGCATAAAGAGCTTCGGCGGTAATGAGAATTAAATCGAAAATTTCGTGGACGTTTTGAATCATGCCGCCGAGATAAAAAAGAATCATGCTGACCAGCAAAGTGAAGAAAGGGAGGTAGATGAAAAAAGGAGCGGAATAAATGTCGCCGCGAATCGGGCTGAAGTTGTTGCGGAAGAGAAAGAAAACGCCAAAGAAGAACAGGGCCGCGGGCAAGAGGTAAAAGAGAAAAAGCCAAGGCGAATAAGGGGAGAACGCTCCGGTCGCGAGCAATGTCGTTTCGATCAAAGCCCCAATTCGATCGCTGAAGTAAGCGGCGGCAAAACCCAAATTGATGAAAAAGAAAGTCGGGGTGACTCGTTCGTCTTTTTGGAAAACGACGCCGAAGACCACGATGATTCCCATCGCAAAACCAAAGATGGCGTGGATGGTCTCTTTGTTGAAGGAGGGGGCGTTTTTTGCCCAAGCGTAAGCCGCATAGCAGAGTAGGGCTAGGAGGGCAGTGATTCCGATTTCAAAAATCCACGCCCTTTTCCGAAAAGGAAGCGACCGCGTAAAAATGAAAGCCGAAAAGAAGAGCTCTCCAGCCATCGCCGCCATTTTCAAAGCGAAATATAAATTCTCGTTCATGATGGAGTGTTATAAGCGCGGAAAATATCAATGAATTCTTTCTTTTTCCGTCGGCTGATGGGCAAATGACTTCCTTCGCTAAGAACCAAATCGTCACCTTCGAAGCCTTTGACGAAAGAGAGATTGACCAAGGTGTTGCTGTTGGGGCGAGCGAACCGGCCTTCAGGCAATTTCTTTTCAAGCTCTTTTAACGAGCCCCAAGTTTCGAGCACTTGGCTTTTGGCGTGGATTTCGATGAGGTGACCGCTGATTTCGATATACATCAAATCATCGGGGTAAACTTTCTTCAAACCCGATGAAGTTTTCACTAGCAAACCTTTGGCTTCTTGAAGAAGAAGGCTGAGCGTTTTCTTCAGAACCGAGGAAAGGCGGGCGTAGTTGATCGGTTTCAAAAGGTAGCCCAAGGCATTCACTTCATAACCTTCGACGGCGTATTGCATGTAATTCGTCACATAAATCAAGGCAACCTTCTCATCGATTTGCCGAAGCTTTTGCGCAGCCGCAATGCCATTCAGATAAGGCATTTCGACGTCCATGAAGACAATATCGACCGCTTGATAATGATCGAGAAAACTTACGGCCTCATGAAAGATTGAAATCGAAAACTGCTCATGATTCTCTTGAGCAAATCTTTGGAGTTTTTCTTGAAGTTCATTGGAGGCGGCTTCATCGTCGTCTACCAAAGCGATCTGAATCATATGTCTCCTTTTCGATTATTTCTATTTTACGCCTCTGCTCGGTTGAAGACCACGAGTTTTTCGCGTGCGCGCGTGCACAAGGGCCCTTTGTGTCAAAAAGAAGAGGCTTTTGATGAGAATAACAGGGTTTTGCAGGGATTTCTTTTTTCTCTTGGGAAAGGGGCTGATGACGTTTAAGTAATTTTTCTTCAAAGACGTGAAAAGTTTTATTCCAGGATTGGTTTTGCGACTTATGCTATTCCCGAGGTGATTTTATGAGAAAGACAGGGAAGATTATTTGGGGTGTGGCTTTTGGTTTGCTTGGTTTAAGCGCGATCGCCGCGGATATTGCCGCCGGCTACTTTTCCGAAGCGATTTCCATTTATCTCGGAGGCTATGGCATTCAGTTTAATTCGCTCAATGTCGAACAGGGCAATACGCTTTGTCAAAACATTGAAGGCGAAGGATTGGTGCTTTTGAAAAACAACAAAGACACTTTGCCTTTAAAAGATCTCAAGAAAATCAACGTCTTTGGCTGGTGCGGATCTGATGCGGGTTTCATTGATTCCGGTGCTGGATCAGGCTCTTCAGGCGAAAGAGGAAGCGGCAATAAACAAACGTTGCTTGATGCTTTCGCCAGCAAAGGAATCGAAACGAATCCAACCCTCAATTCTTTTTATTCTTCTTTCTCGAGCGGGAGAGATCGTGGCAATTATTGGACTGAGGCTTACCCTTTTTTCAATTTGATTGAGCCAGAGCCTTCGAGTTTAGAAAGCTTGATGGAAGGGACGCGTGATTATTCCGACACTGCTTGTGTCGTGATTGGACGCTTAGGTGGGGAAGGGCAGGATTTACCGCACATCCAAAAGAAATGGAAAGCCAGCGAAGATGATTCACGGAGTTACCTTCAACTCTCGAGTGAAGAAGAAGGACTTTTGTCGTTGGTGAAAGACGCCGGATTTGCTCACGTGATCGTCTTGATTGATACCTGCAACACGATGGAACTCGGTTTTCTTAACGCGGACTGGATTGATGCTGCGCTCACCGTTGGTCCTTGCGGGCAAAGCGGAAGCGTGGCGATTGTTGATACTCTTTTAGGCAACATTAATCCCTCGGGGAAAACGGTGGACACGTACGCTTACGACCTCACCAGCGCCGCTTCTTACGCTAACTGCCCGAATTGCCGTGAAGTCAATAATCCTAAAGGCGGGGAATTCTCTTATACCAATGGTGGCGATTATATCGATTATGCCGAAGGAATTTATGTCGGTTATAAATGGTACGAAACGGCTGATGCTGAAGGCTATTGGAATAGTGTCGCGAATGATTATGGTAAGGGCTACGATGGCGTGGTCCAGTATCCTTTCGGCTATGGGCTCAGCTATTCTTCTTTTGACTGGACATTAAAAAGTGCGAGTCCTGTTTCGGGTTCCACGATTACCTCGGATACCGATATCACCCTTGAAGTTTGGGTGACCAATCGTTCAAAGGTTGCCGGAAAAGCGGTGGCAGAACTATATTACAGTGCGCCGTATACCTCCGGTGGGATCGAAAAAAGTGCGGTTAACCTTGCTGATTTTGCCAAAACGGGTGAATTGGATCCGGAAAATGGCAAGAATCCTTCCGAACTATTAACGCTCAAGCTAAAAGGATCGGATATGAAGAGCTATGACGATACGGATGCCAATGGGAATCTCTTCAAAGGCTATGAACTTGAAAAGGGCGATTACACGATTTCCCTTAGAAGCGACGCTCATCATCTTCAATCGATGGCCACTCCGAGAGTGACTTATCATGTGGCGGAGGATGAGCAATTGGCCAAGGATGAGACAACATCTTATCCCGTTGAAAACCGTTTTATCGGGAGTTCCAGCGATGATGGGGTTTCAATCGATGGAAGCGATTCTGGCGCTAAAATAACGTATTGTTCGCGCGCCGATTTCGATTACACCTTCCCTAAGCGCGGAACTGCTCGGCGGGCAAAAACGTCGGCCATTACCGCTTTGGGAAATCATTGGCTTTCGAAACACGAAGATACGCAAGATATGCCCACCCAAGGGGTCGTTGGCGATCTCCGTCTTTATAGCACGGATAGCAATGGGAAAACCGTTTTGAATTCTGATCTTGTTGAGAAACTGGGTGCCAATTACGATGAACCTACTTACGAATCGCTCTTAAATCAAATCAGCGTCAGCGAACTGAATACGCTGGTCGAAGGAGCAGGTTATCGAACCTCGGCGATTGCTTCGATTGGAAAACCGGAATTCACCGATCTTGATGGGCCGAGCGGTCTCAACGATACGAATATGACGGCCGCAACGAAGTCGAAATGGACTTCCTTCCCAACTGAAATGGTCTTGGCCTCAACTTGGTCGAAGAAACTGGCTTACCTTTATGGTTATGGGGTTGGAAAAGAAGCCGCGGAGACCAACGTCGCTGGATGGTATTCGCCAGCCTGCAATATTCATCGTTCGCCATATGATGGACGGAACTTCGAGTACTATAGCGAAGACGCCCAATTAAGCGGAGTGATGGCCGAAGAAACGATCCAAGGGGCGACCAACAATGGCCTCTATTGTTATCTCAAACATTTCGCGGTCAATGAGACCGAGAATAACCGGAGCCAACTTTATACTTGGCTGAATGAACAATCCCTCCGGGAAACTTATCTAAAGCCTTTTGAGATCGCGGTCAAGAAAGGCGGCTGCAACGCCATTATGTCGAGTTTCAATCGCCTTGGCGCGACTTGGACGGGCGGCAACTTCGCCCTGCTCAATCAGGTTTTGCGAAATGAATGGGGCTTCCAAGGGAGCGTCATTACCGACTATTGCCAGACCGCTACCGATTACATGAATGTCGATCAGGGATTGCGGGCAGGCGGGGATATTTGGCTGAATGGTTTGCGGAATTCGGTCATGGGCGGGCATTATGACAAAACGAGTGCGACGGCCGTGACGTTGGCCCGACGTTCCGCACATGACGTTCTGTATACCTATTGCAACACGGTTTATCGACAAAGCCATTATCAACCGGATGAATACGCAAAAGAATTCGCCACTACGGTCGGAGGGAAAGCGGCTGGAAGCCCCTCAAAGAATTGGCTTTGGTATTTCGTCGGCGCTACCGCGCTCGTCTTCATCGGAATTGGCGTAGGATCCTATTTCGTCTATTTCCATCATTCGAAAAAGAAACCGCTTGATAATTCTGGTCAAGCTTAAGGAGATCAGATTTGATGAAAAGCCTCCGATTGCATTTCGCTGACGGAGGTTTTTTGGTTATTAACGATTAGCAAAAGAAGTGGTTTTGCAAAAAAAGAAGCAAGTTCTGCAAAGATTTTAGGCGAGAAAAAGTTTTAGGAGATGGTTGGAATATTCTCGAGATAGAGTCCATCGAAAACCCAAATGCCGCGATCGATATAGGCGACGTCCGGCGTTTCTTTTTGAAGCAAGCGATAGATTTCTTTCATCAACCGATCGCTGTCATCCGCTTGGGTGCAAGTCAGATGCCAAATTCCTTGGTCTTCAATCCCCATGAAGTAGGGGGCGACGGCGAAAGGTGAGTAAAAGACCGCGATGCCTTTTAGATGGGAATCGAGTTCTTTGGCCCAACGGACGCCGCCGACATAAGAAACCATTGTCGTTCGGCTGGCGCTGGCGCTGCTAGTGATTTTGGAGCTGATGATTTTGGAAGTTTCGGGAATGGGCAAGGGGATTTGCTTAAAAGAATTGACCATGCCGGCAAGCGGAGTGAGACCAGCGATCAGATTTTCTTCCTGAGTCTCTAAGTCTAGCCTCGCCCGCATAATCGTGCGTTGGGTGGGCAAATCAAATTGAGCAATTTTACTAAAATAAGGGAAAACAACATTGCCAGCCGCATTATTGCGGCAATCATCGTGAAAGAGGGGCCGATAATCCACGGCACAGCCAATCGCGATGGTCTTTTCACCGACGGGATATAGATTTCGATAAGCGTTGGCGATTAAAACCGCAAGGAACGGGACCGGGGTCGTGTCATCCCTTTTCGCGGTTTTGAGAATCGCGTCCATCGGGCAGGTGATTTCAAAGACGCGGGCTTTTCCGCTATCGGCGGGAAAGCGCGGCTCAGGGTGAACGAAGACACCTGATTCCGGGGTGAGGTTAAATGAGCCACGGGCTTGAATCGAAGGATTGAGATGCCCTTCGAGAAAAGGCTTAAAAACCGGGGCGTCTTTCTCTAACGGAGCCGGATCGATTTCGGGGCCTGAAAAGCCGAAATAATGGCCTAAAACGCACTTGATAAAAGCTAAAGTTCCGCGGCCATCGGATAAAGAGTGGTGAACCCGAAAACGGAGAAGGTTATCATGGCAAGAGAGAGCAAAAAGAAAATGGTGGGTTTCGTCTTCCCCGAAGCGAAGAGGTTTTCCGTCATCTTCCACGATCAGCGGAGTTTCGTGGTTTGGGGCAAAAAAGAGGCCTTGAGGCGTCAATAAAAGCTTAACCGCGAAATTCGGGAAGAGCGACAAGGCGAGGTCTAAAGCTTGACTCAGCCGTTCTTTTTGGATCGGCTCATCCAAACGAAACTCGTAAACGATGACGCTCGCTCTAGCTCCGCTTGTGACATAAAAGTGGGTGAGTTCGGACATCGGAATGGGATAAGTGATCTCGTTTGTGGCCATGTTTTATTCTTCGGCTATTATACGTGAAAAAGAAGGGATGGCCTCGGAAAAGAGAGGATCTTGGCGTTGAAGTGCAAAAGCCGTTTGTTGGAATCTTTCTCTTTTCTTTGCTCTCCTTGCTGATTTTTTCTTCATTTGTTTTAAAATAAAAGGATGGCTTCTTATTTAGACAACCTTAACCTCTATGATTCGGGCACCCTTTCTCGGGGGCGCGCCTATTATAAAAATGGCGCGGTCCAAGAAGTCAAAATCTCGGGGAAAGATGTTGATGCGGTGGTGGTTGGCAGCGAACGTTATGAACTTCATTTTCATTTTGATCAAAACCACAAATTACTGAATGCCAGTTGCTCTTGCCCGTGCCAATTTCCGTGCAAGCACCAAGTCGCCGTTCTCTACAAACTCGATGAAATGGATTTGGAAAAGTTGAGCGACGGTCCACAAAACAGTGAAGATTTTTTGGCACAATTCAAGGCGGCGCTTCGTAATCGCGATCCGGCAAGTTTCTATCGTTTGGGCTTGGTTTTGCTGGGGAAAATGATGAGTTTTCCTGTTGATGACGCTCGATCCCTTACGGCGTTCTTTTTGGGGAATTTTGGTTTGCTTTCGTATTCGCAGCATTTCGGTTGGAATGCCTTAGCGGAAAATCTTCTTTTCGCTTTGCCTTTGTCCGACGAGGATAAAGTGGATTTCGTTTATGGGCTCCTGACCGATCCAAGTACGACCCCAGCGGAAGAAGGCGCCATGTTCGAGGCTTTCGTGGATGACAGCCGCTTAGCCAAGGTCTACGACGCCTCTTTCGTCCGTCTTTATGAAAAGAAAGGGTATTTGGCCAAGGTGATTTTGGAACGCTTTTCTTATCATCAATGGCGTTGTGAGAACCTTTCGTCGATGATGCTTTTAATCCTTTTCCAAGAAAAATGTTTTTTGCCCAATGATATTGACCTTTCCGAACGGCTTCCCCGTTTGAATGAGAATTCTTCGGCTGAGGAAATCTCGCTGTTTAGCGCCATTATCGCCTATTGGGCTGACAACCATCATCTTGAGAAAATCCCGGCGGATGCCTTCGCCTCTTTAAAACGGTTAGGTCGTGACCATGAAGCCCAGGAACTGGCCCGGAATATTTTCTTAGCGCAAAAGAGTTTGCGGGCCTATCAGGTTTATCGTTCTTACTTAAAAGAAGACGAAGTGGCGGATGCCGTTAAAAATTTGGAATCGCCTTACGAAAAATTGCGTTGCCGTGATGCGATTCTCCTTTATGAGTCTTCTTCGCTCGAATTGCCCCGCCCGAAGTTGGCCGCGTTAAGCTTTGAAGATTTCGATCTTTGCGCAGAACGCCTTGAGCCAACGCTCAAGAATGCGGTGGTGGAAGCGTTAGAGAAAAAGCTTGCGACTTCTTTGGACCTGAAGCGGGTTGATCCCGACTGTGCCTATGGCCTTTTGGCGTTGAAGAAGATGGCTCAGGACGATCTTTTGAGAAAATACCTTGTCGACCCCCGGCTGGTGGAGAAGAGCATGTCTTCGGCCTTTTTAAGAGGGAAATATCTTCTTTTGCTGGTCGAAGAAGGGCTAGAACAAGCCACCGGCTATTCCCATTACGAGGAGGCAAAGCATGTTTCTCAGTAAGTTCACGAGCGAAGAAGCGCTTCATTTAAAAAACGCCTGCCAGGACGAAGGTTTAGCCTCGTTATTGGCGCGGCTCCAAAAAGGAGAATTTCAGATTCTTTGGCATTTCGACGAGGCGGAAGATCGTCTGATTTACGAGGCGGTTTCATCGAAGGAAATCGAACCTTCTTATCTGGGTTTAGCCGTCGGAGCCGACCACGCGCTGTCCTCCTTTCCCAAAGAGAATTTCACCCAAGATTTTTATGCGTTGGCCTTTTATCTTTATAGCGAAGAAAAAACCTTGATGAGCCATGATCCCGAAGCCTTGAAAAAGAAATATGGCGAGGTCTATAAGAGCATTGAACCACTCTTGTCCCTAAGCCCTCGTCAAATCGAAAAACGCCTGCAAATCCGCAACCAATTTATGCAATCGGTTCTTTTTGTCGAAAAAGAAAGCGAAGCCAGCGCCAATACGGATGCCTATAAAAACGGGGCGAAGCTCCACCTCGAGGCGTTGTTCCAAAGCCTCAATAGTTATTATGGCGAAGGCCGAGTTTATCTTCGGCTGTATTTGCTTTCTGAGAAAGCGGAGCGTTTCCCGCTAAACGACATCCCCAATTTCATCATGACGTATCGAAGCGGCGGCAATTTGACCTTGAAGAAAGGGAAAAACGCTCTATCGCTCAAACTGGCTCCTTCGTTATTTTCGGAGGAAGATCAGTCCCTTTTGAACGCTTTGGCCCAAGCCAATTTTTCTTTGGTCAACACGTATGAGACGAAAAAGGATTTACTGGAACTTGAGAGCGAGGACGTCTTACGTCTTTTGTCGCTTTATGCAGGTTCCTTCGTCAGCTGGGATAATGACCGCTACGAAGTGATCAAAAGCGATAAACAAGCAGGTCTCTTCCTTACCCCCGACGAGACGATGAGTTTCTTTCCGCCGTTGGAGCGGGTAGGCAATACGCTTTATTCGCGCAAACTCCTTGCCGTGATAGACCGACTTCGGAAGAGGCTCACGCTTTATGATTTTCCGAGTGAAGAAATCGGCGAACTCTATTCTTTTTTCCTTATCAATGGTTCCGAAGTCTTTGGTGATGTCAAAGATCTCATTCAAAAGCGGGTGGTGCCCCATTTAGGCTCTTCTCTTACGACGCCACGCCTTCCGAGCGAAAGCCAAACGAACGCTTCGCTCCTCACCATTCGTTATGACATTGACCTTTCGGAACAAGGCGAGCTCCTGTTCAAGAGCCGTTATCAGCTTGGAGGCCAAGAGGTTGAGCGCGCTTCGCTCGACGGCAGTCTTTATTACACCTCGCTTTTATTCTCCTTTGATAACGTGCGGGATGAGCTTCACTTGCCTGAGAGCGGAACGCTCAACGACGAAGCGCAGGTCTTAGCGTTTTTCAAAACGGATTTAACCAAACTCAAGAAAGTGGCGGAGGTCTTTCTTTCGGAGCGTTTAAAACACGTCAGCCTTCATTCCATCGGCAAAATCACCTTCAATGTCTCCTCGCATTTGGATTTTCTTTCTCTTAGCGCTTCTTGCCCCGATTATAGCGAAGAACAATTGGCGGAGATTCTTTCCAGTTATCGGAAAAAACATCGCTTTTTCCGTTTGGGCGATCGGATTATCACTTTGGAGGACCCCGCTTTACAAGAACTCGACCGGGTCAGTCAGGAAATGGGGCTTGATGAGACCCATTTGAAACGAGACAAATTACCGCTTTATGCGGTGATGAAACTTTCGGCAGCGAATAAAGAGGCCACCTTGTCTTTGGATGACTACGTTCGAAAGGCAATTGAAGAAATCCGCGACTTTAAATCATTTCCGCTTGAACTCGCTCCGGCCTTGGCCAAGAAAATGCGGGGCTATCAACTCGATGCGACACGTTGGATGAGCGTGCTCAGGAAATATCATCTCTCTGGCATCTTAGCCGACGACATGGGGATGGGAAAAACTCTTGAAAGCATCGCTTTCATGTCGACGATCAGCGAAGAGGCTCCGATTCTCGTCGTGGCGCCCAAAAGCGTCCTTTATAACTGGGAAGCCGAATTCCAAAAATGGTTACCTTCACTAAAAGTGGTCGTTCTTTCGGGTGAGAAAGGCGAACGCGAAACCTCGATTCTGCAGATGGGCAAAGAGAAAATGGCTTACGTCACCTCGTATGATTCGCTCCGGAATGATTTGCCCCTCTATGAGAAAAAACACTTTTCTTTGATTCTGGTCGATGAAGGCCAATACATCAAGAATGCCTATGCCCAAAAAAGCAAAGCGGTCAAAGAGCTTGACGCCACGACGCGTTTTGCCCTCACCGGTACTCCGATTGAAAACAACCTTGGCGATCTTTGGAGCCTTTTTGATTTCCTGATGCCGGGATTCTTGGGGGACTTTGAATCGTTTCAAGCCCATTATGTGAAGAATGAGGCCAACGCGAAACTGCGCCAATTAATCACTCCGTTTATCTTGCGTCGGAGCAAAGAAGAATATTTAAAGGAGTTACCCAAGAAATCCTTGCAAATCGTCACTCTTTCGATGGGGGACGAGGAGCAAAAGCTTTATGATGCGACCTTAGTGGAAGCGAAGAATCTTTTGGCCAAAGGCGAAAAAGGCGTCTCGATTTTTGCCCTCTTGACGAAGTTAAGAGAAATCTGTGTTGACTCTTCGGCTTTCTTCGAAGGAATGAATACGCTCTCGAGCAAGATGTCCTATTTGCTGGAAGCAGTGGAAGAAGCGGTTGCCAATGGCCATAAGATCCTGCTATTCTCTTCCTTCACCAAAGTCTTAGACCATCTCCGTTATCTCCTCGATGAAGAACATCTTTCCAGTTATTACATCAATGGCGATACCGAGAGTTCTTTGCGTCTTAAAATCGCAAATTCCTTCAATACGTCGGATCAAGTGAAAATCCTTTTGGTGTCGCTGAAGGCCGGCGGTAGTGGTCTCAATCTTCAAGGAGCGGATACCGTTTTTCATATCGATCCGTGGTGGAATCTTGCCGCCGAAGAACAAGCGACGGATCGCGCCCATCGAATCGGCCAAGTCCACCCGGTCCAAGTCTATAAGCTCATCTGCCATGACACGATTGAAGAAAAAGTCATTTCGCTCCAAGAGAAAAAGAAGGCCCTCTATCGCTCGGTCATCAATGAAGGCGAAACAGGCATTACTTCTCTATCGGTTGAAGATCTGCTCTATCTTCTTTCTTAGACGATGGATAAGCTTAAAGCAACGAAGGCTTTTCTTAATGGAGAGCGATATGGAGCAAAATTCTCGTTGGCCCATCGTGGATGTAGAGAGCTAAGTCTTTCAGATTTTGGATTTTGACATAATGGGATACGCGTTCGATGAGGCGTTTGCCGCTTACGCTATTCCAACTTTTCGGAGCGGCCGCGAAACAATATCTTTTTCCAAAGGATCGACAAGAAAACCAGAGGTTCTCTTCGAAAAGATAAGGGCTGAAGGAGGCTTCACTCAAAGTGGCGAAATCCAAGGAGTAGCGCTCTTTGCTAGGGCCGATGAAAACCATGCTGTCTTGATAAACGATGGTGGAATAAAGAGTGAATATTTCCCCTGGGAGCACGTCATTGCCGTCCCCTAAGGAAGCTTCGAAGCCCACGTCTTTCTTTGTTATGCCCATACCCTGCCCCCAACCTTTCCTTGTGCCACAAGGAGTTAATCTTTAAAATCATTATAAGGCTAGTATCTCTATGAGAAAAAACATTCTTCCGTTAATCCTTTCCCTCGTCTTCGGATTGGGGATCATTGCTTCGCTGATCGCGATCGTTGTTTATTTGGTGACAGGAAATAATAGCCACGGGTCTTGGATCTATGCCGATTTTGTCTTCACCATTGCCGCTTTTGTTTTTTACGCGCTCTATTTCCATTGGGAAGATCGCCTGTGGCCGCTACTCGTGATGGCTTCGCTCATGCTCATTGATGTCGGGGTCACCGCGATTCAGAATATCATTATGAATCCGTCCTATTTGATCCGTTTTGATTATTTCCCCGACAACGCCTTGTTTCTCTTTTGGGTGGCGGCGTTTCTTTTTATTGGAGTCGTAATGATCGTCAAACACTTTCGAAAAGCTGGGTCTTCAAGCGGGTTGAACTAAGCGAAGAATAAGGTGGTTTTGCAAAATCGAAGAGGGTTTTGCAAAGTTTTTATTTGCGGTTCTTTGGGTTTAAGAGGAAACGATTGCCTCGATAACAAATGAGATCCTTTTTCGCCATTTGGGATAAAAGCCGGGACAAAGCGCTACGTTCGCAACCAAGGTACTCCGCCATTTCTTCGCGGGAATGGGGAATTAAAAACGATTCTCCTGGCCTTGAAGAAAAACAATGGAGGTATTCGAGGACTTTGGCTTCTAATCCTTTTTGAGTCACGATGGTGAGTTTCTGCTTCAGCAATAACGTTTTATCGGCCAAAGCAATCGCGAGATTCTTGAGCAAGAGAACACCGAAACCACAGGAATTCTTTGAATAGAGTTCATCTAGATGGAGATAGAGAATATCGCTGTCTTCTTTGGCGTAGGCATCGAGGCCATAAACCGCTTTTTCCTTAATCGCATAAGCTTCGCCGAAAACTTCGCCTTGCTCAAAGCTTTCAAGGAGCTGGCCTTCTCCGGTTAGGGTGTAACGAAGCAGATCGACGTTTCCTTTGAGAACGAAAAAGGCCGCGTCAGCCGGATCGCCTTCGGCGAAAATGAGTGAGCCTTTGGAAAAAGAGCGTTTTTCTGCGCCTAGGCAGCCTAAGGCCTCGGATAGATCCGCCGGGCGGATTCCGTCAAACAAGGGGTTCTTGGCAATGAGGGTGAGTTCTTCTGAAGTGAGCATAATGTTGCAAATGCAACATACATTATAATGCGCCAAGGTTAACCTCGTCATGGAGGAAAAAAGAAAATGGACATTACCGTCCTTAGCGCCTATGAAACGAGCGCCCAAGAATTCTTCGAGGCCATCAAAAAGGCCAAAGCGGATATCGTGGTGGATGTCCGCCTTCATAACACCAACCAATTAGCGGGGTTTACCAAAGAAGGGGATTTGGCCTATTTCATTCCGACAATTCTCAACATCCCTTACGTTCACGATACGCGTTTTGCCCCGAGCGAGACCTTGCTATCATCCTATCTTGAAGGCGGCCTATCGTTTGAACGCTATGGCAAGAGTTATCGGCGGGAGATGGAAGCGAAAAACGGCAAAGACTTATTCCTTTCTTCTTACCCTTACGCCAGTGTGGTCATCATTGGAACCGCCACGCGGAAACGCCATTCGCATGCTGAGGTTCTCAAACAGTATTTGGAGGAACAATAAAATGGAAGAAAGCGTGATTTTAGAAAATATCCCCAACAAAAAGCCCTTGTTTTTGAAGGACTTGGTTCATATTGAGGAGGGCTCGATCGTCAGCAAGATCCTGGTGCAGAACGACGCGGTGTCGTTAACGCTTTTTGCTTTGGCCAAGGGCCAAGAGATTTCAACGCACCAGTCGGATGGTGATGCTTTCGTTCAAGTGGTTGAAGGAGTTGGGACTTTCTTCGTGGATGGCGTGAAATATTCTATTCCGGCTGGGCAATGCCTGGTGATGCCCCATCATCATCCGCACGCCTTAAAAGCGGAGCAAGACTTCAAAATGCTCCTTGGCGTGATTTATTAATTGAGGATGGCGTAAGAGGCGACGTCCTCAAAGCCTAAGGCGTGATAGATGCGCCCGGCTAAAGGATTGTCATAAAAGAGGCAGACAAATTCCTCACCTTTTTCGAAGCGGTTTTTGAGCAAGGTGCTCACCGCTAAAGAAGCGTAGCCTTTCTGGCGGTAATCGGGGTGGGTGCAAACCCCAACGAGCATGCTGGAGAGACTGGTGTCCGCGGTGGTGGAGGCGACCGCAACAAGGGTGTCCCCGACATAGACTCCAACGCAGATGGCTCCACGTTTTTGATCCGCCAATAAAGAATCGACTTGATCTTTTTCGCCATGGTCGGAGGAAGCGAATTCGACGATTTGATGCTCAAGGGCATAGAATGCTTGGAATTCTTCTTTCCTCGTCAAAAGGCAAACCCGGGCTTCTTGGGGGCAAACGGGTTCTTGCTTTAAATGATCGCAGCGGGCCATCATCGTTTCTTCGAGTTTGAGGGGAGAAAGATAGGGAAGTAAGGGGCGAACCGCTTCGCTTTTGCCGCTGAGGCTGACTCCTTTTAATGTCGGATTGTCTTTCCGAATTAAGTCGGCGGCCTCGGCAAACGGGAAGGCGGAATCGCGGGTATAAAAAACGTAATTCCGTTTCATGTAGCGGAGTAAGAGTCCCGCGATGACGCCATTCTTTTCATAGGAATGAAATCGAACATGTTTTTGATCGATGCCGAAATTGAGGAGATCGCCCGTCATAAAAAGATTGACCTCAGGCTCCGCGCTCACAAAAGAGAGAATTTTATCTTCAGCGCCTTTTTCTAACGTTTGCCATGCCATCGTCTTGCTCCTCGTTCTTTCGCAAGGCGATTATAGGAAGAAGCGGAAGAAAACTCACGAAGAAATACTCTTTGGTCGCACAAAAGACTTCTCAAAGGGTTTGAGAAATGGTAAAACGTTTAGCCCATCTAAAACTTGGGGCGAGGAAAAGCTATGAAACTCTTTATTGATACTGCCAACATCGCCGACATCCGGGATATCGCCGCTTATGGGATCGTCGCCGGTGTCACCACCAACCCGTCGCTCATCGCCAAAGAAGGCCGCAAACTCGAAGACGTCATTCATGAAATCGTTTCTTTGGTCAATGGACCGATTTCGGCCGAAGTCGCTGAAGGCACAGCCGAAAGCATGGTGGAGCAAGCCCTTCCTTTAGCCGCCATCAACCCCAACATCGTGATCAAACTCCCGATGACTTGGGAAGGCATCAAAGCCTGCAAAACGTTGACGAGCAAAGGTATTCACACCAATGTCACCCTTTGTTTCTCCGTCAGTCAAGCGCTTCTCGCGATGGAAGCTGGCGCAACGTATATTTCGCCATTTATGGGTCGCTTGGATGACGCCGGAATGGACTCAGAGCGTCTGATCAACGATATCGTTACCGTTCGCGACAATTACGGTTACAAGACTGAAATCATTTCCGCGAGTATTCGGAACCTTCACCATATCGAGGTTGCTGCTTTAGCGGGCAGCGATATCGCGACGATTCCAGCCAACGTCTTCCGCAAGATGATCGAACATCCTTTAACCACGGCGGGACTCCAGATTTTCGCTGATGCTGCCAAAGGCAAAAAATAAGGCTATATGAAAAAGAGGAAGGTTGAGGAAACTCGGCCTTCTTTTTCTTGAGGTGTCCATTTATCGGTCTTTCTTGACCGATTCGAGGCTGGAAAAAGTAATCCAACTTTCTTTTCGGATCGGGGTATAATTCCTCCACAAGGGTTAGCACGATGTCTTGGCATTATGAAACGGAAATCATTGCGGCGGTCATCTTGATTATCGTTTTCGTTAATGCTTTTTCTAAATTGGATAAGTCAAGGCGCCGGGATCGGGTTTTCTTTTATTGCCTCATTTCCGCCATTATCTTTTCCGTTGTCGATATTTCGGATTCTCTGATTCAACTTTATTGGCGGAATTACGCGGCGCTTTTCACCATTCGGACGCTTTATTACCTCACTTCAAGTCTGCCCGCTCTTTTGTGGTTTGTTTATCTTTTCGCCATCGTTCATGAAAACGAGGAGAAGAAGTATCGGATGGGTTTTGGCTTTGGCTTTGGCGTTTATACCATTTTCTGTGGTTTTATTTTGGCGAACATCGGCACCCATAGTATCTTTGATTTTGACGCCAATCTCGAGACTGTGCACAATTGGCTCTTCCCGATTTCTTATGGCTTTTGCGCCTTCTATGCCCTCATTTTCTATCTCACGTTATTCATCAACCGCAAGAAGATTCCGAATTCTGAGCTCCACATCGCGTTAGCTTCTTTGCCCCTCATCGTTTGGGTCGGAATGCTCTTTGAAATTTTCCTCCCGGGCTGGTTGATGCTTGGCCCGGCCTATAGCATCGCCTTATTGGTCGCTTATCTTTTTATTCAAAATTCGACAACCCAACAATTGATCGGCCAATTATCATATCAAGCTTCGCGCGATGCTTTGACTGGGCTTTATAACCGAGCCTCTTTCGACCGAGAAATGGCAGCGGATCTTTGCAGCAAGAAGCTGCGGGTCGTTGCCCTTTTGCTGATTGATATCGATGGCTTAAAGGGAATCAACGACAGTCTGGGTCATCCGATTGGCGATGAAGCGATTCATCAAGTTGGTGCCGCCTTGCAAGCTGAACTTCGGGATGCGAAAATCATCGCCCGAATCGGCGGCGATGAATTCGCGGCCCTCGTGATCGATAAAAGCCAAGACGAAGTCGAAAACGAAGTCAAACGCCTTCTTGGCGTCTTCCAGAATGTGAATGTCGGGGATAAGCAGAATGCCTTGCCTTTGCGCTGCAGCGTGGGCATCGCCTTCAACGTCGACGAGGCCTTTACCTCCGAAACGCTTTATTACCATAGCGACGTGGCCCTCTATTCCGTCAAACGAGGCGAGAAGTATTCTTATGCCTTTTATTCCCCAGAGCTCGAGGAACAATACAAGAACCCAAAAAGAAAGAGCGTTTGAAGACGCTCTTTTTCTTTTTAGTGGGGTTTTGCAGCGGATATTTGATTATTTGACCGCGGTTTCTTCCGTGGGTTTTTCGGCGGCAACATTCGTCGGTTTCTTGCCCTTCCGGATGGAGATAAAGAGCGAAAGATAAGCGATGGCGGGGGGCAAGATCGCCTCAAAGGTTGCGGCGAAAGGCACCAAGTTCCAGCTCTTCATGAAATCGATGGTGAAGAGGGCGGTGGCATCTTCGACGATGAAGTTCCTTTTCACCAAGATCGCAATCAGGAAATAGAAAACAAAGAAGGCGCTTCCTAGCAAGGCGCAGAGCGCGATTTTTAGCGATTGCTCACGGGGATGGTCTTTTCCATTTTTATAAAAGAATTCGTGATAGAAAAGCGTGGCGCCCGGCACGCCCATCAAAAGCCAGAGCGATAGCATGCACCACCAGGTCGAAGAGCCATAATTGGCAATGCCGACGCAAAAGAAGAAAGCGCCGGTAAAATAGAGGGCGACTAAGACGTAAAGCGGGCGGAAGATGCTGGCGAAGATTTTCCGGGTTAAAGAATGCTCATACGGGAAATAAGTCCGTTCCGCGCCTTTTGGAAAACGGAAGCCCTGATAAGCGAAGAAAGCGCCAACCGCCATCACCAAAAGATCAAGAAGGAAATAATCGAGCGGGAAGAGGGAAGACACCATGCCCATGATGAAACTGGAGTAGGTGTGGTTCACAACGTAGATGACAATCAGCACGGCGGAGAGCAATCCCCACGCCGCTAAGATGATGCCATTGATCTTTAAGGTTTTCTGAAGCTTTTTCTCGTTGGTGGGGAATAAAGCGATATGGCTGACGAAGAGGAGATAGATGGCCCCGACGACGCTCAGGTAATAAGGGAGCATCCGCTTTAAGGGCGAGTCGCTTGCGCCGATGAGGTTGCCCACCGAGGAAATGAAGGTGAAGAAGACGGCGGAGCAAATCACGAAAAGCAGGGCTTCAAGAATCAGAAAAAGGGTGCGTTGGGTGAGTTTCATAAGGCGCTGACCTCCTCGGTATAAGTCGTATAAGCGGCATCGTTTTGGACGTAGTAATGGGTCAAATCGAATGTCCCATCGCCATGGAGCGTGGAAAGCGAGCCTCCGATGATATCGTAATCGCGGAGATAACCCCGAGTATTGGAGCCATGGGTGTAATAAAGCTCAGTCCCGGATTTCACGCCATAACCGACATAGGCGCTTTGACCAGAAGTCGTGGAATAGGTACCGCCCCAATCATTGGAATGATCGTGGCCGCAGAAGAAGCCTTTGACGCCTTTACTGACGCCGGCATCGAAGAAATGAGTGTCTTTGTAGCCGGGCCAGAACTTCAGGGGCAAACCCGCCGCCACAAATTTTTGTTTGAGTTCAGTCGGTGCCATCGAATAAGTGCTGCTTTCGAGGATTTCGCCCATCAAACCCTTTTGGTTTTGCAAATAGGAGTACATCCATTGCCAAAGCGGGATGTGGAAATAGGCTAATCCCGGCACGGTGTAACCGTTTTGGGTTGCGGAATAATCGGCAACCTTGTTAAACCAATCGACTTGGTCGTCGTGAATCACGTCGTAATCGTAATAAAGACCTGTCGAACTGGCCGGGTAGGAATTAGAATCGATGGAGTAAATATTCCAAGCCGCTTTTCCCGTGGTCTTATTCATCAAGGAGATGACGTAGTTCGAACGACCGAAAACATCATCGTTGAGTTCGTGATAATGAGAATTTTTGGCGTTGCTGACCAGATTGCTGAGCCATGTCGGGGAATATTCGCCCTCGCGATCGTGATTGCCCCAAGTTATGCCAAAGGGTTTGTTCCAACCGCTGATGGTGTTGATGAGCGTCTCAGCAGTGCTGGTCGTGGCGCCCAAAAGCAAATCCCCGGTGATCATGATGAAATCGGGATTGGTAATTTCGACGACTTTGCTTAAATACGCGCCTTGTTTGATCGGATCGGTGTTGACGGACCAATGGATATCGGTCAATTGAAGGAGTCGGAAGTTTTCTTTGAAGGCGACGTCGGTGTCGATATAGTCCGAAATCTGGACGCTTTTCGGCGCGGCGCAAGACGACAAGAAAACCAGAGGCAAAAGCAAAACTGCTCGGGAGAGATGTGTTTTCATAACGTTAGTATTATAAACTTTTCCCGATGGCCTGCCAACCGAGGGGAAAAGCCTCGCGTTTTCTAGGCGACCCTCTATAATTTTTCTCATGAAGCGAAAAAGGCTCAGTCGAAAAAGAAAAGGACTTATCGCTGCCTTGGCGGTAACGTCGTTTCTTTTGCTGAACCATGTTGCTTCGCTCGTGGCGGCGCCTTTGATTTTTAATCGAATTTTCGCTGGGGAAAAATACGATGTGAGTTTGACTCCAGGCTTGGTGGATTATCAAAGCGTCGCGGCCTCTTATCCCCGTCAAACGTTCACGTTTCCTTCCAGCGACGTCTCGCTTCAAGGCTATTTTTACGATAACCCCTCTTCGAAGCGCTTGGTGGTAGTGTCCGCCGGAATCGATGACCCGGCCGATGGCTATCTGAGCCAAGAGATTTATTTCTATGATCAGGGTTATGATGTGATTTCTTATGACGGCTATGGCAAAGGCGCGAGCGGTGGGAGTTCCTTAAAAGGCCTGCCGCAGGCCAAACGCGATCTCGCTTCTTTGCTGACTTATCTTGAGAGCAGCGCTTGGGTCAATGAACCAGTCTTCCTTTTCGGCCATTCGCAAGGGGCTTACGCCTCCGCAGCGATTTTAGGCGAAGGCTTCGCCAGCGTTAAGGCCTTGGTTGCCGTCAGCGGTTTTGATTCATCCGAAGAAACGGTGATGGCATTCGCTCGCCGCAAGGTTTCTTTCCTGGCCGATCTTTCTTGGCCTTATGTCACGACATATGAACGCTACCTTTTCGGCGAAGATTCACCTCTGAAGGCTTCTGATCAACTCAATAACTCCGCAATTCCCGCCTTGATTGCCCAAGGCGATGCGGATCATACGATCCCACTTGAGAGCCTTTCGCTTTACCGCCACAAAGATTCTTGTACCGATCCGAACGCTCAGTTTCGTCTTTTTAGCGGCGAGCAGGGCGGTCACAGCAGCATTTTGTATAGCTTGGGCGCTCTAGCCTATCAAAAAGAAGTGGCGACACAATATGCCGAACTTGAAAAAGCGAATCCTCGAGGGGTAAATGAGGAAACCCGTCGAGCGTTTTGCGACACGATTGACGATATTCGCTATTCCGAGGTGAATCCCGAGCTCATGAACGGAGCCCGCGATCTCTTTAATCGTTATTGAGCCAGAGCGGTTCGACCGAGAAAACGCGTTGAGCGACCGGGATGCTTTCAGGCAGAGTTAAACGGTAGGCGTTGAGGTACATCCGTTTGGCTTCATTGGCGCTATAACGCTTATCGCCCAAAAGAGTGAGGCCTAAAGAATGAAGGGCGATGCGAATTTGGTTTTTCCGTCCGGTGTCGATCGTGATGGCAAGGGCGCTGCCGATTTGAATCGGATTTTTGACCTCGACATGAGTGATGGCTTCTTTGCCGTGCTCGGGATCCGAAACGTGAACGTTGGCGCCTTCTTCGAGAAGATATTGTTGGACGTCATAATGTTTGCCCACGGGCAAACTCTCTTTGACGACCGCTTCGTAATAGCGGCCGACATCATGGGTTTCGAAAGCGGTTTTCAGAGCGTTTTGAATGGCTGGGGTTTTGGCGAAAAGCATGAGGCCGGAGGTCTCAAAATCCAGCCGGTGAATCAAATAAACCGTTTCGTGATTGGCTTTGCTATAGGCTTGAAGATAATAGAAAAGATTGTGGTGATAGGTCTTCGGGTCGGGGGTTGCAATGGTGAAAACCTCGCGTTTTTTATATACGACGAGCAAGGCGCTATCTTCATAAACGATGTAATAGGGGGCTTTGGGGTTTTCTTTCATTTCGGCAATGCGTTTTTGATCCATAAGGGCCTAGTCTTTCTTTTCCGGATCGGCGGGCTTTTCTTCGCTCGGAGCAGCCGGCGTTGCCGACGTTTCTGCCGGTGCCGCGTTGGAGGGGTTTTCTTTTTCGTCCGCTTCGAGCAAGCCAGGAATCGGGTGATAGTAGTGGAAGATGCTTTCAAAAATATAAAGCGCGCCGATATAGGTGAAAGTGGCACCAACGACCCAATGATGGATTTCGTAACTATTGGTTTGGGTAATCAAAAAGAAAAGGTCATAAGAAATGAAAGTGATGCCGACTGGCAAAATGGCGATTTTATCCAAAAGCGATGAACTTTTGCGGTGCTTTTTTGAAAAAAGAGTCCAGAAGAAATCGAAAATCGTATAAGCTCCGCCAAAGAGAGTGATCCAAACAAAGATGGTCCGTCTCGTATCGCTTGTTTGATAGATGCCCGTCAGCATCAAAATCCCTAAGGTCAAAAAGACGAGGGCGATTAAAAGCATCTCGCCGCTATAAATCAGCTTCATTTTCTTCATTTCGTCCATTTTCGGTTTGCTTTGTTTTTCTTGCATGGAACATAGTTTAGAAGAAGCGGAGAGGATTAACAACTTTTTGCGCAAGCCTTGTATAATGATGAACGAGGTAAAAACAGATGGTCATCTTGACGATCAAAGACATGGGCGCGATTAAACTCGAGCTCGATTATAAGGCGGCGCCGAATACGTGCGCGAATTTCGTTTCTCTGGTGAATCAGGGTTTCTATAACGGACTGACCTTTCACCGCATTATCAAAGGCTTCATGATCCAAGGTGGCGATCCGCATGGACGCGGCGATGGCGGTCCGGGCTATGGCATCAAAGGCGAGTTTCGTTCCAATGGCGTGAAGAATCCTTTATCGCATAAACGCGGCGCGATATCGATGGCGCGCGCTTCCGACCCTGATAGCGCGGGAAGCCAGTTCTTTATCTGCGACAAAGACGACACTTTCCTCGATGGCAATTACGCTGCCTTTGGCCACGTGGTCGAGGGAATGGATGTGGTGGACAAAATCGCTTCGGTCCGCAAAGGGGCCAATGATCGTCCGCTCACTCCCGTCGTGATTGAAAAAGCCGTCTGCGTCGATGAGCCAAATACTCCGGTTGAGAAGATTCTTTAATCCAAAAAGCGGAAAATGGTTACTTTGTAACCCTTTCCTTTTAGAATAGGCGGAAGCGGAGGCTTTCTTTATGCCACAGAAAAACGACGTGATTCTCGCCCTCAACCAGGAGGCGCAAGAACTAAAGAAAAAAGGGATTGATGTCACCAATGGTGCCATCGGTATGATGTACCTTGATGATGGCAAACTTCCGGTTTCACAAGATATCCGCAAGCGGCTCTCTGCTCATACCGAAGACCAAGATTTAACGTATTCTTCCGTCAGCGGCACCAAGGATTACCTCGACGCGATGCGGAAGTGGTTCCTCGGCGATGCTTTTGAAAAAGAAGCCGCGGCAGGCGAACTCCTATCGATTGGCACTCCGGGTGGCACCGGAGCGGTTTGCCTTTCTTTTGCCCTTTCGCGCGGCGAAAAAAGCACTCTGCTCGTTCCGACTTTGGGTTGGCCGAACTATGTTGGAATCGCCAAAGGGTTTGGGATGGACATCCATTTCTACAATCTGTTCAATCATGAATCTTTTGATCTTGAGGGCATCCGCAAGAATTTGCAGGATCTCTTCGCTCATTATGAACACATCTCGCTTTTGGTGAATGATCCCTGCCAAAATCCCACGGGCTATTCGCTTTCGCCTGAAGAGTGGAATGAACTCATTGGATTATTCTCATTAAAGGAAAATAAGGGCAAGCTCGATTTGATCATCGATGCCGCTTATATCGATTTCGCTCCGCAACAGTTGCGGGAAGGCATGATCAACGCCTTGAAGAAATTGCCGAAAGAATCGCTTTGCTATTTGTGCTTTTCCTTTTCGAAGACCCTGTCTTTCTATGGCCTTCGAATCGGCGGGCTTTCTCTCTATGGCCAAGATCAAACACGGGTCAGCGCCGCTGCCGATCTCGCGACGATGGAGGCCCGCGCCCTTTGGAGCGTGCCAAATCACATGGCAATGAACGCGATTGCTGAACTCTTAAGCGATCCTTCCACCAACAACGCTTTGCGAAAAGAAGTCCAAGAAAATCGCGAAATCGTTGCAAAACGCGCTTCGATTTTCCTTAAAGAGGCCCAACAAGCCCATCTAAAGCCTTATCCGTATCGGGCTGGTTTCTTTGTGACGCTGGAAGTGAAAGACGCTTACGCAACTTGTTTGGAACTCAAGGCCCGACGGATTTTCTTAGCGCCGGTGAAAGACAACGCGGTCCGGATTGCCTTGTGCTCTTTGCCCACGGCGAAAATCCCGGGGTTAGCTTCAGCCATTAAGGAGTGCGCCCATGACTGATTATTATTTCGCGAATCAAGTCTTTGTGACCTCGGTCAAGGATTTTGAGCCCTATTTGTCTTCTTCGACGGCCTCAAGTGCCATCTCGAAAGACGATGATTTGATTTCTTCTCCGGCGTTTCGCAAAGTCTTTGCCGCCTATTTGGACGAACTGAGCGAGAGCGATGTCGAACTTTCCGATTATCTTTCGGAGCGTTTGGCCCATCCGCTTGATGATCTTATTGCCATGAGTTTGTTGCTCCTCCACGATATTCGGAGCGTTGTCGCCGAGAAAAATCCCGCGTATGAGAAAGTCCTTTCGGATAAGGGCCTTCATTATTACCGCTTGCTCAATGGCTTTTTCCATTATTGGATGCGTTTGGCCCGCTTCGCTTACCTTGAGGACGAAGGCAAAGAAGCTCTTTCCCTTCTGAAACCAAGGATGTTGTTTCTTCGGAAGTCCATCTTCCATATGTTCAATGTCCTCAAGAGCCATATTCTGGAGAAACCGATTACCTTAGAAACGGATTTCTCGGCGGGCTTCTTAGCGGGCTTTACCTTACGCCATTTGGATTTAGCTTTCCCCGAAGAATATCGAAATCTCTTGCAGATCCCTTTTATTTCTGCGGCGGATATGAACTTGCCTTACTCGGCTTTCACCAAACGGAACAAACGGATCGGCGTCTATCAGCCTTCGAAAGAAAACCCGTTAAAGGATTTGGCCCTCAACCCGCGAGAATGGCTGTGCTTGCCTTTGAAGTGTGGAACTTCCTTGGTTTATTTCTATTTCTCCTATAAATACGCGAATACGGTTTTAGGGACGCTTAACCTCTTTGAAAAAGCTGAAATCAGCGAATGCCGGGGCAAACCGGACCTTCTGATTGTTTTCGGCGGAGACAAAGGCTCGACCACCGGGACGTATTATGAAGACGAAAAGAACGGCATGATGGTGGGCTACGTGAGCGACACTGATGAAGCCGATTATTTCGGCTACGTGAAAAAACTCATTCTTACGCTTCATAACCTCCGGATGATCAAAGCCGGTGCCTTGCCGATTCATGGCTCGATGATCAAAATCACTCTCAAGGGCGGCAAACAAGTCCATTTGGTCATCATGGGCGATAGCGGGGCAGGCAAAAGCGAGTCGATCGAAGCGTTCCGCCTCTTGGCCAAAGAGTACCTCGAAAGCATCACGGTCATCTTCGATGATATGGGCACCCTCTTTTATCAAGGCGGCACCATCAGCGCGTGTGGTACCGAAATCGGCGCCTTCGTCCGTCTTGATGACCTCGATCAGGGCTATGCTTTCTCGCATCTTAATGACGCTTTGATGTACAACATCTCGGAAAGCAACTCCCGCCTGGTTTATCCTTGCACCCCTTACGAAGAAGTGGTCCATCATTACCCAGTCGACATGTTCCTCTACGCCAATAACTACGAAGACTCGAAAGAGAACTTGCACTTATTTGAGGATTACCACGAGATGATCCGAGTGGTGGAAGAGGGCAAACGGAAGGCCAAAGGCACGACGGGCGAAGTTGGACTCGTCTCTAGTTATTTCGCCAATCCGTTCGGCCCAGTCCAAGAAAAAGAAAAGACCCACGCTCTTGTTCTCCAGGATTTCAAAGCCCTGTCAGAACAAGGAACGAAACTGGGGGTCATCTATACGAAACTCGCCATCAAGGGTCACGAGCAATCCGGCCCACAAGAAGCCGCTAAGAGCTTCTTGGAATGGATGAAGAAAAATTAAAGGAGGCGTGATTTATGATTGATTTTGATCAAATTCCTGAGCAAAAAATTCCCAACATGAAGGGTGGGAAAGGCGTGGCGCGCTGCCGGATGTACACCGATGGCATGAATAAAATCTTGAAAGCCACCCTCGATCCGGGCTGTTCGATTGGCTACCATGCCCACACCGACGGAGCCGAAGTCTGTTACATCCTCGAAGGCGAAGCCACTTGCGTTCTCGATGGCCAAGAAGAAATCGTGGAGGCGGGAGAGGTTCATTATTGCCCAAAAGGCTCCTCCCATTCGATGGAGAACAAAACGACCCAGCCGCTCGTCGTGATGAACGTGGTGACAAAACAATAAGAGACTTTTAAAAATAGTGTCCATATTATGGGCACTTTTTTGCTCTTTATTACCCTTTTGTTCCGTTTCGTGCTATAAACAAGGCATGAGCATCATCGCAGGTTTCGTCGTGCCCCATCCGCCGGTAATCATTCCTGAGATCGGACACGGAGACGAGAACGCCATCGAAGAGACGATCAAAGGCTATGACACGATAGCGAAGGCCATCGCCGAAATTAAACCGGACACTATCATCATTTCCTCGCCGCACGCGGAAGCCTATTCCGATTATTTTCAGATTTCCGATGGGGAAGTCGGCATTGGCAGTTTCGCCCAATTTCGGGCACCTCAGGTTTCGTTTCGGGCTTTCTATGACAAAGAATTGGTCGCCAAGATTTCCGATTTAGCGAACCGAGCCCATTTCCCGGCTGGTTCCGAAGGCACCCAAAAGCACGACCTTGACCATGGAACGATGATCCCGTTATATTTCATCAATCGTTATTACCCTTCTTACAAGATCGTTCGTTTGGGTTTAAGCGGGTTGCCTCTCGTTGAGCATTACCATTTTGGCATGCTGGTCAAAGAAGCGGTGGAAGCCTTGGGGCGTCGGGCGGTTTTCGTGGCCTCGGGCGATCTCTCCCATTGTCAGAAAGCGGATGGGCCGTATGGTCTTCATCCCGAAGGGCCGAAATACGACGAATGGATCATGAAGGTCTTCAAAAGCGGCAATTTTGGTTCCCTATTTACTTACGACCCGAATGCGCTTGAAAAAGCGGAAGAATGCGGCCATCGGAGTTTTTGCATCATGGCTGGCGCCTTAGACCGACAAAGTATCACCCCGACGGTCTTCTCGCACGAAGCGACCTATGGCGTGGGCTATGGCGTGGCGGAGTTTAAAGTCGATGGTCCGGACCCCTCGCGGGCTTTCGCGGATCTTTATTTGGCGAAAAAGGCGATCGACATCCGTTTGAAGGAAGCCCAGAGCGACGACTATGTTTCTTTGGCTCGGAAAGCAATCGAAGAGTACGTGCTCCGGAATTCCATTATCCCTGCAAATCCCATTCTTCCTGAAGAAATGCTTCGCAAAAGGGCCGGGGTTTTTGTCTCGATCCACGAGAACGGCGAACTCCGGGGTTGTATTGGAACGACCAGTGCGAGTTGCAAAAACATCGCCGAAGAAATTATCCATAACGCGATCGAAGCCGCTTCCCAAGATCCGCGCTTCCCGGCCATCGAAGGAAAAGAATTGCCTTATTTGGAGATTTCCGTCGACGTTCTTTCGCCTTATGAGACCATTGCTTCCCACGAAGATTTGGATATTAAAAAATATGGGGTCATCGTCGAAAGTCGGGGACGAAGAGGTTTATTGCTCCCGAATCTCGATGGAGTCGATACGGTGGAACAACAGATTGCCATCGCCGAACGCAAAGCGGGGATTGCCCCAGAGGAAAAAGTGACCCTGTACCGCTTTGAAGTGGTGCGGCACGAATGAAGTGCGACATTTGCTTTCATCATTGCGAGCTTCAGGAAAACAAAACCGGCTTTTGTCATGTTCGGACGATAAAAAACGGCGTGAATGTCGCAAGCAATTATGGTTTATTAACCGCCTTAGCCCTTGACCCGATCGAAAAAAAGCCCCTGCGGGAATTCTATCCGGGATCCTTCATCCTTTCCTGCGGGTCGTATGGCTGCAACCTCCGCTGTCCTTTTTGCCAGAACTACGATATTTCCCAATGTGACCTCTCGAAAGAGTGCCGCTATTTTTCGCCTGAAGTTCTCGTCGATGAAGCCATCGAATTAAAACCTCAAGGCAATATCGGCATCGCCTTCACTTATAACGAACCGCTTATGGGTTACGAATATGTTCGGGACACCGCTAAACTCGCCCAAGAAAAAGGTTTAAAGACCGTCTTGGTCACCAATGGCTGTGCCTCAATCAGGGTTTTGGAAGAAATCTTGCCTTATATCAACGCAATGAATATCGATTTGAAGGGCTTTTCCGAGGGCTACTTCCATTATGTCGGCGGAGATTTCGCGATGACGAAAGATTTCATCAGCTTGGCTAGCCGGCATTGTCACGTCGAGCTAACGACCTTGGTTATTCCTCATCATAACGATGATCCCAAGATGATGGAGGAAGAAGCTCGCTGGATCGCGGTTTTGGATTCGACTATTCCGCTTCACCTTACCCGTTATTTCCCTCACTATAAAGAAGATGAACCAGCGACCCCGATCGCGACCTTGGAAAAATTATCGGCGATTGCCAAACGCTATTTGAAATCGGTTTATTTGGGCAACATTTAATAATACGATGGCCTTTTGCGGGGATTTTTGCGTTTGAGTTCTTTTTCCATCATCACGTGGGGATGGCCTTCGTCGTAGTCGATCGTCCCTTCATCGCTTACGCGGTAACCGCATTTTTCATAAAAGCCTTTTTTCTCGAGCTGAGCATGCAAAATCGCCCGATGGCCTCCCAGGGTCTTGATTTTGACTTCGAGGAATTTCAAAAGATAGGTGCCAATTTTTTTGCCCCGATATTCTTGGAGAACCGCGACTCGGCCGATCCGATAGGTTTCGGGATCGATTTCGAGGAGGCGGCCGGTCGCAATCGGCTGTTTGTTGTAATAGAGAACGAGGCACCAGCAAGGTCCATCGTCCCCAGTGAATTCATTGTGATATCCCTGCTCTTCGACAAAGACTTTTTGCCGAATCATACGGGCATCTTCGGGAAGGCCCAAGGCGAAACGAGGTTCCATCATGGCAACAAGTTTACTGCATTTTTTCTTCGAGAGGACGATAATGCACTCATATGAATCTCCAGCATTTTCAAAATAAGTGGAAATACCACTATAAAAAGTATTTGGCTCTGACTTTTACCTGCTTGGCTCTTCTTTGCTTGATTGGCAGCGGAGCCGTCACCATTTATCTCACCTTCGATAATCCTTCGAGTGGGGTTGGCACTTATCTTTCGATTTATGATTTTGCCTTATTTGCTATAGCTTATATGTTGATTCTCATCGGCAACCTCCAAGGTTCCACTTTGGCCTATCAAGGCATGTTGATGTACGTCTTCATGATTCTTTTCTCAGCGACCATAGCCTTGATCAAACAAGGCAGTTATATCGATTTCAGCATTTTCAAAAGTGGGAATGCCTTAGCCATATCTCTTTTTGTCTTTGTCTTACTCTTCTATGTCGCCATCATTGTCACCGGGATTATGACTTATGTCCGGACTTCGCAATATCTTCGCAATTCCTACACCAATTACCCTGGGGTGCGGACTTGGTGTTTGCTTTTCGTGATCTTTAACGCGTTGCTGTATGGCTTCGAACCGGCCTTGATTATGGTGAATGGGGGCAACGTTAGTCTTTTGCTTTTGTTCTTGGAGCCTCTAAGCCAGGTTTTCATCGGCTTAGCCATCTTTTTCACGGTTATACGGCTAAAAAGTGAATATTGATTGTGCCAAAACATCCTTGTGATAAAATATCCCCTTGTAAAGGGGAGTAGCGGTCAAATCCACCTCCGTCAACCCGTCAGGAGATCAGTCCTGGCCGGAAGGGATGGGCCAAATGCCTCGCGAGACCTTTGCGGCGAAATGGTTTTTCGCAGTAAAGGAGGTTCCCACAAAAATAATTTATGTTTGAGAACAAAACCATTGCCGATTCTTTAAGCGAACTGAAAACCACCCAAGAGAACGGCTTATCAGCGAGCGAAGTCGAGACGAGAAGGGCCAAGTATGGCCTCAACAAACTCGAAGAGAAGAAAGGTAAAAGCGCCTTTTGGATCTTCATTGGCGAATTCAAGGATCCGATGACCTTGATTCTGGCCGGGGCCGCGATTATCTCGATGGTCCTTGGCTTAGTTAAGCCCGATCCTTCGGATCCTAATGGTTGGGTCGCTGACGTCGTTATTATTTTCGGTGTCTTGATTCTGAACGCCATCATTGGCACGGTTCAAGAAACCAAAGCCGAAAAAGCCCTTGAAGCCTTAAAAAAGCTTTCTTCGCCGACCGCGACCGTGCGCCGCGATGGAAAAATCATTGAAGTCAAAGCCGAAGAACTCGTGCCTGGCGACATCGTTGTCTTGGAAGAAGGACGGACCGTTCCGGCCGACCTTCGCTTAATTAAAGCCTTCCAGATGAAATCCGATGAATCCTCGCTTACGGGCGAATCGCTTCCAGTCGAAAAAGATCCAGAAATCGTTTTGACCGGCGAAGTTGGAGCGGGCGACCGAGTCAACGAAGCCTATATGTCGACTCCGATTGTTTATGGACGCGGTGAAGGTGTTGTCATCGCCACGGGCATGAACACTGAAATCGGTCGCATTGCCAAGATGCTTTCGAATAACGAAGACGAAGATACGCCGTTACAGAAGAAATTGGCGCAGCTTTCGAAATTCTTAGGATATTTGACCTTAGGAATCGTTGTTTTGATGTTTGGCGTTTCGTTAATCTACGAAGGCGTCAGTGGCACGATCGGTACCGATTGGAGCAATGCCCTTTTGGATGCCGTCGGTCTTGCCGTCGCGGCGATTCCCGAGGGTTTGCCTGCCGTGGTCACCATTGTCTTGGCTTTGGGCATGCAGAAGATGATCCGGGTCAATACGATCGTCCGCCGTTTGGCCTCAGTTGAGACCTTGGGCGCCGTTTCGGTGATTTGCTCCGATAAGACGGGCACCCTCACGCAGAACAAGATGACGGTGGTGGCCGCTTATCAAAACAATCAACTTTTCGAGAAGAAAGATTTTAGCAAGGACAACCTTGGCCTCTTAGCTGAGGGCATGTGCCTTTGCTCGGATGCTTCGATTGAAAACGGTGTTTATGGCGATCCGACCGAGGTGGCTTTGGTTCAATTTGCCGCCGATTTCGGCATGCCTAAATCGCAGCTTGAAAAACTCTCGCCCCGTATCAACGAGCTTCCGTTTGATTCGGTCCGCAAGATGATGTCGACTCAGCACAAAAAGGGCGAGAAGACCATTGTCTACACCAAAGGCGCGATGGATCAGATTCTTAAACATTGCGACATGATCCTCAAAGACGGCAAAGTCGAGCCGCTCATGGATCAGGATTTGCAGAATATTCGTAACGCTGCCAGCAAGATGGCTGAAAAGGCCCTTCGTGTTTTGGCCCTCGCCATGCGGGAAAGCCAAGACCTCAAAGAAGAGCATTTGATTTTCGTTGGCCTCGTTGGCATGGTCGATCCGCCCCGTCCAGCCGCCAAACCGGCCGTCGCAACCTTGAAAGGCGCTGGAATCACGACGATTATGATCACCGGCGACCACAAGGATACGGCCTTCGCGATTGCCAAAGAGCTGGGAATTGCCAGCGATATTAATCAATGCATGTCAGGCGATCAGATTGATGCCTGCACCCCGGAGCAACTTCAGGAGAAGGTGAAGACGGTTCGCGTCTTTGCCCGAGTCTCGCCTGAGAATAAGGTTCAGATCGTCAAAGCGATCAAAGCCAACGGCCACATCGCCGCGATGACGGGTGATGGCGTCAACGATGCTCCTTCCCTTAAAGCAGCCGATATCGGCATCGCCATGGGTATTACGGGTACCGACGTCGCCAAAGGCGCCGCCGATATGGTTCTCACCGACGACAACTTCGCTTCCATCGAAAAAGCGGTGGAAGAAGGACGCGGAATCTACGCGAACATCCGCAAGACGATTCTCTTCTTGATTTCCTCGAACATCGGCGAAGTCGTCTGCATGTTCATCGCCATCGCTTTTGGTTTACCGGCTCCGCTCATCGCAATTCATTTGCTCTGGGTTAACCTCATCACCGATTCCTTACCGGCTATCGCTTTAGGCGCGGATAAGAAGCCCGATGACATCATGCACGATCAGCCTCGTAATCCGAAAGAATCCTTATTTGCCCATGATGGTTATGCCATCACCTTCGGTTATGGTGCTCTCATTGGTATCGTGACGCTGGTTGCGTTCTTGCTCAAGCCGCTAGGAACGATGGCGGAACAAGGAACAGCTTTCTCGCTTGATGCGCTCCGCACGCTTCTCAACGACAACGATGGGCTCCGCAAGGAAGCCCAGTCGATGGCGTTCTGCGTTCTTTCCTTCAGCGAGCTTTTCCACATGTTGGGCATGACCGATACGCGCCACTCGGTTATCCGGGTCTTCAAAGATGCGAACCCCATGCTTTGGTTCTCCTTCTTCTTAGGTCTTGGCTTGCAGATATTCGTTATTGAGACCCCGGGGGTCAACACCTTCTTCAAGGTCTATACTCTCTCGGATGATCCGATGGATTATCTTTGGGTCTTCTTGCTGGCAATGAGCCCGCTATTAGTCCACGAAATCTCTGTTTTCGTTCAGTGGCTGATCAAAAAAGCGAAGGTCTAATCAATCGCTGCTTGTTAAGATAATTCAGTTGGTCTATATTAATTGGGCTGCCGCCTTAGCTCAATTGGCAGAGCAACTGAATCGTAATCAGTAGGTTGGCGGTTCGATTCCGTTAGGCGGCACCAACAAAAAAGAAAGTCCGATTCCTTCGATGGGGTCGGATTTTTT
>Ga0183095_10175_pt9 | contig 47720 bp, 39 predicted proteins | sample BioMet4_FD_130346 | JGI IMG/M metagenome (GOLD analysis project Ga0183095, IMG submission 130346) | Microbial communities from bioreactor (seeded with sewage sludge) at LBNL, California, USA - Biofuel metagenome 4 (v2) (version 3) | ecosystem: Engineered > Bioreactor > Anaerobic > Unclassified ...
TGAGGTTATATTGTACCCACTTTAACTTCTGTAGAGGTCATGGAGGATTAGGGTACAAAGATGAAAGAGGAGTTGAATGCAAAAATACACCTGCAAGAGAGGCAGGAATTGTGGACTCAATATGGACCTTAAAGGAACTGCTAACATTCAGGTGTTTTAAAACATCAATCGAATAAAGATGGACCATCAATGACTCTTCAGGCCGCGAAATCAAGAGTGTGAACTACGGCCAGGCAACCGGCTTTTTCCAGAAAGTTTCACTTGAGGAAGCCGTGAAAATTCCGGATTCCGCAACCTCGGGATATGCCTCAATTGAACTTTATTACGGGGACGAACTCAAAGCTTCTGACTGGTTCGTAATTGAAGTAAGCCCGATAAAAGATATCACAACAGACGCTTTTAACACGCTGCTTTCTACTAATTACCAGGGAAACATCCACACTTTCAGGGAATACGCAATTAATGTGGAACCTGATATCAAACCCGAACAGATAAGAATAAGAAAAGTAACCGGAACTCTGCAGCGTGAAATCTCACCTGCTGACACCTCACCTGCTGACATCTCACCCGCTGACATTTCACCTGCTGACAAAAATTACACTATTTATTATGTTTTTGAAATTCCTGCCCTGAACTATACTCTTGTTAACCTTGAATCCGGAGAAAGTTTCAATAGCAGTATGAAGCTTTCCACACTGATCACCTCAAGGGAACCTCTTCTCGAAGAACTTGTCAGGGAGTACGAAACCGAGCTTGGAAACACTTCGAGGCTTGACTCGACATCAAATTTAGTTCTGGGAGCAACAAACCTGAGGACTTTTATCTACGGCCCCTGGCAGCATTATGCAAACGGCCCTCTCAATATCCTGACCAACCCTGCCCTTTCAAGCTCGATCAACGGGGCTACACTTTATACCCAAAAGAAGATTTTTGATTCGGTTGACCCTCTGGCTCTTACCTACACAAGCTACTATAATGGAAAAGTCCTCTACGAAGACATTTTTAATTCAAGAAGCGAGAATACAGGTTTAAGCTTGAACTCCAGCCTGAACTCTACCGGTTTTAGTAACTCTACCAGTTTTAACACCTCAGTTTCGGATTACGAAACGGATAGAGGCGTAAACCTGACAACGACTTACGATTCACTTGCCCAGAATAAATCCTTCTCTCTGGATGTTGAAAAAAGTATAGATGAATCCCTTAAAGCGACAAATACCTCTTTTGAAGACCTCTCAGAAAGTTCGAAAATCGAACTTTCAGCATCCGATTATACCAACGGGGTTCTTGATGGCTGGGTCTTCAACGACCATGCGTGGACAGAGGAAAATCCTGACCTCATCCATTCGGTCACGAACAGCGTTTATACCGCATCGGTCCAGGGACAGATCCTGAGAGACGGCTTTGATTCTCCAGACCCGATGACCTCTCAAATCACTGCGAATTTTGACCCGAAATCAGTTTCGTTCAGCGGGCAAACCGTCAGGTGGTATTCGAGATATTATGCATCCGGAACGCACAGGGGGTCTCTTGTGCCGTCTTATTCCTGGAGCTATCCAACCCAAATTTCTTACTCCGAATCCTTAAACCCTTCAATTGACCCTCCAGAAGGAGATGTAACCAGCTGGTCGGTCACATCGGCATCTGCCAGCCTGACCTCGGTTGATATAACCGATGTGAAAATCGAACCGCATTTCTCCTATGTAAGTAACGATACTCTTATGGTAGAAAACCGAAGTGAAGGCTACCTGAATCGGGAAGACCACATTTTTGACTGGAGAATAAGGTACGATATATCCTACAAAATAAGGACAAATTGGAAAATAGACTACGCTTACGATTATACATACAGATGGAAAACCAGGGAACAGTTGCCTGATGGAAACTACACAACTGTGACGCATTCTGATACGTCAAGCGGCTCGGATTTCCATACTGTAAGCAAAATCAATATCGTATCCCTTTCTCATGCCGAAACCGAAGCTGAAAACCTAACAATAATCTACCACAAATGTCCTCCAGCAGGCGGCTATTCCGGTTTGTTGCCTTATTCTGATCCTATAGAGCGGGAATACCGGGAAACAACCCTCTATTTGAACAACACAGACAGCGGTACAACTAAAACCGAAAGGTTTGACCCATGCTGTTCCGATGCTGCCGACAAATACAGGGATGAGTATGTGGATTTAAGGGCAATAGAAAGCATGTTCTGGGCTTATTCTGATGGGAAATATCTGCCCAAACATGCTGTTAATTGTGATATTCCACCCTGGCTGCACCGAATTATGGCAGAAGAAGTGCTGGTAATGCTGGATTCGGTGGAAAAGGATAATCCATCCTTCAATTACTCTTTTCTTGAGTCTCCTGGTCAGAACCCAACAGCCCTTCAGGTAGAAACTGCTGAAAAACTCATTCTGGAGCTGGAAAAAACTCGTGATACTTACGTAAATAAAGAACAGTACCTCACGCCGTCAGGAACAATGTACGTTTCAAGTGACTCGGCCCGGTACATTGCAAAAAGTGAAGCGTACAGCAAGCTGCTTGAAGATATCGACCAGAAAAACCGTAAACTGGATTCTGACCTCAACTCCTATATCCTCAAAGCCCTTGAGAAAAAAGGCCTTGATACCGGTCTGCTTGACAGCGTGACCTCAGGCCCTATGACTCTTTTTAACAATCCTGCAATCGAGAGGGCTGCTTCGGCTCTGGGGACGGACATGAGTATAATCTCGACAATGACCGTCACCGGCCAGCCGGAAAGCAAATACAACTGGACAGAAAACCTGACCCTGATCATTGACCAGAAACCGAACTATCTATACCATGATCCTGATTTTGACCTGAGAGAGGAATACGAATGGGCTGACACTATGAGCGGAAAAACGATTTATCCCCTGGGTGTCCGGAACACCTGCATTTTCACAACCGGTATTTCCGAGGAAATTGGAGATATTATTGCCTCAAGCGATGAGTACGTAAAAACTGAAATGGCACATCAAATCAGCCAGAGTATTTCCAACCTGAACGCAGAAGTTTTCCTGTTTGAACAGAACCTCAGCGAGCAGAATATTTCGCTGGATACAACTCGTCTTGACACGGAAGTTTACAACCTGAGACACATGTATGCGCAGGAAATGAGGTCTCAGATTCTTGAAAATGTAGTTCAAGAGGTTAGTTCAAACCCTGTTATTTCCGACTGCATAGAGGATAGTCGAATAAGGGAAGTCACGACAACTTACCTTAACGGGCTTTCGGACAATGAAATTCTCGAAAAATCTACAACGGATGAACTGGCAGTTGAACTTGCTTCTATAATGAAAACGGAAATTCGAAATTCAAACCCGCCTGTTGAACCTGATGAACTTGAAGCTATTCTGAATAGGGTGGATACTGACATCAAAATCGGAGTTGCAAATGGGATCTGCGCAGTTACAGTAAACAAAGGTGAAATTATTGATGCCGGTTTTGGAAGAATTGATAGCGAGCTGAAAAACCTGGCAAATGAAACTGCTGACAAATATTCTGGTGAAATAGGAGACAAAATTTCAAAAAAACTAGATGGGACGATGGCAGTTGTTCCCTGCGGGTTGCCGGTATTGCCGCCACACTGGATTTTTACGGTTAATGTGTGGACTTATGAAATTGTGGGAAAATATCAGGTATTTACTGTTATTGATAACGATAATGAAGTGATTCCTGAACCTTATTTTGGGCATAAGGGACAGAAGTACGTTAGAGAAAAGCAATCGATTACTCTTAACGAAAATTATCTCGGTGAAAATAAGCCAATTACTTTTAGGTTCAACGGTTACGCTTCAACAATCGTTGGTCCTGGTCCCAAAGGTGTAGGAGACAAAGTGAAAGGTATGACAGAAGAGTCCACGGGTTATCAAGCTCTATTACTCGAAAATGGTGGTTAATTGTGAATTTAAAATCTGTTATATGGTTTGGATTTATTTTATTACTGTTGGTGGGAAATGCATCTGCAAGTAGTCAATATGGCTCGATTGATGTTTATTATAATGATAAAATACTACCTGGAAAAGAGGTTGCAAAACCTACACTTAAAATTGGAGAGCCTTTCAAAGTAAAAGTAGATATGACATTAAATCAAACCAGTACTTTGTTTGTGCAAGTTTGCAGTTTAGGTGGAAATTTTTTTGAAGTTGTGGATGGTCCATCAGAATTTGAAAAAACAAAATACATTAAGTCTTTAGATCCTGGCAAATATACTTTTGAATGGACGATTGTACCTACAGATGAATGGGCTGGAGGTTCTATTCCATTAAACTTTTGGTATCAGATTAACCTTCCTGGAGAAGATGAACCTGCTATAAAAGGAGAATTCACCATCGCTTACTGCACAATCTCCAACGGACACTACGAAGGCGAAACTCCTACTTATGAGCAATCTGAGTCCGAAAATCAACCCACTTCAAAAAAGCCAGCTTCAGAAAATTCATCTTCATCAGCACCAGCTTTCAGTTTAGTAACTGCGATTTCGGCACTTGTGCTTGTACTCTTCAGATTCTCTCGCCAGTAAAAAGTATGAAGCTTTCCACACTGATTATCTCAAGAGTGTCGTTTATCGAAGAGCTTGTCAGGAAGTATGAAACAGAGCTTGGAAACACTTCGAGACTTGACCTACACCGACACCGAATCCCATGCTGGGAGCAACAAATCTGATGGCTTTTATCTACGGCACCTGGCAGCATTATGCAAACAGTCCTCTCAATATCCTGACTAACCTATCCTTTCAAGCTCGATCAATAGGCTACACCTTATACCCAAAATATGCGCTCTCGAAATGAAGCTTAAGAAGCCTTAAATTTGGCAATTAATGATGCTGATTTTTTAAGTGAGTACACCGCATTTTCATATTGACCAAAATTAGTAAAAACTTTACTAAGCTGAAGCCATATTAAATAATTATCAGGCATTATATTAGATGCCTTAAGCAAAGAATCGCTAGCTTCCTCATATCTCTCGAGAGAGTTTAAAGCCATTCCTTTGCCTATCAAACTAAATACAGAATTTATGGAATTTGGGCTGAGTTTGAGAGCTTCTTCGTAAACTGCCAGCGCCTCATTATATTTCTTCATTTCGCTGAATGTTTCTCCTTTGCTTATATAACCCTCGATAAATTTCGTATCTAGATCAATTGTTTTATTATAAGCTTCTAGTGCCTCGTCAAACTTTTTTAATCTCCTGAGAATATTACCTTTGTGCAACCATGCACCAATGAGTTCAGAGTTTATTTTAATTGCCTTATCACACGCTTCTAGTGCCTTTTCTAGATTTCCCGTTTTTTCAAGAACTTCAGCTTTGAGGATCCAGGGATTTGCAGAAGTTGGACTTCGTTCAATTGCTTTTGCATAAGCTTCCAAAGAATCAAGATGTTTTTTCATATCAATGAGAGTATCACCTTTATAAAGCCATATCTCTGCAATACTTGAATCCACGTCAAGTGATTTTTCGTAAGTACTCAAAGCCTTATCGTTTTCTCCCAGGTTGCTAAAAATACGACCTAGATTTCCCAGAGCTTCTGCAGAATTTGGATTTATTTCGAGAGCTTTATTACAAGCTTCTGAAGCTTTTTCATATTCTTTCATACTGATTAAAGAAGACGCCTTATTAACCCATGCCTCTTCAAAATCAGGGTCTTCTTGAAGCGCGTTGTCGAATGCAGTTATTGCTTGATCATATTTTTCTAGTCTAATCAAAGTTACTCCCTTGTTATTCCAAGCACTGGCATAGTCTCCTTTTATTTTTATTGATTCCCCATAAGCTTTTAGAGCTGAATTATATTTGCCAAGTTTACTTAGAATATTACCTTTAAGGTTCCATGCTTTATAATTGTCAGGATCCGCTTTCAAAGATTGTTCAACAGACTCAAGAGACTCACTATATTTTTTCTTGTAAAAGTAATCAAGACTACGAACTAAATAGTCATTAGATTGTAGTTTAATTCCTAAGAGTTCAAAAAACATTAGACTATTACTGTATTCACTATACTTTTGAAGTATTTCGGGAGATTGTTTTTGATTCAGCAAGACTGACAGGTGTTCATTAAGGAAATCTAACTGAGTCTGCCTATTTGTTTCTACGTTAATTTTTAAGGCACTGATGTAATTGGCGTCTTTCTCAGCATTTTTCTTGTATTCATTTATACTTTTTTTAGTATTCTTCAAATCTTTAAGACCTACGAATCCAAGAATTGAAATCACTATAGTTATAATAACAAGGAAGAGTCCGAGAAGTTGAATCCAAGTGTTAATACCACTAACTATTGTGTTTAGGGTGCTTAAGCTATTGTCTATAGCATCATTTGACTCATTGCCTGCAGCTGAAGCAAAAAAAGTACAAACTGATCCTAAAGCTAATAATAACAACAAAATTAAGAAGGATTTCCTAAGAGTACCCATTGAATCACAAGCAATTTTAATATACAGTTTGTAACAAGTAGATATAATTATTTATTTGTTTCTTTTTAAAATGTCCTATTTTACAACAATGTGAGAAATATCCATTGGTCATCGGTTAAGGGGAAACCGTTATCAGTTGCATTGATTTTCACAAAGTTTGTTAAACCATTCAGTGATATTAAGCTGGAGTTTGATATCAATTTCAGTTCAAACGCTCAAAATTTGGGCTTGATTTTTTGTTGAAATCGAGATCCGCGGCAAGAGAATTTCTTAACCGAGACCAATGGATATATCTTGTTTGTAATGGTCAAGAGTTGTTACCTTCCGTCGTTCCGACAACGAAACATGCTTTATAGACACTTTTATTTTTTTCATTGGAGCCTATCCCAAAACCGATTTTGTTCTAAATCATCATGAGGTTTCAGGATCAGTTAATGATTAGGTATTCAATTGACTGTTCCAAATACGAAACTCAAAAATCAAATTTTGAGTTTCAGGATAGGCTCTATGAGCAAAATTCACACAATTATTGTATCAGTGCTATTTTTACATTCTTACAATAAGATGTGTTAGTATTTTTGTTCTTTATAGGATGAAACCCTACTCTGTCACCTTTTTGAAGTATATGAAATTTACGTGACTTGGACGTAAATTACCTGTATGAAGTTATGCACATGAAGGCTTTTTGTAGGCATGAGACTCTTACCACGAATACTCTTAAAGGATAGGAAAGGGACACAGATAAAAAGAAGAAAAAAGCAGTATTACTGCCACAAACATTAAAACTGAAGAAAGATCTCCAGAAATAACAAAAAAACCATAAACAACGTTCGATCAGAAACTTCAAATCCAAAGACACCATTAGAATTTATGCGTATATATTTCATATAGTCTCCAATGTATATGCAAACCCATTTGTTTCGAGGAACGCACTCACGATGCATCCTCGGACAATACTTTCTCTTTTCAGAGATAACGTATAATAAGTATCGATGCACATAAAGTTAACCAATTCATAGTGAAAGTATTCTATTGGCAATTCATAGTAAACGGATTTATATCCAACAGATAAACAATTGCCACACTCATACGGAATAAAAATCTTTGTTTTTTAATTTCACAAAGAGAGGAAGCAAAGTCCCTTTTCTCAACTAAAAAGACACATATAAGCTAAACTTTAAAAAGAGGAAAGGGCGCTCGAGAGGCGTAAACGAACCACGAAAAATATTTTGGCTTGCAGTATGCTAAACCCCCCTTACCCCCTCCAATTATCACTTCTTTTGATTCATTATTCCGTGACTACGGAGTAACAAGCTTAAGGTAACTCTCGACGAAAACTCTAATAAAATTTTCGGCACTTGTTCTTGTGTTCCTCAGATTCTCTCGCCAGTAAAAAACAGGTTGAGAAACATAATTTTATTAGGAAGGCTTAGGGTAGCTGGTACGCCTCATCCCTTGCCAATCACCCCTAAAAAAATAAAGCTAAATAGCAAAACTCAAAATATATAGAATACATCCAAAAACTATATAACAAATTTGGTTTATTTATATTTTGGAGGTACAAAGTGATTCGATTCAAAAAATACCCAGGATCCATACAACTCTTATTTTCAACAAAAAAGCTTCGTCTCGGAGTAACCTCTTTCTCAATCGATGCACTTGTACTTCCAGACAGATCTCCTTACGAGCTGCAGATTGCTCTCGTCTGCAGCTCACAAGATCAAAATAGCAAATCAACAATTGCGTAATAAGTTATTACAGTTGAGTGATCTCAGCTTCATTATCATTTCAAAGGAATTTGAAGAGTTCATTGTATTTATGCTTGCTGACGTGGTAAATGACTGGAATTGCTGAGGTTCTGTGACCTGCACAGACATTGAGAATCTAAAATAAATACCGTAAAAACACTTAAATATTTTTAATGCTGATATTCATATGCAGACCTATTTCCTAGGTTTGGTCTGTAATCATAAGGAGCAGGTCTTATTCTTTCCCTGCTCCTCACAAACCCGTTGGCGGGATTGTTCTTCCCCACTTATATACTGTTCTTTGTCCAGTTCACTTTAGTTACATATAGATTGACGTCATAAAAAGTTCCCCACTCCCTTTTATGATTGACCTCCTTAATTTAAAATTCTCATTACTTTTTTACTGTTATATAATTGGACACAGTTTTAGTGTTACTTCCAGCAGCGTTCTTTACTGTTAGACTGACAGTATATGTTCCGGCTTTGGAATACTTATGAGTTGGGTTTTGCTTGGTTGACGTGGTTCCGTCTCCAAAAGTCCACTTCCATGAAGTGGGAGATTCTGTGCTTTTGTCCTTAAATGCAACATTTAATGGAGCTTTTCCAGAGGTCGAAGAGACAGAGAATGCAGCAACCGGAGAAGTTTTTGATGAAAGAGTGCCCATATAAATATCGTAGTTTCCATTACGAACGTCTTCCCACACGATCTTGTCGCCATAGATATTTGGACGGTACTGAGCTGATGTATCGGTAGTGTGAGTTTGCTGGTGAGTAGCAAGATCATACACATAGATATCACAGTCTGTGTTACGATCATCCTCCCACACTATCCTGTTTCCATAGATTGCAGGATACCGTGAATTTGATTTACCGTTGGTTATCTGAGTTTCTTTTTTAGTAGAAAGATCGTACATGTAGATATCGCTGATTGAACCGTTATCATCATTGCGCCTATCTTCCCATACTATCCTGTCACCGTAGATTGCAGGATTTAACTGATCTGCCCCATTGGTGGTTATCTTTGTTTCAGTGGAAGTAGATAAATCATACATGTAGATATCGTAGTTATCATCGCGCTCCTCTTCCCACACTATCCTGTTACCGTAGATATCAGGATTGTATGTCCGCGAGTGGGGAGACGAGTTTCCGTGGACTTTGAAAGGTCGTACATGTAAATATCGGAAACATCTTCATCTCCTCTTCCCCAATCCATCCATACTATCTTGTCACCGTAAATTGCAGGACATCTCTGGCCCGAATTAGAATTGGTGATTATAGGAGTTTCTTTGGAAGTGGATAGATCATACATATAGATATCGCTGTTTGAATTGGTATCATCATTACGCCAATCCTCCCACACTATCCTGTTACCGTAGATATCAGGATAGTATTGATCTGATGAATTGGCGGTTATCCGAGTTTCCTTGGAAGTAGAGAGGTTATACATATAGATATCCCAGTTTCTATCTTCACTGCGACAATCGGTCCACACTATCGTGTTACCATAGATTGCAGGATAATACGAATCAAATTCGTCGGTAGTGATCCGTTTTTCCGTGATCTTGAGCGCGGAAGGCTGTACAGATTCCGTAGCTATGCCATCAAATTCTGTAGGCACTTCATCGGATATAACCTGTTCATATGACGTATTCTCTACTTCACTTGTGATTTCTGATTCAGTTTGTGCTGATGCCGTAGACGATACAAAAAATAAAAATAAAATCAGAGCCACTGATACTAAGGCTACTGAATATAATTTTTTGTTAATTTTAATTCTCCTACTCCATTATTTTTCTTTTATATTTAATATAAAAAATGTTAATAATATAAACTTAGATACACTCTTAAACTTTCTTATTTTATTAAAAATTTGTAAAAATTACATAATTCGAGATAATTTATCTGGAAGCTGATCCCAAAACTCAAAATTACTTCTTTAGATCTCTTGTAAGCAACTAATCGAGCTTTTGGATTTTGGACTCCAATCGTTAAATTTTACACACGACTGAATTCCAAACTTTACAACTTTAAACATCAATATAAGTTGTATTACCAAAGTCTCTAACAATTAACACTTTAATTGACTTACTTACAAATTGATTACTGAGGTCAAGCAGTGTATTAGAAAAATCATGCTTTGGAGTTGTAATGTCAGCAGCAATACCGAAATTAAATCAAGTTTTGGGATGCCTCGGAATAATGATAAAGTTTGAATTTTATGGGCTTAGAACTCTATAACTTTTGAAAAAAGGAGTATTTTTTTGCTTCCTATCCTATGTTCTCCATATCATCCCCTACTCATTGTGATGATTGTGGTAGTAAATTACATGTAAACTCTCATCACACTCGTTTTATTTTATCAAGCCACGGCACTATAGCTTGCAATGTTACATACTGGATTTGTCCTTCTTGTAAGAAATCTTTTCATGATCAGATTATTGGCGTTCCTGGTTCTGCAAATTACAGTTCTGAATATTATGACAAACAAATGAATGGTCGATACGATGGTCGATACAGTCTAAACAATTCTCGACGAATTGGGGAAACATATACAGAAGGAGTGATAAATGTCTGTGGAAGAGCTCCTTGTCCAACTTCATTGTGGTTACATGAGTAGAAACAAGCAGAACTTTCAAAGCAAGAACTTTTAGATCAAAAATTTGATTTTGATGGAACTTTATATGTTGATGGGGATTGGACCAAAGTAGGATGGAAAAAAGGCTTGAAGATTTGATTGGAAAAAAGCTTTCAAAAAAAGAATGGAAGAAGTTGCGACCTAAATCTGTGTGCGTTGTTGCTACAAAAGAAAAAGTAATTTTAGATTTTGAGATAACTGACAGTTGAACGAAAGCGACAAATTGTATGAAAATCTGGTTTTTGCATGGCTGCAAGGTACATAAAAGCAGTATCAGTTTGTGTCATTCCTTCTATTTTGCGTGAACTTCTGAAGTTTATCAGGTAACCATAAAATAAGATTTTAAGAAGAAGTCTTGGATGATAGGCAGGGCAACCTTCCTCAGAGTAAGTGGATTCAATTGCGCTAATATCGACAACATCAAAAAGATCATTTATTACTCGTGAAATATGGCCTTCAGAAACAAATTCTTCCAGATTCGGTGGAAGTCGAAATTGCTGTTTTTGATCGTACCTTTTGAACATAGGAAATACCAAAATTAATATTCTTTAGAAGTATATTTTTTATGTAATATATACATTTAAGAAAGATAAATATTGCGATATTTAACCCAAATGTAGAATCCCGAGTAGTTTTGAGACAGCCTGTATTATGCTGTACCATAAAATGATAGAACAGTTTACATGTATTTTCCTCTACATGAAGAGCTCATCTCAAAACTTGATTTAATCTAGCATGAAAATGCTGCCATCTGCAAGCACTTTCATTGGTTGTGCATGTTATTCAAGAATATCATGTTCGTTTAGGTATTGCTGCTGACATTACAACTCCAAAGCATGATTTTTCTAATACACTGCTTGACCTCAGTAATCAATTTTTACTTAAGTTGACTAAAGTGTTAATTGTTAGAGACTTTGGTAGTATAACTTATATTGATGTTTAGAAATTGTAAAGTTTGGAATTCGGTCGCGTGTAAAACTAACGATTAGAGTTCAAAATCCAAAAGCTCGATTAGTTACTTCCAAGAGATCTAAAAAAATAATTTAGAGTTTTGGGATCAACTCAAATAATCGTTCTTCGCCGGACAAAGTTTACTTTCCATAAATTTATACCAACCCTGGTTCTATACCGATCACTGGTTCCTATAGTTTTCTTTTGCCAGTGTTGTTAATGTTAAATTTTTGAGTAAGATTCGCACTTGTGAATATATGGAATAGGATCGTGTTGATAAAAATACGTTTTCCTGAAACCAGTAGTTCGAAATAATGGCACAATTATACAGGAAGATTGGACATACTCTTTATCAATTTTGAACGAAAAAGTTGATAAAGTTTAATGACATTTAGTTCTTTAAATTTATGAGTAAGTTTTCATTAATAGATAAGCTTAGAAGTACTCGACTAAAAAATGTATGAGTGAAAAGCATGGAATAACATAATTATCTTAATAAAAATAAAAAGAAGGAATCGTAAATGGCACGAGTTATGATCGTAGAAGATGCTGAGTTTATGCGAATGGCGATCCGAGATACACTTTTTAAACATGGACATGAAGTAGTTGCTGAAGTGGCTGACGACGATGAAGCCATTGAAAAATATCTGGAGGTAAAACCAGACCTCGTGTTAATGGACATAATGGTGCCGGATAACGTGTCAGACAATATGAACTGGAATAATTTGCTGAACAAGTTTCTTGTTATAGACCATGAAGCAAAAATGGCAATGTTTTCCTCTCTTGGCCAGCAGATTATCATAACGGAATCTCTAAAAATAGGCGCTATGGGATTTATGGTAAATCCTTTTGAACCCGAGATGTTGAATATAATTAGAATAATTGCCGAGCCAAACTAACTTGGAAGTGAAATTATAATTGGTTTTCAGACTTTTGCAAATTATTCGCATTTACATAGATTTCAAATTCAATCAGGTTACAGTAGATACTCAAATAGCGTTATTCAGGTTTCCCGATTCTTTACTGTAAGTTTTTCTTTAATTTTTTAAACATTTTTTGTTCGATATTTTGATAGATAGTTAGATATTTTGTTAGTATATAAATCGAGAATTCTGCAAAAATGTGACCTTATTTCTCATTCTCTAAATTTTTGTGGCAAAAATCATATAGGAAGAAATCAAGGGAATGCATTAAAATTCACTAACCCCAGAAAAAATAAATTCGCGGGAAAATAAAATGACTGAGATAACAGACGAATTAGTGATTCGTGGGAATCACATAAAAAACCGAATTGTGATGCCTCCTATGGTTACTTTTTCCTTTCATGGGGACAATGGCTCTTATTATGGCAAGCAGCACATTGAACATTATACGAAACGTGCAAAAGGCGGTGCCGGCCTTATCATCGTACAGGCGACCAGCGTTTTTGGGGCTATAGATTCAACAGGCATGTGGTCGGCAGGTGATATCTCAGCTTTAAAGCAAATTGCGAGCAACTGCCACCAGTATGGTGCAATAGTAATGATGCAGCTTCATTGCGGCAATATGGATATTAACGAGTTGTCAACCGAAGAAATTCATTCAATGCAAAAAAATATGATGCGGGCAGCTATTCGTGCCTGTGAAATAGGGTTTGACGGCGTTGAATTTCATTTTGCACACGGATTTACCTTATGTAAGTTTCTTGATGCATCCTACAATCGCCGAACCGATAAGTACGGCGGCGACGTTCTATATAGGGCAAGAGTTTTAACACAAATTCTGCCGGAGATTCGAAACAACACTCCTAAAAATTTCATTGTTAGTGTGCGCATGGGTGAGTATCTGCCGGAAAGCAAGGACGGCGTTGAAGCAGCCAAAACCTTTGAGAAAGCCGGTATTGATTTACTGCACATTTCATTTGGCATGCAGCCTCCTACAAACCCGGTTCCCGACTATTTCATTTGCAGTCCTATAACCTATAGCGGCTGTAAGATCAAAAAAGAAGTAAAGATTCCCGTTATCGCAGTCAACGAAATTCGCACGGAAGAACAGGTACGGTTCTTAATTGAAAATGATTATGTGGATCTTGTTGCTGTTGGCAGGGGTATGTTAGCTGACCCTGAGTTTGCCAATCATGTGATAAACAGCGAGCCTGTAAATATGTGCTCCGGATGTAAAAAATGCTTCTGGTTTACTGATCATACACTTTGTCCGGCAAGAGAAGAGATGAATGAATTTATGGAGATTTAGAGACGGATCTATTCTAAGTTTTTTCATTCAGTAAATCATACCTGCACGACCTCTTCAAGAATCCTTTTCCTTATCCTCGGTTTTAAAGCATTTTTCATAACAAGATCCCCTCTATGCCAAGTATTTCTGAAAGCTCCTGTTTGAGTCCAATGAATTCAAAGAGGTCAGGTTCTTAAGAGAATTCTACAAGAATATCAAGGTCACTATCCTCTTTTTGTTCTCCTCTAATGTAAGAACCAAAAATCCCCAGATAGCTGATATTATACTCCTGTGTAAGTCTTGGAAGATGCTGCCTGATAATTTTCAAGAAATATACTGCATCCTTTACTTTTTTGTCGCTTGGTTTAATGACGGTATTGGCTTCCATGTGCCCTCATAGGCTTGAGTTTAAGTTATTACTCGAAATTAGTTTTGTAATATATTTTTGTGTTCCGTATTTAATATTAAGATTCGGTTAACTTTTGAACTTTATTTATATACATTTTTAAAAATAAATTCGCAAGGAAAAGCATATTCGATTCATATTCAAACACGGACATTTTCTGAGATTGATAAATTGGTTATATATTGTTTCCACATATTGCTTTTCCATTTCAGGTAGGATAGCCAATTTAATTCGATATAATGTATTTTAAGTGAACAACGTTTCTACTACTTTTTACCTAGTGATTACTCATATACATGAGGAATAGTTTTGAAATAATCTCGATGAAACTTCATTTCAATAGTAAGAATTTCGTCATCGAGGATTTTATTCAACCTGCAAACGAATGTTTTCAAAAATTCAATTATATCTTGTGTATCATTAAGAGAAGGAATAGTCGTCCCGGATCCACCATGAGCAAATGAGTTTCTAAAACCTATAAACTCTTTTAATTTTCCATCAACCCCGCCTAAATAGTTCAAGTTTTTAAAAACATCGTGTTTAAATACATGGGGTACACCTATGTTACTAAATAACTGTTCAATTGTCTCTTTTCCAGGATTAGGAGTATTTAAAAGTGAGAATGTTTCTTTCACAAAAACTGGCTTGTATGCATTGCCATTAAAAGAAGAAGCATAGATCATAATTACCTGTTCATAATCAGCATCGAATTTCTTATCATTGATTAATTTTAAAAGTCGTAATGTTTTAGTTTTGTTTGTTCTCACAATATCTGTTTTTACATATTTTGTTATATCGATATTCATTTTATTAATTTGTTCAATAAATTCCATAAATGAATCTCTAAGGTACCTCTCAAGAAAACCACTACTCATTATAATTGCACTTCTAGAAGCTACTGACCAAACTATTCTGAAATTTTCAGTCTGTCTTTTACTCGCATAATCTAGAAGACTACTTATTTCTCCAATTTGATTCATAAAATAAAGATATGATTTGTATACTCTATTGAATTCAGTTACGGAAATGTCATAGTTAGGAGGATTCATTATATCAGCCCTATTGATAACTTGAGCATTTCCATAAATTTTTCAATTCTTGTCTTATTTGCCTCTAAGCTATTTGTCCCCTTCCTAATTGATTCAACAAAATCGGTATCCTCAAACAATAATTTTGTTCCGTTAATTATACGTTCCTCATTACCTCTTATTGAATGGTTACTCACTTTTGAAAAACCATACATTACAGCATCGTAAAGTGGAGCAGAAATTTTTCCCCAATCATTTTTGGAAGAGTCCCATTTTCTAAAAGCTGTGTTTCCGTATACGTTACACACTTTCTCAATAGTTTCAGTAAATAGAGTTCTATAAGCAGCGAGTTCGTTATCTTTAACATAGTCCTTTTGTCTCCTCTTCATATAATTATTCATAGAGTTTTTCAAATTACCAGTAATTTCTTCATAATTTTGGAGCAAAAAGAACCTCAAAACTAGCTGAATATCATCCATTCGCTGATATATTCTTATTTTTTTAAGTTTTTCGAGATTGTCTGGTAATCCTAAACATTTTTTAAAATATTCGTTTTCAGATAACTCCGTTAAAAGGTCATTAAATCGACCTCTATATATACAATTCCGTACTTCTTGGGGAGTAAGATTCTGCCCACCAGTGTTAATTCTCTCAAAAACATCGAACTTGATATCTAAATCAGATTCATTTAGTATAACTACAGCTGAAATGTATCGTCTATCAATCCCATTCTGTGCAGTTTTATTTAACTGACTAAATTTTTTCTTATTAAGGTCACCCCAATATTCTAAACCGGACAAAGCAAATTGATCAGTCAAATACATGTAAATTGCTGTCAGTCTCTGTTTTCCATCCATTACCGAGTAAGTATTGTATTCTTCTTCTGCAAGAAATACAGGAGGAATTGGGACAGCCATCAATATTGATTCAATTAGTCTAGATTGTTGTATTATATTCCAACGATCTCTCCTTTGAAATGCAGGATCAAGATCTATCACTTTATTATGTATCATATCTTTTAAACTTGGTATATAAAGATCCATTTTTTGACTTACAAGTCTTCTTTGGTTATCCTTATATTTTATCAGGATTTTGGTATCCTCATCATTGATAATATCCTCATCATTGATATTTTCAATTTCTTCATTTTCGTCCATTTCAATCTCTCAATTTAGATACTGTACAATCAGATATACATCTTACGTTTTTATAAGAATTATATCAAGATTTTTGATACATAATAAATACAAACTAGCGTTCATGATACCTCAGTTTAGAGAAAGAAGGTAATGTAGAAACTAATTAAATGCAGAAGATTGCTTATACGATGAAAAAAAAAGTTTGTCGAAAATTAATAACAGAAAAATGAGAAATATTTGTAACTACCACTTGGCTGAGGACTTTCTATTTTATACTCCGTCCTAAAAAGAAAAAGAAGCTTTCGCCTTAGAATTTCAAGCTGAAAGATTATACAAATATATAATATCATCTGCTTGGTCTTCTGTATCATTGCCTGGGCGAATGTATACTATTTTATCGTCGTAAATTGCAGGATCACTTGCAGATGTAATACGAATTGTCTCATTAGTTGAGATATTGTACATATAAATGTCATTCGACAAGTTCTTTCCTACCCAGTATTGTTTTTCCCAAATTATTCTATCACCATATACATCTGGACTGGTCGAATTGATATCAAAAGTGACTTGACGTGTTTCATGCTTGGCAATATCTCTCATGTAGATATCCCTTGACTCATTATTTTGTTCTACCCACACGACAATGTTTCCATAAATTTTACCGCCCACTGCTCTACCAGTTCTACTGATGTCACTTATTTTTTTTGTGGATATGTCGTATATGGAAATGTTTGTACTCCATTCGCTTGAATTTACCTGATTTGCCCGTCCCCATACAATCTTATTCCCGTAAATAGAAGGACCAAATTGAGCATGCTCATATGGAGTTAGTTGAGTTTCTTCATTGGTGCTGAGATTGTATAAATACAAACTGTTATACTCAGCATTTTGGTCAGATGTAGGCTGACCGTCAGCATATTTTGACCTTACATACACGATATTATCACCATAAATTGCTGGTGTACTTGCGTTAATGATTTCAATTTTTTTGCCAGTGGAAATGTTATACACAGTTATGTTTCCATAGTCGCACCATGTAATTTTATCTCCCTGAATAATAGATGAGCTACTTTCCGCATGTCCTATCCCGGTTATGTTTCCGGTAGTCAAGTTATACATGAAAACTCCGTTACCAAAAGTATCAGCCCATGTAACAACATTGCCATAGATCGATGGACTCAACGTTAGTCTCCAACTTACGAGCATAGTCTCTTTGCCAGCGTTTGCTATTGATGTAAAACTTATAAGAAAAATAAAAACAAGTGTCAGATGTATTATTTTGTTCCCCACATTAATCCCCATAAAGGATATAATACTGGAAAACTACATCAACATTGCTGATCATTAGCAATATGGGGGAAAAGGGAGAAAAACGATTGAAGGAAAGTACTTACTTTTTCAATATTTGATTATTGGTTTCCGGATAGGACGGATAGGATCTACATTAGGCAGGCGTTATTTGCAATTATTTCATATTAACTACAATTACTGATTGTGTTTTTCATTTTTATTTGAATTAGCAGTTGTGTTTTTGACAACTCAAAATTGTTGTCATATTTAGAGTATCCAGCCAATAACAGGTTAAAATTCAAAGGAAAGAGTAAAAATTATTGAAAAACGGTCAGTAATAATATTTTTTTAATTAGGAGTGGTGAGGGTAAATAAATGGCAAATAAGGAAAAGTTACATTCAGTACCTTTAGTGTTAATGGCATTATTTTTCGTATTTTTGGTTTCAAACTCAGCTGTAACGTTAGCTGCCCAGGAAATTAAGCTCTCAGAGGATATTGGACTAAATGGAGAGACTTCTATTTACGGTGATAAAGTGGTGTGGTCATATTGGGACAAAATTCATCTTTATGACCTAAAAACCGGAAATGATACTATAATTACTATGCCTGAACATTATGTATCACATCCTGCTATCTATGATAATAAAATTGTATACTGTCTTTATAATGTAAATGAGAATCCAGTTAGGGTCAGACTTTACGTGTATGACATACTTAATTCTACAAGTTCACTAATCACAGAGAATTTGTCCCATTGTGTTCCTGATACTGACCTTCCGCAGATCTCCACTCAAAAGTAGTATTTTTCACAATTTTTCCCCATCAACCTTATTATCTTACTTTTAACTTCATCCATGTTGGCAATTTTGGTTATCAACTTTGAATCAACTTCCACTTTTACTTCTGTAATTCCCCTCATCAGCACAAAAGCCCACTTCAAAGTGGGCTTTTGTGTTTGCTTTTTAACCTGATTCGGTATTGTTTCCCCTGTTTCTTTTAGCTTCTCTCTCAGCTTCCATTCCGCTACCGAATAGACCATCAGAGTTAACACCATTATCATTGAGAGAGCTTCAATTCTTTGCGGTTTTTTCAAATAAACCTCGGAAACCCTAAAACTTTTGTCCTTTATGAACCTGAAACCTTTTTCAACCTTGCTCTGGTTCTTGTAGTATTCCAGCATCTTTTCAGCATCAAGATTGAGATCGTTACTTGCGATTATAAATCTTCCTTGATACTCTTTTTCATTCAATTCTATTTCGTAGTTTCGGACTGCTTTTGCATTTACAACATAGTGAAAAATAAGCTTTTCATTCTTTTTTGGTCTTCCTCTTTTACCGTTTTCCTTTGTTGAAACCGTGGAAATCTCTACGGTTTCCAGCAAACAATGAGGGTTCTCTTTCTTCCATCTTTCCAAAGCTGCTATAGCATCCTTTTCACAAGCAAACTTGATCTTTTTTAGGTCTTTGAGATCTTTCTGGGATTCATTAACCTTCTTTTGAATTTTTCTTTCAAAAGTAATGTCTTTTCTTTTCTGCATTTCTGTGGAATGAACAACTACCCATTTTTGCTTTATACCACCATATTCAACAATAGTTTCATAAAATGAATAGCGTGGATCCTCTCCGTTTTTGAACTCAAGATCAGAAATCAACAAGTTTTTTGCAAGGTTTAGTGTTGAAGGAACACGAGTAATCCACTTCATGCCTTCTATCATTGCTTTGATGTTTCCTTCAGAATATAGAGCACTATCAGCTATGTAGTAAACATCATCAGGAAACGTTATGTTTTCTTGAAGTATTTTCATTGCCTCTATGATGGTTTCTTTGTCTGATGCGTTGCCAGAGTAAGCCTTTGCAAATAGTGGAATTCCATACTGATTTGTTATCATTCCAAGTCCAAAACGTTTCAGGTCATCTCTACCGTCTTTTGCATGACCATATGTGATTTCTATGACAGAACCATCATCGATATATTTGTAGTCTCCATGAAGGCTAAAATTAGTGGTGTCAGATTGGAGAAGTTGAGTCCTGATGTTAACAATTTCCAGCATTTTCAAGGAAAGCTTCATGAAAAGTTGAGTAGGATCTGCTTCATATATTGCGTCAAGAGTTCTACCTAAAACATCATCATTAAGGTCAGAAGCGCTGATCCCAGGACCAAGGAGCCTTTCAACAGGAAGGGTTTCAAAGTACTGAGAATACATGTAAAGACGACTATCTACGAAACCAAGACAGTTAAGAATCATTGCTTTTAATACAATAGAATGAGCTAATTTGTGCTGCCCAAACTTGGGCAGCACTTCGTCAATCACTTTTCCAATTTCAAGTTCATCATAAATGCCAGAAACGATTCCGTGATGATCAAGAGAACGTGTTGTAACAAGCATAATGAAAACCGAAAAAAAGTATAATATTATGATAGTTATAGATTAGCTAAAAAAATACATAAATTTGTCAGACATCTGCGGAAAGACAGCTGATATTTATAGTGATAGAATTGTGTGGGCTGCGGAACGCAACATCTATATGTACGATATTCCCACCCATAAACAAACTCAGATAACCACAAGAGGATCTGCAAGTAACCCTTCGATATATGAAAACAAAATAGTATGGGTGGGTTACGGGGACAATGGAACTATTATAGATAAAAATAACAATTCCATTAGCAGAGATAGTATTTGCATTTATGACCTTTCCACTAAGAAGGAAACTAGGATCAACACTATCGGAAGAGCATATGCTCCCGTGATCTACGGTGACAGGATAATATGGCAGGATAGTCGCAATTCAGACTTTACTGGGGGAAGAGGGGATGTCTACATGTATAATCTCTCAACTGAGAAAGAAAGCCGGATCTCTTACAGCGGACAGTCCTCGTCAGGTTCGCCTCCAGCTATCTATGGTGATAGGATAGTGTGGCAGAACCACCACAACGGAAACTACAATATTTACATGTACAATCTCTCAACTCAGAAGGAGACTCAGATTACCACCAGTGGAAGTGCAATGGGACCTGATATCTACGGAGACAGGATAGTGTATAGGGATAATCGTCAAAGATTGCCCCCTGGTGATGGTTATTTTTGTGATATCTATGTGTATGATCTCACTGCTAGACCCATAGAACCACAAGCTGGGTTTACATCCAATGTGACTTCCGGAATAGCACCTCTAACGGTATTATTCACTGATACCAGCACTGGTGGAGTACCAACTTCCTGGCATTGGGACACTGGTGACGGTATTTACTCAAAACATGCTATGAATGCAACCCATACGTTTACGAACCCAGGGGTGTATAACGTTACTTTAACAGTTACAAATGAAGCAGGCAATAGTACGGTAACAAAACCGAATTATATTACTGTAACTCCCCCACAACCACCAGTGGCAGATTTTTATGCTAATGTAACCTCTGGAAAAGCACCTCTAATGGTGTCTTTCTATGGTAGAATTATTGGCAAAGCTACAAGTAAAGGCGAAGAACCTATTTCCTGGTATTGGGATTTTGGCGATGGCATTTATTCAAAACACACCACAAATGCAATCCACACATTTACAAAACCAGGGATTTACACAGTAAATCTTACCGTAGGAAATTTTGTGGGTAATAGTACAGCGACAAAGCCAAATTACATAGTCGTTATCGATCCAAAAGCTCCCGATGCAAATTTTAGTAGTAACATTATCGAGGGTTATGTTCCCCTGACGGTACAGTTTAATGACACTTCTCAAAATGCAACGTCAAGGGTATGGGACTTCGACAATAATGGAAAAACAGACTCAACCAATGTAAATCCTGTTTATACATTTACAACGCCAGGAATCCATACTGTTAACCTGACAGTAAGAAATGCTTACGGCACTACCTCAAAAACTGATACAATAATTGTACTTACAGAAAATGAGATCCGGATTACAACCAGCGAATTAGCATCCCATCCTGATATCTATGGTAACAGAATAGTATGGCAAGACCTTCGCAACGGAAACTACGATATCTACATGTACGATCTTTCCACTTCCAGGGAAACCAGGATTACTGCTAATGAATCAAATCAGACATATCCTTCACTCTACTGTGATAGAATAGTATGGCAAGATGATCGTAATGGACAGTATGATATCTATTTGTACAATATATCTACTTTCAAAGAAACTCAAATAAGCACTAGCGGGCGCGCTCAGAGACCTAAAATATATGGTGACAGGATAATGTGGATGGATTATCGAACTAGAAATAAAGGTATTTACGTGCACGACCTATCCACTTCTAAGGAAACTCGAATAAGTTCAAACGGAATACCTCTATTTATGAATATGGAAGGTAACTTGATAGTCTGGGATGATCTTCGATACATAAGTCCGGATATTTACATGTACGATCTCTCCACTTCCAAGGAAACTCAAATAACCTCCAACGGAGAAGCAACATTCCCTAACGTCTATGGTAACAGGATAGTGTGGAAAGAGTGGCACAGAGAAGATGTCACCACCGATATCTACATGTACGATTTATCCACTTCCAAGAAGACTCAGATTACTATCAATAAATCAAGTCAATACTATCCTGCTATTTATGGTAATAAGATAGTATGGCAGGATGATCGAAATGGAAACCTGGACGTTTACATGTACGATCTCTCAACTCAGAAGGAGACTCAGATTACCACTAGCGGAGGTGCACAAGATCCTGATATCTATGGAGACAGGATTGTATATAAGAAGGATAGTCGTCAAAGATTACCCCTTGATCATGTTTTTTTTAGTGATATCTATATGTATGATCTCACTGCTAGACCCATAGAACCACAAGCTGGATTTATATCCAATGTAACTCTGGAACAACACCTCTAACGGTGTTATTTGCTGCTACAAGTAAAGGTGAAACTTACAAGTAAAGGCAAAGCACCTGTTTCTTGGTATTGGGATTTTGGCGATTGTTTTATCCCAAAATTATATCTTTTTAAATATTTTTTATTATGGTTGTATATCGTGTACAGGTGACCAATTATTTTACTCCAACTTTGAATTTGTTTCATTTTACGTAATCATTCCACAATGCCAAAATGGAATTGAAATTTATTCAACGTTTAAACTTTTGCGTCGCCTGCTGTTGTATTATGAATTAGACTTCCAAATGGTTTTGAGTCTGCGAAATCATTTCAGGATACAACAGATCCTTACGTACATAAACAATATTTTTTTCAGAGCACAAAATGTTATTATTAATTTTTTGAAAATGTTGTTACTTTTGTGAAAGCACATAAACGCAAGCAAAACCCATGTTGAAGATTTTCCTCTTTTTTTAAAACACAACCAGTCTGTAAACTGTACTTCGGATGAATGAACCCCGGATAACGGAAGGTTTCTTCCTAGAATAGTAATATTTATTTTTATGGAGCGCCAATTATTACATATGAACATTATAGAGAGAAAAAACTATAGAGGAGTTAACCTTCCAGGCGCCCATCTTGAAAAAAATAACCTTATATGGGCTAACTTTCAAGAAGCTAACCTTCAGGAAGCTTATCTCATAAAAGCTAACCTTACACAGGCTGATCTTCAAGGAGCTAACCTTTATAGAGCTGACCTTCGCGGGGCTGACCTTCGCGGGGCTAACTTTCAAGAGGCAAACCTCCAGGAGGCTAACCTGCAAGGAGCCGACCTCTCAAATTCTTACCTTTTAGAGGGTATAGGCACTAATCTTCAAGGAGCTAATCTCCAGGGAGCTAATCTTCAGGGAGCTAATCTTACAAGGGCTAACCTTAAGGGGGCTAACCTTAAAGGAGCGAACCTCCAGTTATCCAATATCCATTTGGCTAACTTGCAAGGAGCTAATCTTCAAGGAGCTAACTTTCAGGGAGCTAATCTTCAGGGAGCTAACCTTCGTGGGGCTGATCTCCAGGCAGCTGATCTTTATGTAGCTGATCTTCAAAAGTCTGACCTTCAAGAAGCTAATCTTCAAGAAGTTAACCTTCAGGAAGCAAACCTTCAAGGAGCTAAGCTAACTAATGTGAAAAACTTATCATTTGACCAGCTCTCTAAAGTAAAAACCCTTCATAATGCAAAATTAGATGAAGAAAATTTTACGCTACTTAATGAGCAATACATTACCGCTTGAAAATCAGGTAAAAATGAGTTAAGAATAATACTGAAACTTTCAAGTGGTTACATCAATTTTTTTTGTTTATCGACTCCAGACTTAACTGTTTTAATGTTTTCATATTTCGGATTATATTTTGTCAAGAAATGGTTTAATCTAATGAGTCGGGATTTTAATAGATTAAGTTACTACTATTCTGTAAGTCGGGATTTTAAGAGACTAAGTTACTGCTATTCTTATCTTTTATGATGCCTTTTTTGGATTGAATTTTTATTTGAAGTTCACCTTGATCCTTTCAAAACGAGAAGTCGGTCTTGAATTGATTTTTGATGTTCCTCTTCACTCAAGGAAGGGTCCTTTAAAGAAACCCAAAGTTCGCAGGGGATTTGCGAACAATCGCCGCAATTTTGATAACCTTTTTTCTTAACGCATTTGTAAACAGGGCAGACATCAGCACCAATATACTGGGCCCAATAAACCTTGCCTTCAATTGCATCACAACCGACGCATTCATTGTTCAGATGAGGACATCCATCACAATTTACTCCACATACGCAAATCATCATATGCCTTCCCTAAACAGTTTCCACGTCTTCCCTAAACAGTTTCATACATTATAAACAAATTTTGAGGTTTAAGGCGAGTAACTGCTTTAAGTTATTCAAAATTATTAGTACATTTAATTTAGTCCTTTGAATTTCACTACTTTGTATTCATCTTTATTTCCAAAACCGATCTCAAGTTTATTATTCTTTGCTAAGTGAGTTGAAAGTATTCTTCTGTTTCAAAAATTACTTTTTTCAGATTAATATCTTCAAAATACTATCAAAAAAGCAGCGAATCTTTATTGTTTTAGATATTAGTCTCAAGCACTTATTAGGCAACTCTTTTAGATTTGTTATTTTAAGAAAATGGGCATGCTGCCGTAAATAAAACGAAAGCAAGAAGATAAAATGATGTTATTCAATCGTAGAATTAAAAAAGTTGTAAGGTAGCATAATTTGATAGTTTGTACAGAAAGTTTATAAAAAGTGCCTTGAAAGTAATGTGCGGAGTTTAAATGCGTCTGTCAAACTAAACTTGAAACCCACATACCCAGAGGCGAGAAATGATAGCTTTGAGAGTACTTGAGGTTTGTTTATTCCTGCCTCTTGAATAAAAGAAAAGAGGTAAAGAGTAGATGACAGTAAAGAAAAAATTTGGAATAAGTGCAATATTCGCAACAATATTACTAGCAGCCATCTTGTCAGCGTCGATAGCAAGTGCACAAGAAAATGAGACCACACAAGAAAATATGAATATGGAGCTTACCTTTGGCCCGGAAACTCTTGATAAACTGAAAAATGATCCGTATTGTGTTGCTGCATATGGAAGCATACCAGCTTTTACAACTTCGGAGGAGAGATATCAATGGATTAACACCCTCAGTAGCATACTGGACAATTTATATAATGCAAGTTTTATGCAAGACCAGGAAAATTTGAAGTATTTTGATCCATTTGGCCCTATTAAAACTTCTGGTGTAACCTTTGATGGTGTTATAGAGATAAGTGTTAACAATAGTTCAAAAGTTGATAAGCCTTTGTTGGACGAATTCTATCAGCTTATTGACACAAAAGCAAGCATCATAGGGGTTAAAGAAGTTCCTGTCGTATTCATGCGCGAAGATAATCTATCTCCGGATGATTTTGAACCTCCAGGCTCGACGGAGAATGATAAAAACTCTGTTAATGATAGCATTTCTAACACAAGCGACTCTAATGGAAATAAATCGAGTAAGGTAAACTCAACTCCAGGTTTCGAATTATTGGGGAGCCTGGTTTGCCTATACTGTGGCTGGAAGCTCAGGAAAAAGTAAAGTAAGAACGGATTGCATTCTGAAATAGAATTTGGTGAACTGAGGATTAAGGGTTCATAAGAGATATATTTGTGTCGTATTAATAAGCAATGTGCTTATCGTTCTGTAAATTTCGATCTCTTATGTACCCTCTTTTCTTCATCAAAAATAGGGTTTTATTATTTTTACCAATACAGAGGTCGTAATATAAAACCTCTGCATTACCAGGTATTATCTTTTCGGGTTCTTTCATCGAGGGTTAACAGATTACTATCTCTGTTAACTCTCTCTTGTTAATGACGATTTAACGGCACATAGTTTACTATTAATGAAAACCTTCAAAAATAAAAGAGCTACTTCCGTACTTATTAAATGCAAGACTTCCTGTTTGTTTATAATCAAAATGAAAAAATCAAATTGCGTGCGGCCACTCCAACCTAAACAGGCTGTCCTACAATTACTGGTAGTAATGAAATAAAGTCGTCTACTGGTAGGTTGGAACTTTTTTCTTTATAAAATTTGTATTCTATTTTTTATGACTTAATTCTTAAAGTGCAAAGTTCGTATCCTCTTCAAATTCAACGGAGAATTTCCCAACTCGAAAAATACACCACAATTTTATCATATAGTTATAAAGTTGAATGCATCACTTGATGTTTTTTTTCTGATACATAGTAAAATTCTTAAATTTTCAGCAAATAAATGAAATTTACTTTTACCCATACAATTTGATGGTCCATCTTTATTCGATTGATGTTTTAAAACACCTGAATGTTAGCAGTTCCTTTAAGGTCCATATTGAGTCCACAATTCCTGCCTCTCTTGCAGGTGTATTTTTGCATTCAACTCCTCTTTCATCTTTGTACCCTAATCCTCCATGACCTCTACAGAAGTTAAAGTGGGTACAATATAACCTCATTTGATACTCTAACCATTCTTTCGCTTTTGAAAATCCTATTGTTTTTCTTGAAACTCTGTTGTTATCCTGCCTAAAAGTCAGGTTTTGTCTTTCAAGTAAAGTTGTTGAGATTTCGCTTTGTTCAATGTCTTTTCCAAAGATCGTCTTCTTCTCTACTTTCTTAAGTACCCCATTTATTCTTTTTTTGACTACCTGTGCATAATTCAAATCATCAGGAGGAAAGATTTTTGGTTTCCTTGGTCTTCCTCTTTTCCCAGTTTTTGGAAACTCAATCAAAACTCCAAAATGTTTCAAAAGAGCTTCTCTATAAAAGTTCAATCCATCTGTGACAAAAAGAGGGATTTTATCAGAAAGATGTTTTTTAACTGACTCCACTAACTTATCCGCAACATACTGTTTTCTTGGTCCTATTACAAAGTCAAGTATTAGCCTACAACCTGGTACAAAAGCTACCCACATCCATGGCCCATCATCTTCATAATCTTTCATTCTAGGAACTTTTTTTTTGAATTATTATCCAGAGTTCATCCATTTCTATCTTGGGTACATCCACGTCTTTCATCATACTGTCATTTACTTTATCGCATTGGTTAGCTGCACGAGCTAACCATCGTTTTACACTGGCGGATTCTACCTCTAAAACATCTGCAATGGCTTCAATGCTCATTCCTTTCATAGACATTTTTAGAGCTAAATCAATAGTTTGCTCATCTTTACGAAGATCGTGATAAAAGGTACCTGTATGATCATTGAATACTTTGCCACATTGGTGGCAAACATATCTTCTTGTTTTTTTTCCACGACTTATGTAAGTTCCATTTCCAGTAATATTGCCTTGGTTAGTAAGACCGTAGAGCTTGCAGTTTTTGTTCGGACAAGCAACGTCAAAGAATTGTGGTTTTGGACCTCTTTTTCCCATAATATAAACATATGATGTTAAAATATATAATATCAATCAAATACAAATTGACCATCTACAATTTAAAGAAGATACATAAAATTAAAAGTGTTAATACTGCGATTCCGAAGTAAGTTCCTGAAACTTGAATTTTTAATAGATCCGTAAATCACAGATTTTTCTAGGAAATAAGGAATTAATTTTGGAATCGAAGCACTGGTATAAAACAAACAAAGAAATTGTAAACTCATTTAGGCTGAAATTAAGGATTTCTACAAAGCTCAGGAAAGGACTTCTTCCCTGTACTTATCAATACCGAGCCTGTCAATGAGTTCTCCTAACCTTTCCCCATCAAGACCTTCTCTTCTGTAATACTCAAAGGTTTTTTCAAGGACTGATAAAAGCTGCTCCTCGTCTGCAAGCTCAAGAAGCTTTATCCCTTGCATGGGCTGGCGTCCGGCCTTGCCTCCAACAAAGATCGTGCATCCGGTTTTTTCTGCCCTGAGGGCATCTTTCCGACAGGCTGCAATACATGCTCCGCAGAGGATGCATTTTTCAGTATCTATACGAGCTTTATCTTCTAGGACTTTTATTGCTCCCGCCTTACAAGCTTTTTCACAGCGCTTGCAGCCAACACAATTTTCCTCAACGGTTTTGGGCCTTACCGTACCCATTACTCCGAAATCATTTTCCTGAGGCCTTACACAGGCTGAAGGGCAACCTGTTACTGCAATCTTGAGCTTTTTAGGGACAGCTTCCCCGAAATATTTTTCATCGATCCTGCTTGCCAGGCTCTCGCAGTTAATCAACCCATTTCTGCAGACCCTATCTCCCTGGCAGGCGACCACCGCTCTTACCCTTTTTCCGATAGAGCCTCCTGAAATTCCCTGCTTTTCAAGTTCGTTGTTTGCTGCTTCCGCATCTTCAAGTTTAACAAAAGGAACCTCAATCTGCTGCCTTGAGGTTATGTGAACATAGCCAGAGCCATATTTCTCGGCTGCATCTGCAATTGCTCGCAGTTTTTCGGCGTCCAGATTCCCACTCACGATCTTCAATCGCATTGAAAACATATTTTCCTGCCTCTGAGGCAGAAATCCTTTACTTTTGAGTAAAGACTCATCAATTTTTTTTTCATTCATGTAAGGTCACTCATTGTAAAGGCATTATTATGGATGCATATAAATATTTTTGTCTTTTTCAGTTGGATTTTTTATAGATTTTAGCTTTTAACAGATTACGGCTTTAACCAAACCCCGGTATATGAAAAATTTGGAAACATACCTATACCAGAGAAAAACAGGAGATTTTTATCAGAGAAAAGCAAGAGGACTGGATCACTGAAAGACAAGAGGACTGGATCACTGAAAGACAAGAGGACTGGATCACTGAAAGACAAGAGAAAAATTCAGAGAAATGAAAAAACGTTGAACTGCACGAGTACCATATAAAGCGCCGTCCCTGTAAAGATGCTGAGCATGGCATTTCTTTTCCAGAAGTGCAGCCCGGCAACGACACCTATGGTGAACAATTCCGGAATCCCATAAGGAGCTGTAAGCCAGTGAACATCTTTCAGGCAATAAATGACAAGCAGCAGGAGAATCATAGGAGGCAGGTTTTGTTCAACAACCGCGAGCATTGCAGGGGGTTCCCTTGAGCCAAAATATAGAAACGGAAGAGCTCTGGTTGCAAAGGTTGCAAGTGCTATGACCGCAATGGTAATGAACATTTGAAGAGTGTCCAGCATCAGTTTTCCTCCTTTATTTTGTCTTCAACAGACTGCATGGGTGTATTAATCAACCGAATTTCCTTCTTTATTTGTGAATTTCCCTGCATTTTCTGTGTTTTCTCCGTTTCCTGTATTTTCTGTGTTTCCTATGTTTTCTGTGTTTCCTATATTTTCTCCGTTTCCTGTATTTTCTGTGTTTCCTATGTTTTCTGTGTTTTCTGAGTTTCCTGTGTTTCCTATATTTTCTCCGTTTCCTGTATTTTCTGTGTTTTCTGCTTTCTTTGTGTTCTCTGCATTGAATTTTCCCTGCCAATCAGGATCAGGGTCCCAAGAACGATTGAGGCAAGCAACATATTGTCAGAGCTGAACAGAATAAGAGAAAGGACTCCTGCACCAACTGCGGCTATGAAGGGAAAGCGCGCCTCTGAACTGAAATACTGCTCTATGGTCAGTACCACAAATAACGCAGTCAGCACGAAACTCATGCCCTCAAGATTAAGATCCAGGACAGAGCCGAGTACAGCTCCCATAACTGAACCTGCGATCCAGTAGGAGTGGTCAAGGGCTGCAATATAGAAGTAAAACTTTGATTTTGAGCTACCCTGCGGGACATCTGTTGTGGTCAGGAGAGCGTATGTCTCGTCGGTTAGTGCAAAGATCAGGTAAGGTTTAACCTTGCCAATGCCGGAAAATTTCTCAAGCAGAGACAAACCGTAAAAAGCGTGCCTGAAATTCAGAAGCAACGTGGCTATGGCAAATTCGTTTAATCCTGCGCCTGCAGAAAGTAAAGCTACTGCTAGAAACTGGCCAGAGCCTGCATAGACAAAAAGGCTCATAATAAAAGCGTAGATCCAGTGATATCCTGCACCGTCAAGCAGAAATCCAAAAGCCATTCCGAGAGGTATGTACCCGAGAAGCACAGGAATTGTGGTTTTGAAGGCGGTGATGAAAAGATCTTTATTTTGCTCGCCTGCTTCCCTTTTATACTCCCAATTTCTGACCATGCTATCTATCTTCTGCTGCCTGTGCTGTAATTCCTTTTGAAAAATGAAAAACAGGAATTATATTTATCATATATATCTTTTGTCAACATAGAATTACTTTCGGGAATAAGAACCATCAGCCTGCTCACAGTTAGAAATCAAATTTGCACTGGCGCACCTCACTGCAAGTATTCGTAATCATATTTTTCTGGACTTCCAGGTTTCATCGGAATGGACTTTCTCTTATCTCCAGGAAGTTGCTTTGGTTTTTCGTCAATACATATTAGAGGTTTTTCTGGATCATAATCTTCTTCGTAGAGGTCAAGAATGTCGTACATTCTTTCCCTATATTCTGCGTCTATAGTTTGGATGCACCACATTCTCTTCGACCAAGACTTAGTTTTGCTTTTTTTAAAACAAGCCTGATGCTCTCTTTATTTATTGTCTCAAACCCTTCTTTTTTCTTCAACTCTTCAGTAAGCAGTACAAGTGTCCACTTTTTTCTTCCATCAGGAGGTGTAGTACATGCTTGAGCTATGATTTCTGCAATGTGTTTCTCTGTATATTTTATGGGTTGACCAGTTCTTGGCTTATCTTGAATAGCTCTTTGGAGACCTTCCTCCAAGTATCTCTTCTTGGTTCTCCCAACGGTATTCCTGCCGACATTCAGTATTTCAGCGATCTCTAGACTCTTTTTATTCTTGTTTGCAAGTAATAAAATTCGGGCTCTGATCAATTCTCTTGCATTTTTCTGCCCTTTTTTAACAAAGTCTTGGAGGTAGTGCTCCTCGTCATCTTTAAGTTTGATTTTCACCATTAAGAGTTATATAGCATTTAAAGTATATAAAAACGCACCAAATTTAAATTGTTATAACACTGGACTTTCAGGCTTCTCCACATTGTCTTACGAGCTTAGCACAACTGCATTACTGCTGATGCACCTCATAATAGGGTTACCCCAAATGGAAAGGGTAGCACAAGGCAATTTATAACATAACTTCTTGTCGCACTTACATAACTTTCGCTACACTGCCCCCTTACTGTAAGTTACATAAATTTTCCAATTTTCTTGCATTAGATTTTCGGTTCAATAACCGAATATAGGATTATAGCAAAAATAACTTTTATAAGATTATAACTTTTATAAGATTATAATTAAATCTTAACTTTTATATGAGAGTAATTTTATTGCTTTTCAGAGGATTTCTAGGAAAAACTTTTGGTGAGACTTGAAAATTTTTTCTACGCCAGTAATCTTTATTTAGGTTCATCTTATAGAACAAGAAACTTCAGAGATGATTTAAGATTAATCTAAAAACACAGAACTAAGTTATGTAGAGACTTCAACATGGCTTAAAACATGACTTATAAATACTGTTGTAAAGAGGCTTTGTTCCAATTAGCTGTCAATTTCAATTCAAATCTTCCTCTATTATTGAAACTGGCTCTAAATTGAAGTTTGATAAGGATTCATTTGGTTTCAGAAATTTCATAAGTGGTAATTTTACAGATAAACTGAAGCACTGTTTAGGAGAAAACGGTAAATGTCCGATAAATTAGATCTCTCAATTGTAATCCCGGTTTTCAATGAAGGAGAAAACGTAGGGGAATTATATAATCAATTGAATGTAGTTCTTTCCAGACTGGGAAAAAAATATGAGATCATTTTCGTAGATGATGGATCTAGAGATGACACTTTTAAGAAATTAAAGGCAATAAACGATAGCGCAATTAAGCTTGTACGGTTTCAGAGGAACTATGGAAAGGCTGCGGCTCTTTCCTGCGGGTTCAATAAATCACAGGGAAATTTTGTTATTACCTTGGATGGAGACCTGCAGGACGATCCCAAAGAAATCCCGAGATTTCTTGAAAAATTAGAAGAATATGATATGGTTTCAGGCTGGAAGAGTAAAAGACACGACCCTGTTTCAAAAACTATTCCCTCAAAATTCTTCAACGCATTGACTCGACATATCACAGGAGTCAAAATTCATGACTTTAACTGTGGATTCAAAGGTTATAGAAACTATGTCGTAAAGAACGTAAGATTATATGGAGAATTTCATCGCTATATTCCAGCTCTAGCTCACTGGAAAGGATACACTGTTGGAGAAATTGAAGTTGAACACCATCCTAGACTTCATGGAAAATCAAAGTATGGAGTTGAAAGGCTACTTAAAGGCTTTCTGGATCTGATCACAGTCACATTTTTGAACCTATATAAGAAAAGACCCCTTCACATCTTTGGAGGTATCGGCTTCTTACTAATATTCTCAGCAGTAATCATAAACCTGCACCTGGTTTCTCTATGGCTCATGGGTATCAGGATAGGAGACAGGCCTCTGCTGATGTTGAGCATATTAATCACAGTTCTTGGAGCTCAATTTATTTCCCTTGGCCTGATAGGAGAACTGATCACAAACTCCAGAAATAACGATGATTATATCATAAAGTACGATAGCTATGAACTGGAAAACGATAGGTAAAACTATAGTCAGTTTAGGGCTAATGTTTTACCTTATAGCCAAACTTGACCTCAGGACAATATACGAGACCTTTACCCAGGTGAATCTGGAATTGCTTTCGCTCTCGTTACCTTTTATTGCTCTGATGTACCTGATAAAAGCGATAAAATGGCAGTCTCTACTCGATTGTATAAATGTTCAAATCCCCGTAAAACGGTCACTTGAAATAATTTTAATGGGTAACTTTTATGGAGCTCTTACCCCGGGCAGGGCAGGAGAAGTTTCAAGAGCTTTTTACTTAGATGCTGAGAACTCCAGAAGCATACCAACCGTAGTAATGGACAGAGTCATAGATATGGTCTGTCTTCTGGTTTTAAGTGTACTATCTATAGCTTTCTTTTTTAAGGATAAAAATTTAATATATATAATGACGCCGATGATAATGATTTTTATCGCTGGCATTTTCGTTATCACAAATGAAAAGATCGTAACTCTTATATTTGGGATATTTTCGAAAGGAAGCGAATTTAAAGAAAATTATATTAAAACGATAAAACAAATCACCGGAAATAAAAAAGCTATTTTTTCTGTTTCTGCATTAACTCTTGGATATTATTTACTGAATTTATTTGTATACTGGATAGTTATAAAATCCTTAAATCCCGCATTAAACAGCTTACTTACCTTTTCTCTTCCAATAGTAGTAGTTCTGGGTAATTTTCCAATTTCTATATCAGGATTTGGAGTTAGAGAGTTTGTAAGCGTTACAATATTCAAGTTATTGAATGAAAGTTCTGCATATGGATTTTCCTGCTCTATAGTTCTATATTTCTTGACTACACTATTACCAGCGATATTTGGATTCATGCTTACTTTAAGAAAAAAGCCTTAAAATTTCAAGGCAGGCCGAATTGTTATAAAAAGGACGTTGAAAATGGATATTGAGAGCGGATATAAGTAATGGATATTGAGAACGGACATCGAAAATGGATATTGAGAGCGGATATAAGTAATGGATATTGAGAACGGACATCGAGAACGGATATTAAAAATGGATAGTGAAAACGGTTATTGAGAAAGGATATTGAGAATGGATATCGAGAAAGGATATTAAAAATGGATAGTGAAAACGGTTATTGAGAAAGGATATCGAGAAAGGATATCGAGAAAGGATATTGAGAATGAACAGTGAGAATTAAGTCAAATCGATTGACAAGGATTCAAATAATCGGGCTATTAAGAATAAAAAGTTAAAGCTGAATATTAAGAAAAAACAAAATTAAAAACGCATTTTAAACAGGTGGGGCTAAATGGACCAGAACCAGAGTAGAAATTATAAAAAATACAACTCTAAAAATCCGCTTATGGGTATAGTGATAGCCAACTTTATGAAAAATTTGAAAAAAACCGCCGCTCCTTTAAAAAATATAACTAATGTTATTGATATAGGCTGTGGGGAAGGATTTGTCATTAACTGCCTTGATTATCCAAAAATAACAGGCGTTGATATTTCCAGAAATGCTCTGAGAATTGCAAAGGAGAAAAATCCAGAATGTGAATTTTGTTCAGGCAGCATATGTGATATTTCATTTAAAGAAAACAGTTTCGATCTTGTTATAGCAACCGAAGTACTGGAACACCTCGAAAAACCGGATTTAGCCCTTCAGGAGATCCGACGAATAACTAAAAATTACTGTATTCTCAGTGTGCCTAACGAACCCTATTTCCGTACAATGAATTTCTTCCGGGGTAAAAATTTGACACGTTTTGGAAATGATCCTGAACATGTTCAGAACTGGAGTTCGGGAAAGTTTGTGAGTTTAATAGAAACTTATTTTGATGTGTTGGAAGTTCGAAGGCCGTTTCCCTGGACTATGGTTCTATGCAAAAAATAATAATTAACATTTACTTTTTATTAACATTTAATTTTTAATAACGAGTTCATCCCAAAACTCAAAATTTGCTTCTCCGATTCCTGCATTTTAAGTGACCAATCGAGTTTCAGATCGTGAAAAAATCCAGAATAATTCCAATAAGTGAAAATGAAAATGGGTTTTGGGATTAGCTCAACACTTAATTTTTAATAACATTTAATATTTAATAACATTTAATATTTAATAACATTTAATATTTAATAACATTTATATATCATTTGGGATTTATTTCGAAAAAAAGAATAAGAGATATTCAGGAAAATCGGGAGCCAATTTCGTGGAAATAAGAAAAACATCTAACCCGGAAAAAAACCGAAGTTTTAAAAATAAACATTTTTACAATTTACGGGAATATTCTCTGGTGGGAATCTCATATACTCTTTTGACAATTATTCTTACTTATCCTGTCTTATTTAAGATAAAAACCGATATTCCTGGAACGGGAGCGGATTCGTTTCAATGGATGAGGATCTTATGGTACACAAAAATAGCTATAAAGGAAGCGGATTTAGCGGCTTTGACGCATGACCATCTCCTGTTTTATCCAAATGGCATAGAATCGATGCCCTTTTCATCAGCCTTCAATCAAGTGTTATATGTATTGCTGTCACCCTTTTTAGAACTACATGTCATATACACGATACTATGGCTCTTAACTTTTATAATAGGGGCTATTGGTTCATATCTCCTGGTAAAATATCTTACGGATAATAAATATGCTGCCTTTATTGCAGGAATTGTATTCGCATTTTCCCCATATCATTTTTCCAGAGGGCTATACTTTTTTGGAGCAGCAACAGTTCAATGGATACCCTTCTGTGCGCTGTATCTCATGAAAACAGTTAAAGAAGAAGGAATCAAGAACCCAATCCTTGCAGGAATCTTTTTCATTCTGGTAGCAATGAGCGACCTGCAGTACCTGATCTTTATGGGGATCTTTGCAGGGTTAGTATTCTTCTATGATTTTTACCTGACTCTCAGGTCCGGGAAAAACTTTACTCATTCTGTGAAACAAATAATAATAAAATACTTCTTTTTTGGCGGGGTCGCTTTTCTCGGAGTGCTGCCTTTGACCATTAATGAGATACTTATTGCCCTTTCAAAACAAAACTTCTTAAAGCCAAATGCAAATGAAATTCCCAAATTATCAAACGATTTGATGAGCTTTTTTCTCCCTTCTCATTTACATCCGTTGATCGGCCAGTTTACCTTAGACTTATATTCGAATATACCAAGCTGGCCTGCTGAACAGGTGAACTTTATAGGATATATTGTTCTTGGACTTTCAATCCTTGCACTCTTGAAATCAAGGAGAAAGCCTGGCGTAAAGTTCTGGTTAGTATCTACGTTTTTCTTTACGATAATTAGTTTAGGACCCATATTACACTTCAACGGAGCGGCTGCTTTCACGGACTCCAACCTGAAAATTCCGCTTCCATATCAGATACTATACAACACGATTCCTTTCCTGAAAAACTGCAGGACAGTTGGCAGATTTTTTGTTATCGCAACCCTTGGGTACTCCGTCCTGGCAGGATATGGATTTTCGGAATTACTGAAGTATAGACCCGAAAGAAAAAAGCTTATATTTACAATAGTGGGTTTCCTGCTGGTTTTTGAATACCTATCTATTCCGTATCCGACCACACAGGTAAGTGTTCCTGACTTTTACTATAAAATTAGTAACGATAAGGATAACTATGCGATGCTTGAAATCCCGCAAAACTCTAACGCAGGATATATGGATTTTCAGGATTTGTACTATCAGACAGTCCACAATAAAGCTCTCGTAGGCGGATATTCAGCAAGGTATCCAGCTAACGTTAGTGACTTCCAAAGGAAGACTCCATTCATTAAAGAATTACAGTATTATTCCCTGGGAACTAAAGATATTTTACAGGAAGATGTTACTGATATAGGCACGTCTGTCCTGAATGCCAATAATATAAGGTATGTTATTGTCCACAAAGATCAATTGTCCAGTGAGCAACTCGAGTTTGTAACCGATTTACTGAAAAAAACCCTTAAAACTGAACCCGATGTATACGATGAAGACGGGCTTATTGTTTACCGTGTTCCAGATGAAACAATTCAGCCCTTTATGCTTTTAGGTAAAGGATGGAAACGCCTGGAGAATTGGGACGGCACAATGACCAGGTGGATATCAAACAAGGCTACGTTATCGGTTTATTCAGGTGTTGCTGAAAATGTAGTATTAAAACTCAACGCATGCAGCTTACATTCACCAAAGACGCTCGAGGTTTATAATGGCAAAACTCTCCAGAGTAAACAAAATATCAGCACTAATTTAAGCACAGTAAGTATCCCTGTTACCTTAAATCAGGGAAAGAATGTCATTCTTTTAGATGTACCTGAAGGCACCGAAAGACCATGTGACTTTCCGGAGCTAAAGAATAATGATACAAGAGAGTTAAGTATAGCAATTCAAAGAGTTCGGTTAATTGATTCGCCTGAAAATTGATCATTAAAAGCCTATCCGAAAAGTAAATAATACATATTGAAAAGTAACAGTAAGTATAATATCAGAGTTAATCACTTTTCGGATAGGTTCTAAGATAACTCTTCCGTATTTTAGTAGAATACCTTGAAGTTTATCAGGTGGATGAAAACTGCCCAGAACTGTAGAAAATACTACTCGAACTTACGCACTAGAGGAATAAAATCAAGCACATGCGGCCTTATCAATCGTATTGTGATTTATACAGTTCTGTGTTTTCTGATGTTGTTTTTCGGTTCAACTGCGTAAGCCCTAATTACATTACTTTTGTCATCGGTTAACAAATTCTATGCACAACTTCGAGTACCACGATAACGATTTTCTAATACAATTCATAGGTATCCGTGTAAAAGGACTATTCTTTGGTGTTTCATATCTTAGAGTCTATCCGAAAAGTGGTTACCTACTATAACTTTTACAATATGCAAAACAGGAACGGATACTTTGATACTATAGACCTATTGTGACATTTCAACATGCATTACTGACTTTTCGGATAGGCTCTTAACCGAATACAAATGAATTACATTCTATCCCACATTCGGCAGGTCGACATAAAAATCCATTTAATTTTTCTATTGATATCGTTTTATTTATAATTTTTAAAAGTTAATTTAAATCAAAAATTACTAAATGTTAACCATAACATAATTAATATATATTTATATTAGATGGGAGAAATGACAAATTGAATTAGACATGCAGTCTGCATGATACTGATTTAGAATTGAATCTACAAAAAACAACAATCAAGGATATTTAGATGTTAGGGTGTGCTTGCTGCCGAATGTAGGTTCTATCGAGAGCGCTAGTGCAAATATACTCAATTATTTGAAGTAATGTGTTGGCTTATGTTTGATTTTGAAAAAAATTTAAAATTTGAAAATTTCTTTATAATTTTTGATACATGTCTATTTTTACATGCAAGCTTAAAATATATGCAATAACAAGTTTATAATTAGACTAGTATTCCAAAAAATTTATTTGGTATAAAGATCTATTATGTTTAGAAGTATTTATAGGGGGTTATTCTTTGGATGACAGTATTTATAATAGTATTTATAAGAAGAGCTATGAGCTTGATCCACTTGCAACATCTGATGTGAATCCATGTGTACGCAGACCTGATTCCAACGACATGAAAGAAGATTATGAAAAAAAGTATGCAGTAGAATCAAAAGTAGCCACCAGAACACAATTTCAAAGAGATAAAGACCGAATTATCTATTCCAAAGCTTTTCGAAGACTTATTCATAAAACACAGGTCTGTTTTATGGGAGAAATGAGAGAGCACATTAGAACAAGACTCACTCATACCCTAGAGGTTTCCCAGATTGCAAGAACCATTGCCCGCCAAGTTCGTGCAAATGAAGACCTTGTGGAAGCCATAGCTCTCGGACATGATCTAGGGCATACACCTTTTGGGCACACTGGAGAAGAGGTTCTGAACGATTTTCTAACTGGGGAAGATAAAGGAATTAGAGAAAAGCTCTATGAAATGTATGGATTCAAAATTGAAGAAATGGGACTCTGTTTCAAGCATAATTTTCAGAGTGTCAGAGTTTTAAACGAACTTGAAGAAGGATATTACTTCAAGGGCCTCAATATAACCTACCCTGTTCTTGAAGGAATTTTAAAACACACAAGTACTAGATTTAAAGACGGAAAACGGGAAGGCGAACTTGTAGTTTACGATGGAATCAACGAAATCGAAGAGTTCCATATAAAACAATCTTTTTCGTGCTCCCTTGAAGGGCAAATCGTTGACCTTGCCGATGAAATCGCTCAAGTCTGCCATGACATCGAGGATGCGATCGAAGGAAACTACGACAGCAAAGAAATCATTTGTGCCCAGCTTCAAGATTTAACAGATAAATTCAACATAAGCTGTCTGGAACGAGATGTTAATGTCAAAAAAGAGATTGCTACTCATCATATTAAATATATTATGAGTTGCTTAATTGGCAAGCTAATTTCCGATGCCGTTCTCATAATAAAAGATAACATGCTAGAACTGAATGGTCGTAGACAAAAAGCTAAGTATCCATTGAATGAAGACATAGCAACCCATAAACGTGTCTTGGAACACAATGCACTATACAAAAAGCTAAAGGAAATTGAGGACACTTTTGTTATCAACAACTACATGATTGACAAGATGAACTACAAATCCAAGTTTGTGCTCAGGCAGATAATTAAGGCATATATAACCAACCCTAAACAACTTCCAGATCACGTTTTTGAATCATATACTAAAGTCTGTTCTATTCCGACCTTATATGAAAAAATTAGACCAATTGATTCGGTACCAGCTAATATCTGGGTTTCAAAGAATATCAGGTATTTAAGCAAGGATGACTTTAAGAAACATAAATCATCCATAATCAAAGACAAAGTCTTCCTGCGCCTAATGAGTGACTACATAGCCTCGATGACCGACTTTTATGCGCTTCAGCAGTACCAGAAATTGTATGGAGGAGATTCGATTTAAACCATTCATAGATCATGTATCCTAGATTCGGCAGGTAAACATAATAAGTTAATATAATTAATTTTCATATCTCTTTTCTTGATCTTCCATGGCAGATAAAAACAACAGTAGAAGAGTTGAATCCTCAATAAAACGTACAAGCTTCTTAGGTCACCTTGGTCTTATTGCTGGAGTTTTCCAAGAGCTTGAAGTTGACAAATTGATCGATGAGAAACTTCCTAAAGAACGAGATCACAAGGTTCCTCACTCCGTCTGTATCCTTGCCATGGTACTCAATGGTCTTGGTTTCATAGGGCAACGTCTGTACCTTTTTCCTGATTATTTCAGGACTATTTCTATAGGAAGACTTTTTGGAGACAGCGTCACACGAGAAGACCTGAATCAATATGCTATTGGAGAAACTCTTGACAGAATCGTAAAGTATGGTCCTACAAAACTGTTTACTGAAATCACTCTTCACATTATGAATCGTCTACCTATTCCTGTCCATTGTTTACACGCTGACACTACAAGTGTCAGCGTTTATGGCGATTATGAAGACGAAGAAACTGAGTATATTGATATTACTTTTGGAATACCCAAAAACGGAAGATGGGACCTCAAACAATTTGTTTTGAGCTTGATTGTTAATCAGCATGGAATACCACTTTTCATGAACACCCATTCAGGGAATGCTTCAGACAAAAGCACAATTCTGGAAGCAATCAAGTCTCTCAAATCAGCTTTAAGACCTGAAAGCAAAGTGTACTATGTAGCTGATAGTTCTTTTTACACTGATAATAATATCAAGAACATAGGAAAGTCATTCTGGATAAGTCGTGTTCCTGCAACAATTACTGAGGCAAAGGAGCTGCTAAATGCAAACTTGAACCTGAAGCCACTGAAAAGCGACGAGAGATACTCATTTTATCAAACATTTGTGGATTATGGTGGGGTCAAACAAAAGTGGGTTTTGTTACTCTCTCATAAAATGAAAGAAAAGAAAGAGGTAACTCTCAGAAGGAAGCTTGAAAAAGAGCTTGAAAAAGCAGAAAAGTCGCTTAAAAAACTGGCAGGAGATGACTTTTTCTGTGAAGAAGATGCATTAAAAGCAGCAGAAAAATGGATTGCAGATTTCCCTTATGTTCTTTTTGAAAAAATAGATTTGAAAACCATTAAAAAACGTGAAGCAGGTAAAAGAGGCAGAATTTCTAAAGATGAGAAATTGAAGACATGTTACAGGATTGATGGAATTATAAAGGTTAATGATGCTTTTGTTTTAAAAGAAATGGAAAAAATGGGACTTTTCATTCTTGCAAGTAATGATATCAGTCTTTCTCCTGAAGAGATGCTGAAGTATTACAAAGGACAGGATAAAGTAGAAAAAGGATTCAGATTTTTGAAAAGTGATGCCTTTAGCATATCGAAGGTGTATCTCAAGAATAAATCAAGAATTGAAGCGTTGACAATGATAATGGTTCTCTGCTTAATGATTTATTCTATTGCAGAATGGAAATTAAGGACAAAGTTAGAAGAAGAAAATGAAACGGTTCCAGATCAAAAAGGGAAACCAACAAAAAGACCAACAATGAGATGGATATTTTTCAAGTTTCAGGGAATTACAGAACTTATAACGCAGAAAAAAGGGAAAACAAAGTCAGAAATACTGAATATGGAAGAAATTCACTGGAAAATATTGAGTCTCATGGGAGAGAAATATGAAAATATATATCTCTAGTTGCATTAACCTGCCGAATCTAGGATGTATATTCAGCTCGAATTTTATCTGGACTTGGTGCAAAAGTAAATTATTAGGCTGTATTTCTTACATTGAATTATTGTATCTGCACAAAGCTTTTTTCCAGAAATTTTTGATTTAGAGCTATCCGAAAAGTCAGTAATGCATGTTGAAAAGTCACTAGAGAATTCAAGCCGCAATATAATATAGACGAGTGGTCAAAAAACTCAAAAAATATTTTGGGATATAGAGGGCAGTCTATTCCAGTCCTACATTTCTATGAGACTGGGGAAGTTGGGATTTCTTCCCCTTAACTCAATTAAAAAATAGTTTTTTAAAAGTTTCTTAATAATCCTTGAAAGTTCCTTAATAACCTACATTCCGCAGATGTACACAAATGTAGAATTTATTTGCTTAATTGTCCAAAATAGTCAATCAAGGAATGGACTAATTTTTAATTTACTACCACATTGAGATAATTGATAGCATTCTTGTGTACATCTGCGGAAAGTGGGTTAATAATTCCTAAAGGTTCTTTAATCTATTTTTGTCAATTCATTTTCATTTTGTAATGAAAACCATTGCAGCTACAACAGTGGTCCATTTTCCATCCTTGTCGCCGTTTGCGGTCTGGCACATATGGAACGTATCAAAGATATGCCCGCTTGCCTTGTAGACCTGCTCTCTCTCATGCCAGGCCATTTCCGCGTCAAACTCTATGCCGAGGGTGGTTGCAAGCATTGTTGCCGCCAGGTCTTCAGCATATTCTCCTGCAATAATTTCTTCTTCTCCAAAAGAATGATGCTCGGAAATATACCCGTAATTTTCTTCATTTACAGGAACCGCAGTTCCTATAGCTGCAGCCATTAAACGATGAGGCTCGTTAGTATCATTCCTTGCAAGTACACAATGGACAATGGCACCAGGTTTCAACTCTGAAAGTCCTTCTTCTCTGGGTACGAGTTTGCAATTTGGGGGCAGAATACTTGAAACACTTACAAGATTGAATTTCTCAATTTTTGCAGCCCTTAGCGCAAGTTCAAAGGATGCTAATCGGTCTTTGTGTACCCCGGTACCCTTTGTCAAAAATGCTTTTCTTGGGATCATGTTAACTCCTTTAGGACTTACGCAGTTGAACTGAAGAATCAAAACAGCATCAGACCGTTGACTGTCTAAGATGTGACTTTTATCCACAGGCTCTGCCGTAATTAATTTTGTTCCTTAAGTGCGTAAGTCCTATCCTTAAGGGATTTATGCATTTGCTGTGCGGTTTCCATTGTATGAGTAACCGATACGCATTTCAAAATTTTTAAATATCTTTGAAAATTTTTTAACTGATGTAAGCTGAACTATTGGGCTGATAGTCCTATCTTTCATTTCTGAAACGTACACCAGAGTTATGAACTTTATCCTTTTCACTCATTATTTTCAGAGATAGAGAGTTCTCTACAGGAATTACAATCCAGCGAATGAACCTGCCTGGTTAGTTCTGTAAAGCCCTCATCTTTTTTCTTCTGTCCAGAAAGAGCTTTTTCATAGACATTAGAATTTGCAACCCCTTCAAAGATAAATCTTGTCTCTATCGGAATTTCACCTGCATGGACTTTTATATCCTTTTTTTGTACACTAACTGTAACCTGGTCAGGGAGAAGCCCGGATTCGGCCATATAATCAAGAATCAGCTTTCTTCCGAACGCCTCAGCAAACTCCAGGGCTTCACTCCGGATTATGAAATGCCTCCTTCCTACAGGAGTGTACACAAAGATCCCTTTTGTTTTAAGGTCATACTTGGATTCACTGTAAAGCGTGCGCACAGTTATCTCAATGCGTTTTGTCCCTTTTCCTGCAAGAGCTCCGACGGCATTTCCAACCTCTGAGTGTTCAGGAGCAAAGACTTCGGCATCTATAAGCTTCTTCAGTTCGTCCACATACGCCCTTACCGGTCCTCCAAGAAGGACAACGGGGATATCCACTTTAAAGCGAGCGAAGAAATTGCCTTCGAGCATTTTTTCAATTTCGTCCCTGTCCACCCCTTCCATCAGAAAAGCAATGAGGTCTCGGACCATGTTTCTGGCAAAAAGCCGCTTCACATTTAGACAGAACTCATCCCTGTCAATCCCGATAAAGTTTGCAAGCAGAGTAGCTCCTATTTCCGAGGCTTCAACATTCCATTCAGTATATTCACCAAGCACATGCAGGGCATCTGTTGGGGTAAAACCGATTACCTGAACAAGCCGCTTCTGGATTAGAGAATCCATTACTCTCTTTGAAGGAAGGATATTTCTGTCCCAGTAGACATCTTTGAGGGAACGTGGTTCGTCCCGTATAAGGGAAAGGAGATCTTTTTCTTCCCGGTTCAAATTGACAGGTTTCTGCTCTGTCCGGACAAAGAACTTTGTTGCCTGGATATGTTCGTCCAGTTTGAGCCTGTCCGGAATCCAGCGCTTTTTCAGAGTGCTCATGAAATCGGGGTACAGGACTGCTGCCCTGCAGAGAGGGATAACCCGCCTGGGGCCTATGTGTATATTGCCACTCTGGACCCAGATATGACTGTCTCCACCCATAGCTGACGTCTCCATACGTAGTGCCCTGACTTTTGTTTGCCAGCCGCCCACGACTGCTCCTGCCTCACTGAGGTGTGGCAGTCCTTTATGGATCAGAGAGACATCCGTGCTTGTTCCTCCAACGTCAATTACAGTACAGGTCTCGTGCCCGGACAGATAAGAGGCCCCAAGGAGACTTGCTGCGGGACCTGAAAAGACCGATTCTATGGGTTTTTTCATAGCCTCCTGCATGCTTACTACAGAGCCGTCGCAGCGGAGCATGGCAATTCTCGGGTTGAGGCCTCTTCTTTCGATCTCAGTTACTATCGTTTTTAAGAAGCCCTCTGCTACAGGCAGGAGCTGGGCATTGAGGTAGGCAGTAACTCCCCTTTCGTAAGCCCCGAGTGACTGGGCCAGTTCATGCCCGCAGACAACAGGCAGCCCTGTCAATTCCTGGATCAGGGTTTTTACACGCAGCTCATGCTCCGGATTTCGCACACTGAAGTAAGAAGAGACTGCAAAAGCCGAGACTCTGTCTTTTATTTCAAGTACGAATTTTTCTACTGCCGGCATGTCAATGGCTGCGACTTCCTCGCCATTACTGTCATGCCCTCCCTTTACCATAATCCAGTTTTCAATTCCCGAATCTTCAGGAACGTCATAATTTCCGATAAGGATGAGCCCAACAGGGTATCCTGTTCCTTCAAGGATAGTATTGGTGGCAAGAGTAGTTGAAACCGAAACTACAGTTACGAGTTTTAGCTCTTCCGGGTCAAGTCCGTCAATTGACTTCTTTATCCCCTCAAGAGGATCAGGATAGGTTGTGAGCGCTTTGTTTGAGCATACAACTTTCCCGTCCGATTTCCTAATTAAAACCGAATCAGTATAAGTTCCACCTGCATCAATGCCCAGATCATATGCCATTTTTGAACTACATTCCATTTTTATATCTCCACTTTTTTTCCGACGTTTTTGCATTACTCTTTTCTTGCTATTTGTAATGCTGTTTCCTTTATGCCATTTTTAATTGCGTGCTGATGTTCTGACCGCAAAATCAGGACAGTAAGTCCCATTCTGTTTGATCAGTTCTATTCAGTTTGGTCAGTTCTATTCAGCTTGGTCAATTCCATTCAGCTTGGTTAGTTCCATTCAGTCTGGTAAGTCCTGTTCAACCCACCTGAAATCCTTTTTTCAGAATCAGAGGATTGTTTCAGATATTATTCTGGAAACAAACAGCTATTCTGAAACAGGTGAAAGGTTCAAGACCAAACACTGAATTAATTATTGTATTATTGCACTATTGAGGGTAAATATAAATATTCCGGGAGATTTCCGGAACTCAAACTGTTGGCATTCCAACTCCAACAAAAACAAGCATTGTCTCTAAGGGTACTGCCCCTGCTTCACTAAGAGAGATATCTTTTCTACTGACCTCGATCTGGATCTGCCCTTTGTCGAGCCCGGCTTCGGTCATGTATTCCATGATGAGTTTTCTTCCCAGAGCATCGGCGTATTCCAGAGCTTCTGGATAGCTTCCAAAGGTTTCCCTGCCCTGAGGCGAAAATAGAAGAACGAGCCTTTTCTTATCTTTTGAGTAGGCGCTTTTGATCAGGATTTCAATTCTTTTTATGTCCTTGCCTACAACGGCTCCAACCGCGTTTCCTACTTCAGCATGCTCAGGAATTATGATATCGGCATCGAGAATTTGCTTCAGCTCTTTTGTGTATGCGACTACAGGACCTCCTATCAGCACCACAGGGATTTTCATTCTGAACTGTGTAAACCTGTCGGAAAGCAGGATTTTCTCGATTTCGGAAGAAGGCACATCCTTCTGGATAAAAGATACCAGGTTTAAGGCCATATTCCTTGCAACGTCCTGTTTTATCTGTTTGCAGATTTCGATATGGTCGGTCTCGGTATATCGTTCCAGAAGTTTTGCTCCTATTCTTGAGGCTTCTTGATCCCAGGCTGTATATTCCCCGAGCACATGAAGAGCATCAGTTGGGGTAAAACCTATTGCCTGGATCAGGCGTTTTCTTATGAGCGAATCAAGCAGGCCCGAAGAAAGCGTTTTCCGTGTATCCCAGAAAATATCGTTAAGCGATGCAGGAAAATCTCCTATCCTGTCAAAGAGTTCTGCTTCAAATTTACCAAGGTCTGAGGGTTTAATGCCTGTCCTTACAAAAAACCTTGTAGGTTGCACATTTTCGTCAAGGTGCATAGCCCCAGGAATTCTCCCTTTTCTCAGGATTTCAAGAAAACCCGGATATTTAACCGCTGCAACGCAGAGTGGGATAACTCGCCTTGGGCCGATATTTATTTTCATGTTCCTGATCCAGACATGGCTGTCCCCTCCCATTGCTGAGGTTTCCATCCGGATAGCTTTTACCTTTGTCTGCCAGCCTCCGACTACAGCGCCCTCCGCACAGAGTTCAGGAAGCCCGTTTTCGAGCATGGAAACATCCGTACTTGTCCCGCCTACATCAATAACTGCACAGGTCTCAAGCCCTGAAAGATGGGACGCTCCTACAAGGCTTGCTGCAGGGCCCGAAAAGATAGACTCGATTGGTTTTTCCAGGGCTTCATTAATGCCCACGACCGAACCATCGCATTTGAGCATCAACAGCCTTGAGTCCATTCCCCGCCTGGAGATTTCTTCCCTGATTGAGCGAATAAACTGGTTTGCAATAGGAATCAACTGGGCATTCAGGTAGGCTGTAATCCCTCTCTCATAGGCTCCAAGGTCAAGGGAAAGTTCGTGCCCGCAGACCACAGGCATCCCGGTAAGTTCCTGAATGCGGGCTTTGACTGCCAGTTCATGGGCAGGGTTTCGGATACTGAAATAGGAAGAGACTGCAAAGGCTGAAACCTGATCTCTAACCTTACTGACAAAAGTTTCCACAGCTTCCATATCAAGAGAAAAGAGTTCAGCTCCGTGATGGTCGTGCCCTCCTTTTACGATAGTATAAAACTCAATATCCTTTCTTTCCGGAATTTCATAATCTCCTACGAGGATCAACCCTACAGGATAGCCATTTTTTTCAAGGATTGTGTTTGTAGCAAGCGTTGTTGAGACCGAAACCATTTTTACGTCTTTTAAATATTTCTCATCCAGCCCGTCTATGGAATTTTTAATTCCTGTGAGCAGGTCAGGATAGGTGGTAAGCGCCTTGTTCGAATCCATCACTTTGCCATCGGAATCCTTAATGATGATCGAATCAGTGTAGGTGCCTCCTGCATCAATGCCCATGCTGTATTGTATCTAAATGCCTCCTGTTCATTTTTTAAAATTGGGGTTCATGAATTGGGGTTCATGAGATAGTTTGTATGGTTAAAATTGCCGGGCATATATTATATTTAAAAGTATTTTATTCATGTGCATAATATGCTATTTGGAAAATTTAGTAGCTTTTGACAAATAAAACCTGACTTTGACAGTATCCACTAATTGGTACTGAATATTTTCCTTCTTTTTAGCCCAAATGGACTTGACAATTTGTTTAAGTTTATACAAATTTGTTATATATTCTATGTAATTCCATTCTTTTTTGCTACTATTAAGCTATTGATCTTATCAAAATTCGCAAAAATATAATTTTTAACTCCATTTATCTTGAACTTGACTGTAAGTGTCAAATTCTTCAAGCTTTTTTTAATGAATTTTGTAGATATGTGTTTCAGGTCCTCAAATTCATATCGCATCAGCGATATGAATAATTGAGCGATAAACCCAAGGATAATAGCTCCATA